>Ga0209619_10000612_pt1 | contig 25505 bp, 20 predicted proteins | sample Rifsed16ft3_FD_184011 | JGI IMG/M metagenome (GOLD analysis project Ga0209619, IMG submission 184011) | Soil microbial communities from Rifle, Colorado, USA - sediment 16ft 3 (version 2) | ecosystem: Environmental > Terrestrial > Deep subsurface > Rock core/Sediment | place: Rifle, Colorado... | reverse complement strand
TGACTTGCCATGGGCAGCCCTAAGATGGTCCGTAAGCCCAAGATGAAAAAGGAAGAGATGCCGCAAGCGTCAGCTCAGACTCCCCCGATGGTAGCTTAGAACGACGGCCACTAGCCGTCGTGCCAACAAGGTCAGTTCTTGTCATCGTTAGCCGCGAAAACGATTACGAAAACTCCCGGACGAAATCATGGGTAGAAGTATAGGACCAGATTTTTTTCCTTCTCAGGAAGTCATCTAGAGATATGTGTCATTTGTTCGATGGCAACTTGAACTTGGGTGCTAGATCTCCAATCTTTAGTAAGCTCAACCCTCAGGTGCCTGCCCGAGGACTCACATCTGCGTGCTCAGTGGTAGACTTTTCTGATCCGAGCGATGAGTGATGGTCCGATCGTCCCACAAAAGGCAGCTGTTGTCACCTCATGAACCAGTCCGAAGGGATACGGACTCAGCCCTCCCATAAGGAATGGGACATACAACCCCATTATCGAGATCCACCACGGGTAATTGTAGATGACCGCGTCCACAATAGCGGTCGCGATATCGAAAAGAACCGTAAGCAGAAACCCCACGACCATCATTCGAGTTCGATTGATGTTGCTGGCTTTATGCCAGAGTAAACCTGCCAATAGACCAACGAACGCCATTGCGGCGGAGGTTTCAATGGTCCAATAGCCGGCTCCGAGTGGTGTGGCAAGGTCACTGATCGTCATGCTGAGCCAACCAATAATGAATCCAGGTATTGGACCGGCAACAACTCCTCCAATTATCACCAGAAAAGCGGTTGGTTTGACATTAGGAGGACCCCATGCTAACCCAATGCGAAGTGCAGCATTCGCAGCCGAAAGCGTTGCCACAAGCGCCAGAATTCTCGTTCTGCCGGGCATGACGATGACCTGGATGGTTTATCCAGCGCGCCTCAATTAAAAAGCCCACCTGTCGACCAATCCTCCGAAGCTTCAGAAGGAATTCTGAAGAAGGAAATCAATACATTAGGCTAGCTATGGTCGGCACTAAGGTCAGGGCAAAGCTCGTTGGCAAAAGCCTGTTATTGTGCGCTCTGTTTTCTTGACGTGTTGACTCAGCATGAAAGAGTATGATGTGATCGCGGTTGGGACTGGTTCCGCGATGTACGTCGTCGACGGCATGATGCAGCGGAACCCGGACATCAAGGTCGCTGTTGTCGACAAGGACGAACCGGGCGGCATATGCCTGACGCGAGGTTGCATCCCGTCCAAGATCTTGCTCTATCCCGCTGAAGTGATCCGGACGGTTGAGGGGGCCGGGATTTTCGGAATCGATGTTGACCTACGGAAAATTGATTTCGCGAAAGTGATGAAACGCATGCGCAATATTATCGATGGAGACATTGAATCAATTAGACAAGGACTCAACAGTACGCCAAACATTGACTACTATCACGCCACCGCAGAATTCATCAGTCCCTACACCTTGAAAATCGGAAACGCAACAATAAGGTCAAAAATGATTCTCCTCTCAATAGGATCCGAGTCGACAATTCCTCCAATTCATGGTTTGAAGGAGGCGGGTTATCACACAAGCGACACGATACTATACATAACCAAACTACCGGAGAGCATCGCAGTCGTTGGTGGGGGCTACATCGCCGCGGAATACGGACATTTTCTCTCGGCCATGGGATCGAATGTTACAATAATTGGTCGAAACCCGCAATTCCTGCCTCAGGAAGAACCCGAGGTCTCAGCCATAGCCAGACGCGAACTGGAGAAGCACATGACAATTTTGACGAATTCGGAGGTAATCCAAGCCGAAAAAACACCGAGTAAGAGGAAGAGATTGATCGCGGTCGAGAGGACGACGGGAGAAAAGAAAACGATTGAAGCTCATGAAATCCTGATAGCCGCCGGAAGAGGCCCGGTCAAGGACATTCACCTAGAACGCGCCGGAATCAAGACTGACGAAAGAGGGTGGATTCAGGTCAACGAGTACCTAGAAACCTCGCTGCCGAACGTGTGGGCCTTTGGAGACGCGAAGGGCAAGCACATGTTCAAACATGTGGGCAATTATGAGTCTACGTTGGTTTACTACAACGCCGTCCTTGGGCAGAAGATCCCGGTTGACTATCATGCAGTGCCGCACGCCGTGTTCACATATCCCGAAGTCGCGAGTGTGGGCTTGAGAGAGGAGGAGGCGATCGAAAGAGTCGGGGCTGAACGAGTCTTGATTGGTTTCAAACGCTATGAGGACACGGCTAAAGGTGAAGCAATGGCTGTGAAAGACTATTTCGTCAAGGTCATTCTAGAAAGAGAGAATCTGCGAATCCTTGGAGCTCACATTATCGGCCCTTACGCCTCTACGCTAATTCAAGAGATCATTAATCTCATGTACGCGCCAGACCAGAGCGCGAAGCCCCTGCTGCAGGCAATGCACATTCACCCAGCATTAAGCGAAGTAGTGCAACGTGCCTTCCAATCCCCTATGACACCAGAACAATACCGACATCAACTCAGACACATGATGGCATGAAATGTTTCAAGTTGGCGGGCCCGCCGGGATTTGAACCCGGGATCCTTGAGGAATCTGCTAAGGCTCTTTGATCTTGGCTAGGTGTCGAGCTAGGTCAGTGCATGGTTTTGCGTCGTATTCTCTGAGCAATGTCATTTTGGAGGCTTCGATGGAGCCTTCAGCGTGAATTTGTAGAATTTCATTGTAGCCGCCGAAGTCAGAGGCGGTCAGGTCACGAACCAAGTTGATGACCTTAAGGCGATCTTCGGTCGGAACTCCTCTCTTGGCTCCCAAGTATTTCAGAACATATTCCTTAGTTTCCGGAGAACGGATGTCTTCTTCTGACGGACCAGTAACGGTCAAGCCTCCAGTCAAGTCTTGGACGATGGCTATGTGTTGATGGTAGTTTGATGCGAAGTGCCACTTGGCAATGTTCGAGTATACCGGGTCGGGCACGGCCAGCCCTTCAACCTTCCTGCAGTTAAGAGCCGCCTGCCTCGTCAGACCCTTTATAGTTTCTGAGTACGCGATCAATCTAGCTATTTTCTCTTTGACGTGAGAAGCCTCGGCGATTCCGTTGAACTGAGCCATCAGAATAGCTGCACCCACAAGGAGGTCGAGGATTGGTGCCTTGTAAGAGATAGCTGTGAAACGATGATACTGAACGAATGTTAGTGCCAATGGTCCGGCGAACTCAACCTCGCCGTTCATGAACACCCTGTTCCATGGGACGAAAACGTCGTCGAAAATTGTCAGCGACTCAACCATGTGGTGAGATGAGCTTATCGGGTTGTGAAAGTCTGAGCGCGTTGTTCCTCCGAAAGGGCTCGCGATCATCTTGACTCCTTTTGCGTTCGCGGGAACGGCGAAGGCAACCGCGTACTGCTGGTCCTTTGGGCCAAAGGTGCGTGTGGGGATAACTATGATTTCATTGACACATGGTCCGTAGGATGTATGCGCTTTCGCGCCTCTCACAACGATTCCGTCTTTTCTCTCTTCAACAACTCTGACGTAGTAATCTTCGTGCTCCTGTTCCGACGGACTGAGTGAGCGGTCCCCTTTGACATCGGTTTGGGCCACGGCCATTGCCAGGTCGTTCTTCATGCAATAATCATGATAATCTGATAATCGTTTGAAATAGCCCGTGCGAAGTTTCCTATCCATCTGTTTCGTGATAATGTTCAACGCGAAGAGGCAGTCGGTTCCAATCTCCTTTATCAGAAGAACAACGGTCCCGCCCAACCGAGTCCCCAAATCGATTATGCGACTTCTATCGAGAAGGTCTTGCGAATCCTGGGGAACCTTGAAGTATCTACTATACCGCTCCTTTTCATTAATGGCGAACGTAACGAGATCCCGGTACTGTATGTTCTCAGGGATCTCAAACTCGAGACCCAAGTGGGCGATTACGGGTTGAAAGAACTCATGAGAGGTTACGTCATCGATCATCTTTCCCTTGAAGTAGACTGACCTTCCGTCCTTCAGACTTTTGACAAACTCCTCTCTTGTTCTCAAGAATTTCCACATCTGCCTCAATCGTCGCACCTAACATCCATATAATCTGATGACGGTTTCTTGCAGCTAGGCTGTGCCCTCTTCCAAGCCCACTAATGCGTTACATAGCAAATGTGAAATAACGACCGACAAAGGAAAACGCGAGGTACAGACTTGAGAGTCACGACGCAAGTTAGCGGTGCTAGGATCTTTCTCGATTCAATACTCGCGGAAGATGCTGAGATAGCCTTTGGAATGCCAGGAACCCACATCCTCCCAATAGTCGAACTCTTGGAAGAGAATACGCGGCTGCGGTTTATCAATGTCAGGCACGAAGCGAGCGCTGCTGCAATGGCTGACGCCTATGGAAGGTTGACGAACAAGCCGGGATTTTGCCTGGTGACCGCCGGACCGGGTGCAACTAACAGTCTGACAGGGATCGCGCACGCGTACTCAGCGGGATCACCGCTCGTTCATGTTTCTGGGACAGTCCCTACGAAAAGTGGTCTAGGGACCTTTCATGGAGTTGATGATCCAACTTTCCTTGAGAAAACGTTCGCGCCGGTGACTAAGTTAAGTCGCACCGTCAACTCCGTCGCGGAGATCCCAGCCGCCGTTCACGAGTGCTTTGAGAAAGCGCGTTCGGGAAGAAGAGGCCCGGTTCACCTTAGTCTGCCACTAAATATTCTAACGGCTCTTGGCAAATCCAGCAAGCGCAAAACAACCAAGAAACGAGTCCAGGTGAATCCGGATTTGAGCCGCGCTAAGAGGATCATCAGAGCCTCTCAGAAGCCCCTCATTCTACTCGGTGAGGAGGCCAGAGGCCTCCGTAACGAGATTGGAACGTTCGCCGAAACGCTACGGGCACCTGTCATCTCAACCATGAACGCTTTGGGAGCATATCCTCAAACAAGTCCAATGTTTGCAGGATACATCGAACAATTCTGGCGAATCCATCCGACCGCCCTCGACCTGCTTCAAGAAGCAGACTTAGTAGTTTCGATTGGGACGCGCTTCGGTACCCCAGAAGTACGCTGCATCGATCTGGTCTCAGCCCCAGATTGGCTTTTCCTCACTGAGGAAAAACTCATGCGGCAACCCGGAACGTTGAAAGCAACCCATCTAACGGGCGATATTTGCTCGAACCTAATCGGCATCACTCAAGGCCTTGACAGTGCGCACTCAAGGGAAGAATGGGCACGCAGAGCATCAGAGCGTACCAGATCGCACTCGGGAGAACTAGGGAGCATCGTCTCGAGAAATCTCTCCGTCAAACCTATCCACCCTGCGCTCGCCGTGCAGAGTCTATCGCAACACCTGCCGAACGAAAGCATCATTTGCTCAGATTCGGGAGGCAACGAAGTCTGGGTCAGAGAGTACTTGGGGGTTCGGAGGGACTGTGAGTACCTGTATCCCGGAACCTTTGGCGGAATGGGTTTTGCTCTGCCTGCAGCGATAGCGGCCTCGCTTGTTCATCCTGATTCAAGAATCTTGGCTGTGGCCGGTGATGGTGGGCTTCTCATGAGCCTCATGGAACTGTCAACTCTTGCAGAGCAGAAGTCGAACGTAGTAATGGTCGTTCTAAATGATTCTGCGTATGGTATGATGTGGATCCTCCAACAACACAAGATTGCGAGCCTGCTTCACCCAGTCAATTTCGCCGAAGTAGCTGAAGGCTTTGGCATCAAAGCATGGCGTGTAAATGACCCGTCTGAGTTGAGTGACAGTTACGCCCAGGCATTCTCTATGAGCGGACCCGCGCTAGTCGATGTTGCCATCGACTACAAGCAACGATTCCCTTACGAAACCATAATGGAGGATTTTAGAAGAAAATATCCCGGGGACTAAGAGGAAAGAGAGTCTGACTACGAATATTCCATGTACTTATCCACTCTACACGGTCGCCAGACTCTCGTCAAGTATTGCCAATCCCTGATCGATCTGGTCTCGAGTGACATTCAAAGGCGGTGCTAGACGTATTACTTGGCTACGCATGCCGCATGGATACATCAGCATCCCTCTCGAGAGAGCTTCATTCAGGACATTCTTGGAGGCTGTGCTGTTTGGCTCGCGGTCCGTGCCTGGAACAATTAGCTCCATGCCTATCATTAATCCAACGCCTCGCACGTCGCCGATCACCTTGTACTTGGACTTCAGCTCTTTGACTCTGCCGAGCAAGTACTCACCATTCTTCTTCGCTTTGTCAAGCAAGCCCTCATTTCTGATAGTGTCTATAGTCGCTAGGGCCGCGGCGCAGGAAACAGGGTTCCCGCCAAAAGTTGTGCCGTGTACAGTCGGAGTCCAACGGCTCATGAGCTCCGCTTTAGCGCAAACAGCACCGAGGGGGAAACCTGAAGCTATTCCCTTAGCGATCGCCATGATGTCAGGTACAACATCGAATACTTGCGCGGCGAACCATTCACCGGTACGTCCGAAGCCACTCTGCACCTCATCAAAGATCAACAATATGCCATGACGCGTGCAGATCTCGCGCAGACCCTGCAGAAACTCCTTCGGTGGAACGACATAGCCACCCTCACCTTGAATCGGCTCCACGATCATCGCCGCGACTTGGGACGGAGCAACAAGTCGATCGAGAACGGTCTGCAGCGAATGCAACGCTTCAAGTGTGCATTGGGATGGGTCGTCTGGGTGTGAGGAGTGATAGGGGTCAGCGTACGGTACGTGGTACACGCTTGAGAGAAAGGGTTCAAGCCCCAAACGGTAGCTTGCTTTGGACGCTGTCAGAGAAGCCGCTCCGTAGGTGCGACCATGAAATCCGCCCGTGAAAGCGATAATGCCCGGTCTTCCGGTTACGTTCCTCGCTAGTTTGATGCATCCTTCAACTGCTTCTGCGCCACTATTTCCAAAGAAGAACATGTCCAAGGCACCGGGGAGTATCTCCGGCAGAGTCTCAGCCAATCGAAGCACCGATTCATGCAGCGTAACGCCGACGGCTCCATGGACTTGCTTCTCCATTTGTTCTCGCGCCGCCGCTAGCACTGCGGGATGATTGTGTCCAACATTCACTGCTCCGAAGGCTGCCATGAAATCCATGTAGCGCTTTCCGTCCAGTCCATACAGATAGAGCCCCTCGGCTCTAACCACAGGCAAGTTCGGCCAATCCTGCGAGAATATTGGAGCAAGTAGTTTCTCGCGTCGGTTCACGAGATCGCCAAAAGTGCTTTTCTTGGAGTTTTCCATCCGTTTTTCAGTCGCTAATGTTTTTGAAGTCAAAAGGCCTCAACCTTTCGCGAATAGTCCTCACAGTATCAATGAAGAAAAAGTCTTCTCGACTCATACAAAAGTGGTAATCAGGTCGGATCTCTGGAAAGTGGTGAGGTTGAACAGTGAGGTCCACCGAGCATGTCGAGGTAGCTATCGTCCCATTTCTTCACGCGAATCCCATGCTCCGTTAGGGCTTCGATGGTTGCGCTCGTGCGTGCATATGAGATCACTGTTCCCGACTTTATCGTCACAATGTTTGTCGCACCTCGTGTCTGTTCCATGAGTGCGAGCATCAAATGCTCCACGTCGTTCTTCTGCTTTGGTTGACCCCCGACGTAGATCAGGCCGTCCTTGTCGATTTTGTCCTCCTTGATCAGGAAATCTACTAGACTGACCTCGCGCCCTAGGAGCTCCGGTTCGTTGTTCTTCCCTCTGATGTACACGTAGCATTCCCCGGCTCTCTCGAATGCGGCTGGACTGACTACTTCTTGCATGGGTCTTGCGTCACGTTCTGATTGAATCCTAGTTGCCGCTAGCAATTTGAGAAGAAGCTTCTTGGGGGGCATGTCTTTGACGAGTTCGCTTTCAAAGTAGTAGGGCATGATGAGCGCTTTGCGGTTAGCTGGGAAGTTCATCACCACATCCAAATGCATGTAATCCACCGCGGGATAATCCGCATTGTAGACGGCACACACATACTTGACTTCGCGATTCGCATCGGTTGAGAAAATCTTCTTAGCGAATTCGATGAAGCCTGTGGATGTCGACCTTTGGCCCAAACCGACGGCGATGGTTTCCTCGTCGATTATCTCGGTGTCGCCGCCTTCGATGTTGGAGGGTTCGGTGTTGGCTATCGTGACCTCATTAGCGTCCCATATCAGGTTCACGTTCTTCTGCAGCACTGGATCGGATTCGTATGCGAGCTTCACTACTTGTGGTTCGAACCGTCTGCTGTATCTCCTCATGTTGCAGATCACCGTTCCTATCTGAGTGGTGAAGGAGGTGTCTCTGGTGTACGTCCAGGCAGCCCTTTTGAAATCGGGCAGAACAACCTGATCGCGAGCTTGATCGTAGTATGGCCTCGGCGGATATCCGTCTGTAAGATGCTCGACTCTCAGTTCGCTGGGCGACGGAGCTTTCTCGTTTGCGCCCCAGAACTTCCTGATGATGTCCTTCTTCTCCACCTCCGAGGCGCGTTCTATTGCTTTTCTGAGTATCGAGACGACTTCGAAAACTTGGACGCCTTCCCCTTTCAGGAACTCTCCCAGCTGCAACCATTGGTCGTGTCCTCCTGCGTTGTAGTCTGCATGCGAACATCTGTGGAGATATTGAAGGTTGGACTCCCCACCCACAAAGGGTAGTTTGTTCTCCCAGAAATTGAGAGTTGTATCCTGGATGAGTGCCGCATGAAGCGTTCCGGATTCAGATTTCACATTCCACAATCTGATATCAGCGCCTCACTTGTGTCGGGCTTTCTTTATGACCCTATCCCGACCGTTCACATGTACGAAGACATGCCGCCGTCAACGTTGAGCACATGCCCCGTTACGTAGTCAGAAGCGCGCGAAGCTAGAAACAGGGCGGCTGCTTTGACGTCGTCAGAGTTCCCGAGTCGCCTCAAGGGAACTCTGTCGAGGATCTTGTCTTTCCTGTGTTCGATGACCCATTCGGTCAGGTGGGTTGGGAGAAATCCTAGTGCGAGTGCATTCACTCTTATTCCGTACTTGGCCCATTTCACAGCGAGGTCTTTTGTGAAACTGATCATGCCGCCCTTGCTCGTGTTGTAGGATATCGAATCAAGTATGCCGGCATCGGTTCCCCTATGCGCTACGACAGAGCTTACGTTGATGATGACCCCGCCACCGTCCTCGATCATTCTTCTACCGACTGCTTGGCTGCAAACGAACGCTCCCGTCAAGTTCACGTTCATGACCTTGTTCCAGTCCACTAGTGTCATCTTCTCGGGAGGAGCAGCCCATGCTATCCCTGCGTTGTTCACGAGAATGTCAATATGGCCAAATCGTTTGTGAGCTTCAGAAACCATCGACTCGATTTGCTCGGGGTCTGTGACATCAGCGCTTATCGGCGCCACGTCAGTCCCTAGCTTTCGCAATTCGGCAGCTGCTTGTTCGCAGCGCGAGAAGTTCCGTGAACATATGATGAGATTAGAACCAGCCTCGGCCAAGGCTTCAGCAATCATGTAACCTACGCCCATCGATCCTCCAGTCACGATTGAGGCCTTTCCCTGCAGACTGAAGAGATCCTGAACTTTCACGTTTCCTCCCCTATACCGTGAATGTGGTCTTCAGCGAATACGAAAGGGCATGGATCCCCTGAACGAACGAGTTACATACGGATGACATAGCCTATTGACGAGTAGCCCATCACTTTCAATCCGATTACGGACGCGGCGAGGGCTACGGTTGATATTTGCGCTATGTAATCCCCACCTCTTAGCTTGGTCTCCTCCAAGTAGGTTCGTGTTGTCGGTGAACCGAAGGCTCTGCATTCCAAGGCAGTCTGGAGGGTAGTCGAGATTTGCAGAAGATATAGCAAGACAGGCGTAAGCACGCTCGTGTACACGCCCGCCTTCTTGTATAATGGAAGCTTGTCAATGTCTCGCCCCCTCAACTTCTGCGCTTGAAGCACATTGTTCCATGTCTGGAATACGAGGGGTACGAATCTGATTCCTGTGACGAATATCAGTGTGAACTGGTATGGGAGCTTCATTTGTCCCATGTTTGCGGCTATCTTCGTCATAGGGGTGGTCATTGTTAGGATGGGAAGGGAGAAGACCACCGCAAGGACTCGCATGAAGATTAACGTTCCCCAAAGGAATCCTTCAAGCGTGTATGCGGCGTAATTTCTCGGTCCGATCATGAGCACGCCTAATCGGAAAAGTTCCGTGGATCCGAAGCGGTATGTGAACCCTTGTAGAATTATCAGAAAGAGGTATGTCCCGATAAGGACCTTCATGATTATTCCCAATCTTCTGATGTCAATTCCAGCAACGACCCACCAAGCGAGCAGGAAGACGATCCAAGCGCCCAGCAGAACGAAATCCAAGGCGAAGAGGCTGACTGCAAGGCTCGCAACTGTCAGAAGCAGTTTGCTGCTTGCTTGCAGGCTGTGAACAGCCGTATCTTTTCGAATGTATTCTAACGTCGCCATTTCAGCTGCCTCCCTTCAATGAGTCTACTAGTGAGTCAACGGTTAACGTGTCTCCTGGGATTCCATAGGGTTCGAGTTCCCTGGCCAGAAGTGAGACTGGGGGTGGTTTTATGAACGTCTTCTTGAGTGTCTCGACCTCTGTGAACACTTTCTCAGTCGGTCCATCCAACAGAATCTCACCGTTGCCCATGACCACTGTTCTGTCAGCGTATTGAGTGACCAAGTTCATGTCGTGAGTAATCATAATCACGGTGTGGCCCGCAGCGTTCAGCTTCTTGGCGAGCTTTGCGATTCGGTGTCTGCCAAGATAGTCCTGCGCGGTTGTTGGCTCGTCCATTATGACAACTTCAGGTCTCATTGCAATCACAGCTGCAACCGTGAGACTTCTTCGATCTCCGAAGCTGAGCCTGAACGGGAAGAACTCCTTTTGCTCCTCAAGACCAACAAAGCCCAAGGCCTCGTCTACTCTGATTTTGATCTCATCCTCGGGTAACTTCAGATTTCGAAGCCCAAACTCGACTTCGTCTTTGCATGAAATGGTGAACAACTGTTCATCGGGGTTTTGGAGCACGAGGCCTATTGAGGTTGCGAGTTCACCTGTAGTAAAGCCCTTGATGTCTCTACCTTTGAACAACACTTTACCCTTAGTAGGTATTAGCAGTTTCAGGAACTGCTTCACGAGCGTCGTCTTGCCTGAACCATTCTGCCCAACGATGCCTATCATCTCGCCCTTGTGCACCTTCAGATTCACATCTCTGAGGGCGGTCACCGGTGGGTAGCCGGCGTAATTGAACGTGAGATCCACGCATTCGAGGACGACTTCGCCTTGAGACATGGGCTGTCTGGGCGGGTTCGCTTTTCTCGGGGTGAGCTTCTTCTCTTGTATTAGATTGAGGATCTGCTTCTTGCTTTCTTCAATTGTTAGAGGCGGAGGCTGCTGCGGAGCGATCCTATGCCCAATTGCTGCGAGCTGGGGAACTTGAACTCCGACCTCATCCAATAGGTCAACTTGTGCGAATATCTCTCTCGGAGTGCCCAGCGCAACCATTTTTCCTTTGCTCACGACAACAGCGCGGTCAGCAAACGACGGCACATCTTCGGCCGCGTGTGTTGTCAAGATGGTTGTCATGTTGTATCTCGTTCTCAGGTCGCCGAGCACTTCGAATACTTCTGTAGTGCCTATGGGATCGAGTTGTGAGGTCGGCTCATCGAGGACGAGCAGTTCTGGCCGCATGCTTAGACCTGCGGCGAGTGCGAGCCGTTGTTTTTGGCCGCCGGAGAGCTCCATCGGCGAACGCGACTCATATCCATCAAGTCCAACGGCTTGTAGGGCCCACTTTGCTCTCCTCATAATTTCATCTCTTGGCAGGCCGAGGTTCTCTGGGCCGAAGGCTACTTCCATTAGAACGTCTGGATTGACGAGTTGGCCCTCTGGGTCTTGAGTTACGAAGCTCACTTTCTGAGCGAGTTCATGCACGGGATGTTCGTACACGTCCATGCCCACGACGACCACTTTTCCCTGCGTCGTGCCCTGATGCACGTGGGGGATGATACCAGTGAGGTGACGGCATAGTGTAGTCTTGCCGGCACCGTTGGCACCCATAACTGCAACTATCTCGCCCCGGGAGACTTGAAGACGAATATCCTTGAGGGCTTCCACCCCGTCCGGGTAAGCAAACGTCAAATTCTGAATGTCGGCTATGACATCGGTCATGTCCGTACTCCCAGCTAGTATGCGCGAATTCCGTTGTGTCGAAATTCTAGAAAAAGGAGGGGTAAGGGATTTACCAGACGACGTTCGGTGGCTTCGCCATTCCGCTCTTTCCGAGTGCTGTCGCTATAGGAGCCGCTATCGCCGTTACGAGAATCGCAAAGAGGGGCATGTACCATGTGTATACGAACGCGGCTTGGAACCATAAGAGTGCTGCAGGATACTCGTAGATCACCCAGAACGACCAGAATGTCGGAGTGATGTAGAAGGCATTCATCCCCATCCAGACACCCAAGAAGAGTCCGATGGACCGTTGCTTCACATCTGCACTGCGCGCCCACTTGTAGATGTACTTGGTTCCTAGTGGTGATATTAGTACGACGGCGGGCAAGAGCCAGTAGTACAGTAGTACAAGGAAGTATTCTGTTGGCGAAATTGGTGCCCAGCCGCCAGTCATACACGGAACACATGGATAGACGAATAGCACTATGTGGAATGAGAGAACCGCAATTGCCAACACTCCGGAGAACAGAGCGAGGTACTTCTTTGGTCCCGTGTTGAGGGCTAATCCAACCATGATGGCTGGGATCGTGGCGACTTGGAAAGCGTCGAATATCCCAAGCGGGTAAGCTCCCGGAGCAAGGAACATTCCTATCAATCCGCCAACGAATGCGCTGATGATACCCGGAATCGGACCTAGAACAAGTGGAGCGACACCTGCAAGTACTACAGCCAGCGGCCAGTATCCTCCTCCACCCGGGTACGGCAGCAGCGGCACGAAGGATGTGACTCCGACTAGAGCTCCGTATGCTGCGATCCATGCGATTGGCGTTCCGAAGATATACGAGCGGCCTTTTGGTTGTGTTGCCATTTTTCTTCACTCATCCGTCCAATGGAGTTTCGTGCTAGTCCTTGAGTGCATAGGATACGCCGAAGAGCACTAGTCCGAATACTACCATCCCGGTGACGTACACCCAGAGCATGTCGCTGCCTGCCCAGAAGTAGTCGACAACACCCTTGTGCGTCTCCCACCAGGAGGGCTCTCGAATCATTCTATTCGCTGCGTCCATGATGTAGGGTATGATGAACATGACAATGCCCAGCAAGAGTGATGCGATGCCTACGAACTTCACAATGGTTTTTGTTCCCTTAGCCAATTTTCTACTAATCCTCCATCTAGCGGTAGGGCCTAATCGACTCAGATACTATATTAAACGGTAGGTTGCGCGTCAAAGCTACTTCCACACGAATCTGGTATAGCGGCGACTTCTTTTGGCCAATGAAAATCCCCGGTTGGCTATCACGGTATCTGCCTGGGTCGAAATCAAGACAGGTCTCTCAAGACTGCAACCTAGCTGTCCAGACCTTCACGTCGGGCTTCACTATATTCAGCGAGTGCACGCGCGCTCGCGACGGCCGTTTCAGGCGTTAGGTAGATCGGCAGCTTCAACTCAGCAGCCCTGGAGAGGAGGTTGCTATGAGTCGTGGGCGTTATGGCTGTGAACACGGGGATGAGTGGTTTTCCCAATTCGTTGGCAATCTTGTACAATCTTCCCAGCGCTTCGAGTGCTTCGAAGAATACTGTCCGAGGCCAGTAGCTCACACCTAGAATCAACATGTCACACGTTTTGTCATTGAGCATAATGGGACCGATCGATTCCAAAATGCCCACGATTTCTTTTGGTCCAACCAAGGCCGTGATGTCAAGCGGGTTGGTTGCTTTGGCCTTGGAAGGCAGGACCTCTGCTAACCGCGCTCGTGTTTGCTCCTCTAGATCTGGTATGGAAAGGCCTTCCTGTGAGACCTGGTCTGCGAAGAGAGCTGCCATCCCACCTGAATCCGCTACTATGCCTACTCGATTGCCTGCGGGAAGGGGTTCCCAAACCAATGCCAATGGTAGTTCGATGAGTTCCTGCAGGTTCCTCGCTCTGACGATTCCTAGTTGCCGGAACAGACCCATGTAGACCCCAAACCTGCCCGCGATCGCTCCGGTGTGTGTGAGAGCAGTCTTGCGGGCGCGTTCAGATCTGCCCACCTTTAGGATAACTAGGGGTTTCTGCTCCTCGAACGCTAGGCGCGCGGCGCGAATAAACTTCGGACCATCTCGTGCGGCTTCCAGAAAGACCGAAATGACTTTCGTCTCATCGTCTTTGGCGAAGTATTCTATGTAGTCCGCAACCTGAAGGTCCATCTCATTACCCGAAGACACCCATCCGCTCGCGCCCACTTGCCTCTCCCACAGCTTGTGGAGCACAAACTCGCCTACGCCTCCGCTCTGAGTAACGAACGCGATCTCGCCTTGAAGGGGTGATGGATGAGAGAGAAAAGTGGCCCAAGTGCCGGTTTTGAGGTATATGACTCCCTCGCAGTTTGGGCCACATATCCTCATGCCGTTCCTTCGTGCTTCTCCCACGAGCTCGATCCGTTCTTTGTTTGGGTCGGATGTTTCATACTGAATCTCGGATGTGATTATGATGGAAGCTTTGACGCCTGCTTTGATGCAATCAGAAAGAATCTGCTTCACGCCAGCACCGGGGATTGTGATCAATGCCAGCTTTGGGACTTCCGGCAGACTCGATAAGGATGCGTAGCACTTGAGACCTGAGATCTCTGAGCGCTTCGGGTTGATCGGGTAGATCCTTCCCTTGTAGCCCACTTGGAGCATTCCTGGAAGTATCCAGCCGCTGAACTTCTCAGGATCATGCGACGCGCCGATGACCGCGATTGAATCAGGCTTAAAAAGAAAGTCAAGAGCACTGAGCTGTTTACTCGTTGCAGCTAGCGAAATCCGCATTCACCCGTGATTGCGTTCTTGTCGCATCAGATCATTGTCAGGGTCAATACGGCTTTCTCGGTATGCATGCGATTCTCGGCTTGGTCCCAGACCACGGAGTGTGGGCCTTCAACTATTTCTTCAGTCATTTCTTCCCCTCGGTACCCTGGCAGACAGTGCATGAAGATGTAGTCCGGTTTGGCGCCTCGAGCGACTTCGGAGTTGAGCTGGTAGGGAGCAAAATCCTTCAGGCGTTTCTCTTTCTCTTTTTCCGGTCCTCCCATGCTGTGCCATGTGTTCGCGTAAAGGACATCGGCTTCTTTCACAGCCTGCTTGAGGTCATCTGTAATGACGATCTGCGCGCCTGTGGCCTTGGCCCTGTCTGTGGCAAATTTCATGATTCTATCGTTGGGTTCGTAGCCCTTGGGTCGTGCAACGTGTAGTGTGAATCCGAAGATGGATGCAGCGACGATCAGGCTGTGGCATACGTTCCATACGTCGCCTGCGTAGCAGACTTTGACTCCGTCCAGTTTCGCTTTGTGCTCGGTTATTGTCAGAAGATCCGCGAGCCCTTGGCACGGATGAGTGAGGTCTGTCAACGCGTTTATGACAGGTTTTTCCATGTATTTCGCGAATTCTTCTATTCGATCTTGACCGAATGTGCGCATGACTAAGGCATCGCAGTATCTGTCAATCACTCTAGCAGTATCTTTTACTGGTTCTCCTCTCGCAAGTTGGAGTTCATCCGGCCGCATGTAGAAACTTTGGGCGCCGAGATGCGCTATGGCCGCTTGGAAGGATATTCTGGTCCTGGTTGAAGGCTTCTCGAATAGGACTGCCACGGTTCTTCCTCGAAGATATTCATGAGGTTCACGTCGCCTCCACTTCTGTTTCAGATCTGTCGCCGTGGCAAGTATGGTTTCGATCTCAACTCGCGAATAATCCATCAGACTGAGGCAGTCTCTTCCACGAAACATTCTCCTCTTCTCCTAGTTGGTCTTTCTGAAATCGAACATGGCACCTACTTGAGTATATTGAGCGCCACGACGTTTCTTGAACTCCTCGAAGAATAGGTCCGGGTCGATTGCGTCTGGTGGGAGAACACCGTAGTCCTTGATTTTGCCTTCTCCAAGCATCATTGTTGCTACGAAAAGCGGCAGGATAGTTCCGCTTGCCATGGTTCCAACAGAAGCATGAACGTGGGTAACACTCTCCCCCCCAACTTTGCCAACAATCTCTATCCTCTGCGCGGCAACAGCGGGCAGGTCCTTCTTACCTTGCATGATCTTCATGGCAACAGATGTAAGGAAATCAACTGCAGCGACGTTAGTCCCGTCAACATCATAGTCATCCATCAAGCTAGCGCCGGCTTTGACCCAACTCTCGATGAGATCATGAATGTCTCCCGGGAATATGCCTCCCCGTACTGTCACATTCTTGACACCCTTCACATACATCGGAATTGTCAGGACCTCTGGATGGTCAAAGTAGACAACGTCAACTTTCCCGACAGGAGGCGGAAACTCCACCAACTGCCTACCCGAGAATGGAGCAACCTGAACGAGTTGACCGTCGATGAATTGGTGCGGTGAACTGTAACAGTGTAGACAATGTTTCATGACCGATGGGCCGAATGGATCAGTTTGACTTGACGTCCAAGCAATGTGCACGTCGCTAACGGAATCCATTCTCTTTGCGCTGTACTGGACTTGTATGTTGGACAGGCCGGGACTGCTGCCTAGCGAAGTAAGGATTGTCGTCTTCGCCTTCTTAGCATCCCCATCGAGTTTGACTATTTCCTTGGCCGCGACTAGTTCATCGCAGATGTCGGTGTATCTCACGCCGAGCTCTATCGCCGCTTTGATCGTGTTTAATCCGTACTTGTAATAGGGCCCGACGCAGTTGACTACAACGTCAGCATTTCGCATCGACCGTTTCAGATCATCCTTGCTTTCGACGTCTACTGCTTCGGGTTTCACCAGAGCGCTACCGATTCGCTTGTTCACCTCATCAGCAGCCTTCTTGGCTTTGTCCTGCGATCGGCTAGTGACTCGAACCTCCGCCTTTCCATGTTTTGCGAGTAGGTACGCGGCAACTCTGCCCATGTAGCCTGCTCCTCCAAGAACTAAAATGCGCATTTCAATCACTACCTATCTGTGAATCCAATCTTGTGTTCAAACCGCTCTGGGGTTGTCGGATTCTTTCTACTTATTTCTTCAAAGAGTACATTCGTCCGATTATTCACTAGGCTAAGACTAATTCTCGAAGCTCTCGACGGCCAGAAAGCACATAGCTTTCCATCAAGGGTGAGACCATGATGCTACTCGAGGTCGACCAGTGACGTTGACCCAAGAGACCCTCACGTCCCAGTTTGCTGCTCAATTGCAGTCAGTCGGCAGCCGTTTTACCTTGGTTTCAAAACTGTCCGAAGTTCGAGACTATGTCGGCAAATTGGCTGAGGTTGTACAGGCAAAGCGGATAGCTGTGTCTGGTCATCGCCTTTCTTCCCTGCTCTTCCCTCTTGGTTCTCCCTCGCCCAGATTCGAAGTTGCAAGTCAAGCGAACATGGGACGCGAAGACTTTTTTTCAATGCTGAAGATTGTCGAGATCGGAATATCCGTAGTTGATCTAGCGGTCGCGGAAACTGGTACATTAGTCACCACCACCTGGGACGAATCAGAGCGTTTGGTGACCGCCCTTCCGAAGATACACGTCGCACTCGTATCGCGTTCGAGGCTAGTTTCCTCGCTTCGTGAAGCTGAAGCCTATGTTTCCGAAGTCTTGTCACAGAGCGGCGGAGGAGTGACCGTGTCACTTATCTCGGCTTCAAGCAGGACTGCGGACATCGGCGACATAGTAATTCTCGGAGTGCACGGACCAAGAGACTTGCACGTCCTCCTTATCGACGAGGAACTTCCGGGAGACTAGCAACTTTGGACCAAGTGCGCTCCGAAGCTCACGAACAACTCCTCGCGAAAATCAGGGCAGGCCTTGCGGACACACGCAGAAGGACTGCACTCTATGTTGGAACGGAGGGGGGAAGGGAGAGCGCCGAGAAGGCATACGCCCAGTTTCCAGAAAGCCAAGATCTTTTGCGCGAGGCAAGGCGAATCAAACGGGAAGCGATAGATCGACTTGACGAGAACCTCCAGAGTTTCATAAGAAACGCTAGGTCGTCGGGAACCATTGTGCATCTCGCACCAGATGCGGCCACCGCAATCAGCATAGTCATCGACCTGGTGCGCGTAGCAGGTGCGACGCGAATAGTGAAAGCGAAATCGATGACCAGCGAGGAGATTGACCTTAGGCAACATCTGGAGGCAGCGGGTTTTGATGTTGTCGAGACGGACTTGGGTGAGAGGATAGTTCAATTAGCTAAACAGCGCCCGTCCCACATGGTCGCGCCTGCCATCCACATGAGTGTTGAAGAAGTAACTGACCTCTTCTCAAAGAATTTGGGCAGGGAGATACCACCCGACCCCGCGCAGATCACGGCAGTCGCAAGGGAGTCACTCCGAGAGGACTTCTTGAATGCAGATGTGGGGATAACAGGCGCTAATTTTGCGATCGCTGATTCGGGTGCCATCCTCCTAGTGACCAATGAAGGTAACGCGCGACTAGTCACCGCTTTGCCTAGAATGACAATCACCCTGTTTGGAGTGGAGAAGATCATTGCTAGCACAACAGACGCCTTCACGCTCATGCAACCCCTCATCATGAGTGGTGCAGGTCGCAGACTCACAAGCTACGTTACCCTGATGAGAGGGGGGAGCAAGCTCGCGCAGAATGGACAACAGCAGGAACATCACGTCGTCCTCCTCGACAATGGCCGCTCTAGAATGCGTGCGGATCATGAATTCCGAGAAGCACTGTACTGTCTACGTTGCGGAGCGTGCAGTGACATTTGTCCAACCTTCCGGATCTTCGGCGGTCACGTTTTCGGCCACATTTACACAGGGCCTATCGGAATTCCATGGACCGAGTACACCGCAACCCCAGATGACGCAGGAAAATTCGCACCTCTATGCATCGCCTGCGGTCTCTGCCAAGAAGCCTGCCCGGTAGACATCGACATCCCACTACTCATTGCTCGCGTCAAGGAACGCTACACAGAAAGTCACGGACAGACATCGATTAACCGCACGCTCTGCAGCTACGAAACATTCGTCAGCCTTGCAAGTGTGATGGCGCCGTTATCCAACTTTATGTTGAGAAGACAGATCTTTCGACACGTTCTTCAGAGCCTCATTGGCATAGACGCGAGAAGACCATTTCCAAAGTTCACGCGACACACCTTCAAGAAATGGTTCCGTCCTCACTTGGGGAACGCTTCTCGAACCGTTGCGTATTTCGTTGATACCTTCGCTGACATGTGTGAACCTGAAATTGGAAAAGCCGTCGTGGGAATCCTAGAGGCTAACGATTGCAAAGTGATTTTGCCCGAACAGATTGGAAGCGGGATCCCTGCATTTCTCTACGGTGACGTGAAACGAACGACGCAAGCAGCAGCATTCAACGTTCGTCATCTTGCAGACGCCGTTCGCAACGGTTGCGAAATAATTTCCTCCGAACCAACCGCAACCTATTGCCTTAGAGAACTCTATCCACGCCTACTTGGGTCTCCTGATGCGAATCTAGTGGCGGCTCACTCGCACGACCTCTTCGAATACCTCCTTGAGCTGCAGAGAGGAGGAAGCTTGAAGGTAGCTCGGCCGAAGACCTCTATCGAGCCCGCCGTGTACTATGCACCATGCCACACGCGAAGTGTCTACGGGACCTCTCCTTCGTTTCAGGTTCTGAGATATGCGGGTCTGGATTTGCAGACAGTCAGATACAGCACTTGCTGTGGAATTGCGGGAACATTCGGATTCAAGGTCGGAGTCGAGGGCTATGATGTATCGATGGCTGTCGGTGAGACATTGTTCACGCGACTCAAGGCAATTAACCGCAACCTGATCATAACCGAAAGCAGTGTCTGCAAGATGCAGATCGAGCACGGCACGTCGCTTCGCGTGCTTCACCCGGCCACAGTACTCTGGAAAATCTATCAGGCTGATCGAGCAGAATGAAATGGGGCTTCGGCGGGTCGAGGTGGTCGCACGTGCGACCAGTTCTAGTTACATAGAATATATAGACTGCCCATCATCCTCGCTGTAGACGCGACGTCTCACAACTCTAAAGACAACCCTCGTCTCGCTACATGCAACCATTTTGAGATTGAGCGAGAGCAATCCCTCCACGTAGCCTCTCACGAATTCCAGATTATTGAGAACAGAATTACGCAATTCGACAGCTCCTCCGAGGAGTGTCAGAATTCCCCAACCCGAACGGATATTGAACTCGCGAATGCGTTTCTCCAAGCTGAGCACTCTGGACTTCCTGGATCTGTCCTTTCGATTGCCAAGAGACATCTGTTTCAGCGTGCTCCTTCCACAAGCCGTTCCCGCCGGGTGCGCACGCTCACCCAATGCATCGGCCATTATGTTGAAAGTCTCCGAGCGCAGAACAGCGACACGTCCGTCCGGCCCTGGAAATATTCCTTCACTCCAACGTTCTAGGTTGAATGTCTTGAACCTTCGGATTAGCTCGGGTAACCCCAGGTGATGCTCTCTACGCGACCTGTAAAGTGCGATTATGCGCTCCAGCTCGCGAACGCTGACCTTTTCACTTTTCACCAAGTTCGCTAGCTCAAGTTGCTCATCCTGATTTGAAATGTATGCAATCCTAATCGCGTGGGACGCCGTAAGATGAGAGTTTGTAGCAGCCTCCTTTGCTATGTCCGGTCTAAGCTTGTCAACAACTCTTACTCGGTCAAGTACGTAACTATCGCTCTTCCCAATTGCTTTTGAGACCTGTGAAACAGTCCAGCCACGTTGCATTAAGCCCTTGTAGGCTTTTCCTTCCTCAAGTACATTCATGGACGTATTCCGTTGAATGTTCTCCACAATTCGGAGAAGAAGCACCTCTTCTGAACTCATCTCCTTAACCACAGCAGGAATCTCAGCCCAACCTAGAGATCGGCATGCGAGTACTCTGTGGAGCCCAAAAACCAGCTGATAGCCATCCTTCTCAGGCTTCACCATTACGGGTTGAAGAATACCGGAACTGGCAATTGATTTGGCCAGATCGTTCACAATGGCTTGGCTGACAGGCCTTAGTTTCACGCTCGGTTCGGAAATTGAGTCAAGTCGTATCTTTTGAATTTCCATCATGGAGTACTACTCAGAAATCCTCGACCCTAGGGAAATTTAACGGTTACCTGTGGTGCGCAATCTCGGAAAAGGCAAGTTTGAAGGACTGAGCCATTTAACCTTGAATTTCAGGGCAAATGGCACTTGGAGGCTTTATGGGTAATCTCGAATCCGGTAAGCATGATCCTCTATTGAAAGGCTCGGCCGACCGAATCATCAAGAACGCTCTTGACGACGGAAGAACAGCACTTTTGGAGCATGAAGCCAAGCGGATCTGCAATGAATATCACATAGATACCCCGAAATTCCGCTTAGCCCAGAACGCATTAGATGCTGGCATAGCAGCGAAGCGTCTCGGTTTTCCGGTTGTTATGAAGATTGTGTCTCCCGACATACTTCACAAAACGGATGCGGGGTGCGTGATAATGGGATTGAGAAATGGAAGCGAGGTCAGGCGGGCGTTCTCAAGGATCATCGCGAACGCAGAGCAGCAGAAACCCAACGCGCGAATTCTAGGTGTGCTCGTGGAAGAGATGCAACCTCCAGGTATCGAGGTCATAGTTGGAGGCATCAGGGAACCACCCTTCGGTCAGACACTAATGTTTGGATTGGGGGGAGTGTTTGTCGAATTGTTCGAAGACGTTTCATTTAGAGTCGCACCGCTTAGCGAACGTGCAGCAAAGCGAATGATCAGAGAAATCAGAGGATACGAGGTCTTAAAGGGGTACCGAGGAAATGCTCCAGCTGACGAAGAGAGCTTGGTAAGAATTCTCCTCTCGTCTTCGAAACTCATGCAGGATCATCCTGAGATTTTTCAAATGGATCTGAATCCAACGTTAGTCTATCAGAGGAACGCTACCGCCGTAGATGCGCGAATCGCTCTCGTTGCTTGAGGAGTGAGTTCGAGAACTCTGTGGAGGTCCCATGGACAATTTCTTGGAAGGATCTTGAGGTTAGAGTTGTTTTGATTCGATAGCCATACTCCGCTTATATTGAATGTAGAGCCCAAGTTTTTCGAAAACTATGGTCCCTCTTGAACGAACGTTAACCGCCTCCGCGGTCGGGGAACGAGCACTTCTAATGACAAATCAGGCAATAGCACGTGCCGCAATAGAGGCCGGCGTTAAGATTGTAACGGGCTATCCAGGTACTCCTACGTCAGAAATCATCGAGACACTCGCTTTGGTTGCCGATTCTCTGGGTATCCATGTCGAATGGGCTGTGAATGAAAAGGTCGGGTTGGAGATTGCTTCGACCGCCGCTATCGCGGGCGTTAGAGGGATGACGGTGATGAAACATGTGGGACTCAACGTTGCGTCGGACATTTTGATGGTCTTAGGTTTGAGTGGAGTCAACGGGGGTATGGTGATTGTTGTCGGCGATGACCCTGGAGGCTGGGTTTCTCAAAACGAACAAGACAGCCGGCTCTTCGCTCGAATGGCCGATTTGCCAATGTTCGAACCGTCCACGCCTCAAGAAGCTCTCCGAATGACCCTGAGGGCGTTTGAGCTCTCAGAACGTCTGAAGCTCCCGATCCTCGTAAGAACGACTTTGAAGGTAAGTCACAGCAGCGGGATTGTCACACTAGGCCCCATCGCCAAGTCGAAAACAAAAGGTGAGTACGTCAAGGACACAAGTCGCTACTACGTAGCAGACGTGGTAGCCCAAGCTCGACATGAATGGCAACACAAACAAATGCAACAGGCGCGCGCGATCCTGAAATCACTCAACCTAAATCCTCTCTATCTTAAGAAAAGCCAAAAACTCGGCATAGTTGCCTCAGGGGCAGCATACAATTACGCCGCTGAAGCCGTCAGGAATCTGAACCTGCAGCACAAGGTCGCCTTGTTGAAAGTCGAAACGTCACATCCTCTTCCTGATGACAAAATGAAAAAATTGCTTAGATCGACGAAGGAACTACTTGTCGTCGAAGAGACGGAGCCTTTGATGGAAGATCATCTCCGGATGCTTTCCTACGAGCTACCTCAAGGGCATCATGCAATCATTCATGGCAAGAGAGATGGAGCTCTTCCCGAAACGAATGAACTCAGCTACGAGATTGTCGTGTCCAGATTTTCGCGTTTGACTGGCGTCCGCCAAAGGCAGAACAAAGTGGAGTCTGATGCTCGCCTTGCTATTGCGGAAGCAGTTCCTCCCAGAGGATGGACCCTGTGCGCTGGTTGCCCCCACATTGGAACTTTCTATGCGTTGAAGATGCTTGCAAGGAAGACGACTAAAGGGCGAATAGCCAACTTGGGAGACATTGGATGCATTGGCCTAGCAGCCCTTCCCCCATTGGAGAATGTTGATTCGAGCTTCTGCATGGGCTCCAGCATAGCGCAGGCATCTGGCTTGGCATACGCTGGTGTGGACCTGCCGATTGTTGCGTCAATAGGAGATTCAACTTTCTTCCATTCCGGAATTACACCGTTGATCGATGCCGTCGTCAACAACGCCCACGTTTGCATACTGATTTGCGACAACGAAACCACAGCAATGACTGGACACCAACCCCATCCCGGCATCGGGGTGTCTGCGACAGGAAAATCTACGCGGAAAGTTGAGATTGAAGACGTAGTTAGGGCGATCGGCGTCGAGCACGTCGAGACAACCAACTCCTTCGACATCATCGAAACCTATCGTGCCATAGATCGGGCCTTGAAACACGATGGCCCATCAGTCGTCATCTCAAAAGGGCGCTGCGCCGAGATAACAAGGCGCGAAGCAAGGAAACTTGGAGCAGCTCTCCTTTCGTTTGTGGTCCACTCTGAGAAGTGCAAGGGTGCGGCTTGCATGGTATGCATCAGAGAGTTCGGCTGTCCTGCTATAATTTGGAACGGTGCGTCAGGAAAAGCTGCGATCGAACCAAGCCTCTGTGTGAGCTGCGGGCTCTGCGCTGATGTATGTGTGTTTCGCGCCATAGGACCTGGATTGTCATCATAGTCTGAGGGATCTTTGGTGAGAGACAGATTCGATCTGGTGATTGCTGGAGTTGGAGGTCAGGGAAATCTTCTGCTCTCCCGCATCATCGGCGAAACAGCACTCAGATCTAATATTGATTTGCAAATCTCGGAAACTTTCGGCGCAGCCCAGAGAGGAGCGGCAGTTGTCAGCCACGTGAGATTGGGGAAAAGCTATTCTCCAGTAGTGCCTTTTGGCATGGCGCAAGCGCTCTTGGCCCTCGAACCAGCTGAGGCGTTAAGGCAATCTCAATTCCTAGCACCAGACGGTTTAGCCTTGGTGAACATCAAGCCGATAATGTCCGTGGAAGTTCTCTCAGGAAGAGCCACGTATCCCTCCCTTGAGGTAATTCGAAATCTCCTCTCGAAACTTACATCAGACCTCCACATGTTCGATGCACAAGGGTTGGCTGTGGAAGCAGGGGATCCAAGGACCGTAAACCTCGTCATGCTTGGGGCTTTGGACGCCTGCAGCGTCCTTCCATTCAGGACAGAGAACCTGAGAAACAGCATTTCCAGTTTGGTTCCGAGCAACATGATTGAAGTAAATCTGAAGGCCTTCGATCTAGGACGGGTAGCTCTACTGAGACTCGTGAAACTCGAACCGAGCGACAGTGCTCTGTTATCCTGAAACCAACACGGGCATGGACGTTGCAGCGTGGGGTAGGATTAGGGTCTCACATGATCTTCCATGTGCTGCGATTGCTGCATCAACGGTTTCTTGCAGATTGTTGCTCTTCTTGAATCCGATCTTTTGTAGAGTTCTAGCTCTGAGTCCTTGACTATAAGCAACAACATCAACCCGCTCCCTGACCCACGCAATTTGATACGCCACCAAGGCGGTTACGAGATTTCTATTCGGATTCTGTTTTATTGAATTCAGAATCGATTCGGATGTAGGTCGTGAGAGGAAATACGCCAAATCCTTGGAGCCAATTCCTCCCTTGCATGGTGACACTAGAATTACTGTACTCCCTTCTTTCAGAATTCCCCTAATGTTCTCAAGAGGTTTTGAGGCATAATAGAAGTCATGATCATACGGAAACGCACTCGCCACAAGAACGTCGGGTCGTGTTTTCACTTTGATCGCGTATGTGTTTGCGCAGACTCGGACTCCCTCCCTATGTGCCTCGATTGAGTCGCCAGCAACAACCTTCAACAGCATTCCTTTGGAATTTTGTACTGTGTTCACGATGAAGTCAAGATCAAGCATTCTTGCTGCCTCATCTATCTCCTCCCGTACAGGGTTGTTCTCCATTTGGCCAATGTTCAGGTCTGGTTTCACCATGAGGTGATTCTGTATGATTGTGTCCCGACCGGCGAGACCCGGCATGACAGCTTTGCCTCCTGCTGAGAAACCAGCATAAGGGTGCGGAACAATATCCCCGAGCGCGATTTTGACATCAGCATTCGCCATGACTCGATTGATCCAGATTTCATTTCCGAACTTCGATTTTCCAAGGAATTCGAGATTTCGTTTTGCATCATGCTGA
>Ga0209619_10000611_pt1 | contig 25520 bp, 26 predicted proteins | sample Rifsed16ft3_FD_184011 | JGI IMG/M metagenome (GOLD analysis project Ga0209619, IMG submission 184011) | Soil microbial communities from Rifle, Colorado, USA - sediment 16ft 3 (version 2) | ecosystem: Environmental > Terrestrial > Deep subsurface > Rock core/Sediment | place: Rifle, Colorado... | reverse complement strand
TAACCAATCTAGAAGTATTACTTGGAAGATTGACTGCCATCTCGAAATTAACGCAGAGATTTCTTGGTAAAATTATTTTGTATGAAATAGATGAATTTGATGGAAATCATGAATCAATAGAATTTGTGAAAGCCATAATCAATGCGCATATTCCGGCATCTGTAGTTTTGCTTATCTCAACACCATCTGGTTATGCAGAAATTCAAAGTATGAATGCATCAGTTTTTGATAGATTAGAAAAAGCAAATTATAAAATTGATCTTGCAGGTTCAAACTCAGTAGACGAGCTTTCAGAAATCGTTTTAGAGTACATCAAATACAACGACAAGCAAGGAAAATTCAAACAACAAGCACAGGATGATCTAGCAGAAAAGATAAGAGTTCTTTATGATGAATTTCCAGACTTTAGAAGCGTACGATCTATTATTAACATATTATATCATGCAATAGAAAAGTCACAAGAGCTTAATCTAACCAAAATCGATGAATTCGCTATAGATGAAACAATAAAACACACATATCCTGGTCTTAAAGTGCGAGGTAGCGTAATGGATGTACCAATATCAGATTTTATCAAAATTAGAAGAAACTGTAATAATGAAGATGTTGGACTTCAGCTTAAGAAAGCGGTTGCAAACCTAGTCAACTTTGCTCATGAAATGGGTAACATTGGGAAATTAGAAAAACAAAATCAACCACTTGACATAATTTACCAAGATCCGTATGGCTCAAAAATAGGCGTAGCGGTTGTGATGAATCAAAACCACAGCAAGAACTTTGAAGAGATATCAAACGTCTCAAAATCTTCTGCACTTGTAGACAAACTTGTTATTCTTACTAATACAAACCTTCCAAGTTCTAATTCTGCAACAATAGTAAATATGGACAAATCAAAGATGGTAGATCTTATTTATTTTGACTCTAAATATACTAGTCACAAAATCAAAACCTCTGATAACGAAAAAGCTCAGATGCTTGCAAAGACAGTTAGTATTATCTAGAATATCCTATCTTAGTATAGTTTTTACTATTTCTGAAGTGGGAGATCCAACCATTTTTAAATAAAAGAGTTCCTTCGATCACATGCAAGAATTTCTTCTTCAAATATCCGCCGTTGAACTGCCAAAAGAAGATTTCATAGGTGATCTTGCAATAATTATGATCTTAGCTGCAATAGTAACACTTGCTTTTTTTAAAATCCGCCAACCGATTATCATTGGATACTTATTTGCGGGAATGCTAATAGGACCACTTTCCCCACTTTGGGTTTCTTTTTTACCTGGCGGTATAGGGTCTTCCTCTGGTATGGAAAACATTATCGCACTATCAGATCTTAAAATTCTAAACGTTTTTGCGGATATTGGAATAATACTACTACTATTTGTAATTGGGATAGAATTTCCCATTGCCAAAATAAAATCAATAGGAAAGGTTGCAATAGGTATGGCAACAATAGAACTCTTTCTTGCATTAGGAATTATATTTTTCATAGGAGTATCGATCGGACTTAATTTTATGGATTCATTATTTCTAGCAGCGGCTCTATCAATTAGCAGTACTGCTATAATAATTAAAATTCTTGAAGATATGGGAAAGATCAAAAAGGAATCAACAGTGTTAGTTCTTGGCATTCTGATTGTTGAGGATATTATTGCTGTAATTCTTATTGCGTCTCTACAGTCTGTTGCACTTGTAAATAGCGTATCATTTGAAAATATTATAATCATAAGTGGTGTTGCTGCCGCATTAATAGTTGGTACACTAACAGTAGGTGCTAGAATAATTCCAAAATTAATAGATCGTGTGGCAAACACTGGACATCATGAAATTCTTCTAATCTCTGTACTTGGTCTTTGTTTTGGGTATGCGTTATTTTCTAACCTAGTCGGCTTATCTGTTGGAATTGGTGCATTCTTGGCTGGTGTTCTTGTAGCTGAATCAAAATCTTCTGAAGTTTCCAAAGTTCTAGCAAGTCCAATTAAAGACATGTTTGTTGCAATCTTCTTCGTTTCTGTAGGCGCACTTATGGACATAAGTCAATTACAAAATTACATACTAATAGCATTGGTTTTCATGGTGATAGCTATACTGGTAAAATTTGGTGGTACTTTGTTTGGGGGATTTTTGTTTAGGCAAGGATTAAACAAAACACTTCGTTCCTCACTAGCTCTCTCTCCCAGAGGCGAATTTTCAATAGTAATAGTAAAAGTCGGAGTAGATATGGGTGCAGTTAGCGCATTTTTGTTCCCAATGATAGGAATTATTTCTATAATAACCGCCTTCATAACGCCATTTATGATTAAAACTGGAGATAAAATAATTCTCAAAAACTCAACAGAGCATGAATTATGACCAATGATGAAATGGAAAGACTACTTGCCAAAGTGCACAAAGATATAACCTTGTTTGATTACAATGGCACGATAGTTCCCTGTATCATATTTGAGGAAAAGCGATTTGATGATATCATGAGAACAATTGCTGGTAAACCGGTATCAGTTGAAACTAATCTCAATATTCTTCAAGATGGCCTAGGGCATGTTTTTGTTGAAATTTTACTAAATTTTTCACATGACGGAATTAATGAAAAATTGTTATTGTATGCAAATGACTCGATTGAATTTTTTGAATCTCTTACAAACTCTTCCATGCTTGCACTTTCTTCTCCACATTCAGAATACGGTAAATCTAATGTTTTCATGATTCAACTCCCAAAGCCAGAAAGAGCCATTAACGCATTAGAAATTATTAGAAATGGTCTAAAAAAACAGTGAATGCGGTTGCCGGGATTTGAACCCGGGTCGCGGAATTGGCAATCCCGCATATTAACCAAGCTGTACTACAACCGCTTAAACGATTTAGAAAATTCTAGTCTATTAAAGCGTACTGGTTGGTAATACTATTTTTAATCACGTATTGTCTAGATAAGACATGGATAAAAAACTAGAAGAAAAAATTAATCAGAAAATTAACGAGGTAGCAGAAAACACCAATGAAATTTATAAAATAATAAATTCACTAGAAAAATTACGAACTCATTCTGATTCATTTGGTTATGGAATAGTAGTTGGTAGACTTTACAATTCGTTTTATTACCAATGTAGAAGAATATTAAAACGAAATCCTACGAATGAAGAATTTCTGGAATTTCTTGATACCTTAAATAAAAACCAAGTAAAAATTCTAGACGCACTAAAATTAAGCAACCGTAGCTTTTAGAGGAATTACCTTAATTGAGGGGGTCATAGGCAGTTTTACTGCAGCACCATGCAATGCTTTTTTCGCAACTTCTAGGTGTTCTTTTTTGACATGAACCTCCATGATACATTGATCTCGATTTACTCGTGCAGCTAAACTTACTGCTTTTCCAAAAGCTCCTCTCATACCTTCCTGAAGTCTATCTGCACCAGCTGTTGCAATCATCTTGTTTTCTCTAAGTAAAATATGTGGATAAATTCTAAGAGTGGAAAAGTAGCCAGTTTCACCAGTTACCTGTTCAATCTTTTTGTTTGCTGATAGTCTAGCTGCTTCTATTGCCATGTGTCTTATCTGGACCTTTTCACTTGAACAGAGCTGTACACAATAATCATAATCTGCCCTCTGTCCACCAGAAAACTTGGCTATTTTTATCTGAGGTTTACCTTTAATGTACTTCTTTCTTGTATACGGTTGACCATTACCAATTCTATAATTTGCGCCGTGCATAACAACACTTTTGATTGTTTATCTAAAGCCCATATTTTAACCGTGAGATTTTGTCAAACATCTTTTGGAGTATGATTAGAACAAGGTCCGTAGTATTATATTGTTAAACCATTTGTTGGAAGGCGTGTCAGATATCGAGTCCAAAGTAGAGGGAGTATTAGTAAAAGATCATACTTTGATCTCAGACAAAAACATGCAAAATGGTTTAGAACAAAAGGGATTTGGAGAAATTATAAAGAAAAAATTTTTTTTAAAACCTTTTGAATCTCTTTATCTTCTGTATGCTGATAAACTTAAGCTAGCAAGAGGAGGTCAACAAATTAACTTTGATTCAATGATGCAGGAATGTATGAAATTTGATAATGATATATTAACAAAATTTTTAGTCTATCGTGACCTCAGAACAAAAGGATACATAGCAAAAGATGGTTTTGGATTTGGCACTGATTTTAGGGTATATGAAAGGGGACAATTTGGTGAAAAGGCGGCCAAATATGTGGTGTTTGGGTTAAGTGAGGGAAAACGAGAAAAAATGGGATTACTACAAAAACAGATAGAGCAAATAACAAAAATGGGGAAAGAACCAGTTATTGCAGTTATAGAAAGACGCGGTGAAGTGATTTATTATAAAATCTCAAGAATTAAATTCCTAGAAAACAAAGATCAGTCTGCGTTATCCGCCATAGAATTCTGACTTTATCTTAAAATATTGTAAGGTGCTTTTCATCAACATGGATTTTAAAGAAATCTATTGTCATAACTGTAAGAAAACCTTGGGTAGATACAATGAAAAATATTTTTCAGACATGAAAATAGCCGAAATAATAAAATCAAATCATGCCTCTCATATACACGAAGGTCATCAAATAGTAGTTAGAAGAATTGCAAGGGACTCTTAACTAGACTTTTAACAGAAAAGAACTTGACAGCATATCATAATACAAACTGAAATTACTATACAGAAAAAACATATTCTAAAAAGTAGACTCGCTGAATTATAGGATTTAAGCTTTTAGTATGATTTCATAGAACGAATTCTTCGCACTGCTTAATTATAATCTGACAATTTTTTCTCACATGCCGGACAAATCATGCAGGACATGTGGAGGAGAATTAATCTCATATTTGACATGTTCAGAATGCAGAAAACCAACTCAACGTATTTGTAGAATATGTGACAATATGACTATGCCAGAATATCATCAAAATTGTCTATATGTCGAGTCACTAAAAACAAGAAATGGAATGCAAATTGATATTATAACAACTAAAAAATCTGACTATAAAATAAAGAATACAGATAATGCCAAAATTAACCTCTCACTACGAAATCTATTATTAGTTTTTAACATTGTTGGGTTTTTTGTTTTAGGATTTGCTACTGCTGATTATTTTGATCTATATCAAAATCAGACAAATAATATTCAAACAATCAAATCTAATTCATCTGTCCAAAATATACAACTAGCGAATAACTCTATTCTTAACATGTACGAGAATTGTTTAGGATATGGAGAAGGGAAATCGATAACAGTCACATGTCCAACTGAAAAAGGTTATGTCTATAAAGCTACTTTTGCGATGCCACATGGACTTGTTACAAAACTTTCAACAGATGATTTTTCTATTCGCAGTATATCAATAATTGAGAATTCTGACGGTACTGTTGTTTTAGAATATCAAAAAAACTTGTATCCTGCAAGTTTCTTTGCATGATCAAATTACGAAACAAGGCATAATTCACAATCACAAAGTGTGTTAGGATTGTTTTTAGCAAGACATTTGCCATGTTGACCTGCTTGACACTGAACACATATGGCATTTTTATCTTCTAATTCAGAATATTTCGGCGTACCATCAAAACCGAATCCGCCATCTTTTGGTCCAACCATATGATATATGGTTCTTAACTTGTATTTCTAGGTAACCGAAAATGAGTCAAATCTTTCTAAAACAATTTAAAAAAATTTAAAACAAAATTCTATGCTCCCGCCGGGATTTGAACCCGGGATCACTGCCTTGAGAGGGCAGTATGCTTAGCCGGACTACACCACAGGAGCTTGCTAAAAGCCATAAGGAATTAGCAATTTAAAGCAATGTTTTAGCATTACATGGATTTGTAAAATTTAACAGCTTTGATACTTTATAGCAAAAACCAAAGTAATTTTTTTATGGATCTAAAAAATTTAATACAAAAACTTTCACTTCCATCTTTTCCATCTGGACTAGGAGGATGTAGAAGTAATGGAATGAATTTTGAATGTTGCGAATATAACATTTCAATATTTGATAATAAAAAAGGTGAATCTATACACGAAATTGATGGTGAATTCATCAAACTTCATCATGGTTCACTTTCTGAAACTCATCCTGCAATTCTAAGACAATTTGAAAATATGCAAATCATATCCGATGAACAATGGAAACTACGTATGTTTCTGACAGAAATTAAAGAAAAACAGACCAAGATTTCAAACTCATATACTCAAAGTTGTCTAGTTGATGCAGGAGTATACGCAACAAAAGCAAAAGAGGGAGTCAAAACATCTGATCCTCTTGCACCTATATGGGTAAAATGTAGCGCATATTTTCTTGCAGATGCAATATCGCTAATAAATCTTAAAAGACCTAGTCCTACCCATATGTTAAAATCTATACGCGGATTCAAAAAAAATAGGATAAACAAAAATTTTGAGATAGTGCATCAATGTTTAGGAATAGAAAGAGCCTCCACATCGCTTCTAAATAGAATGCTCAAGTCTACAATAGGATTTTCTGATATGGTGGAAGCAAATGGTCATTCAAAAATTATAGAAAGAAAATACAATTATCTTGTACAAAACTCCTTTCTTTCTGATTGTTATTTCTATCTTGGTTACATAAACAGAAATAATTTAATTAAAATCAAAGATTCATTACATCGGAAACTCGATTTTATTCACATTCTTCGAGTTGCATTAGACATTGAAAGTGATCTATTAATGGTTGAACAACAAACATCAACCCTTTTAAAAACCATAAATGAAATTCTATCAACCATAAAAAATCAATATGTATAACAGCGTTTTTAATTTTCTGATAAACCTTTAAAACCCGGTGGGAGATCCTCTTTGATATGACAGATGCATCATGCGGATGTGGATCTCCAACGGGAACAGATAGTATTTGTGACTGTGAAGAAGCAGGAGAATGCTTATGCGATTCAACATGTCAATGCAAAGCTAGTGTTTGCAAAGAAAACGTAAAGCAATATAAGTAGATTCTCGCGGCTCCTTTTTCCTTTCTTTTTTATTACCTGATTACTTTTCTTCTTCTTCAAGATCCCAGGATTTTACCAATTCCTTTTGAAATTTATCTACCTGCTTCTCATTGAGGCGATCTCCGCAATTCTTGTGTGTTGGAACAACAATCATGCCATTAAGTTTGAATTCAACCTCATACATGTGCACTTTATCACATTCACACATATTCGAAATTATATTCTGCCAGTATATTTGCCTATTTGAAAGATTTAACTATAGGATTTCGTTTTATGAAAATACTTGAAAAAGTATTTAGCTGTTGTCTTTTTCACTATTTTGTTAGCTGTATCTATTGGAATTCAGGGTGCATTTGCAGATAATACTTGGTATGTAGGAAAGGGACTAAAAGAAGGAGATTACTTTAGATACGATCTTTGTCAAGTTGACTACAAATCATGTACACAGCTTGAAATGAGTTTCTGGGTAAAGGGAAAAACAGAACACGGCGAGTGGGATTTACTAGTTCTTGTAAAAGAGGGAAATAATAAATTTGTTAAAGGTGACATGCAAATTGGACGAGTTGCTCCAGAACCAATAGGTTTTAGTGAAGGTATAGGACCATACGCGTCAGCTTACAAAAGCTCTATTGCATGGCTTTCAGGTTTTACAACAAGACTCGATCCAAAAAGTTTTGATGCACCAGCTTGGGGTAAGATTGGATCCATCGGAGGCATGCAAGTAGGACCAACAGGTCAAAAAGAAACAGTGACTGTTCCAGCAGGTAAGTTCGATACCATTGTTGTTGGCTGGCACAAATCTGAAGATAACAAAATTTGGGTAGCTCCAAATATGCCCTTTCCAGTCAAAGCACTCACTTATGTAGACGTAAATGCTCCTCCTGCTCCGATTCAGTATCAATTTGAATTGTTAGAATATGGAAACACACCGAATCCTCCTGACTATATTGATCCTCTTATTCCAATTGATCCTATCAAAGGACAGTGCCCTAAAGACAGTTCGATTAAACGTGGAATTGAAAGTCTTGATTCGCACGGAATGATTGTTGCGTATAGTTATTCACCTGAGAATCCACGACGTGGTTGTGAAATCACATGGAACTTTGAATTTGAAAAATCATTTGATGTCAATCAGTTTGAAGCAAACGTACATTATGACATTTTTGTTGTAGATGACAAAGGAGCGCCACTAAGGTCATTTGCAGAGGAACAGAGTCAAACGCATCTCTTTGCACCTGTTGGTAAAGAATTCAGAAAGATGGATGTTAAGGAACCAATGGGTACTGCTCATTATATTATTCATGTTTATGGTACTGGTCCAGACGGCACAGACCCTGATACTACAAAAAGCGGTAGCTTGGCAATAGATATAGACATTGCAGAAGGCACTATGCCTGAAACAAAACCAAACCCACCTATGAAAATTACGATTGATATGCCAGAAGGTGCAGCAAATATTGATAATGAAATTTTCTATGATCCTGCAGATACATATGTGACTCCAGGTTCTACAATCACTTGGACTAACAGTGATACTGCTTCACACACTGTAACTAGCGGAACAGCAAGCAAAGGCCCTGATGGTAAGTTTGACAGTGGTCTGTTTGGTCCAGGAAAGAAATTTGAAACTGTGCTTGATGAAAAGGGCACTTACCCATATTTCTGTGAGGTTCATCCTTGGATGACTGGTTCAATAACAGTTGATCCTACTGCAATTCCAGAATTTCCAATAAGCGTCATGATAATATTGGTTTTGGTTGTTACAGCAAGTGTTATAATTACTAAATTCAAAAACATAACACATACTAAATTATAAAAAATAGTTCGGCATAAATGAATAACAAAGCAAAGATTGGAGTAATCATTCTGATTTCTGCGGCAGTTGCAGGTCTGATATATCCCATATTGATAGGACTGCCAGGACAAGATGAAAATGTAATTCCCAGAGAGGCAAGTAAATGGCACATAGGTAAAGGTGCAGAATATAATCCTACAATGCTTTATGATGTCACATCTGCAGATGGCACGATGTTTTCTGCAAAGATTGGATTTTTTAATGATGTATCAAAAAAACAAATGATCTTTGTTCAAATTGATGACAATGTTACAGGGAAAAAAATTGATCATAGAACATCTCTGAGTAGTGCTTACACCTTTGGTGAAATATCAGAAGATGCTACACCGTATTTTCAAATTCTTGATAAAACCATCTTTGCTATTAGGGACATTGCACTTGAAGAAAAGTATCTTGTCAAAAAAGCAGTTTGGGATACTGTTTTCATTGGAGCATTAACACAGGATCTTACTGTGACAGATCATGGAAAGATCTCATTTGCATTTGGTTCTGTAGATGCCTTTACGATATCTTACAAGATAGGAGACAAAGTGAACAAATTCTGGATTGTTGACAATCTTCCTCTTCCAGTAAAGGCAGAGGTATATGATATAGATGGCAATTTGCAATATTCTTATGAGCTAACCTCGCTTCTTGCGCCACTCACACCTGGATTTAGCTGATAACAGTTAATCAAAAGCCAGTCACAAAACTCTGTTACTTTACTATCAAATTTACACCATAAGTGCAAAGAATGAGGAAGTATGTCAATCCTACCTGATTCCAAAAAAACCTTCACACCCTCTTTTCCTTCATACATGTAGGCATCTTCGACTTTTATATCTCCAAAAATCTCTTTTGCCTTTGATTTTATCATTTCTCTTTTAATTGGAAACACTTTTCGTGTCATATCAATTATCATGCTGATGTCCTGCGTTCCATACGATTCGTAATCTTCTATCTTTCCACTTTGTGGGAAGTTTAGAAGTAATGACATTTTGTATTTTTTTCCTACCTTTGTAGCAATCTCATTCATTGTTGTAAAAGCAATTGCTGGTGATTTCATCAATAAAAATCTGATTTGCGCCATGTTTGATTTCAGTTCTTTTTGTAATTCTTCTATGATTACACTAAAGATCATGATCTTAAATTTGAAATTTTGTAATATATCTATTAGGTTATCTTTTTTATACGCCAATTAACATTTAGCTTTGTGCTCCCCCTTGACAAAGACGGTGTTCCATATGGTGAAGGATCAGAAAGAACCGATAATGTCGAGGATTATAAAGTCACATGTATGCAGTTCATAAAAGACATTAGCAACGACTATCTTGCTTGGGTAGATTATTACAAACTACCTTCAGAAGAAGACAAAAGACGACGCGACAGAATTTTTGCAACTGTAGGAAGAACAAATGAGTGGATTGCCAAAGTTGCTACCACGATAAAAGGTGTTGATGTAGTAATGAATGATGGTATCCAAAAGATGGCAGAAAGCACCGCTGGATATCCATTTCAGATTGGTGTCTTTGTAAACAATACTTCCGGTTATACTGTGGCAAAACCTGAAATGATTGATATGAATATAAAATCGGTGGGGCGTGAAGGGCGCAAAGTCAAACTTGGTTGGCACCAAAAAGACACGCGTTTTTTGATCAGCACCACAGGAAAAGATGTCGCAATTGATGAATCAAAAATATCTGATACCGAGTTTGATTTTCTTGATATTATTCTTAAGATGAATGCCATAGGCTGCCAACAACGTGACTTGATATCGTTTACCCTGATAATTTCAGAAACTATTGATGGTCAGGAAGTTGAAAGGCGTGGTATGACAACAATTATTCATATAACTTAACTTGTAGAATAACCCTTGACTCCTCTGATCTCTTATCAGAATATTTTAGATGTGATATTTTTTTTGCAAGATCTTCATCAATAACAAGTGATGCTTTTCCTGCATGACTTTCATTATTGTACTCCAATATCACATCTGGGCTTGCAATTGCATTTCTTAACCAATCACTGTTAGGATTTCTACGTGAAAAATATATCATCGTGTTATAATATACTGCCCTCAACTCAACCATATGTGGTTTACCAGTAATTCTGCCTCTTGTAATAAATATGGCTTTGAAAACTTGGCCCTCTTGCAGATTCACAGATCTTGTCTTGTTCTAAATAATTTAACCCCTTGGATTGAAAACTCTGATACATTATACGATAAACCAAAAGCTAAACTCTGGTTCATGGCAACAAGATTGAAAGAAGTCAGAAATTTGATAACAGCTGACGAGTTTTCAGGGAAAACAGTCATAGACAGAGAAGGAATCCAATATGGCAAGATAAAACACATACACATAAACCAGAACACTCTTGAAGTGACTGGGATAACTGTCAGTGCAGGATTTCATAAAGACTATGATCTGTCAAGAGATTATATCGACAGGTTCACAGATGAGTCAGTCTTACTTTCTACTCCGCCAATAAGATCTGATATTCCTGTTGTGGATATTGATGGAAAAAAGATAGGCAAGGTAAAGAAGTTGCATCGTGAACCTGACACAAATGAGCTAGTATCAATTGAAGTCACCGAAGGACTCTTTGGCAAACGAATGTTTCCTAAAAGCGAGATTTGGGGAATAGGCGAAAAAGTAATTTTACGACTTACAAAAGATGAGTACAAAGAGTAAACTCTTCTATTTTTTATTCTGTTAACAATTTATAATACAAAAAATCTCCTTTTCTTATTGTACTCTATAGAAACAAAATCTCTTTCTAAAATTTATGAAAATGGATTAAGAGCAGTAGATGATGTTTCCATTAAAGTAGATAATGGAGAGATCTTTGGTTTCTTGGGTCCAAACGGAGCTGGGAAAAGTACTACTATTATGATTTTGACAACCTTGCTCAAGCCAACATTGGGAACAGCACATGTTGCAGGTTATGATGTTGTATTACAAGCAAAAAAAGTCAGAGAAATGATAGGATATGTACAACAAGATTCTACAGTTGATGAATATCTTACTGGAAGAGAAAACCTTGAATTGCAAGCTAGACTAAACCACATTCAAAAAGATCTTGTAAAAAGCAGAATAGATGAGATCCTCAATCTAGTCGAACTTTCAGATAGACAGCATGATTCTGTAAATGCCTACTCTGGTGGGATGAGAAAAAGACTTGACATTGCGGGAGGGTTGTTGCACAGACCAAAAGTGCTGTTTTTGGATGAACCAACACTAGGACTTGATATACAAACAAGATACAAAATTTGGGAGTATATCAAAAAGATACACAAAGAATACGACATGTCCATATTTCTTACAACGCATTATATGGAAGAAGCTGACAGACTTTGCGATAATATCTCAATAATAGATCGTGGAAAGATCAAAGTTACTAATTCACCGGCTTCTCTCAAAAATGCGCTTGGTAATGATGTTATCGTCTTTGAGATTGATTCTGATACAAAATTAGAAAGTCTGATTTCTGAAATTCAAAAAATTCAACTTGTAAAAGACATAAAGACAAATGGAGAAGAAGTAACTGTATTTTCAACTAATGGAAATCAAGTAATGCCAAAAATATTCGAACTCTCACTCAAGGTTGGAATAAAAATAGAATCAATCTCACTTACAAAACCAACACTTGATGATGTCTTCCTTTCATATACTGGGAAAGAACTTCGTGACGAAAACGGAGGCTACAACAATAAAAAAGAACGCGAAAAGATGAGGAGACTCAGAGCATGATCATATCAGACACGTATACGATTTTCTGGCGTGAAATGAAAAGATACAGAAAATCGCGTAGCGGAGTTTTAATAAGATTAATCCAACCGGCAATTTGGATCATAGTTATTGGAAATACTTTTGCAGGAACACAACCATTGATAAAATCTGTTGGTTATGATTTATCATACATAGAATTTATGACACCAGGTGTCATAATTCTTACTGCAATTTTTACAAGTATATTTGGTGGAGTAAACACTCTTTGGGATAGAAGATATGGTTTTATGAACAAGGCACTGACATCACCAATTTCTAGATCATCGATTGCACTTGGTAAGATGTTAGCCATTTCTTTGGTTTCTGCATTACAAGCAAGTTTAATTTTGGGAATTGCGCTTGCAATAGGTGTAAATTTTGTGAATCCTTTGATGTTTATTCCCATAATGTTGATTGTGATCTTGTTTTCACTTGGATTTTCTGGGATTTCTGTTGTAGTGGCAGCTACTGCAAAATCACAGGAGACATTTTGGGGAATAGTCAATTTTCTTGGTATGCCACTTTTTATGTTAAGTCCAGCCCTCTTTCCACTTGAACTTGTTCCAGATTGGTTAGCAGTTGTTGCAAAGCTAAATCCAGTTACCTATTCAGTATTATTGATTAGAGGTATGATGACTGGAACCACCCAGGCAGTTTCTGTGGTTCTAGATCTTGCAGTAATTTCTGGGTTTGTTATTATAATGGTGGCTCTGGCAAGCTATGTGTTTACAAGAGAAGTCAACAAACCCTTCTAAACCAACCAAAAATTGACAAAAACCCAAACAATTCCTAACTCTTGAGATCTTTTTGGTATTTTTGAATCAATGACAGTTGAAGAGGCTTCCCCTAGTAGTATTTGGGATTATAGTTAGCCTAATGTATAGTACGATTATTCCATATGTCAGTGCTGAAACGGCACCTTATTACATAGGACAATGGGGTTCTGAAGGACTTCAGACCACTGGTCTTTTCTCTTTCCCTCAAGACTTGGCATTAGATTCTACAGGAAATGTCTATGTTACTGATTATGGAAACAGAAGAATTCAAAAGTTTGATGGTGATGGAAACTTTTTGCATACTTGGGGAATAAAGGGTTCTGGAAATGGGCAATTCCAGGTTCCTGCAGGGATTGCAATTGGAAAAGACTTTGTTTATGTTGTTGACAACGAATTAAACCGTGTTCAAAAGTTTGATACATCTGGAAAATACATTATGCAGTGGGGAAGCAAAGGAACTGAATCTGGTAAATTTTTATTACCACAAAACATCGCAGTTGATCCTAATGGTGATGTCTATGTGGCAGACACTGGAAATAGTAGAATTCAGAAATTTTCATCAGATGGAAAATTTCTACTATCTTTGGGGAGTAGCGGGCTCGGCAACGGACAATTTCTTAATCCACGTGGTGTAGCTGCAGATTCACAAGGAAGTGTATATGTATCAGATTCTGGCAATAACAGAATTCAAAAATTCACATTAGATGGAGTTTTTCTTAAAAGTTTTGATGTATCTTCTGGTAATAGTTTAAGGCATCCACAAGGATTGGATGCTGATTCTTCTGGTAATATCTATGTTGCAGACACTGGTAACAACCGAATTGTCAAAATTGACAAAGATGGAAATTCACTTGCCTCATGGGGAAGTCTGGGAACGACAAATGGTAATTTTAATAATCCAAAAGACGCAGTTGTTGATTCAACGGGAAACGTCTTTGTTGTAGATAGTAGTAATCACAGAATTCAGAAATTTGGCAAAACGTCACAATCAATAACTGAAACTTCATCTGTACAGCTATCACCTTCACCACATGATAAGACAAATCCGGTAATCACAGCTCCTTCTGATATCACAGTAGAGGCAAACGGAATCTTAAGCACTGTTTCCATAGGACAGGCAACTGCTACTGATGCTAGTGGAATAGCCTCACTAGTAAATAATGCTCCGGCAAAATTCCCCCTTAGTACCATTGTAGTAACATGGACTGCAACTGATGCATCTGGAAATGTTGCCAAGGCAACACAAACCATTACTGTTGTTGATACAACATCACCAGTTATTGCTGCGCCACCTTCTGTGACTGTTGAAGCTTCAAATCCTGACAGTAATTCTGTAGAACTGGGCAATCCATCTACATCTGATACAGTTGGTGTTGCTGCAGTAACAAATGATGCTCCGCTCTTCTTTAAGATCGGTGATACTATAGTGACATGGACAGCAACTGATGCAGCTGGTAATAGTGCAAGCTCAAAACAAGTTATTACGGTTCAGGACACAACTAAACCAAAGATCACTGCACCATCTAATATTACAATTGAAGCCATAAGTGTTACCGATAACAACGTAGTTTTAGGAGATACAATCGTCACTGATAACGGCGAAATTAAATCAATCACAAATGATGGACCTTCAGTATTTCCACTGGGTACCACAATAATCACATGGACTGCAATTGATGCGGCTGGAAATGTTGCAACGGATACACAAACAGTCAAAGTAGTTGATACTACTGCACCAACCATAACTTCGCCATCTGATATAATATTTGAAGCAATTTCATCAACTGAGAATCCTATATCAATAGGTCAAGCAATAGCATCTGATATTCAATATGTTACAATAACAAACAACGCGCCATCTACCTTTCCACTTGGAGAATCTATAGTTACATGGAATGCTACTGATTTAGATGGTTACTGGTCAGTAGCAACACAAAAGATTACCGTAGTTGATACTACATCTCCAATTCTTATTACTCCAGTAGATGTTACGGCAGAAGCTTCAAGTCCAGAACATAATGTGGTTTCTATAGGAGAAGCAACGGCGCAAGATGTTATTGGGGTTTCATCCATAACAAACAACGTACCATCTGACTTTGCTTTTGGTAAAACTGTTGTAACATGGACAGCAGCGGACATTTCAGGAAATTCAGTCTCTGCAAATCAAACAATAACTATAGTAGATACTATCCCTCCACAACTTAAAGTACCAAAAGATGTTGTTGCAGAAGCAACAGATCCCACATTAAATATTGTACAGATGGGAGATACAACTGCCTCTGATATTATCGGTGTGGACTCGGTTACAAACAATGCACCTGATACATTTCCAATTGGTCTTACTACTGTAACATGGACTGGAATAGATACTTCAGGAAATATTGCTAATGCTACTCAAACCGTTACTATAAGAGATACAACAAACCCAATCATTACAGCCCCATCTGATATCACTGTAGAAGCCACAAGCTCATCTAGCAATACTATTTTCATTGGAGAAGCTAATGCAAGCGATATCACAGGAATTTCATCTATGACTAATAATGCATCATCTGTCTTTCCACATGGAGAAACTATAATCACATGGACCGTAATAGACAATCACGGTAATTCTGCTAGCGCAACTCAAAAAATATCAGTAGTTGATACTACTCCACCAACTATAACTATACCAGATGATATCGTTTTTGAGGCTTTATCCCCTACGGAAAATATTGTTTCAATAGGTATAGCTAGTACGACAGACATCATTGATTCAAATCCAATAATAACAAACAACGCGCCATTGGTCTTTCCACTTGGCGAAACTATAGTCACATGGACTGCAACTGATGTATCTGGAAATTCTGCAATAGCATCACAAAAGATTACTGTAGTGGATACTACGACTCCTACAATAGTTGCTCCGGATGATATTGAATCTGAAGCAACTTCTGCAACAGAAAATACAGTAACTCTAGGTCAAGCAACAGCTGCAGACTTTGTTGGCATTCAATCAATTACAAATGATGCACCTGCCGTATTTCCAGTAGGTGAAACAATAGTGATATGGACTGCAACAGATACAACAGGTCTCGTTGCCACTGCAACACAAAAGGTGACGATAAAAGATACTACTCCCCCAATTCTAAAAGCTCCGGATGCGATTACAGTTGAAGCAACAAGCGAATTTGCAAACATTGTAAACATTGGTGAAGCCAATGCATCAGATCTGGTTGGCATTCAATCAATTACAAATGATGCACCTGAGGTATTCCCACTTGGACTAACAACTATAACATGGACCGCAACAGATGTTTCAGGACTTTCATATTCTGCCATTCAAAAAATTACCGTAGTTGATACTGCATCTCCAATACTGACTGTGCCTGCTGATATAGTATTTGAAGCAGTGTCTGCAACAAACAATCCTATTGAGATAGGACAAGCAACTGCGAATGACCTGTTACACATTCCATCAATTACAAATGATGCCCCATCTTTCTTTCCACTTGGCGAAACTATAGTCACATGGATTGCAACAGATCAGTCAGGCAATTCTATAACTGGTACACAAAAAATTACCGTTGCAGATACTACTGCACCCACAATAGTCATACCAAATGATGTGACAATCGAAGCGTCATCTCCGGATAATAATGTTGTATCTCTTGGCGATGCTTCGGCAGATGATAATGTTGGCGTAACAACAATAACAAACGATGCATCAGCATCCTTTGTAGTAGGCAAAACTATGGTAACTTGGACTGCAACTGATGCAGCTGGAAATGTTGTCAAGGCAACACAAACCGTTACTGTTGTAGATACCACTAAACCTTCAATTTTGTCACCAGAAGATGTTTCTGTTGAAGCAACAGATCCACTACAAAACTTTGTAACACTTGGCAATGCTACCGTCTCTGATGCTGCAGGCATAGTTACTGTCTCAAATGATGCACCGGCAGCATTTGCATTTGGCAAGACAATTGTAACATGGACTGCAACAGACGCAGCAGGAAACTCTGCAAGCTATACTCAGACCATAACAGTGATTGATACAACCTCTCCAAAAATAACCACTCCAGAAGCCGTTACTGTAGAAGCAACATCATTGACAAGTAATGTAATTTCTATTGGTACAGCAACAGCAAAGGACATTATGGGAATAGGTTCCATTGTTAATGATGGGCCAGATACTTTTCCATTTGGCGAAACTATAGTCACATGGACTGCAACCGATCCTTCTGAAAACTCTGCAACTGCAACTCAAAAGATAACAGTGATTGATACCACGGGGCCAAAACTAACAGTGCCAGATGATGTTACAATAGATGCAACGTCGCTTGAAACCATAGTACCGATTGGTACGACAACAGCAACAGACATCATTGATTCAAATCCAATAATAACAAACAACGCGCCATCGGTCTTTCCACTTGGCGAAACTATAGTCACATGGACTGCAACAGATCAATTTGGTAATTCCGAAAATTTAACACAGACTATAACTGTTCAAGCATGCGGCAAACCAGCGTCATCATATAATTTGATAATTGGTGGACAGAATGATGATCTCTTGACAGGTACAAACTTGGCTGATTTGATATTTAGTCTAGAAGGAGATGATATTATAACAGGAGAAGAAGGTGATGACTGTATTATTGCAGGAGAAGGAGATGATATTGTCTTTGGAAATGGTGGCGAAGACAAGATTACCGGAGATAATGGAAATGATATTATTCGAGGTGGATCTGGAGAAGACAGGATAAACGGCAACCCTGGATTTGATATTATCGATGGTGGAGATGATCATGATTCTTGTAACGTTGGGGAAAATTCCAATGATGATGTAATAACTAAATGTGAAACAGGAAAACTCTAACTACATAATCTAATCAAAAATATATTCTAATACAAAGAGGAATTTCTAGCATAGATTATAATAATATCTGATCTACGGTTATTCAATGTCAAATTCCAAAAACCTCTTTTTGCGTGCAAAAAAGGTTATTCCATCTGGAATAAACAGCCCTGTTAGATTTTATGATCCATATCCATTTTTTGTAAAAAAGGCAAAAGGAAATACAATCTGGGACGTAGACGGTAAAAATTATCTTGATTTTTGTAATGGTTATGGTGCATTGCTTTTGGGCCACAGAAGAAAAGAGATTGTTGCAGCTGTTTTATCACAATTAAATAAAGGCACGCTATATTGTGCACCCACAGATCTTGAAGTAGAATTATCTGAACTGATTAGAGAAAATTATCCCTCTATGGAAAAGACTAGACTTGTAAATACAGGAGGTGAAGCAACAATGACTGCAATAAGACTTGCACGTGGTTTCACAAAAAAGAAAAAGATCGTAAAATTTGAGGGCGGTTACCATGGAGCCCATGATTATGTGCTTGTAAAAGCAGGTTCAGGAGCAGCACATAATGGAATTTCTGTTTCAGAAGGAGGATTAGAAGAAGTTTCTAAAAACACACTCGTGGTACCATATAACAACTCGCAAGAGCTAGATTCTGTTCTTGAAAAACAAAAAGATATTGCAGGTGTAATTGTAGAACCAGTCTTAGCAAACATGGGTCTTGTTTTACCACAAAAAAACTTTCTTTCAGACATTAGAAAAATAACAAAGGATCATGAGGTGCCACTAATTTTCGATGAAGTTGTGACAGGATTTAGAATGTCGCCTGGAGGAGCACAACAATATTTTTCCATAAGACCTGACATCGTGACGCTTGGGAAAGCACTTGGAAACGGGTTTGTAATAGCTGCAGTAGGTGGAAGAAAAGATATCATGAATCAACTCGTCCCGGAAGGAAAAGTGTATCAAGCAAGCACATATGCAGGCAATCCCGTCTCAGTAGCAGCAGCAATATCTTCTATCAAAACCATAAACAAATACAAAAACAAACTCTATCCAAAACTTGACATACTTTGTACTATACTGGCAAGAGCTATACGGGATTTAGCAAATGATATGAACATTCCTCATCAGGTTAATTCCATCAGTTCCATGTTTCAGATCTTTTTTACTAATACTCCCGTTACAGACTATATGTCAGCAAAAAAAGCCGATGCAAAAAAATTCAAAAAGTTATTCAAATCATTATTACAAAATGGCATCTTTATAGCACCATCTCAATTTGAAACTATATTCTTGTCTGATGCCAACACACTTGATGACTTGCATAAAACAATAGAAGCATACGACAGATCTCTCAAAGCGGTGAAGAATTGAAGTATAAAATAGGCACCAGAGGAAGTCTACTCTCGCTTGCGCAGACAAATTGGGTTATTTCAGAGCTTAAAAAAAAATCACCAGAAACTGAATTTGAAATTGTTACAATAAAAACTAAAGGCGATACAGATGCACGACCACTTTTTACAATAAATCAAAAGGGGATATTTGAAAAAGAAATTGACCGTGCAGTTACTGAAAAAAAAGTTGACTTTGCAGTTCACAGTCTAAAAGACGTACCATCGGAGCTATCTAGTGATCTTGTTTTGGCATGCATACCTAAAAGAGAAGATGCAAATGACGTCTTTATCTCAAAAGACAGTAGTACACTTCTAACAATAAAAAAAGGAGCAAAGGTTGGAACAAGTAGTCTGCGCAGGGCAGTACAGATATGGAGAATAAGACCAGATCTTATCGTAAAACCAATCAGAGGAAATATAGAAACAAGAATAAGAAAAATAGAACAAGGAGAGTTTGATGCTGTTGTTCTTGCACAAGCAGGAATTTCAAGGCTTGGGCTTAATGTAAAGTTTGAAAAACTCTCTACAAAGGATTTTCCACCCTCTCCTGGACAAGGCGCAATCGCAATAGTCTCAAGAAAAGACAATCATTCTTTAATTGAAATATTAAAAAAAATAGAAGATCTGGATTCTAGGTATGCAGTAGAAGCTGAAAGATCGCTTTCCGTTTTTGTAGATTCGGGTTGTAGATTCCCAGTTGGCGCATTAGCTGAGAAAAAAGGTAACAAACTGACTCTCAATGTTATCGTATATTCTGTTGATGGCAGCAAATCCATTAATGTGGAAAGCACCGGAGACTTTATGCAAGCAGTTGAACTTGGAAAACAAGCTGCATCAGAGCTTGCAGAAAAAGGAGTAGCAGAGCTTGCAAAAAACTGGAGAGAAAAAGTAGAGGAATGGAATAAAAAATGACAGGAAAAGTCTACATAGTTGGAGCAGGACCTGGTGATCCTAAACTTATCACGTTAAAAGCTATAGAGACAATCAAAAAAGCAGATGTTGTACTCTATGATAGATTGATAAGCAAAGAAACCTTGGCTATGATTCCTAAGCGAGCTGAAAAAATTTACGTAGGCAGAAACATCGGAGATGATTACAAACATCAAAACACTACAAATGAACTTATGTTAAAGTTTGCAAAAAAGAAAAAAAATGTTATTAGACTCAAAGGCGGTGATCCGTTTATCTTTGGAAGAGGAGGAGAAGAAGCAGAATTTCTTCGAGCAAATAAAATAAAATTTGAATTGATTCCAGGTATAACGTCTGGGATTGGTTCTGCAGAATATTCTGGAATACCGCTTACTCATAGGGATTACGCATCTTCGGTTGTGTTTGTAACAGGTCATGAAGACGCTAAAAAAACAAAAACATCTGTAAAATGGAAAAAGCTTGCCACTTCTGTAGATACAATAGTGATCATGATGGGTCTCTCAAGATTAGAAAAAATCTGCAAGGATCTTGTCTTAGGAGGCTTGGACAAAAAGACTCCTGTTGCTGTAATACAAAACGGTACTACCCCAAAACATCGAATGATAAAAGGAAATATTTCCAATATATCAAAAAAAGTGCATCAGGCAAGGATTAAACCGCCATCGATAATTGTAGTAGGCAAGGTAGTGGATTTGTCAGAAATAGTGGGTTGGAGAAAATGATGACTGGAAAAACTGTCGCAATAACTCGATCTAAGGAAGATTCCGAAGAATTCATACACTTGATAACAACGGCAAACGCAAAACCTATGCCGCTTCCCACAATAGAGCTTGTAAGCAAGGGGGAAAAGATAGTAGAAGAGTTTCTGAACTCTATAAAAGATGATAACCCTGATTATTCTGTATTTATGAGCTCAAAAGCAGTCAAACTCTTATTTGATACGGCAAGAAAAGTTTTCAAGTTTGAAAAACTCCAACTTGCAGTTGCAAATACTACTGTGATAGCAGTTGGTCCAAAAACAAAAACAGCCCTTGAAAAAGAAGGAATTAGAGTAACTTACATGCCACAAAAAAGATACTCATCAGTAGGTATCGGTGAAGTTTTTACAAGGCTGAATGCAGAAGGAAAAAAAGTAATAATTCCAAGAAGTGGTGCATCTACTCCATTTCTTGCTCAACTTTTAGAAAAAATTGGACTACAAGTAAAAGAGATTCATCTTTATGATGTTTGTTCTTTCAGGGACACATCGCAATGGAATGAATTCCGTGTACTTTTTTCAAACAATAAAATTGACGGTATAGTATTTACGAGTGCATCATCAGTAAATGCCTTTTTTGAAATAATGTTAATGGATTCTGATAAAAAAATATTGTTAGAAAATTTACAAAAAATAAAAGTAGTTGCAATAGGCCCATTTACTGCAGATGAATTAAAAAAATCTGGCCTAGCTCCAATTGTTGCAAATGTTCACACAGTTTCGGGTGCATTTGATACAATAAAAAATTGTTTTAATTAGCTTGACCTATTTAGCTTGACCTACTCCGCTGTACAACTCGTAGCAGTTGTAGAATCTATTTATAATATAACGGGGTTATAAAGCACATGACTACTGAAGATCTCAATATGGATTATAGTAAATATGATTTCAAGGACTCTACTGAGATGTATGTATATCTCAGCAAAAAAGGTCTTTCTCGTGGAACAGTTGAAGAAATTAGTAAACTAAAAGACGAGCCACAATGGATGCTTGATTTTAGACTACGTGCATATGATGTTTTCATGAAAAAACCAATGCCAAATTGGGGTGGAGATCTGGGCAAAATTGACTTTAACAATATCTATTATTATGCAAAGGCTTCTGAAAAGACCGAAAAGAATTGGGATGATGTACCAGCTGATGTCAAAAATACTTTTGACAAGTTAGGAATTCCAGAAGCAGAGAAAAAATTCCTTGCAGGTGTAGGTGCTCAATATGAATCAGAAGTTGTTTATCATCACTTAAGAGACGACCTGACAAAACAAGGCGTTAAATTTTTAGACACTGACAGTGCGCTAAAAGAAGAACCTGAAATCTTTAGAAAATATTTTGGTAAAATAATTCCTCCAGAAGACAACAAATTTGCAGCACTTAACAGCGCAGTCTGGAGTGGAGGATCTTTTATTTATGTTCCACCAGGTGTTAAAGTGGATCTTCCATTACAGGCATACTTTAGAATCAATGCAGAAAACATTGGACAATTTGAAAGAACTCTAATTATTGCAGATGAGGGATCTGAAGTACATTACATAGAAGGATGTACTGCACCAGTCTATTCTTCTGAATCACTCCACTCTGCTGTAGTCGAGCTTATAGCATTAAAGAATGCAAAGCTAAGATATACAACAATCCAAAACTGGAGTAATGATGTTTACAATCTAGTTACAAAGCGAGCCTATGCTTATGAAGGTGCAAGAGTAGAATGGATTGACGGAAACATAGGAAGCAAACTGACAATGAAATATCCTGGAATTTATATGCTGGGAGAAAGAGCACATGGAGAAACATTGTCTATTGCATTTGCAGGAAAAAACCAGCACCAAGATACTGGTGCAAAAATGGTACATTTGGCACCTAACACTACATCAAGAGTTACATCAAAATCAGTAAGTAGGGGCAATGGAAGAACAACATACAGAGGTCTATTGCATGTTGCAAAAGGTGCAACAAACGTCAAGGCTTCTGTAAGATGTGATGCATTACTTTTAGATGATATTTCAAAGACAGATACCTATCCATACATGGAGATAAACCAAGAAGACGCTACAGTTACTCACGAGGCAACTGTAGGAAAGATAGGAGACGAGCAGATCTTCTATCTTATGAGTAGAGGATTTTCCGAAGAAGATGCATTAACTCTAATTGTAAATGGATTCATCGAACCGTTTACCAAAGAACTCCCTATGGAATATGCCGTAGAACTCAATAGATTAGTAAAACTTGAAATGGATGGCTCAGTCGGTTAGACTGCGCCCCTCCTTATCTGACATGGCATGACTTCTTTTATTTTATCCAAACTTGACTCAAATCATATAGACGAAATTTCAGCTGCAAACAATGAGCCAACGTGGCTTAAAGATTATAGGAAAAATTCTTTTGCAATTTACAAAGAACTTCCTGCAGAGGTGTCTCCACTTTACAACAAGTATTCTGATGCAAACAAGATGGATCATGATCAAATTTTCTTTTCATTAAGTTCAGATAGTACAATTCCAGATCTCGTAAAAGATAGAATGTCTGAGATCTCAGATAACGCAAGCGTAATACAGATCGGTACCAACATTCACAAAATAAATCTCCCACCTGATCTGAAATCAAAAGGTCTAATCATATGCTCAATTCAGGAAGCAATCAAAGAACATGGTGATAAAATCAAAAAATCTCTTGAATTAACAGATCCTAAAAAAGACAAGTTTATTGCGTTAAACAACGCATTTTTCAACTCTGGCTTCTTTATTTACATCCCACGAAATTTAATTTTAGAAAAACCAATACATGCAATCTCATCACTTTCTGTTGACGGTACATCCACTATTTCACGCAATATCGTAATAGGTGAAGAAAACAGTAAAGCTACTATAGTTCAGGAACTTTATGCACCAAATAACACAAAACAACAGGCGTATCTTGAACTATTAGATGTCAGCGCACAACAAAATGGTGAACTTGACATTGTTACACTACAGGCCATGGCTCAAAACGCAATTAACTTTTCCACAAGAGTAGGAAACATCTCACGTGATGCTAGAATGAATTGGTATCTAGGATTATTTGGAGCGCAGCTTTCAAGATACAAAATTGACAATTATCTAAAAGAAATCGGTGCTACTGCAAATGATACTGAAGTTGTCTTTGGGAACAAAAATCAATCATTTGATATTACATCGAATTTAATACATATGGCTCCATCTACGATTGGCAGAGTTATAGAAAAATCTGTTCTAAAAGACACATCAAAATCTCTGTTTAAGGGAATGATACGAATTGAAGAACACGCTAACCATGCAGAATCATATTTAGCGGGGCACTCCATCTTGCTTGACAAAGGGGCCAAATCCGATTCTATACCTGGACTTGAAATATTTACCAATGATGTAAAAGCAACACACGCTGCATCAGTTGCACAACTTGATGATGAACAAATGTTCTATCTTGCTTCTAGATGTCTTGATAGATCAGAATCTCAAAAGATCATTGTGGAAGGATTCCTTGAACCACTCTCAAGAAAGATGTCCTACCAGATAAGAGCTTGGATAAATTATCTAATAGATTCCAAATGGCTTGGCCGTGATCTTACCATAAAAACAGATGAAAAACTAAAGGCAATACTTGAAGTGGAAGAAACAAGATATCGTGAAACTGACATCTTTGAAAGTCACTACAAATACAGGTGAGTATTTTGTCAGAATGGGTAAAGGCATGTGGTATTCAAAAACTTGGTAAAGGAGAGTTGTTTGGTTTTGATTATGATAACAAGAAAATTCTTTTAGCAAATTTGAATGGAAAAATCTATGCAACTGATAGAATATGTACACATGCAGAAGCTGATCTTTCTAATGGAATCCTAACTGAGGAAGGCATTACTTGTCCGCTTCATCTCTCCGTTTTTAATCTTGAAACCGGAATACCGCAAAATACTCCAGCAGAAAAACCGCTTAGAACCTACAATGTTAAAATAGAACAAAATGAAATCTATGTTGAGGTTGATTAAATCTTGCAAACCAGTACAATAAATATTGAAAATATTCGAAGAGATTTTCCAATTCTACAACGTAAAGTTCACAACAACAAACCTCTTGTGTATTTTGATAATGCAGCTACAACGCAAAAACCAATTCAAGTAATAGACTCAATCCATAATTACTATCTTAATTACAATTCTAATATTCACAGAGCAGTACATCAGCTTGCGGAAGAGGCAACCGCTGCATACGAACTTACTAGAGATAAAGTTGCGAAATTTAT
>Ga0209619_10000610_pt1 | contig 25551 bp, 45 predicted proteins | sample Rifsed16ft3_FD_184011 | JGI IMG/M metagenome (GOLD analysis project Ga0209619, IMG submission 184011) | Soil microbial communities from Rifle, Colorado, USA - sediment 16ft 3 (version 2) | ecosystem: Environmental > Terrestrial > Deep subsurface > Rock core/Sediment | place: Rifle, Colorado... | reverse complement strand
TAGATTAGGATCACTACAACTACCAACCCCTGTAATTGAACAGTCATCAGCACCCGTATCACTTGCAGGAGTATAATCTATGTTCCAAGTGAATTTTGCATTTGAGAATGTCCCCAACCATATTTTTTCTGTTCCCACTTCCTTTAACTGGAAAGTTCCTTCAGAAATAAGTTCTAATGTAATTGGTGTTGGTGATGTTGGAATCCCACCCTGTTCTTTCATTGCTAGTTCAATTTCATTTGCTTCAAGTTTAGTTGATGGGAGAATTATTGAAGCCTGATTCTTTGTAAAGTCACCTGCATTTGGTGCCAACTGAAGTTGATTGATTGTTACAGTCCTGTCAGGGAGAATTATATTTCCAGAATATTTTATATTTGCACTACCTGAAACTATATTAAGATTAGTTAATACCCCATCCCCGAAGAATACTTGTGGTTGGAGAAATACATTCAAGAATGCATCATTTGTCCCAACACCAATTAACTGTGCAGGAGTAAATGCAATTGGAATTCCACCTGCCTTTGTAATGTCATTTTGTAAAACCCCACTTGATGTTGTCACTTCATATCTTAATCTTACCTGACCTGATGTGATTGTTGCACCACCTGTTGTTGTAGTATCAGTTGGATCAACAACTTCAGGTGTTGTTGAAACATAAGTTGATAGACATTTTTTTGAAAGTTGACGAGTTCCAGTAGGATCTTCCTGCAATTCAAAACACCAAAGTCCGAGTTGTGTTTTTGGCAATGCAACCGAACCTGTCTTTACAAAATATGTTCCGCCTTCTTCAGTTGAAGTAAGTATCCCTTCGTTTCTTGTCTGGAATACCATGTTGTTAGGATCATAAATTTTTGTTACAGGTGAACCTTCACGTGTGTCGTAATTTTTAATTCTAATTTTATATGATATATTGTTATCAGTAGCAATGTTTAGTTTGTTGTTTGCATCAATTCCTGATTCAGTTATTAGTAATTCTTGTACTCCTGTGACAGGTGCAAATAACCCACCCTTGACAATTAGACCAAATGCAGTAAATGCATCATTTGATGTAATTGTATGAATCCAGTTTTTTGTTGCATCACTACCTACACAAAGTGGATTTGTTGTAATGCATTGCCTGAATGTCAATTGTCCTGTAGTTAGAACACGAATTGTTGATGTATAATCATAATCATCTTTCAGGATTGTATCAAGTTGTGTTGCTGTAACTTCAACTGAATTTAACTCGAAATTCATCTTGCCATTCATGTCTGTTGTTCCAGTAATTGTTTTGGTTTTAGTTGAAAGTGCCTTGTATGTCCTGCTAAAATCTGTACCGTCAAGTTTTGTTGTGACAGAACCACCTACCAAAAAAGCCTGAAATCCCTGACTTGACAATGGTGAATTTTCACAACTCAACAAGGTTCTTGCAGTTGCCCTTCCAAACTCAGGTGTACCACTTGATGAGATCAGAAATGAAAGTTCAATTGCAGGAGAAAACTGCGGTGAATCGGCAAAAACCACCTGTCTTATTACATTACTTTTGTCAAAAACATTTACAATATTTCTAATTTCACAATTTATCAGATACGATTCTGCACCTGTTATTGCAAGTGGTGAAAGCCTTAATGCAAAGAGATCTTCCTGACCAGTAACAAATTCCATAAATTCAGGGAGTTGGATTGGTGCAAAAATGAATCCAAGTATTCCACCAACTGCCAAAAGTGGGATTGATACTGCAAGTAATTTTTTATGGCGTTGAAATCTTACCAATTTAATACCCCGTTGGGTAAAATGCCGTGTGTGGTGGTTCCTTATTGCCACTTTGTGCAATGTAAACTATAGCCTTGATTATTATCAACAAGAAAATTATTCCTACAATCAACCAAATCAGATTATATCCTTGAAATAGAAATGCAAGTTCTAAAGGTACACAAAATCTTCCAACACCGAAGAATGTTGATGTTATCTGACCGTTATCTTCACAGGTGTTTGTTGGGCAACCCTCTGTTATTCCTGCAGGAATATTACAAGTTGTTCCACCCATTGGTGGAGGGGGTTCTTCCGAAGTTTCAAATGTAGCAACGTACGCAGTTCCAGTAACCCTTTTTGGAAGTGAAACTGAAATCTTGAATGTTCCATCTTCTGTTGATGGGAATACAATTTGTTTTGTGAAAACTGTTGCACCTGAAATCTGTCTTCCTATATCCATAACTGTATTTGAAATTGTTCCCTGTGTCTGTTCAGATTTTACATTCATTGTTGGGTTCCCTTCTGCAGTTTGCCATTCAGGAAGTGTTGCTTCAACTTGTAATATCCTAGTAATACCTTCTGAAAATACTGCACCGTATGGTCTTACAACAAATACTTTAATATCTGTTGATTTTGGTTCACTAATAGTTCCAGTAAAGTCAGTATCTTCAAATCTAACTTGATAACCACTGAAAAGTTTTCCAAATGCTTCCCACTTTACATTCAATATGTCAAAATCAAATGCATAGTCTGTTACAATCTGAAAATGAGAATTGAATGTCTGTGTTGGTGTGGAACCAGTTGCACACCCAAACAACCCACATTTGTTAGGATCAATCTTCTCTTCAACTTCTTCTGCATTTATTGAAAATGTTGCAATCTTTACTTCTTTATTGAGAACATCAATCATTCTATTTGCACTTGCAAACCTTGTTCCAACAGGCGGAATTGTAGGATCTACAAATGCTTCTCTTACCAATAATGTCTTCCCGTCTTTGTCGTCAATTCTTACTGAATAGATGATTGATGAAGTAGGTACCAGATCAAAGTTTGCTACTGCCAAGTCAGAACTGCACTTTAGATAAGTGTCAACCTCAAATTTTTCAATTGTAATTCCTGTTGCACGTGATACTAGATCAAACTGTGTGTAAAGCCCTGCTATATCAAAATCAAAGTCACCTTGTCTTCTGTTTCCTGCAGAATCAATATAAAACAAAAATTGTCTTACAGTACAATCAGCAAACTGGTTTGGTGCAAGTTCGAAAGAAAAGAAATTTCCAATTGATTCCTGTAGGTCAATTGATGGTATCAAGTTTGATAATGGTGTTACTGAAAATGCTATAGCAACGCTAGCAACTAAAATTATGTATAGTGTTCCCATCCCTCGATTTTTTAATCTACTCACAATCTAAAATGGTAAATTATTTAGTAAAATTGTTGTCTGTCAAAAATAGTGGTCAAATGTCTTCAATATGCATGTGCACTACCTTAAAGCCTGAACAAGGTGCAAATTTGTCCAAAAAATCACACTCACAAAAGCAGATCCGTATAGTGCAAGTCCACGATTTTTAAAAGCACCATGAATCAATAAAACACCAAGAACTAAAATTCCTAACTTTAGAAATTCTTCTGCAGTTGCAACCAATGTAAACTGCCAAATAAATTCAGAAGTTAGATCTGCAGTTGCACCAATTCCAACATTGATTTCATTTACCCCAAGAAAAACTTCCTTGCCTGAATCAACTGCAAACTGATTTACACCGCCGACAATTTGAAAACCAGTCTGCCTAAGAAATACTACAAATGAATTGTAAACACCATGAACAATTATTGGTACAAGTAGAGAATTTGTCTGCAGGAATGTTATCATCATCACAATTCCTGCGAGAAATATTGATGAAACCTGTACATACAAAAATGTTTCCTTTGGCAGTCCTGCACCTACTGTAAGTGTTATCCCTACAACAGAAAATACACCAATAATCCCAATAATGATCCACTTTAAGCCGTTCCCATCAATATCGTTTGTCCAAAATACACCCAACTCTTTTGCAGAATCATGTACATTGAATACATTTGACATTGCCAGTAAAATTCCAAAGCCTGATGCAAGATATAAAATGAAAAATATTTCAAGTGACCTAAACTGCACCTGATTTTCAATGTTTGATAATGCAAAGAATCCTAGAATCATTGGTAGTGCAAGAACCCAAATCAATGTTGAAACCCTAGTTCCTGTCTTGATTGATAACATTGATTGTGCCATGTATATTATAAAATGGGCTAGTTAATAAAAAAAAAGAAAAAAGGATTTGATGTTTCGCTTAGGCTTCTGTGACTAGAACTGTATCTGTAACGCTGTTAGTTCCTTGTGATGGTGTTTTTTCCTTGATAGTGATTACAACACTCAATACATCTGCTGTATCAAGATTTGTAACAAACTTGAATGGCATTGGAATTACTTCATTTCCATTCTGTGGGACAGTTATAAAGTTAGAACTGTCCAAGTTTGAACCCTGTGTCCATTTGTATAGTGTATCAACATTTGAAATAGTTTCATCGAAACTATCAAGTGATACAATACCAATGTTTGGAATTGTTACTGTTGACAAGGATCTTTCCCATTTTTCTGTTGCTGTGCTATTGATGCGTATGTTGTATTCAAATTGTGGAGATGCCGTTTCTTCTGTTACAACTTGTTCCCATCTAATGAAGTTCTGTGCACCACCACCAGTCCCTACGCCTGTTACATCTGCAGGTGTTGGTGTGTTAAATGCTAACAGACCGTCATAGTTGTATGAGTTGATGAATAGAGTCAATGAAGATGAATCTTGTCCTGCTACTGGATCTGGTAGATCAGTTAAATCCACTTTCGTCCACCATTCTTTTACGCCATCGTTCGTGAGATCTGCAAATCCAAAGTCAATTATGCTTGGATTTAGATTCTGGTCTGCGGTTGAACTAGGTGCGAAGAAGAAATTCTGTCCTGCAGGTACTTGAATTCCTGCGTACATTATTGAATTCATTGCTCTGTCTATAGTCACTGTTACTGGACTGCCACTACCGATCGTGAAGAAAGATACTTCATCAAAACTCTTGTAGAAGGTTGTCGCTAAATTAGTTCCTTCTGTTCGTGTTTCTGAATTATCTAACGCATCACGATGCGTTATTGTCATTTCCAATTGTCCTGCGAAACCTACACCCGTTGGTACGGTTGTTGGGGGTGGAACCTGCATTCCCCCACCGCCTGCACCTGTTCCTAGATTCAGGGATTGGGGATTGATTACACCGCCACCAATCAATACAATTGCTATTAATACAATTGCACCGAGTGCTACTGCGGTTTTGTTCATTTTCGCCATGTTTTTATCCTTACTATAAAATAGCAGGTTTTTTGATGATCAACTAGATTTGTATATTACTGGTTTCTTATATGAAACCAACAACCAAAATGTGTTCCCTTTTTGGGTATTATAAAAAAAGGAAAGAATGGTTAGAATTTATCGATTTTGGCTTTCTGTGCTAACTCTTTTACGTCTTTTTCCCTATCGGCTATGAAAACAAATATTGTTCCCACTATTGTTGCGAAGATTATTCCTATAAAGAGTGTAGTAAAGTCGCCTGCCAAAAGTGCATTTCCTATTTTGACTACATCTGATGCTGATAAATCAGTTCCAAATATAGCGAGCAATCTGTTCACCAAGAAGAACAGGAATGAAATGATTGCACCTAATACTATAGCAGTCACTACAGTAACACCTTTCGGAATGTCTGAATCTTTTTCTACCCTTTTGAATGGAACAAGGAGTTTCTTTTTACCTGCTATAACAAGAGCAATTCCTGCTATAATCAGTGTTGATAGTGCCCAATACACTATCAGTCCGAATCCTGTTAATGGATCAGTACCTATTGCCATGAATCCAGTACCAAGATCAGATATGTCGCCTCTCAATGGAATTGAAAACAATAACGTTACAATTCCACCAACTGTACCAAATAGTATCAAGAATAGAATTCCTAATACCATACGGTTTATACCAAGTTCCACTTTGGTTGTGATGCCGTGTTCTACCATTACTATAAAATGGTCAATTAGTTGGTATTACGGATTATTGCAAAGAATTTTTGTCAGGAAGGTCATGTTTATGATCATGATCAGGTTCAACATGCTTTAGTAGATATACCCCATAAATTGCCAAAAATGCATCAAACCACATTAGAATCTGTGTCATTTGTAATTGTATTGTACCATCAAGACCTAACCCTACAAAAATTCCCCAATTGTATTTTTCTACATGCTGTAAATCAATGAGATTCATTCCTAGAATCATAAAATGTAAGATTCCAAACATGATGAATGTATATGCAGTTGATAAAGGAACATTCTGGAATTTTAGATCCTTGATTTTGAATCTCTTTAATGATTTTCTTAAACTCATCATTTAAAATCCCTTTGGAATAATACCTAATCCCATCAATATAACTACAGTGATCAATGATGGAATTACTATGATTGTAATAATTTTTTTTGTTCTTTCTATTGATTTTTCATAATTTTGTTCTTCAGTCATTACCAACCATGCCCACTATGAAAACCTGTTCCATTACAACATTTGCAAATAGATTTATCTTCACCATTTGTACTATTCATTTATTGTTCTTCTTTATTGCCTGTATTAATATGAGTTTCAGTCAAAACTACTTCTGGTTTTTTCATGGTGGTATTTTTTTGTAGAAATTTTTTGTGATAATATACGATCCTAACCCTAATGAGAATGTTCCAATTAACAGGAGTATAGCAAACACATTACTTTCCATTAAATATCACTCTATTAATTTGAATTCGTAAACATGTTGGAGTATTTTATTTGAATCTCCTATTGTACTGATCTCAACAGTCCAACCACCTAATGGAAATTTCAAGTTTGTTGCAAACTTTACAACAAAATTTCCTGAAGGATCTGTTTGAACTGCACTCATTACACGATAAGAATCCATCTCACAGCAAGTAATGTTTACATTATAGAAATATGGTGCAGGCTTTATCAAACTCATTTTTCCTACAACTTTGACAATATCACCACGCTTGAACACATTTGCTGAAGTTTGTTTTTCAATTAAATTCAGTCCTGTAACTTCTGGATTTCCCAATCCAAGACTGACACCTGAAACTCCTGAGAACGTGTCTTGTGATTGTTGTGTTACTGTCTGCTCGATAACCTGTGGATCTGTCTGTGTGTTATTTGGATTTGAAATTTGTTCTTGAACTAGATCTCTTTGCCCTTCCAACTGTCTTTGTTCTTCTGCTTTCGCTTCAAATTGTTGTGGGAGTTGGTCTTGATAGAATACAGTGGCTAAATCATCAAGTAATTTTTGTTCTTGTTCCGTTAACTGAGTTGGAATCTCGAAAATTGTAAGACACTCGTTTCCTTCAAAACATTTTATATCTTTGATAAATTTTGAATCTAAAGCAACTACATTCTGATTCTGTATTAAACCAATTATGATTAACCCAACAATTATGAATAAAACGATTGCAATTGGCTTACCGTTTCTTAACCTTAATCACTTCCGTAATTAGAAATACAGGTGGTTGAATATCAAGTTTTTCTGCAATATTGATCAGTATCTTTTCCGTGCTTCTCATCGTTTCATAATCCTTATTCCTTTTAGCAATCTTCCAAATTATCCATGATTTTTTCCAAGTACGCCACAAACTAGAAATTTTTAGGTTGGATTTTTTTGATTTTTTCACATAGATCATTATACGTTGATCTTGAATAAAAATTTTGTATAAAAAAATTGGATTAAACCATAAATTAAAACACGTTGAGCAGTCCCATCAATAAAACGATACCAATAATCAATGCAAGCCCAAAATACATGAATCTGTTTCCACTTTGCCTTTTGTTATTGATTCCAACACCAATGCCAACCACACCTGCTATCAACACACCAATTCCAATCATTGATAGAATTACCAGATTTTCATTCATTCCAATTATTAGTAATACTATTCCTGTAATTGCAATTAAAATAGATGCTCTAGTAATCATACCAAAAAATGGGTGCAGGTTGGGAAGTTACAACCTGCAACCCGAACGTACTGAAGTTTCCGAATCGTTCCAGACTTGACTTCTGAAGACTGCATTATAAAATAGTAAACTTTTTGGTTTAATATAATTTCAAGCAACGAATCACTCTTGATTCAAAAATATCCTTAATTGATCTGTTGGTATTGGTTTTAGAAATGCACATTGGTCTTGTAATGTTCCAACTGGATCAGGTGAATCAGCAATGTCAAGTGAACTGATTCTTCCTAGACATGAGATATTCACAATTGGATTGTTTACTTCATCATCAATGTCTTTTGCCAGTTCTTCTCTTATCTGAGGATCTTCTTCTTCACGAAGTTCTTGGAATGCTTCTTTTATCTCAATAATTTGATTGTCACTCAATGCAAATGATAGCCTTTCTCTAAGTTTGTCAACAATTGTTTGATCTGAATCTATATCCTGTATCTTTTGAAGTGGGCTTGTTACAATTGGTCTATCTTCAGACTGATCAATTATAATTTGTCTTACGGCAGATACAGGTTGTGGTGGCAATCCTGCCTCAAGAGTTTCAATGATTAGTCTTGCACGTTCAATTTTTTCATCATGTAACTGTAAAATTCTTTCAGGAATCGGGATTCCACGTAATTCAAGTAGATCAACTTCCGCTTTTCTTATCTCAGCATGTTCTAAAATTAATTCTGCTCGTCTTTCTTCATTAAATGTAAATCCTTCCTGAAGATTCTCCCAAAATAATTTGAAATTGTAGAATGGCGAATCAGGTAATATCCCGACATCTCGATCTGCTACCTGTCCAAATGAATTTTGTGGTAAGATCACAATTGCACTTACCAGTACAAGTAAAATTATCCGATATGCCATGATAATATTGTTCTCTCCCAATTAGAAATAGTGTCAGGTTAGTAAAACCTGATTCAATGATAAATCAGATTGCAACTACTTTCTTCTTCCGTGTGGTGCACCTTTGATTATTCTGAATAGTTTCATTCCGTTAACAGTTGCCTTCAAAGCAACTGCACGGTTTTTTAAAACTACCCTTCTTGTCTTTGATAGTGGTACACGCTGTTTTTTTCTTAGCCTTAGATTGTAGAAATCTATTGTTTTTACCATGATAAAAAATAGGGGAAGGTGGTTGTTAAGAACTTGGTGTAATTTTTTTTGGCTTGTAACCAAAAACTTTTGTATTAACTGCTCGCCTGATACTTGCTCTTGGATCCTTCCTATCTGATAATACGTGTTCTAGCCGATTTTGAACTTCAGTGTACATTTTGTTCTTAATTACACGAATCTCTTCTTCTGTTTTTGCTTTTTTCAGTGAACCATCATCAACCTCATTCCAGTTTTTAACAATTAGTTCATGGACTTTCATTGGAAACCCCAAAATTCATTGATTGAATGATATTATACGGAGTAAATAACAATTTCTTTGTTTACGGTATATAGGTAAAATGAAAATCGATTTTTGATGAAATCAGACCATTAATGGAACCGTTTGTAAGGGAAATTTTTCCGATAATCCCCATGTTTCAAACCAATCTTTCCTACCTATTAATGCAGGGGATATAGGTGAAAATTTTTCAATATCTTGGTTTTTTTTATGAGTTGTTTCTTTACATGTGGTTGCAATAATTCTGGATTCTTCAACTGTTTTTCCATAGATTTTACCATCTTTAACTTTGCTCTCCTATGGGAAGTCATGCTAGTTCCACAACATGGACACTGAAAACTTTTTAGAATTCTAGTTCTATTGCCAAAATGAGTTACTCCACCCTTCCATTTTTTTCCATCTACGAATCTGCAACACTTTTTACATCGAAATACTGTGCCTGTGTATCTAATTCCCGTATCTTTAAAGTCAGGTTGATATTGTTCACAAAGGCAATTCTCATGTCCAGAAGCAATGCCCAATTAATCTATCACAACAACCTTACTCTTTGCATTTGGTTCTTGGAAGACATAAGAAATTATCTTTCCTTCCTTCGTTTGTGTAACCTGAAATTCCATTCCAACACGGAAATCTGTTAACATTGTTATTCTACTAAAAAATGGTGCTAATGAAACATTTTGTCAATTAAAATTCTGGATCAAGTTATTCTTTGGCAATCTTTTGTCCAAAATACCCCCCCTATTTGCTCAAACTCTTTTTACACCATTGAATTTTTATCCTGATCTGACAATTTTATAGTATGGTAGATAAAATTAGAAAATTTCTTAGCAAACATCATACAATTGCAATTGCACTTTCGTTTGGATTAGTTATCGGCATCTTCATAGAAGAGATAATTGGTGGCATTCTTATTTTACTTGGAATGTTACAGGTTACTGAATTCTTTACTCCTTTAGGAATGTTAATTTTTCTTTTAGGTTTGGCAACTTCAATTATATTTTGGAAGCAATTGAAAAACAATCTTAAAAAGATTTTTCTCTAATTCTTGCAAGCATATATGATAAAAATAATGATTGTTCATACTGACCTAACCTGAAAAATTCTTCATAGAAATGATCTAGTTGCAGTTCTTCCCAAAATGGCTTCTCTTTGAATTTACTCAATAAAAGAAATTCATCAACAAGATCATAAATTTCCCTTTGCTTTTGCTTTGTTACTGTCTTGCTCTTCATCTTAACTCCTTTTCAATGTACATTCCTAAAACAATACTAATACCACTTATTAACAAAAGTGTTATGATTCCTTCATGTGATTTTATTGCAATATAATAGAATGAATCCTGAAAATCCTGAATTTGGAAAGGTAAACCATCGTGAATCAATTGATGATGCAAGATAATTAATCCAATTGATATAGCGTATATCAGTGTAACTGTTATGATTACTGATTCTCTTTTTACCATCACAATCTTCTCTTAGTTATTATTCCTATACCTGACATTCCAGTAATGACTAATCCTATGATTAAGAAAATTGTTGGATCAAGTCCTGTTTGAATCTGAAGTAAACTTGGTAGTCTTTGTACGCATATATTTTGATGTGGTTCTGTTCCTACTGGACAATCTAGTTCAATTGGTAAGCATCCATCACCTACTTGACTGAAACCAATACCGCATTCAATCTGTAATGGTTCACCACCTACTTCCACTATCTGACCTGTAGCATTTACGTTGGGTTGATCCCTACAAATATTATCTATTGATATTTGATTAGTAGGACATGCCCGTTCAAGACAATCATTTCCATTTAATACAGTATTGATTGGACATTGAATTGCTTGACAATTATCTCCAATTAACTCTTGACCTATCCCACATGTTTTTAAAGTGCATTCATTTCCATTTATTTCAAATCCTTCACCACAAATTAGAGGATCACATGTACTACCTGTCAGATGTGTTCCACTTGGACAATCTATTTGTTGGCATGTATTGTTTACTAATTCTTCTCCTACATTACATATTATAGGAGTACAAATATTACCAATTAACTCTTCACCCACTGGACAAATTATTTGTGTACATTGGTTAGTATTAACATCTACCTTGAATCCTGTTTCACAAACTATTGGAATACATCTAAAATCTACTTGTGTGAATCCTATACCGCATTTAATTGGTTGTGATGAACCAGTAACTAGCAATGAACCATTTTGTTCCCACCATAGTTGATCAATAACAAATTTTCCTGTTCCATAACCGCCACTAAATCCCAAAGTAAACTTGGAATCTAATGGTAACGCTAGATTAAATGTTTGAACTCCTTTTTGCTGATTAAATTGAGAGTTGCTTATCACTTGCCCAAATACAAAAGTCTTTACTCCTGCAGTTTTGCACCAATCAGCAAGTGAATTGACTGAGAGAGATGGAATGTATGCATTGCCACCCCAAGCAAGAAAATCACCAGTTGAAGGTGTAACAGGAACATAAGTAGTTCCTAGTTTCGCAGATTGTAATCCACCTGTGTTACTTCCCCATGTAATTCTATTTGGAATGTTTTGAACTCCAATTTGATCAACATTATTCCCAAGATAAACTATATCGCAATTAGTAGGATTGTTGAATATTGTCCCACCACCTTGAACTTCTTTCAAGTTTAATTGTAACCTAATACCTGTTGCAACAAAATCATTTGGTAAATCTGTTAAATCCCATTCTGCATAACCATAAGCACAATCTATCCCATTCCAACCATGCCAAGAAATTTCAGCATTTCTATCTCCACTACCAATTCTACCAAAAGGAACTTCCCATTCACCTGAATAAACGTTAGGAATCTTAGGTCGTTCACAACCAGTTCCAATTTCTGCTGAATGAATTGTTCCTGATCTTTCAAACGGTACAACATTTGGTGCACCAAACTTTACCGTTCCTAAAATCTGACCGCCAGTTGGATCTATTGGTACGGCAATTAATGAAAGTCCTGAAATATCTAATGGTCTTGTAGTGTCTGCAAAAATAACTTCTGGTTGTAATAATGCAATTGCAACCAAACTGATCCCAACCAACAGTGTAATTAAAAAGATTGGTAATCTTATCTTGGCTTTTCTTGCCATTATAGATTCATCTGTCCTATTGTAATCATCAACCAGTTTGTGTAAACAGCAAAGTTACCCAAGAACAGCAATGGGAAAATTAATCTCAATCCTATTCTTTGATGTCCTGAAATAACCATTATCAGATCTCCAACTGAACCAAAGAATGGTACTAGAAAATATACTGCAATTCGATATTTCCTAAGCACATGACCTGCATCTGCAAGTTCACGATGATGTCCTTTTATCAATCTGAATAGATATTTACCAATAAAATACAGTAATGATGAACCCAATGCTTCGCCAAGAGAAGCAATTCCAATCAAAATAAATGGATTAATGCCGTCTTGAAGTAGTGCAATAAAGAACCCCGTAGTCCCAAACACTCGAAATATAGAAGGAAGAAACCCATAAAGAAAAATTGCAAGTGCACCGACAGTATTAACCCAATCACTCATCAGTTTTTGTATGTCCTCACTCAAAACATTTCTCTCAAAAATATCTGAAACGAATTCAATTCCTATTGTTGATACAACAACTGTAAAAATAATTATTAGAACTATTGGTATAGTGTATTCCTTGTGAGTTTCAATATCATACAAAATATTATGTTTAGCCATTTGGAACACCCACTCTAAACAATGCTAGGAATGATCTAATGGCTTCTGCAAAACTAAAAGATTTGATTGGACTTTGTGGGAGAGTTATCTGTAAATCTGCTACAAGAGTATGTGATAACTGTCCAGTATCAACAACCATTCTTACAGGTATAATGAAATCATCTTCTGGATAATTCTGTGGAATTGTTAGTTTGAATTGGAATTCCCCTTCCTTTTCTATTGACTGTGGTATCTTTGCATAGATTGTTTTTGGCAATTGAACATCAATGAACTCGTCAAATCTTCCAAACTGTGCTTGTTGTACAACCAATGGATTTTCACCAATCCACTGAATCAAAACAATTCCTGTTATCGTCTGTCCCTTTGCAGGAGAACGAATTGAAGGAAAAATCTGTACGTCTTCTCTTTGTAATGTTTGTAACCCACCAATTCCTACAGTTGAACCCAATGCACCACCACCTTCTGAATTTTCTACAACCTGTTCACCTGTTATAATTACCAAACCAGTAGATGTGTCAATAACATCACCTGTTGTTGGGTTTATGTCAGAATTTTTTCCTTTGTTATCATTACCAATATTTGTCCCCTTTTTCTCATTGCCTTTTCCTTTGAAAACACCTGTAGATGCATCAACACCTTGTTGTGATGCTTTACCACCTGAACTTGTCGCATCTAGTGCCAATGAAAAACTGAATATTGTTGAAAGATCAGTTATGAACATTAACAATAGAACTGAAACAAATCCTATACCAAGTGCATAAACAAGTTTATTCTCCATGATCTAAAATTGTCAAGTAAGGTTCCCTTTAGAAGTAAACCAACCTTCACCAAAGCAAACAGGACACTCTACTAGAATAACTGAAATTGCACCATCATTGATTTCTTCTTGCTCTACCTTCCCTTTACCATTGCATTCCGTGCATTTTCTTGATGAAACCCATCTACCTTGATTTTTTACCATCATTGACCACCATAAAGTTTTTCTGCCAAGTCTTCGAAGATGTTTTGTTGTACTCCTGCATTTGGATCACATTCTCCTTCATGTGCAACATCAATTCCTAATGCCATTGCATAACATGAATTTGAATATGTTCTAGCATTAATACCACAAACTGGTTGATAAACCTGAGTACAAAATACTTGATCCTGATTTACATCTATCTCAATGTCAATTGCAGGTGCAAATAATATTTGTACCAATGTTTTTCCCATTTCAACAATTCTTCCGCCACCACGATCTTCCTGTACAGTTGTTATTGGTACAAAAATAAAAAACAATATGAAAAGTGGCACCATTATTCCTAGAAAAACTGGAAGTTTATGTTTAAACCTTGTATATTCTGCGTTAATCATCAGTCATTCGTACTCCAAAATTTCCATACAAAAATTGGTCTTTTGTTATTTGTAATTCTATAAAATACCACACCGCCATACCCACCAATTAAAACCAGAACTGCTAACCAAAGACCAGTTATATTGTAACCTAATATCTCAATTGAAGGAAAATTGCCAACGAATGACTGTAAGACAAAATATAATGTTGCTAATAGTGCACCAAAAGTTAGAAATTGGATTTTTTCACAGTGAAAGTTTTGGAACACGCCAAAGCCACCAATTCCACGAACCATCAGAATCGTGCCTCATTCTTTTTTCCAAGTAAATTTTGTGCTATTATTAATTTGTCCATTCTTTCAGCAAAATCTTTCTTTATTGAACACCCATTTTTGATTGCCATTCTCAGCAACATATAGAAATTTCTTTTCAGTGTTTCAGGTGTAATGCCTGCAATTTCTGCAAGACTTAGTGCACTAATCTTTTGATCATAAAGTTCAATCATCAATTTGAAACAACCTCAAATGTATGAATTGGTTCATTTGTAACATCTCTCAAACAATGTATGCATTTTTCAAATAAATTTGGATCAAGGAATAAATTTCTTTGCTTGATCTGACAATAGTGAATTATTCCACGTAAAGTTAAACTCAAACCATTCCACGCAACCTTGAATGCTCGTACATTTTTGTTGCAATAAAGAATAGAAGTACAATAAAACCAACCCCAAGACCAAAAGTTAGTAACAAATCATTCCTTTCTACGTTCAAAGGATCTATACCAAACATCTTTGTGTACTGAAAAATCCCTGCATTATTTAACCAATCCAACTGATCGGGTATCTCCATCCCCCTTCCTACATAATAGAAAACATCTATTGAACCAAAATAAAACAATATGAATGGCACCAACCCCCAAAGTATTATAATAAGAATTCTTAAATCAGTAAATTTTCTTTTTCTTACCGCAATTGTTAGAAATCTGAAAGCAGAAAATGAGATTGGAATTACCACCGCTTGAATAACAAGTAACCCCCAATAGGAATTTCCAATACCAATCTGTTCATCAGATGCAAGATTCTGTTTTTGTCTTAATAACATGCAAAGTAATTCCTGATTATCAGCATGGCATGTCTTTATTGCAAGCCCAATATAATCATCAAATATCCGTATGTCTGTAAAAACTACAAGACCTGTTATAAGTATTGTAATGAAAAATAATCCTGTTAATTCAGCAATTATTGGATATGGTTGTTCCCTTGTTAATGACATTCAAGTTGCACGAAGTGCTCTGAGAATAGCCTTGTGGAAGAATATCTGTTCCCTTGAATTGATGAATATCAATATTGCACCCAAGAATAGATAGTATGCAATCCATGAGTTTAATGTAACATCATTGAAACTGTAGTTTGTAATTGCGATATAAAGTGCAAAGGCATATCCTGCTAATGCAATTATCATTGCAACCCAAAATGCAAATGATGCACCTGCAATCCCACCACCTTCTGATTTGTTAATCGCCTTTGCTTCAATTGTTGACAAAATTGCAACAATTGAAATGATGTAAATGAAAAATTGTGCCTCAATGGAAATGAATCTAACTATTTGGATCGGGTTATCTGGATAAATTTGCAACGCAAGAAGTATCCCTGCAACAAGTGGTGCTACCTTGAAAAGTACAACTGCACCATACTCTAAAAGTCCACTACCTGCAGATGGTTGTCCCTTTGCCATTACTACTATAAAATAGCAGGAGTATAAAAAAAAGGTTGTTGTTAAGAATTTAACTTAAAGAATATAATTATTGCACTAATAGCAAGGACTGCAAGAATAATTATGAATATATGCCAAGCCATTCTCTTGATTATTACAAAGAAAAATGATATTGCTAATACTACAGACACCCCAAATATGATCATTGCATTTACTTCAAAAGGTGCCACAAATTTAATTCCTGCCTCAGCAACATCTCTTGTACTGAAAAGAACCTTCCAAATATCATCAAACCAAACCTGTAATGATGAAAATAATGTATCAGTTTCATTCTGATTTGTATTGAGAAAATTTCCTTTCTCGAAATCAATGTCTTCAGTCATTTTATCAAAAGCCTCACTTGCTTTTTCTGTTACATAGTCCTTGATCTGATCTTCCTGTGTCTGTCCAAATGCATGTGCTATAGAAAGTACCAATGCTATCATAAATAAAACTACAAAACTGATTACTACAATTGAACCGATTATTGCTTGTTTGCGTTTCTTCCTTTGTTGTTCTTCACTCACAAAAGAAAATAATTCTACTAATTAAATAAGATTAGGTTGGTGTCAAATGACTATATCAAATTCTTGATACAAATCTGTGTGGATTTCATCAAGTTGCATAGTATGTGTAAGGCAATTGTAAACTTGAATCCCTTAACCACAATCTAGCCAACCCATCACAATTTCAACTGATCTTCTATAAAATTATGATGAAATCAATCGTTTCTGATCAGAAACGTACAACCAGAAAGGGAACACATTTTGGAATTTCTTAAATAACTGTGTTTTTTATTTGTTTTATGCCATTTTCACGAAAAAAATTTGTATTTTGGTTTTTGGAATCACTGAAAAAAAGAAAGAGAATCAACTTTGCAATAAAAACAAGTCTTTGCCCTGATAGGATAAAAACCTGCAGGAAACGACACGGTGATATTGTAATTAATTATTGGAATTCAAAAACAAAAAAATTCAGATTAAAATATTATGCTGTACATGAAAAAATAATCCCCAATAAAATTGAGCAACCTATCGAATTTGTTGCAGAATTAATTTTAAAACAACTTTATTCTGGAAATAGGTTACTCACAACAAAAAAAATGCAACGATTCGTAAAATTTGATTATCGTAAAGCAATGAGTACAAGATCTAATCATATCACTTTACACTTCTCTAACCTTGAATATGAAAAATTGTTAAAAAAAGCATCTAAGAAGAATCAGGAAATTTATCATTATTGTAAATCTAAATTAATTTCCTAAACAAATTTCTTCTATATCTAAGATTTTTGATTGGTTACAAATTTCTATGAAATCCGTTTCCAGTTTGCCCATTATGCTTTGCATTGACAGTAGTAGTAAATATACTTTATCAATCATGGTTTCTCGATCCAATTTTTGTCAATTCCGCAACCTACATGGGCAAGAAACACTCTTCCAGAAGTTTTTTTGATTATTGGATCGCCAATTTTCATTCCAACTAATGACTCGTTACAGATTTTGCAACGTCTTTTCAGTTTGTCTATGTTGATCTTGATTCCGAGATTAATTTCGATTACTCTGATCGGTAAATTTTCCACCCCTGTTTTTTATTTTAAGGAAAATCATAACAAAGGCAAATAATGAATAACCAATTAACAAGGTGATCGTTGCAATCATAAAAACAGAATCAATGTGAACAAAGAAAGTATCAACTACTGCCAATGTTATTAAAAATCCACACATCACTATAACTATCCATAAACCTATCATAATTCTTTTTTCAAATTCAGACATTTGATTTCACCCCTAACTTCTTGCAAAAATTTCTTTCCATCTCAATCTCTTTTTCTGTAATCTCAACATCAAACATTGATTTATCAATTACATTGCTCTTTAATTTATTCAACATGAAATAAATTTTTGATTCGATTCTGCCACAAGAACTGCAAAGCCATATTGAACTGTCAAGTGATGATCTTGCATTCTGTTCAACTGGATCCTTTAATTTTATTCCACATCTTGGGCAAAGTTGATTCATATAACATCAAATTCTTACAAATCGTGGTTTATCAGTATGATGGTCTTCCTTGCAAAGTTTGCAAACCATGTTTTCTTCAAATGTTCTAACATAACAATTACATTTTGTACAATGGCATCTGTGTCTGAAACTCATTTGTATTTGTTGTAATCTATTTTCTTAAAGTTTTCTTCAGCAGTACATGTACATGGTAAATAATCATGGGCTAGCAAAATCAGATGTACTGACACTATCTTCGATACTCACATGCATTTCTATTCCTACATTATCTGCAACATTGACAACTGCACTTGGAAATACTGCCCGTTCTGCATAGATATGGTCAGTTAACGTGAATGTGGTAAGACCTAACACAATGAACACAAGACCTAAAAATGCAATAATCCCTGTACCCTTATCCACAAAAGATCAATGTCATCAAGAAAGATAAATGTTACTGCGATATTCTCTTGATGTTAACACGTGTACATGGTATAAAATCAAAGCGTACCACTTTCTTTGCTCACATCATAGCGTGATTTTAGTTTTGGTTGCTCGTCATGTGTTTCCAAAACAATTTTAATCACTGTAGTTTTTTTCATCAAGTCATTAAGAATTGCTCTCTTTTCAATCTCAGCAATCCTGTCACATTCCAGTTCAAGATTTTCATTACCATATCTACTAATTTTTCCATTTAAAATTATTTTAAACCTTTCATCGTATGGATACAGATTTAGACTGAAACACCACTTCATATCAGAAAAGAATTCTGAAATATTCCCGTTGTTTTCAATTGCAAACTTTGCTCGATTGTAAACTGGTTCACCTTCCTTTCCAACCCAATACTCAGGACTGCTTTCAGTATATTTTACAAGTTGATTTTCTTCCTCTGTCCAGTATTTTGATTTTCTTCCACCCTTGATGAGATCCAGTCCATGAAGATTTGAGATTACGCTTTGTGTTGTCCTGACTTCCCAATATTTTTCTGAAATCTTAATTGTTGAGTTCGACCAAAGCCTGCTTGGTTTTCTTTGTTGTACTGAAGGTGTTTCTAGCATCAGTTTTAACAAACTCAATTCATCAGTTGATAGCCTTGTATGTGGTTCCTGAAAAATTGAACCATATCCCTTAGTCATGCTTGAAAACTCCTATGGCAATTGGTACAATAGAATGATTTGTAAGATTTTATATCTCTTAACTGGATTTTTGTTGAACCACAGTATGGACAATATTTTGGTATTGGATACACCTTACGCCATTGTTTTTCATCTTTCAAAGTCCTAGTAGCACCTTGTCTTCCTCATCAATTATTACTAAAGCCGAATCGTCTTCGATTATTCCTGTTGGGCATTCTACATGTTTCAACCCCAATCCAAATAGCCATAATGCCTGCTCACCCTTCATGATCCAACCACTACATGTAATGCATTGCCCTGAATACTTTACTTCGATTTTTTTCCAGTCATTTCCTGACAATTGTTCCATCTTCTCCCAAAGTCTTCTTTTTTGAATTCCAATTCATGTCAATCTTTCTTTGTAGATAGAAATCAGGATCCTTGACACCGCTTATTGTTAGAATCTGTTGTAACATGTGTTCAACATCTGCATATTCAAAACCAATATCTTCCATCTTTCCTTCTTCAAATGCCTTTGCCAATTCACCGAATTCTATCAATGCCTTCCAGAATAGCCAAGCAGGTGTCTGATTGTACCCCTTTCCAAGTGCGAGTTCGTTTATCTCTTTGTTATAGAATTTTAAATTTCGTTCAGACATTTTTATTTTGACCAGTTTCCATGTTTTGTTGCCTCTTCAAGTTCACCCAAATCATGACATTTATGAACGCATGCCTGATCCATGCATTTGTCACATTGATTTTTCCTGCAGTAAGCACCAATGAAGTTTTTACCCAATATTTTTCACCTGTAAATCCATGAAGTAATCAAAAAGGTAGTTCTGCACAGCATTTTCTCTAAAGACCAAAGCATTTAATTTTTTTGTTGGTATATGTATTCCAAAATATCTTTCTGATAACTCCTTCCCATAAATTACAAACGTTGGTTCAACTACTTGGTTTTTTGTGTTTACCAACCAAGCGTGTTGTGTCGGCAAAGTAATTCTGTCATTCCAAGCATAACCGCAATAATATTTTAATCGTGGGTAATCAAGCAGAATATCCCAACAATTTTTGTAGCAATATTTGATCAGTGATCCTGAGTCCTTTGAAATTCTAATTGAAAATTCTAAATCAACATCTTGAAATGATTCTCCGTTTTTTATTAGCCACTTCAAGAATGCGACATAATCATTCTTATTTCTGTAGTTGCATTCCTTGTACATCTTTAATTCCTGTTTGAGATACAACTGACCTTGATTCATTTTGGTGATAAAGATACTATCAGAAATACTATACCAAGTGTGATTGAAAGACCGATTGAGAAAACCATGTTATCTTTCATTTTTTACTCACATGATTCAGTTTGTGCATTTTTAGATCTTCTTTTGTTAAAAACCTGAAATCACACTTACGACACTTGTATTTTCCTTTGTTCATTTCTATCAATTCTTATTTTGTATTCTGGAATAATTTTTTCGTCTTTGAATATTGCTAAATGTGGATCTGGTTGTGTTACATCTACTCTTTCTATGCATTGAATCATTTCTGGTGGGATGAATCTACCATACGTGGTATTGATTTGACAAAATCCATCATCTATAATATCAACTGAAAATGTCACAACATAAGGTTCGCCGAATCTTTCACTCAAGTATTTTTTAATTACTTCTTTTTGTATTCCAACATCACGAAGAACCAAAAAGATGAGTTCTGGTGTAAATCTTGCATAAGAATTTGCGTTATTTTTGTCCTGTGTCCCCCAAACCTGTAACCTGCTTGTTCTGCATGCTTCTAGTAAATGAGATCTCAATAGTGGCGTGTTTCCAAGTTTAGAGATTTTATGAAATCTTTCTAAAGCCCGAAAAATTTCATTTACAGATTCTTCAGCATTTTTCCAGTAATAATCCATGCCTGTATCAAGTATTCTTCTGACATCATCAAGATCCCCACGAATTCTTACTCCACGATAAACCGTTTTCATTCTAATCTTTTTTCCCCTTTGAGTTTTTTGTATTGTTCCATTGAATTGTTAATTCCTTCAACCATTGCTTCAAATGTGTATGGTGACATGTGGAATTGAATCTGTTCCCGTTTTTTTGTCTTGTTGTTTGTTCCATCCATCTTGATTAAAATCCTCAATGGATTTTCTTCTATTGATATTTCCCTAATATCGACAAGCCCTTCCCATGTATGGGGTTCTCCATACATTCTGAATTCAAAAATATCTTTTGTCATATCCTTACACTCGCACATTTGAAACAAACAGGTTTACTACAATAACTATTTGGTTTTTCATTCTCTTTTTCTTCCCAATCTCTTAATAAATTTCCACAGAATCTACAAGTAAATTCATCAACATATTTTCCATCAGAACATGTTCCATGATGTTCCAAACCACAATCAAGACATTTTTCTACTTTTGCTAAGTAAAATTCTACATACTTTTCCATATTCAGTACCTATGTGGTTCCTTTTTTTGTTGTTTTGGTGTAACTACGTACACAGATGGATACGTACAATACTTGCACCATTCTTTGTTCCAACCTGAAGGTTGATCCATGTTACAATGACTGCATCTTTTCTTTTTTATCATTTTGCCCTCAATGATTTTAGAAATGCCTTGTATTTTTTAATTGCATTCTTATTTATACAGGCTTTGAGAATAATGTGTTCAAATTCCTGATCGTTGTATGGATTTCCGCAGTTACCACAACTCATTTTATGTCAAATACCCATCCCTAAAATGCAAGAAAAATATCTGTTTACCACAAGATTTACAGATGAAAGGATCTTCGGAAGTTCTTCTAACAAACCAACTTACATTTTTCATTTTTTGTTAATTCTAATCCCTTTCATCAAGTCGTGTAAAGTAGTTTTATCTGCATTTGTAGCCCATAACATAACATCTTTCAAGTTTCCTTTTTCTACAAATAAAGCAACATGACTGCCTTGTTTTTCTGTAATACAAGATATACAAAAACCGTCATCATGCGTGTGTTTTACTTTATTCATTTTTGATCATTAATCTCCTTTATGATTTTTGTCGGATTGAATTGTCTAACATACTCTATAGTTTCAAAGTCGATTTTTTTCTTGTCTGCCTTTGCTTTTAGATTTGCCAATTTTATCAAATTTTTAATATCTCTTCCTGAAAACTCGTTGTATTTTTCTACAAATTGGTTGATTGTAGATTCATCAACATTGATACTTGATGTCCCACAAAGTATCTTCCAGATCTGTTTTTGTTCGTCAACTGTAGGATATTTGTAATCAATTTTTGCAACACACCTTGATGAAATTGCATCATCAACTATATCAGGTCTGTTTGTAGTCATAAACAGAATTGATGAGTGATATTCTAAAACCCTTAGAAAAACTCCTACAATTGCATTCTGATTGATGTCATTACCCCTTTCGTGTACATAAACATCTGCCTCATCAATTAATAAAATCGCATCCCATCTTGATGCTCTGCTTAGTACCTTCATCAGATGTTTTTCAAGTTTTTTTGGTGTCACGCCAAGTTGGGAAGCCTGTACTGTGTACAATGGTTTTTCCTTTGCTTCCGCAAACACTTCTGCAGTCAAAGTTTTCCCAACCCCTGCTCTTCCAGTCAATAAAATAATTGCACCACCTGTCTTATTTTGTACAATATCTCTGAACCCACCTTCCTTATGTTCAATGAGAATATTGATCAGTTCTTTGTTGTTTGAAGACAAAACGAGTTTTTCTGATAATGTTTTATCGTATTTGTATTCAGTCAAGAAATTTACATGAACACATAGCCTTAGATGTCTTTGAAGGTCAAATATAATTAGGAATTGATGAATTGGAATCTCAATTGTTATTTCATTTTCACCGCCTTCATCTTGGGTAAATTCATCATCATCATCACCAAAGTAACCATCATCATCTTTTGTAAATGGGTGCATCCAAAACTGTTCCCCTAAATTAATTTTATCGTCACGATCTTCCCTGCTTGTTCCATCACTTTCATCAAATATGTCTATGACAACCTTGTTCTCTATAAATTCAAATTTTTTGGTTGAAAATCTATATCTTCTGTCATCGTCATCATCATTATCATCTTTATCTGGTACTTCATCATCGCCAGTACCATTTGCGATAAACTGTTTTCCTATAGATCTATAAATCTGGTTAAATTTTTCAGTTTGTTCTAGATATATTTGCCTTAACTCTTTGGTTTCTGTAAAAATTCCAGACTCTATCAATATTTCTGGAACTGTTTTGCCTTGTACATCTCCAAAATGAAAAAGATGAGTTGATTGTTTGTAATGACCAAATTGTTTGAAAACCAGATTCATCTCAACAACTGCAGGTTGAAATGCGGTAGGTCTGTGATATGTAATCCTTGTTACTCTTGAACACAACCAAATATCTTCATCAAGATAATATTTTGTGTAAATTCTTTTCCCCTTAAACCCTAGTAAATGTTGAATCAATTGGAACTTGAAATGCTCTAATTTTTTTATCGTAACTGTCTTGTTTTCACATACAGCAATCCAAGTGTTAATATCTCTTATTGCTATTGATGTTTGCCGTTTGTCTTTTACATTTTCTAAAATTGCTTTCAAGGTTTTAATTTTTTCAATATTTGTTATGGCTAGATTTATCCTGATTTTTTCTAAAAACAGATCACCCTCATCTATCCCAAAAGGCTTTAATTTTTCAAGTGTTATAATTTCGGCTAGTTCTCTCTTGATTGTTACTAACATTTTGAATTATCTCCTAAGTTGCCTGTTTTAAGATTTTGTTTTTTTCTTGATGTCTTCTTGCTTGGTCACGTAGAATATCATACAACCATTCCTGATCTTCAGAATTTCCTTCGTCCAAAACCCATTCAAGTAATGTGACTGTTGCAGGGTGGATTACCATTATGAGTGTTCTATGCACTTCCAACATTTCTCTAATCTCTTTTTCAGTCTTCATTGTAAATCACTCCTTCCCCACATTCCACAATGACGACAAACCAATCTTGTTCCCTTATCAATAAGTTCATTCCCACAGTTTTCACATTTCATTTATACCAACAATCCAAACAATATGATTGATTACTTGCTTTTTTAGTGGTTGCAGTTTCTTCTCCACATTCAGAACATTTCATTTACTTTTTACCTCATAACATCTTTCTAATGGACAGTGTTCCCTCATACATTCTAAACAAAGTGGAAATCCTGAGTCTTCTTCCATTATCAAATCAGTTCTGCCTCACTAATTTATCATTAAAATTTAGTTCCTTAACTAAGTCCTCTAAAATTTTCATTTTATTGGTTTCATATCTTTCGTTAGCCTGTGCTTTCATGATTTCAATCAACATTGGTGATTGTGAAGATATTGGAAGATCATACATTCCCATGCAGAATTTTTTTGGTATATTGCCTCTGTGTCTATACCACTTTCCATACATTCCACCTGTCTTGCTATTGAGAATTTCTTCTGGAATTCCATGTTGTCTGTAAACTTTTCTCCATTTTTCATATTCTGGATCTTCTTCAATTGAACCTTTTATCAGACTTGTTCTTACTGCAATCACCGAACCACAGTTTACTTCTTGTACCATGTTTTGTGCTTCGTGTAATTCTGGAACCAAGTTGTCCATTTCAACCTGATACAATGCATAAAACTTTGCATCTTCAATGCTTCCACAAAGATAAACCCAACCCAAATGTTCAAGATCAACTTTCATGTGTGGTGGTACATCGCTACGAAGTCCTTCATTTTTTATTGAAGTGAGAGCACCATTATGTGGAATTCCAACTTCATATCGAAGTTTTGTTGTTCCGTGAAATAAAACTTTAGGAATTTTTGCCATTCTAAATCCTGTATCTTTTAGCGTAACTAACTTTTGGTTCATGTCGGTGAATAGCCAAGTCAGAAATTGTTCTAAGGATTATTTTACATTTAATACATCTAGGGTAAGTCATTGATTTTTACCGTATCCTTTTGATCTCATCTTCAAGATAGGAAATGTACTCCTTGTCAGGATTTGGTTTTTTCTTTTCTGCCTCTATGATTTTTGTGAGTTTCACTATGCTGTCAACATCATCTTGTCTTGTATTATTATTCAACAACCTTCACAACCTGAAATTACTTCTACTTCTCCGCATTTCTTACAAGTGCCAACTCTGTGCCTTTTTGAATGCCCTTCCACTTCTTCAGTTTTAAAAGCCATTCTACCACCCTCACAGTTTTGGCAAGAATCATCAATGTCTGCACTCATTTCTTAACTCCTTTTATAGAATTTTTTTTGAAGTGAACTCTGCATTCAACTATTTTCTGTCTGAGATTGATTAATTTAGCCCAATCCTTTTCTTTATTGTCTTCAACAATTCTTTTTAGTTCTGCTTTATCTAAATGAATTGAACTAACAAACCAATCATAGGTATTATTTTTCATCATTAAAGCAAAACCTTTCATCTATTTGTTC
>Ga0209619_10000606_pt1 | contig 25667 bp, 17 predicted proteins | sample Rifsed16ft3_FD_184011 | JGI IMG/M metagenome (GOLD analysis project Ga0209619, IMG submission 184011) | Soil microbial communities from Rifle, Colorado, USA - sediment 16ft 3 (version 2) | ecosystem: Environmental > Terrestrial > Deep subsurface > Rock core/Sediment | place: Rifle, Colorado... | reverse complement strand
TCATTATTCTTTTTGGCTGTCTCAATACTTTTAACAAAAATTGAAATAAGTTTATTGCATTCAGTTAATGCTTTCTCTACTAAATCTATTTTTTTAGTCAGTGGAACTTTCTTAATTATCTTCAATGAAACAAGAGTTTCTCTTAATTCTTTTAGTAATATTTTTAATTTGTGTATAAAATCATTTCTCGATTCAGCACTTTGCGCTTCTCCATATTGCAATGCCGGTGAAGTTCCAGATCTTACTAATTGCCCGGCAATGTGATTCCCTGCCCTTGTATTATTAAGGTTTTCAGTAATATTAATAATTGAAACTGCAAAATCTATTAATCTCTCCTCAAGATCGAACTTTTTATTTTCGCTTTCATTCATAATTCAAAATTCCTTGTTCATTATTCATCATTAATTCTTTCAGCTCAATTTAGTTTAATAAACTAATGATTAAATCCATAGAATTTTTCAACTAAGCTAATTTTGCATGTTTAAGAATATCATACCTCGTTACGATGTCAATGATTCTTCCGTACCCTGTAACTAAAACTGCCGGAGAATCACCAAGATATTTTCTAACAGCTTCAATTTCAGTTCTTTCATCTAACACCGGAAATCCTGGTTCCATTACCTGCTCAACAGTAAAATCAAAAAGTTTTGGATCTTTCACTAAACGGCTCATTAGTTTAGCTTCTTTAACACTTCCCACAGATTCACCATGATCAATTACGGGAATTTGCGAAAAGCCTGATTCATTTATCAGTTCGAATGCTCTTATCACCTTATCGGTCGGATATAAAAAAGCTAAAGCTTTACCACCTTCATTTCGTTTGGATGTAACAACATCCTGAAGAGTTCTAATTTCAGATGGTAAAAGACGCTTATCACGAAGCCACTCATCACTATGAAATTTAGAGAGATACCTTTCTCCTGTATCACAAACGATAAAAACAATCACATCATTTTTATTTAATTCTTTAGCAATTTGGAGAGCTGCCGCCAGTATGGTTCCAGTACTTCCGCCGCAAAATATTCCTTCTTCACGCGATAGAATTCGTGCATAGTTAAATGAATCCGAATCACTAACATTGATTATTCTATCAATGAATTCAAACATAACATTTTGAGGAAGACAGTCTTGGCCAATTCCTTCAACAAGATACGGCACACCGGAAATTACTTCACCTTTTTCTTTATAAGTTTTAAAGATGGAACCATAAGGATCAGCTCCGATGATTTGAACGTTTTTATTTTTTTCCTTTAAATATTTCCCCACACCGCTGATTGTTCCGCCTGTTCCAATTCCTGAAACAAAGTGAGTTATCTTTCCGTCTGTCTGTTCCCAAATTTCTGGTCCGGTTGTTTTATAATGAATTTCAGGATTTGCCGGATTTGAATACTGGTACATGAATAACGAGTTAGGAGTTTCCTTATTTATTCTCTTGGCAACGTTTATATAATATTCGGGTGAATCCTGCTTGACTGCATTTGAAACTACAATTACATCTCCTCCTAATGCCTTCAGGTAATTTATTTTTTCAGTGCTGACTTTATCCGTAACCACATAAATAGATTTGTAACCTTTCACTGCACAGGCAAGAGCCAATCCAATTCCCGTATTTCCGCTTGTAGCTTCGATAACGGTTCCGCCTGGCTTGAGCAATCCATGTTTCTCAGCATGTTCGATCATTGAAATGCCGATACGATCTTTTACGCTGCCACCAGGATTTGCAGATTCCAGCTTAGCAAAAATTTGAGGATTTAAATTTTTGTTGATTCGATTCAGTCTAACCAGGGGAGTCTTTCCCACCGCATCCAATATTGTCTTATGGTAATTCATGCATTCCTATTTTTTTTCTTTTTAGATACAACACTTTTTTTCAAGTAATAATTCACTGATTTGAAAAACTATAACCTCGCAGGAATTCGGCGGCGTTCATTTTTTTTCTTCCTTCGGATTGAATTTCTAAAATTTCGATAGTACCTTTAATACAACCGACAAATAGTTGACCTTTCTTTTCTAGAATTTTTCCAACGGTGATGTTCATAGAATTATCAATTTTAGTTCTATAAACTTTTATCAATTTTTCGTTATGAATAAAAGATGCACCTGGAAAAGGAGAAAACGCCCTGACTAAATTATGTATTTCTTCCGCTAGTTTATTCCAATTTATCTGCATCATTTCTTTAGTAATTTTTGGCGCTGATGAAGCCAATTCATCGGATTGCTTTTGCATTTGAGCTGTACCGTTTTCAATTGAGTTTACTGTCTCCAAAACAACCTCAGCACCAAGCAGACTTAATTTATCGTGAAGTGTTTCAAAATTATCTTCAGGAAGAATCGGGATTTTCCTTTGCAAATAAATATTCCCCGTGTCAACCTTTTCTTCAAGAGCAAAAGTAGTAACTCCTGTTTCGGTTTCCCCTTTAATCAATGCCCATTGAATTGGCGCTGCCCCTCTAAACTTTGGAAGTAACGAAGCATGGAGGTTGAACGAACCATATTTTGGAATAGTGAAAATTTCTCGCGGTAATATTTTAAATGCCACGACAATATAAAGTTCACAATGAAAAGTTTTAAGTGTTTCTAAGAAATTGGGCTCTATTAATTTTTCGGGCTGTAGTACAGGGATATTTTTTTGAACGGCAAATTCTTTTACGGGAGTGAAGGATACTTTTTGACCTCTGCCTCGTTCTTTATCCGGCGCAGTTACAACAGCAAGTATTTGGTGATTGTTTTCTAAAAGAATTTTTAAAGATGGGATTGCAAAGTCAGGCGTACCCCAAAAGATGATTTTCATTTTAATTGATAAGTTCTTTTCGCAACGATTGGATAATCGGTTTCAATCTCCCTTTTTCTAATTTTTTCCAATGATTTTTTCAATTTCTTTTTTGCATCTTCATCTAAATGATCGGTGAACAAAATACCGTTAAGATGATCCTGCTCATGTTGAAAAACACGTGCTAATAACTTAGTCGCCTCGAGTGTATGTTCTTTTAAATCAGAATCATAATACTTGATATAAATTATTTCAGGTCTCTCAACTTCATATCTTACATCCGGTAGACTTAGGCATCCTTCTTCAATACTAATTTTTTTATCAGAAAAATCCAAAATCTTCGGGTTGATCAGAACCATCGGTTTAGATTTCTCATAATCCTCAACTTGAGATAAATCAACTATAAATATTGATTGGTCAATTCCGACTTGAGTAGCAGCTAAACCTATACCGTTTGCATTACGCATAGTTTCGAACATATTTTTAATAAGGGCAACTGTAAAGAAATCTACGTTTTTAACCAACTGAGCTTTTTTTCTTAATACTTTATCACCATAAACCGAAATAGGAATTACAGACATTCATATTCTCAATTTTTATTGTAATTTATTTTTGAACAAAAATAAATAAATACCTGTCAAGAAAAAAGATAATTTCATCCAATAAAAAAGGCGATCCGAAGACCGCCTTTAATAGAATAATAAAAGCCCTTCCCTTCCGCCTTGGCTCGCTAAGTGCGAGACAGGTCGGGAAGGGTTGGGTTAGGCCTACTTCAAAAACATCATCTTCTTGGTTTGTACAAATTTACCGGCCACAATTCTATAAATGTAAACACCTGATGAAACATGAGTACCAAAGTTATTTGTACCGCTCCATTCAAGTCGGTACGCTCCGGCTGGCTGCTCACTATTAACTAAAGTCTTTATTTCTCTTCCCAAAATATCATATATCTTTAATGTAACATTAGTGAGTTGAGGTAAAGTGTAACGAATTTGTGTTACCGGATTAAATGGATTTGGATAGTTTTGACTTAATGAATACTCCAATGGAATATACGATGGTTCAAAAATTCCTACAGGTGCACCTGCTTGTTCAAGAATCATTGCATCTGCACGTATTAAGAACGAATCACTTCTAGCTCTATTAACCAAGCTATCTTGATAATATGCACTGACTAAAGCTGTGTCATTCAAAAGATAAACAGAGCCGTAAACAGTGCCGCTTCCATGGGAATCTCTTCCGCCTCTCAAGAAATTATATCGTCCTAATGGAATTTTTCCATCGTTCAGTGTTCTGTCATATTGAGAAATTACCGTGTCAGTAGTTCCATTAAAATGATTAATACGATATCTTGCACGAGGTGTACTGTTTACTGAACTGATTGGTATTTGAACAAATACCTCAAAGCTATCTGGTTCATCAGTTATACTACCGGGCTTTCTTGGCAAATCGGGATACCACTCAACTGTTTGCAATCCTGTTGGCGGATTGAAATAAATGTAAGCAAACAATCTCGTCAGATTAATTCCTGAACCGGAAACTCTATACCACTTGTCTAAGTTCAAAGGATCGGGAGTACCAACATAGTCTTGAACATCAGGTGGGAATATGTATGTCGTGGGATCGGAGTCATCTACTGTCAATCCTGTTCCGACACCTTGCCCGCTGACATTAATTGTATATAATGTATCATCCGGATCGTTAGATATTATTACAAGACTATCAGTATAAAGCCTGATTGAATCCGGCAAGAACTCGAGAACTAAATTTAATTCACCATCAATTGCAGGCAGCGTGATTGGAAAAGTTGGTAAATTGGCAATACTTATCAACCCACCTGTTCTTAAATAAATTGTATCAATTCTCAGGGGTGTTTCCCCATTAGAGCTAATGGTAAATGTCTTTTGATAGTTGAAATCAGACAACCTTACAGAATCATAGATAGACACTGAACTGAAATTCAATAATTTCGGGGGAATTTTATCATCCAATGATGTCGTAATAGTCGATACAATAGGAACTAATCTTACTCTTAATAAATCGGCTCTTAAATAGTCACCACCCTGATTTGGGTTCGTCATTCGAACAACAGTCTGTCCACCTCCATTCAAGGTAAACACTACATTTCCACCAAATCTAACCCAGAGAAAATTTGTTTGGACACCACGAAGGTTAATATTCGTTACTCTTTGAGTATCTCCAAGCGCAGGATCTGGATTTACATAGAGTGGTGTTACGACATCCACAGTTGCATTTTGTGCAGCATTTGATGACCCTGCCGGACCGGAATACTCAAGGAAATAACTTCCGAATAATGAATCTGGTATATTAAATTTATAAAATGCACCAGAGAGGATGCTTCCAACATCAACTCGACTGGCAAGATTTCCACCAGGAATCGGGTAAGGCCATGGAGTTGCAGTTGAATTTGCAAAACTTCCACCAACTTCTTCATAAATTCCACCTGGAGAAGGAGCATTCCAATGGGGCTCTGCACCACCTGCGCTTGCATTGAGAATAAAGTTGTAGTTTATTCCAGTACCATAAATCGGAAGTGTTGCCTCCGGTTCTAATCCATCATTGCTCATTACTAAAAGAGTATCGAATGTGGTTTCCTCTCCTAAGGGATCGAATCTAACGGTAATTTCATGCATTCCACCAACCGGAATTGTAAATGGAGTAGGAGTTACAACAGAAAATCTGCTTGTTTGGGTTGAGAATCCACTGACTATTAAAGGGCTTCCACCTAAATTATATAAAGGAATCTTTTTATCTGTGAACACTCCAAATTTGAAAGTTGTTTCTGCAAAAGCTAATGGAGCTCTATCACGATAGAAACTTTCAGATGCTAAAGTATCACCAGTTGCACCATCTATAACTACTCTCGAAAACCTTCGATTTCCAAATTCAAGATCCGGTCCCGATTGAGTGCTTCTTACTAAAGCAATTGCATCTGCTCTTAAAGTATTACCGCTTAAAGAATCCAAGCCGATCTCAACTGTCAGTGCGCTATCAGATGGAAAAAGTTCAATTATTCCTAGAGGTTTCCAGCTTCCGCCAGATCCGCCAAGTACATTGTTTTCAAGCATACTGTATCTAAAACTATCAACCGGTGATGGTTCACCAAATCTATAAAATTTTACATATGCATTTGTTGTTGAGTTACCGGAATTCATGTGATGATAAACGACGTAGTGACCAGGTTCGTAAACTGTGCAGTAAAATTGGACATGTGCACCGGTGTTATTGCCAGAGCCATAATAGCTAGCTCTTCTAGAATTCCCTCCAAAATGTGTTGTAAGATTGTTAGTCCAAAATCCATAAATATTAACAGTACCCGGAAGTGTAACTGTCTGTGGAAATTCCTTGTAACGCGGTTCATCCATGAATGTACCAACCGTACCCAATGTGGTATAGTTATCTGATGCATTATCGATATAGAGTACATTTGCGCTATCAAGTATTTGCTGCGCATTTGTAGAACTAACGGACAAGGAAACAAAAACAGAAAGAACTAAAAAGGGAAAGTATCGTTTGTACATTTGTACCTCCTTTATGTGATTAAAATGATTTAGTGACAGATATTTTAATAGTATCAGAGGATTGACCAACAAACCGGTCAATTCCCCTTCCATTTACAAAATAAGCAAGGGAATAATCACTTGTATTTGCTAAAGAACTATCAACATAATTTGCTGACGTCATTCCACCGAAAAGAAAGAAGAAATTGCTATTATTTACACTGCGATAAATTTCAAAATCTTTAAGATTATTTGTGCTTTCCACTGCCCAATTTATCATTACTAGATATTTGCCGGTTGATGTAGTATCGTAACTGATAGATAAATTAACAGCCCGTGGTACACGTGAGTAATGAGTGGGAGAAATTATATCCTCTGCTTTACCACAGGAATTTAAATAAAATGAACCTGCGAGGAATAAAAGAATAGTTGTAAAAATATTTTTCATATTTTATTCAAAATCAAATTATGGAAGATTTAATTTAAGTGCAATCCCGTTAAAATTATTATGTTCCATAAAATTAAAATTAAAGATAGAATTATTATTATGAGAAAACTCATTTTCACCCTGATCACCCGTTAAGAATATTACATCAACAATGTTATAAAGCCATACACCAACCGCTAACCATGTAAAAATGGATCTTCTATCATAATCATTATCACGGTTTTCTTTTTCACCAAGAATTGTCTGCCAAACTTTTTCAGCATCGTTGTAATTTCCCTTAGTGTTGTAATCCTGGGTAAGAACTTTAATTCTATCCTCTCTGCCCTGTGCATTGTTGTGAGCAATAATAGCCGACAAAGCAGTTCCATAAAATGCAAGAGATATTCCCATTCCTTTTAGTTCATCACCCAGATAAGTTTGTCCCGAACCCGGAACCAGGAAAGAAAGAACAAGCGCTTTTGTTTTTCTTGGAGTGAAATCAACATCGAAAAATTCGGGGTCATCCTGCATTCTAATATCGTTAAGTAATTGATAATGATTTTTAACACCCGATTTTACATTATTGTTGTTCTTATCAAAACAAAAAACGATTTGGTTAAATATGAAAGCAATAAATAATGTTGTTAAAAATATTTTCATGATGTTCGGCTCATTATTTTTTTCTGTTACTGATTGAATAAGCGGCGAGGTTTATGCCAAAATCTAAAGCCTGAGTTTGTTCGTCATCTCCCCAAAGCATTGAATAGCTTTTGCCGGTTTCTAAAGCAACTAGTTTACCTTCGAGAAAAATCCCACGCATTTGAAATGCCGGTTCGATGTTTCCATTTATTGATTCATAACCGGGCGGAATTCCTGCTAACTTTTTTGGTGAATTGAATATTGGATGATCAATGCTCAAATTTTTTATTTGAACGTTTCCCTTAAGCTGTTCGGAAATTGACTGGAAATTTTTGAATACAGAACTGACTATACCATCTTTAAAGGTGCTGATATCGAAAATTACAAATCCTCCTTTTTCAATAAATTCAATTATGCGTGAAAGGTTCTGATCAATGACCGGACTTGTTCCCACTCCGGTAACCAGCAAAATATCAAAATCATTTTGAGGTAGTTCATCCAAAGAAATTTGCGATAATGATGTTTTTAATCCACTGTTCGATTGAATATACTCTAAAAGATTTGATACACTTTGGGGATTAGGATCCCAAACATCTTTTATCTGCGGGAGTTTTGCCCTGCTGAAAAGATTCGATTGAGCATCATCAACATATTTGATCTGAGCAAGTCGAAAACTTCCAGATAATTTTTGTTGTGATTTAAAAGCGGCTGAATCAGAAGTAATTGAAATCGAATCTTGCTTAAATAAACTTTCCTTGTCTAAAGGCACTTGTTTGAAGAAGAAATTCAAATCAATGAAATCGCTCGGTTCGTTGTTTTCATCATATCCAGTTATGAATTTCGAAATATTGATTTTTAATTTTTCCACTTTGTCAACTATCGGATCATAAACAACTAATCCATCGCGGCTATCACCTTTATATATTGGTTTTCCATAGTAAAGCATGGTTCGTCGAGAAATTCCCATTCTTGTTTCAAAAATTTCCTCATCAACCCCACTGGTTCCTTTTCTCCTCTTAAAATATTCTTCTATACTTACAAATTTAGAATTTTTTTGCTCTCTTGCATAAGCATGAAAATTATCTCCACGATCGGATTGAAGTTGTGAAAGTTCAGGATCAAAATTAAGCTTTGAACTTGTGTAATTGTAAATCGTAACTTTGAATACGGTAAATCTCTTTGGTGAATATCCTAAAGAAGGATCAATCCAATTACCATAAGTATAAGGATTGCCTGAGAAAGCACCCGATTTGGACTCTTCTGGAAATTCAAAAGTGTTTAACTGGTAATCGGTCATATACCTTAATTCGATCTTCCAATTCTTAGCATCATAGCCAACTACCTGCCCATTTTTAGCAATGAAATAGTTTGAATCTTTCAGTGCATCCATGGCTTCCTTATCAGGAAGCAGCGTATACTCAATTCGTTCCAGTGGCAGAAAAATGTATTTGTAAACTGAATCACATCCAGCTACCAAAAAAGTTGAGAGAAAAATTAAAAACCTTAGTTTCATAATCACGTAAATTTATTTTTGCTCTGAAGCAACTGTTTGTTTATTTCTATCTATTATTCCACCCTTTTGAGTGCATGCAAATACAACTACATTTATTCCAAATTGAAGTTGGCGAGTATTATCTTGAGGTCCACCGGTGCTGGGAGGATTTCTTGGCCATGCGCCCCAAGCTTTACAGTAACCTTTACTGCTAAGTAAAACTGCAAGTCTTCCATTTAAAAATACTCCTTCCAGATAACGATATCTTTCTTTAACCGGTTGATTGGGGTTTGGTCGAACCTCATCTTCACCGGCTGGTGGTCCAGCGAAGTCTTCCCAACAATGATACAGCCAATGACCATTTGGAATTTTTTCAAATTCTGCATCATAACCCAGTGCATCCGTAATCATTTGTCTGCTTTTCATATTGAATGAAGCCCACCGAGCAGCATAACCATCATCAATAAATAAGAAACCACCATTGCGTAAATATTTTTCCAAATTTTTAACTTCTTGTTCAGTATATAACGGCTCGGTTTCGGAACCCATCATGTAAACCATCGGAACATTCATAAGCTCTTTGCTGTCAAGTCGGATGCTTCCTTTTAACCTGATGCTTAATTTAGTCTTTAATTGAGCATACTCAACCAGTGCCAGCGTTGCTTGTGGAACAACATTCCAACCTGGTTCACCATTTTCATCGAGTTTGCTCCCTCTGTATTGAAGCTGATAAAACTCGAGATACCCGGAAATATCTTTTTTATTTGAACCTTGATCAACCCAGCCATAAAATCTATCCTGAAAATTTGTGTAATCAATTAATTCATCTTTAAGAGAACTAACAGATTTTGTTCCCGCACGTGTATTTATTATGTCGGTAGAGATATTTGGTCCATAAAATTGCTGCCTTGGAGAAAAAGACCTATCAACGAAGTCACCAGGTCTTCCCAATGAACCCAGAGATGTTCCTCCGTGTGTTGCTGCGGTTGTCATTGTTCTTGGCATCATACTCATTCTTTGCTGCGTAATTGTTCGCTGCATACTGCGCTCAATTATTTTAGGAGCTTTTTGCAGTTCAAGCTGTTTCTGTAAACGAGGCGCTCTTTGAATAAATTTAACTGTTGTTGGCGGCTTTTTCTTTTCGATAATATCTGTAGCAATTCTCAAATTCAAAATAATAGGCGAAATGTGAATCAACAAGCTTATAAGTAAAAAAAACAATAGCTGTTTACGAACGGAAACAAATGTCCGCTTTAAGTAAGTTGATAATTCATAACCTGGTATTTTATAAATGTTTTCTGACATCTTGTTACTTACCGGGTTTTTTTTCCTCTTCATCTGTAGCAATAGCAAGCTGCTCAATACCGACTACTTTAGCCGCATCCATTACATCCACAACAACACCATGAAATGATTTTTTATCAGCTTTAATAATCAAAACTTTGCTTCCAAAAATTTCCTTCTGCTGTCGAAGTTGTTCCTCAAGGTTATCCATTGTAACACGAGTTCCGTTCAAATCCATTTCTCCTTTGTCAGAAATTACAATGCTCAGATCTTTTTCCGGAGGAGCATCTGACGTCGAAGAAGACGGCAGATCAACTTTCAATCCGCTTTGAACCGCAAATACAGTGGTGACCATAAAAAAGATCAACAATTGGAATACACAGTCAATCATGGGAGTCATATCCATAGTAAACTCATGAATATGTGAACCTTTCTTCGCCATGATTATTTGTCCTCCCATTTTATGTCAACCTTAATCCCGTAAGATTTTTTAAGTTCCGCTGCAAGCTTCTCGTATTCAGCATCCGAAATATTCAGCTCAATTCGTTTATCCTTTAAAAATTTCTCTTCATCAGAATTAAGCACACCATCACGATAAGCAGTCATAAGCATTGCTTTGTAAGTGGACATTCTAGCAAGATCTCTAAGAATATAATTAATAAAATGATTAGAGATTGGTTCTAATCTACCAGCAATTTTCTCTAACCTTCTTTTTAAAAAACTAAAAGATAAAACAGCAGGTATAGCCACAATCAACCCGGCAGCGGTAGTTAAAAGTGCAATTGAAATACCGCCTGCGACTACTGCAGGATCACCTTTACCGCCTTTTGCAATTTCATCAAAAGAACTGATCATTCCAATGATCGTTCCTAAAAGTCCGAGTAAAGTTGCAACGCTTGAAATGGTATTGATAACAGGAAGAAATTCTTCCAAATATTCCCTGCCGGATTCATCGGCTGTTTCGAGAAGCTCGTTACGCATATCAAGAATGGGACGTTTCTCCACGACTAAGAATTTATATCGCTTAATCACATTTAGGAATATGTATGGCAGAATTCCGTTTTTGGATTTTAATAATTCGGTCACCTTTTCAATATCACCGTGAGTATTAATGTTATCTTCAATTTCATTTAGTGTGCGAGAAGCTTTTTCATCTGATGGAATTGTAAAGTACTTGTACAGCCGCTCAATCAGAATTCCAAAAACAATTATTGAAAAGAAGAATAGAGGAAACATGATATACCAGCCCCCTTTAATTAAAATTGATACCAGCCAGTTATCCGTTAACCAGTTGCCTCCATCGTTTGCTACAGTTTGTGCAATTAATAAGAACTCATTCAAAATTCAATCCTCCAGTTTTTTCAAATTAAAAATTTATTAGAGATAATTATCTTCAATCCATTCAAGATGTTCTTTAGCAAAGCTGAGTGCACCTCTTTCATTATCATCCTTGCTACTGGAATACCTATCAATAATTTTTTTATACCATTCTGCCGCTTTACGATATTCTTCAAGCATTTCAAAAGATGCAGCAATGTTAACCTGACATCCGACCACGATGCTGGCATCAGGATATTTATTGTAAAGCTTAGTTAATTCCTCAATTGCCTTTTCATATTTTCTTGCATCAAAATACTTCATCGCTTGCTCATATTCTAAGTAAGAATTTATCTGAGATAAATCATACAAAAGTGTTTTTGCTTCTTCAACTTTCGGATAATTTGGAAATTTAGATACTAATTCACTATATGCTTCCGCAGATTTTAAATAATCCTTTGAATTGTAATAATAATCGCCGATCGTGAAGATACCATCACCGGCAAAAGATGATTTAGGGTATTTATCCGCAAGCTTTTTAAAGGTCTCGATCATCTTATCAATTTGTTTCAATTCATAATAAGCCCAACCCTCATTGTACATTGCTTGAGCCGCATAATCTGTATTTGGAAATCTCTGATACACAATTCTGTACTCATTCACAGCTTTGTTGTAATCTTTCATGTTGAACATTGATTCAGAAGCAAAATATTGTGTTTCAGCAGCCAAAGGATCACCGGGGTACGATGATGAGTATTGCTTATAAAAATTATGTGCTTGCTGCCAATTTCCGGCTTCATAATAGGAATGTGCTCTAAAATATTTTGCTTCCTTAATGCTGGGATTTTCAGGGTAACGATTTATGAATTTATTAAAAATATCCCCGGCTTTCTCATACTCGTGATTATCAAAGTATAATGCAGCCAATGAGTATAAAACTGCGGGAATCTCAGAGGACTTCGGATACTTCTCACTTGCTTCAAGCAGCACTTCTGCTGATTTGTTCAATTGATCTAAATTCTTATAGCTTTGTGAGAGGGTAATATAGCTTGCCACTTTTGTTTCGTCCGAAATTCCTTCTTGTCTAATAACATTATTCGCAGACTCAATTGCTTTATTGTAATCACCGGACTCAAAATAAATTTTAGAAATGATTGAATAATAATTTCCTTTTTCAGTTTCATTCTTTGAAGATTCAATTAACTGATTGATAAGAGCGAGCGCTTGCTGCTTTTTATTAGTTTTAGAATAAGAGAGCGCTAACTTTTCGGTCAAGCTTGCATCGTTATCTGAAAACCTTGCAATAAATGTGGGATCATTCTTAAGTGTTTCGAAATCTTTAACTGCTTCTGCATAATTTTCAAGCTGATACCAAAGAACTCCCCTCGCATACTTTGCTTGCAGTTTAATTATTTCCTTAGATTCATCCGCTATAGAATCATTCACAACTTTATTCAGATAATTGATGGCTCCATTATAATCGGTTTGTGAGATATACAAATCAGCCAAAGCAAAATTCACATCAATTCTGTAATAAACCGAATCAACATTTTTACTTTTTTCTAAAATTTCTTCAAGAAATTTTTTACCATTTTCATACTCGCTGCGTGCACCATAAATTTTTGTAAGTTTTCCAAATCCTGCTGCATAAAAAGGAGAACCAAACTTAACATGATCAAATGCTGCTATAGCTTCATCATACCGATTTAAATCATAATAAGTACTGATCAAATCAAAATAAATATGCGAGCTGTCAACCTTATCGCCATATTTGCTCAATGCTTCGAGATAATTCATTAGCGCCTCGGCATATTTTTTTTCTTTGAAGTAAGTATAACCGATTTGAGCTTTTGCTTCACCTATGTCAGGGCTTTCAGGGTGTTCAGCCGCAATTTTTTCAAAAACGCTTCTTGCTTCAAAATATTTTTCTAAAGAATTAAGAGATAACCCTTTAAGAAATAAAGCTCCGGGTATTGCATCACTGAAAGGAAATTTACCGATGAGTGTGTCTGCCCAATCTTTGGCTTCAGAATATTTTTTAGCGTTGTAATACATTGCAACTATGCTGTACTGTGCTTTATCCACACCAAAGTTTATCTGCTCAGCCACATCACTGTAACCTTTTATATAGAACTCATACTCCGATGCAGCCGTATTAAATATGTCATTATTTTGATACATCTCTGCTATTTTATATTGCATTTTTCCTTGAAGCTGCTTGTTGGAAAAATTTTCATCAATAGCATGTTGATAAATTAATCGAGCCGAGTCAAGACCCTTTTCAGCAAGTGTGTAATCAGCCATTTTCACATAAGAAGCTTCAATCAATTGAGGAAGGAGCGTATAAGTTGAAACAACTTTTCGATAATTAACTATTGCTAAATTGTATTCACCTTTTTGACGGTAAGAATCGCCAATCTTAACTTGAGCTTTTGCAACTAATTCGAGGATAGTTTCATCAGTCTCCCTTCCTGCAGTGGCTTCAAATATTTGGCGGTCTTTAACAGCTTTAAGTTGTACATTTTCCCAATCCTTGTCTTTAAAAGCTTCGGGTTTGAATTTTTGATTCAGATCAGTCCAGTATTCGATTGCATGATCAAAATGTTTCTGTTCGTAGTTATTTTGACCTAATTGATAGATTGCACGCGGCAGATATTCCGTTGAAGGATATTTTTCAATTAACTCAGTAAAAGCGTGGTTGCTTTTTTCATATTGCCCCAACTCTTTGTAAGCCCATCCAATATCGTACAGTGCTGTTTCAGCTTTTTTATTTGCAGGATACTTATCAGCAAGCTTTCTTGCCTCGAAGATTGCTGTATCATATTGTGCAGAACGATAATACAAATCATAAATTTGAAATTGCGCCAATGCTGCAAGCTTAGGTTCATCTTTTCTTGCTTCAACTATTCGAAATATGCTGATTGCATCGTCTCTCCGCTTTAAATTTTTTAAAGCATTCGCCTTTTGATAATAAGCAGCAACAACCACACTCACAACAAATTCACCACTTAGTAATTCCACTCTCACACTATCTTCATTGAGAAAATCACTTTGAGTATTAATAATTAAATCGTACTGTTCTATTGCTTTTTCAAAATTACTTGAAGCGTAAAAATTCTGCCCGGAAGTAAATGCCTTCTGAAGTTCCATTGGAGTTGGAATAAAATAGCTTGCAATCGCCGCTCCAAGCACTATGATAATTTTCCAAAGCATAGTTTATTTAATCATCGTACTAAATTAAAATCCGGCATAAACTGAAAAGAATAAAGACGATTCCTGGTTACCTTTAGATTTATCAAGATCTCTAAGATAGTTGATATCCGTATATTTGTAACCGAAATCAAAAACGACATTGTAACCGGCATATTGTGTTTTGTTGGATATAGAAAAAGCAATTATTGCACGGTCCTGGCTTTCAACACCATCTTTGTAATTTCTTATTTTGTACTTGAAGAAATCACCAAATAAAGAAAATCCCTGCAATCCAAAACGCAGGTCTGTACTTCCGGTCAGCCGATAATCCAACCTGATTATTGGAATTACTTCTTGAGTATGCTGCTGAATTTCGGTTATTGCATTCCCCTGCCTATCTTCTGAAAATTTTACAACTTTTTCCGTTCTCACTTTGAATTGCGGACTAACTTTTAGAGCACTGTTAAAAAACCGAAATGTATAATCAATTTTATTTACAATTCCCCAAAATATCAGTCTACCCGGAACTTGATCACCCAGGAGGCGAACTTCAGTGGGAGTTAAAAAAGCATTATCACGAGTACCAATAGAGAACTGGTTATTGAGCTCTACTCTGACATTATTTTCAATCAGGAGATCTTTGACCTGAGTATATTTCGTGCCGAGGTAAAGTGAATTAACTAAAGAATTTCTGTAGTTGAGCGGATCCACAACAAATTCCGGAAATGGATTTCTTGTCGTGATAACTCCCTTAAACAAGTATAAATCATTCGGGATGTTATCTCTTGCCTGTTTCAGAACATAATACAATCTAAGTTCGCCAAATTTGGGAGTGCCAGTAAAATAACCGGCTTTAAGATAATTTATGTCGTTCCTTCCACCCCTCGCAATTGCTTCTTCATAAATTTTTCCAATGCCGACATTTAATCCGTCAAGCATGTCAAGATTGCTAAACACATGATAGCCATCAATATCGGGTTCGTAAGGATAATCGGGTAAAATATCGTTTTCCTGCTCATCAATTATTCCATTGTTGTTCCAATCATCACCATAATCAAAAGTTGGCGGGTCTGCATAGTATGTTAGAAAATCTTCCGAGTAATCAGGAATTCCATTAGCGTTTCTATCATCGTCGGGAATACCATCATTATCACGATCTTTACCCGGAAAAATACCTGCGTCCGGACGACGAACAATATCACTAAGACTTCTTAGCTCGTTTGTATTTTGTCTATAACCAAGCTTGAAGTAATCTCCATTTTTATTAATAATATCATTATTCCGGTTAAAGATATCGGTTGAAACAACTTGATAATGATAGAATCCATCTTCCCATCTATCATCGTCGTCGTTATCATCTACTAGAGGATAGAATGCTCCTCCGGGAAACAGCACAACTCGATCAGGCGCATAATTCGCATCATATCCGAGAAAATCTGCAAATGGGTCACCCGATATTGCTCGAGGATTTGGAATTAAATCAGAAGTTGGAGAAGAGTAATAACTATTTTCTAGAACGTACGTATTTAGCCATGTCGTATAAGTCGGTGTTATCTGATATCTTTCACCACCAAAAGTAAATCTTCCCAATTTCTTTTTGCCCTTTATGTACCAGGCTCTGCCTTTACTTTCAAATCTATTTCCAGAAAGCAGAGGATATTTTAAAAATTCAACACTCTCATTAAACTCACCTTCAATATCAAAACCACCCCACTTAAATTGAAAGTTCAAACCGTAAACTGACATACCCGTGGTTAACCCATAATTAACCACTACAACTTTTTTATTACTTCCATCCCGGACATTTCCTTCAGCCCTTGATCGTACAAAAAATGGTGTTGGAATTCCAAGAACATCAGGATTAGCATGAGAAACAAATCTTGCGTCGTTAGTATATGTATCAAGCACGTTTACGTAATCCTGAGCTGTTTCAATTTTATAATCGTTCGCCACTGTAATATGGAATTGAACTGATTCAGCTCCAGGAGGAATTATAAAACCATAAGTTAAGCTTTCTGTTCCACTGCTAGGTACACGGAATGGATAAGCATATTTTGCAGGATTTTCAGCAAAAGTATTTTCATAGTTTATTAATCTTGTAAAGCTTGTTGTATCTTGACCTCTAAAAATTCCTTTATCACTTATGTCGAAACCTCTGTTGGAACCTTCAAGCTTATATCTTAAAATCCAGTATTGAATTGGCTGATTTAGTTGCGTTGAAGCATCAGAAGGATTTGTATTGAAGATGTTTACAAGTGGTCTTGCTTGACCATTTATGATTATTATCGGTGGAGCAAATATAATAGGGCCTGAATTATCTCCGGGAGTTTCATCACTTATTCTTAAAAAAATAACGCGCGGAATAACATTGGAGACAACTCCTTTTAGTGATGATTCCTTACTGTCAATGCTGCTCCTTCGCTGATGTTGATTTACATAAGTAACACCGAGAGTTAAAATATCTCCAATATCTGTCTCAAAATGCCCGCCAAAAAGATATTGCGTCCAATCTCTGATTCTTCTAACACCATCTGAATAAATCGGATTATCAAATCGAAACCTGATAGGATCAGAAATTCTTGAGGCAACTATAGTTCCGCGATATTTAGGAGTTCCCGCATCCCACCTGATGCCATTAAATCGTGCACGGTTAAAAGTTAGCGATGTAAATTTTGTTCGGATAGCATCACCAACCATCAAGCGAGTCTCAAAACCGCTGTAGGAATCATTTGCAATAACAAGGTTGTTAAAATAGTTTTGATAATAACGGGATTTAATAATGTCGCTGTTTCCTGATGGTATTTCAGAAGCAGTTTGCTGTTTCTGAACTTCCGAAAGCTCGTAAACAGTTGTACCTTCAACTAAAAAATTTCCGAAATTATCAAAAAATTTTTTTCTTAAGAATGTTGAACTGTAGTTTTCATAATTCCTTCCCGAATAATTAAGATAGGAAGTGTTTTGCTTACCCTTATTTGAAATGAATTGAGAATGACTTTGTGTGCTTGCAATTATCACGAAGAAAAAGATTAAGTAGTAGCGAAATCTCCTCAACACCACCTCCGATAACAGAATTAAAAATTAAAATTATAATTGAGAGAAATCTTGTGACTCCCCCCTACATTTTGCAGAACTAAAGGAAAAACATATGCATAATCAATTTTGAAATCATCAACATTTAAACCGAAACCGCCATTAATTCCTCGCTGACTATAAACATCACTTCCTATGATTCCATCATAACCAACGCGAATTAAAAATGCTGTATTCAAACCAAATACTTCCTGCCTGAGTCCAAGGAACTCAGCGCCGGTTTTAATTTTGGTGGTTTCATCAAAGCGAACAATATCTAATGCGACAATGTAATTATACTCATTAGAAACTAAAGCAAAACCAAGCCCCAATGACATCGGAAGTTTTGCATCATCATTGCTATTACTTGCAATACTTGGTTGTGTTAGGTTCTGAATGGCAAAACCAACTCTTAAATCCGAATTTGTTAGGATATTAGGAAAAGTGTAATGAACGCCAACATCAAAAGTGAATCCGAAATATGATAAAGCAGATTCTCCCTGTGCAGCTTCAGCAGCCCAGCGCAGCAATTTTAAGCTGCCCCCAACAGCAAACTCACCGTATACTTCGCGTGCATAGCTGAAAATAAAAGTGTTTTCTTTCCATAGCTCGGAATTTAGGAATGTTCCTCCAACTCCAAATTCGCCAATTATTTCCCATGGAACGACAGCGCTTAAGGAAAAGTAGTTTAAATTATCATCGGTTATTCCAGGATATAAATTTGAATAGGTCGTTGATAAGCTTAGATTCTTAATTTTATAGATCCCGGCAGGGTTATAAAAAATTGAATAAGGTGCGTCAGCAATTGCAATGTTTGCCCCTCCCATAGAAATAACCCTGGCGCTATTTCCAAGGTCATCAAACCCACCTGCTTTAAGATTTAAGCTTACCAAGCAAATTATTAAAGAAATTTTGATCTTCTTCACAATTAACCTTCTATTCAGTATGAAACGACAATTGTTTTAGTGATATTTTCACCGCCATTATCACTGTCAATAATTATTTGGTACAGATATAATCCGGGTCTTACTATTTTTCCAGTATTATCTCTACCATCCCAAGTTATTCCGTTATCAGATATGAAAGCAGAAGCTCCCGTTTTGCTGTCGTAAAGATCCTTTATTAATCTTCCGGTCAAATCATAAATTCTGAGACTGAGATCTCTTGTCTGATCTCCGATATCGCTTCGAGGTTCAGCTACATTACCAAGGAAAAATTCGATATTGGTAATGTCATTAATCCCATCATTATTAGGAGTGAATGGATTTGGAGTCGCTTTTACATCTATCAATAAGTTTTCCGGAACTCCATCAGTAATAATGCTCCAAGCTTCAATATTATTAACCACTTTGGAATTAACTCGCTGCGGATTGTTACTTACAAGCTTGGAACTTATTTTAGCAAGGTAAGGACTAACACCCAAAAATGGCGTGCTTAAAAATTTAACTTCTATCCTGGAATTGGTTTTTATTGTTGAATTGAAAACCAGAACAACCTTACTTGCTGATAATGAAGATAAATAGCTTGCCGCAATTCCATTAATTTTAACATCGCTTAATGTTGCAGGTGAAGGTGTAAATATTTGCAGCGTGTCTATGCCATAATCAGAATCATTAAATGAAGCATCAATCACTAAAGTAAACTCGTTCTCTTTTAATATTTGAGTTATTTGCGGCGAAATGAATGCATCAGTAACCGATGCGATATTCTGAATATCGTAATTTATTTTCACTTCATCAATCAAAGGAGAAAGCAAATTTGTAGTAGTAAGTTTTACCCTGTATTGAATATATTTTCTTGGTTCATAAACTTCGAACAATGAACCAGATTGAGTTAACTCATCACCAAAATTACTCCAAGTAGTATCAATTGTTGGAGAATTCCCTGTCCTAAAATTAAATGAAAAACTTGTTCCGTTTGGAATATTTCCGTTGAATTCAAAGGTTCCAAAGTTTACATTTTGTCCAACATCCCTAACTGATGAATAAAAGAATCCTTGGGGTAAAAATCCCTCACCAAAAACTTCAATTTCTGCAATTGTGGTATTAAAATTCTGAGGTACAACATCTATTACTACTTTTATATATTGTGAAACAATCGCATCAAATTCCGCAACAGGATTTACAACCTGATTATCGAGCTGTTGAAATACTCTTTCCATGGTCAATGTATCAAGCCCTGCAAATATGGAATATGCTCTCGGTCTGAGATTCGGGCTTCCGGCAAATGTGTACATTACAACTTTCTTCACATTTCTAACAGCCTGTAAATCAATAATCATGTATGTCCCTGCTTCTGCTCCCTGACTGCCGGCAAGAATTGAAACGAAAGATGGAGATGACTTGCTGCCATCAACGAGCTTGGTACCATTTCTTAAAGCTGTATCGGTCGGGGCTACTCCTTGATAAACAATGTAAGCTGAACGCCGCAATGCAAGGTTTTCATTTTCACCGGTTTGCAACTGAAAAAATCCCGGAACTGATGAGTAATCAATTGAAGAAGTACTTATTGTATCAACTTGTCCAGGCAAATTAAAGGTTGTATCAATTAGAAAGTTTTGCGAATACAGATTAGAACTGAAAAAAATAGAAGTGATTAAAAGTACCAGCATAAAACTATGTGAAGCATATTTGAAAGAAAGCAATAATTTTTGTTTCATGCAAACACTCAAGAGTAAAGAGTAAAATTAATATTAATTTAAAAATATGAGGAATACCCTTACAAAACAAAATTGAGATAGGCACTAATAAGATTATTTTCTTATTCTTCGCTGAAGGCGAAAGAGTATTAAAATTGAGTAATCAAGATTTGAATTCTTTACAATCGAGCTACTCTAAATTTTACTTTAGGCAGTTTTAATTATTGTTTGGACAACCACTCTGATAAGATCATCGGAAAACCCCATAACACTGAATAGAAAAACAAAAAGAAGTGAGCGAAGTAAATTTTTTTTTGAGTCCTTTCATTTAGTTATAAGTATATTTATTAAGTAGCAATTACTATAATCCTAACTTCTGCATATCTATTTTAAGAACCGTTGTGTTTATGCTATTCACAACATTTGTCATATAAATAAAATTTCCATTACCCCATACCATTGAGTAAACTGCAGAATTAATTAATCCTGGATATAATTCCGCGAATGATTTATCGGGATGAATAACATAAATTGGGTCAGAGGATTTGTTAGTACCAAGATATAAATCACCATCCTGAGCAGCTGCAATATCAATTACTTTTATAAGACTGTCAATTTGAGTTGATAAATCAAAGTATAATTCTGGAGTACCAAGACTATCAGCAGAAATTATATCCATCTTCCATATTAATTCTTTATTTGTAGTAGATGCAACATATAAAGAATTTCCAGCCACTTTTAATGCGTTTACGTTTCCATCCACGGCAAATTTTTTAACGTTTTTATTTAATGTAATTCGGTATATTATACCGGTATTGCCTCCAGCCCACAAAACATTTCTAGACTCATCAAAATTAATAGAGTTAACATTATCAGTTATTCCCTGTGACGCAGCCACAAAAGCAGCAGGTGCAGTATTCTCAGCAACTTTATAGACTCCTTTTATACCTCCTCTAACAGCATATATGGCATTATCAGACGCAAAGGTTATTGATCTGAAGAATGTTTCAGGACCTTTAGGTGCAAAACTCGTAAGCACACCTTGGTTATCAATTTTTTTAGTACCTAAATCTTTAAGCGACGCATAAACGTTTTCCAAATTATCTACTGTTACAGCATAGGGAATTTCGAATATCTTCGGATTAAATGCATAAAACTCCGAAACTGCAGGATTAAGTTTATATGTATAAACATTACTAAACTGCTCCGAACCAATTACAGCAATTTTAATTAAAACCGAATCGGATATAACAACCGCAGAAATTACTTCTAATTGAGTTGGAATTGAGCTAATCACCTTTCCCGGTACACCATCAAAATAAACCAAGTTATTTTTTAAAGTTGTTGAGAAATTCGAACCTGTGATTGTCAGTTTAGTTACACCGGCTAAAGCTTCAGCTGGAGGATTAATTGATGTGATCACGGGTGTCGGTAAACTTTCCGAAGAAAGCTCTGTAAGAGTAGGCGTGATATCTTCAGAGCAACCTGCCAAGTATAAAAAAGCCAAGATAAAACTTGCCAATGTTATAATTTTGTAAATGTTCTTTTTCATTTTTATCCCAAACTTGATTTTCAATTAAGATATTGATCTAATAAGCAAAATTAATTGTAATACGATGGACACTATTGAAAATACCAAAATCGGTATAGGAATAATCAATACCGAGATTTAATCCTTCAATATTTTGTTTCAGACCTACACCGGCAGTAACATCTCTCTCATCATTTGGTGCCGAATAACCGCCCCTGAGAGATAAGAAATTCATAAAAGTATATTCAAAACCAACTAGAATTTGCTCTGGAAAATCTCGAGGATGGTTTGCATCAGCCGTCAGCAATATAGAATGTTCATTTTTATCCAATTCTAATATATCAGAAAAATTAAAAGATGAGCCAATCTGAAATATTAAAGGTAATTGAAATCCTTCCTCTTTGTATTTAACCTCTCTCGAAAAATTTCGAATGCTCATTCCAATGTTAAGACTTTTAAACCCGGTTTTGTAAATCACACCGAAATCGAAAGCAAGAACATCAAGCTTATTATCTTGAGTTGTTCCGCTAGCATAGTTAGTAGTAGCCGGATCAAGCACTACATTATCAATGACACCTGTTCCTAAAGATTGCCTTACATATTTAACATTTCCTCCAACTGCAAATTTTTCTGATAACGATTTAGCGTAACCAATACCGAAGGCAATGGCAGTCGGACTGAAAGTACCAACATCCAGAAAGCCTTGATCGTTATCAGCTCGAACCGTTCCATAAAAATCTCCGTAATCCACGGAAACAAAGCTTAATCCTAATACTCCATAATCACCATCGAAAGGTGCAAATGCAATGCTGCCATTATAGTATTTGATATCCGCAATCCATTGAGTCTGACCAAGTGAAATGTCAGCATAGCCTTCAAACCGAGCCATGCCGGCCGGGTTATAAAACATTGCACTTGAATTAGTTTCTAATGAAGTAACCGCATCTCCAAATGCACTCGCACGAGCATCGAGAGAAACATTTAAAAATTTCATCCCGGTTTGTCCTAATTTTTGCCGCTGCGAAAATATATTTTGGCTCTGCATTAAAATCATTAGAAGAATCAGAGCAAAAATTATAGCTATTTTTTTCATTATTATTCTCATAAAATTTTTTATCTCCATTTATCTAATGATTACAAATTTTACGATTTTATTTACACCGTTAACAAGATCTTCAATAACTGCGATGTATATACCGCTAACCACAATTTGTCCGGATGACGTCAATGAATCCCACGCCTCGTCTCCACTGCCATTTGTATGTTCAATTGTTTCAATTAACTCGCCCAATTCCGAATAAATTTTTATATTACATCTGCCGGGTATATTAAAGAAGAAGAGCCTGTTCTGAGCTAGATCGCCGAAACCTAATTCTTTAGCTGCTGATATATTAAAAGGATTTGGAACGACTCTAATATTATCTAAGGCTTCCTGAACAGTTGGTTTTCCTCCACTTTGGGTTCCAATATTTAATCCAAGCGTCGCATACGCGTTTTCAGAAATATTAAGAATTTCTATCTTAGAATCAGCACCGATCGTGGGAGAAGTGAACCAAAGATAACCGAAGCCATTATCATAGGCAACATTCATACTTAATGCAAGATTTATTAGCGATACAATAGTATTTATTTGTACAGTATCACCTGCTACTGAATCTGCCGGTATCGTGATGTCAACTGCGCTGCTAGTGTCTATCTGTATTTTTAATTTGTCATTTACACCGCCCTTAATATAAAAAGGACCGGCTTTATTTCCCTTAAGCTTTGCAGCATAAGGGCTATCACCTGATGGTCTTTTCAATACAGCCCCGTCATAAGTTTGAGTATAATACCTGCTGCTTCTTAACTTTCCAGGAGGAGTTAAGCCAACACCTGTGTTTGAAGCTGCACTGCCGACTGAAACAATGTAGTAGAAGTAATTAAGTCCCCTTATTGCCGTAGCATCATCATAGTTTCTATCGCCTGGCCCTGCAGTATGAACTAAAGTATAAGTACTGTCTGGTTTTCCAACGGCTCTATAAATTTCAAATCCTTCTAAATTCGAACCCGGGTCATCAAATGTTTCCCAGCTTAAAGCGATTCTATCTCCCAGTCCATCTACGTTAAAAATTTTGGGAGGCAATGGCGCCAATGGAATAGCGTATCCAGATTGATAATTTGCAATTGCTCTTCTGAAACTTTGGAAAAGTGAATCACGTCCTTGAAAAACGATAGTATTTTTTTGAAGAGCACTTATTTGTCCATTTTTGTATTGCATCCCTGCAGTTGTTGCCAATTCGCGGCTAATACCTGATACAGCTTCTGCAATAACAATCACAATACTATCACCAGGCGCAAGAGTATATGGCCCATACCCATTTGCATTAGAAAATCCACCAGGTGTTCCTAATGCTGGATCACCTTTGGGATCTACAAAGCCTGCAAATCCTGTTGGTTCTACAACATCGGCATGTCGCGGAGAATGACCTCTAGTTATCCAGCCATATTCGCTTTCCATTCTTTTTATGTTATATGCATCATTTTGCGAGGTATTCTCCTCATCAGAACCTTCGTACGAAGTAGTTGAAGGTTGACTAGGATCATCATTTTTATTGGTTGCAGAAACATCTGCGTGTAATGTTACAACACCGGCAAATTGATATGCACCGAGTCGTCCTACTGTGTCACCTTTTTCAACATTAAGACCATTGCCAGGATATGTCTGAATTGGACCACCAATGTTATCATACTTATTAAATGGAGGATATTTTCCGTGCCAAACATACTGAGCACGAAAATTTTCATTTGGCGGATCCACTTTGGTTCCATCTCCGCGGACATCGAGCATAGCATTAATTCCCCACCCTGTTTGATTACCTATGACATATCTTGTATTTGCACAAACTGATAATCTATAATGAAAGTAGAAATAAACTCCCGTTAAAGTTGCAGGAGGTATTGTCTGACCACCCTCAACAATTCCTGTATTTTTAAATGTATACTCAGTTACAATATAATTATCATGATACTCCTGACTGAACTGGAATATTCTTCGAGTCATTGTGATACCAAGCTGAGTATTAACCTTGTTATAAATTAGTCTATCGGTAAATAAATTAGGATCAACTTCATCAATATCTACACTCTTATCAACAGAGGGATCACCATCCACAAAAACTGCTGGAGCATCAAATTTACTAATCATTTTAAATTCTTGTGGAAAGAATTCTCCTCCGCCGGAAACTCTTGGTCCGATATGTACTACTTTAACATTATACGGACTCTGTGGATCTACCGGACTACTGAAATTTGTGCAGCCAATCCATAATGCCTTGGCACACTGAATATCCTGATGAGCATATATTGCAGGCCACTGAAGCCCATACTGCTGCTCTTTTACAAATCCTTCCTCAACTTCCATCCCTATTTCAGAATACCAGTTTTGTAAAGATCCAACAGACATCCATTTAACCGCATACTGTGGAAAAATGGTGTTTGAGAATACAAAGAAGCTAATAATCAGAAGAATATATAGAAACTTAAGTCTCAAATTATTTTGTTGCATTGATTCCTCTCAAAATCTAAATTAAAAATCAAAAGATAATTTAAGCCCCCAAAACACATCTCTTGGATTCAGGAATGTAAAATAATCCTGATTGGGCATATCGATATATGATTTATTTTCTGTCCACTCATCTTTTTGGCTTTGACTTGCATTAGGATCCCATGGAATATAAGGACCGGTTCTGTAGTCACCAGGCCGGTCATCTCCAGGAATGTTACCATAACCAAGTGGATCACCGATCTC
>Ga0209619_10000604_pt1 | contig 25702 bp, 31 predicted proteins | sample Rifsed16ft3_FD_184011 | JGI IMG/M metagenome (GOLD analysis project Ga0209619, IMG submission 184011) | Soil microbial communities from Rifle, Colorado, USA - sediment 16ft 3 (version 2) | ecosystem: Environmental > Terrestrial > Deep subsurface > Rock core/Sediment | place: Rifle, Colorado... | reverse complement strand
ATCTACGACACAGTCGAAGACATCATCAAACCTGGTAAGAAGGACAAGCAGGTCCATGACCATGTCCACAGGCTCCTCGACGAGAAAGACCTCGCACCAGCATGGGCCCAGGACCACTGCCCCTCAGTCATCGTCGGTAGCAGTCCCGCAGGCCACGTCGGCTACCACAACGACACGATAAGGAATGGCGACTTTGTCAGGCTCGACTTCGGAGTCAGCTACCAGGGCTACTGCAGCGACATCCAGAGAAACTACTACGTGGGCAGCGGAAACATTCTCCGCGGCGTAAGGCGCATGTTCGAGACAGCGCGCGCCGCCAACGACGCCGCCCTAGCACTTCTCAAACCTGGAATCGCGGGCCACAAGGTCGACCAGGCCGGAAGAAGACTCATCACGAAAAGAGGCTACTCCGAATACAAGCACGCCCTAGGCCACGTCCTGGGCCGGAGCACCCATGAAATCGGCCCACTACTCGGGCCCAAGTGGCCCAGCAGGTACGGCAAACAGGTCGAAAAGCCCGTCCAGAAAGACATGGTCTTCACCATCGAACCCTCAGTCACCACCAGGCACGGCACCTGCAACCTGGAACAAGACGTCCTAGTCACACCAAGCGGCTATCGGGAACTGTCCACGCCCCAGAACGACCTCATCCGAGTCGGCTAAACGCTCATGGGAACGAGCGCTGGACCTCTATCGGACTAGGACCGGTTACTAAGCGGTTTTCTATCAAGGAATCCCCCTCTGACTGAACAGCCCAGTAACACACGGGACGATCATGGCTTCCCTAAAGTTCCTAATCTCATCCTCTCCCTGCCTAGCCCTCGCCACAGGCTTCCTACTCATCCTCCCCGAATTCTTCGGCACCACAACAGCACTAGTACAGACAGGATGGGGGCTCGTAACCGTCGGAATCCTACTACAGCTCGTCCTCCCCCTCTCACGCCGCTACAAGTAGTATGGCCTGAGAGGTGCTTCCGAGACGAGAACCCTCACCCAGAACCTCGCCCTAGTAGAGCTAGGCCTACTACTACCACAGCCCGCCCTGCTATTCCTCTCAATCTACAGAGTCTTCTCCTTCCACTACACAGCACCAATCATCATAATCCTCTCCGCTTCATGGGGATGGTTCAACTATGTAGGAAAGTCACAGCAGAGGGTACGGGAATTACTCGTTGAGCTCGAAGTGCTCCTCGACGAGTTCGGCACAATAAACTTCCAGCAGGGAAGAAAACAAGACGATGTCAGAATCATCAGTCTCCTAGACAACGCATCTTTCGGCTCCAGCCGAACAACCACACCGGAACTCGCAGCCGAGACCGTCGAGAAAATCAGAGAACAATACAAGACATTCCAGCTCTGGTATTTCTCCCTACTGCACAAGGTCAGAGTGATGGTGCGAAGAGCGGGAAACCTCCTCGACTATGACCTGGTCGACGCAGGAAACGACCTTGTCGACTTCTACAACAGCTTCATCGAAACCGTCGCGGATGAAACGCTCAGCCTAGTCAACAAAGGAGAGCTAGAAGACCTCCTCTCATCGCGGCAGATTCTCAAGTCCTTCACCATCAACATGTCAGAGCTGCGTGGAAAGGGAAACGCTCTCCTGAAAAAAATGCGGAAGCAGGGATACACAATCTCAGGAATGGAGCTAAAACCCTTCAGCCAGGACCTGGCTAGGGTAGAAAACGTTGAGCCCGCGGCCCTGCAGGAAGACTCAGGACCGGCGCAAGTAAAATCATAACCTTTCCGGAACAGAGGTCTAGTCCAGAAACCCGTCCTTCCACGAGACCTTCGGGTCCCTCGTTCTCAGGTCAGGACCCTTCATCGCGGCCGACTTTAGGCTGCCCAGATAGAACGCCCAGGGCGCAGCCTCCACAAGCTGCCATTTCCGCCCCTCCTCCGTATTATCATACGTCGCCTCAAGCTCGAAAACAACCGGCTTCTCCCCTCTCAAGGAGTACCGGACCCTTCCCGGCCCGCCGGCCACCCACTCCATCTCCCAGTGGTCACCCTCCTTCCAGTCCAAGACCCTAAACCTGTCAGCGGGCCCGCTCGTCCAGCCGAACTCCAGCATCTCACCGACAGCCATTCGTCCCTTGGCCGAGACGGAAAACCAAGACGACAAGCCCTGCGATGTCCCTATCAACCTCCAAGCTTCCGCCTTACTGATAGGAAGAACAACCCGCAACCTCGTTGTATTACCCGAAAAGTACGGGTTCTCCACGTCAACAGTTTCCGTCAACACTGCTCACAACGCGAGGCCTTGAACAGGCAAGTAGAAGTTTAAAGGGGCCTGGCATGTTCACGCATGGCTGAACAATAATGGAATCAACAACCCAAGTAACCCGTCCACAGCCCAAGGAAGGAACCCTTGTACACTTCGAGATACCCGCCACCGACCCCGCCAAGATCTCCAGCTTCTACAGCCAGCTCTTCGGCTGGAAATTCAACAAGTGGGAAGGAGCCGCAACGCAGAACGCAACGCAGAAGTCCAGCATGGACTATTGGCTCATCAGCCACAAGGACGCCACCAGCCCAGACGACACCATAGGAGGCCTCTACAAGCGCAACACCCCACAAGAGCAATTCCTCAACTACATGCTAGTCAAGTCGGTCGACGACTCGCTCGCAAAAGCCACCGGCCTAGGCGCAAAGGTCCTGATGGCGAAACAGGAAATCCCCAACATGGGATGGTTCGCGGTTCTCGCGGACCCCGACGGAAACACCTTCGCGCTCTACCAGTCCAAAGCCGGAATGTAGAAACCCAGCCCCTCCAGACCACAATCCTCTTTTTCGTCCAAGCAGAACCTACCCCACACTTTTACCGTGTGGGAAAATCCGTAATGTTGATTCCGTACTGGTTCAGCGGGGATTGCTGGGCCTTCGGCTCGAATACGCGGCTTTCCTCTTCTTGTTCTTCTTCCTCTGCCGCCTCATGGCCAGGCGGTGGCTACTCATGCTGGGCATCTTTCATCCCCCCGCGAAAGGCCGTGCTATTTGGACCTAGCTAAGAACAGGACACTACCCGTGCTCAGCATGTGCCCAGGCTCGGCACTAGACTCCTATTGGAACAAGGGCCACGCGAGACACATGTCTAGGCCGCCTAGCCGTCTGAAACAGTAACACGACGACTATACTGGCAGCCACCCGTATGGCCCTACAGGTCGAGCCGGAGGAATGCCCCACGCATCTCCTAGCAAATGGAACACTACGGGCCGCTCTAATGGTTCTCACCGCGGCCAGCACAGGCTACGCATCCGGCTTGACCATCCTACCCTCACTCGGAAATAACAACGGGAACGGAAGCTTCCATCTCACAGTCAACCCTTCAGCCCTCACGGTACCACAAGGAGCCTTAGCTCCCTCAACCGTAACCGTGTTCAGCATCAACGGCTTCACCGGAAAAATAGCCCTATCAGCCATATCCACCACAGGCACAGTAGGCCTAACCTTCCAAAACAACACCCTAAGCCTCACAGCAGGTGGAACCGCCACAACACTCCTGACAGTAGACGTCCCAGACGACGCCACTCTCGGCAGCCGTGACGTCATCGTGACCGGAACCGGAATAGGTCACAAGAGAACCTTCTCCAGCTCCACCCTACTCTCGGTCAACGTGGTCTCACCAGCCACCTTCGGCATTCACGCCGACCCCTCATCCATAACCAGCATGGCAGGCTCCACAGGCACCGTAAGCATCATCCTCACGAGCCTAAACGGTTTCACCGGAAACGTCACCCTCACGGCCACCGTCCCGTTCGGGTTCATAGCCGTCATGGGAGGCCAAAACCCGGTCCTTCTGACGGCCAACGGAACAGCCACCACAACCCTCCAAATCACAACGACAGCAGCCACGCAGCCCGGAACTTACACGATCACGGTCACAGGCACTAGCGGTCTGAAGTACTACTCCGAAACAATAACAGTCACCGTAACCGCGTCGGTTGTTGAAGGCCTGAGCCTGACCGGCCACTCGCTCGCCTCAGCCACAAACCTCACTCTCTACCTTCAGAACACGGGAGACGTCCCGGTCACGCTGCAGACCTATGCTGTCCGGGACTCTCTGGGAGACGCGTGGACCCTCAGAAACTGGACAGGGCCAACCATCCAAGTCAACAGTGTCAGCTCTGCCAACATCCTCATATCTCTCGACTGCTTCGAGTGCACGTACACGGGAATATTCGGGCTGTTCAGCCAGTACGTCGCAGGCCGGACCTACACCGTCACGTTGACAACTAGTACAAACACCGAGTTCACCTTCACCATAACCCTCTAGGAAGACCCGGCACTGAACGCCTTACCGCGCTAGCCTTTCCAGAACCCGAGCGTCACTCCTATGAGGAATGCGGCTGAGGAGAGCGGCAGCGCGCTCGCAATCTCTGTCGCTCGGCCAGTCAGAGCCGGAGCTTGGTAGAAAACCCGTAGGATCGTAGCGGTAGTCGCTTCGTTGAGCGCGAGGTTGACGTATCCAGTCACCGCCAAGAGGACTACCAGGGAGACGATTGCAAACGCGAGCTTCAACGCCCTCTTTGTCACAACCCCAATGAGAAGGCCTAGGGTAAAGGTCACCGCTGAAAGGGCCGTAATCCCCAGCGTAGGATCAAACGCCAATTATTGACCTTCTCCCGTCTGTCCTGCGGAGCATTTCTCTCTAATACGTCTTCGGAAGCAACCACGCATTAATGGCAAGAGCATCTGGCTGAGGCCGTGAGGATATCTCTTTCAATACATAGGTTGAAGGAACAAGAATTATCCTGCGTTAGTTAATATCAGAGTCCCCGAGCAACCGTCCGTTCGAACCATAACATGAAAAGCGCACTAAAACAAGCCATCGCAACACTCGCAATCTTCACGGTACTGGCGATAGCCACCCCCGTGCAGGCCGCATCAAACGCCAGCATAAGCATGGTCGACGTCCGTTCCTTCAACCCTGACACATTCTTCTTCACAGGCGGACCGGCCTTCGGGTACCATCCCGGCCTCGCCACAGTCGCCCAGGGCGGAACAGTCAACTTCCACGACAAAGGTTGGGAAGAACACACCGTCACAAGCTACACCAACAAGGAGACAGTTGATTTCGAAGGAGTAATGGTCAGCATGCCCATCCCCGACGGGAAATTTGACAGTGGCATCGCCACACCTATAGAATCAGGCGAAACCTGGACACTTGATACAAGCTCAATATCGACAGGCGACCACAACTACTTCTGCATGATACACCCGTGGATGCAAGGCACAATACGAGTAGTCGAAGACAATGCCCCCGACAGCATAACAGTCAACATGGATCACCCGCTCGGAGACAACGACCAGTTCTTCGCCGGAGCCGGAAGCTGGGGCTTCCTCGCCCGCAACCTTCGAGTCCGACAGGGAACAATGGTGACGATAACCAACGACGGAATGCTCCCACACACAGCCACAAGCTACACGGAAACCATCTCCTTCGAAGAAGGAGGACGAACACTCAGCATACCGATACCCGATGGAAAATTTGACTCCGGACTCCTAACGCCTGGACAAGACTACATCCTCAACACTAGCAGCCTCAGCAAGGGAACGTACACCTACTTCTGCCAGCTCCACCCGTGGATGCTAGGGTCCCTGACCGTCGGTTGAAACCCGCCTCAAACAAAGGAAACCTCTCTCTTTTTATCACGCGGACACACAGCATTCTCCGCTTGATAACCGAACAAGTCAAGACCGTCCAATTGGAAAACGGCCAAGCCGGTCAGATCAGAACTTACATTCCTGGGGATTTTGAGAAACTTGTCTCGTTCTACGCGAGCCTTTCACCCGAAACGCTGCGCTGGAGCCTCCCACCATACGACCGGCCAAAGATCCAGCGATGGACTTCGAACCTTGAAACCTCGATAATGCTCCTTGCCATTTCCCAAGACAGAATCGTGGGCCACCTCTACGTGACCGGCAGGCCTGGAACGAACGCCTGAGAGCAAACGGGGAACTCATCATCTACCTCCACCAAGACTACCAGAGCGTCGGGCTGGGAACAGCAATAATGCGCGAAGCCATCGAGCTCTCCCGCCGGAAGGGTCTCCACCGTCTCGCCCTCTCAGTCATTGCCAACAACCACAACGCCATCAAGCTCTACGAGAAAGTCGGATTCCGGCACGAAGGCCTACGACGAGAAGACTACCTAGGTGAAGACGGAAAATACCATGACGTAGTCGAAATGGGCCTGTTGCTGTGACACGCCGTGGGAAAGAAGATACTCACCGCAACCAGACGCGCCCTCCCACATCCCTTCAGCTTCGAATGGGGAAAAGCCCAAGTCGTAGAAGAAGCATCCGTCAAAGTCCAGTTCAACGATCACAGTTGGGAGCCCACAATCCAATTATTACAGTTCGAAGATGGCTCGGAGACCCTGCCCTTCTGAGGACTCGTCAGACCAACAGTTCAGTTCTATGCTTCGGCCATGACCGGCTTCCTTTCCGCCCGACCGGTCTCCGCCTGCCACGGCTCAATCATCCAGAACACGTTCCCGTACAGATCTTCGAAGCCCACCTCCACACCGTACGGCCGCTCCACAGGCTCGCCTAGGACCCTGACGCCTTTACCCTTCAGCTCCTCCCAGGTCTTCCGGCAATCGTCCGTCTCGAAGACCCATGTAGCCTCAGGGTTTCCCTTCGGGCCCGGCTGCTTACCAACCTGCTGCATAGCTTCCTCGCTCCTTGGCTTGCCCAGAACAATCATCAGCTCCTTCTGGCCCTTGGGAGCCACTGTAAGCCAGCGGTACCCTGGAACGGTGGCAGAATCGTCATCCCGTTTCTCAAACCCCAGCTTCTCAGTATACCACTTCAGCGCCTCATCCTGGTCCCGGACCAGGATGCTCACAACGGAAAGTTTGGTGATCAATCCGCAACAGCAAGAGAAGAGGCTTTTCCCACGTAAAAGCGTTTAGAAGAGCGCAACATAGGAGAACCGTGGAGAGCAGCTTGAGGCTTCGCACACTATCCTACATCACACTCTGGACAGTCAAGTTCGAAGAGGCCAAGAGACTCTACCGGGACACGCTAGGGTTACCGGTTGCAGAGGACAACCCTGGCTTCATCATGTTCCAGACAGAAGGCTCACGGCTCGCGATTCACAGGATAACCAAAGCTCCACCGTTGACCAGGCTCACCGCCGAACTCCACCTGGAGGTTAGAGATGTCGACGAGATATTCGAGGCCTTGCAAAAGAAAGGTGTCAAGTTCGAAGAGAAACCCGCCAACAGGCCCTGGGGAACCAGGATGGCCAGCTTCCGAGATCCCGAAGGCTACAGAGTAGAACTAGTCGGACCATTGAAACCCGGGGAGCCCGTCAAAGGGGACTAGGACTTTGGCGGCCTGCCTCTGCTGTGTGTCAAGACTTTTTCCTTGACCGTTTCCCCGAGGGGACAAGAGCAGATTCCTTGCCCGAAGACGGAAAGTAGTAGGGCATGCTGACAGAAGGGCTCGGCGGGTTGCCCCGGGGCGCAGTTCGAGCCACCGGTTTCCTGACCTCACGAACCTCTAGCACCCCCGCCTCCGGTGCTACTACCCTGAAACCTCTGATACTCTTCTTGTGCAGGAACTTGTTGAGTAGAAGCTTCACCTCTCTCGCCTTCACTCCTTCAATGTGAAGCTGGCTTCCCTGGATCGTCATCCCGCTCTTCAGTCTCGACCGAAGAAATAGTGCCGCAGGGCTTGCGTCTCGTCGAAGCTCCTTCAGCTCAATCGTTAGCAAACCCGGACCCGTCCGAGCTTCCTGAACACCCGGCCCCTATTAACACCACGCACGAATAGTCCCGCCAGGAAAGCTGAGTCCAATCTGGGCTCCTGCGTCGAACAACTTTCTTTTGACCATTCTCTTGAACAAAAGTCCGGTCCGGTTTTAGGCGGGTGCAACAAGGGTATGGGCGAGTGCACATGCGCTGAAGGTCTGAATGCTCACAAAGCTCCTAGCCTTCGTTGGACTTTTGCTCACTTTGAGCTCGCTCCTTCTCGGCGTACGCTTCTGGGGGTACCAGCGAGCGGTCATCCTGTTACAAACGGGAGGGGTCGCCCTCGCCCTGGGCTTGTTCTTTCGAATCACCAGCGGCCAAAGGCAAACGCCGGCTCGCACGGTTAGAGGGCTGGCAGAACTCTATGATATGGAAAGCTTCACACGGCCCATCTAGGACAATCAGAAAGAATCATCTGCCAAAACTTTCCGTGTTCCCTGGACAATTCTTAAATCGGGAGATTCCCACAATCGTCGACTGGCGCGTGAGTGGGGCCTCCCACCCGTTGCGCCCAGAGAAACCCCGGAGCAGGGAGGCAAAATTGAACCCGGTAACAACAGAGTATCCATCGCTTACCAAGGAACTAACACTTACCGCAACACTAGCTGCAACATTTGTCGTATCCACCTTCCTTCCCGTGTCCGCATTCATAGGAGGCGCAGCCCTCATCACGTCCGAGATCCTCATAGTTCCGGTTATCGCCGCTGTACTCAGACCAGTCTGGGCCGGTATTGCTGCTACTGCAGGCAGCCTAGGTATGGCATTTTTCCAGACAGGAATCTTTCCCGTGTTCGGTCCCCTGGGACTCTTGATACCCGTTCTCGCAACGATACTTGGGAGTATAGGTTTCCACTACAGATGGGGTCCGGTCGCCTCATGGGGCTACGTTCTCGCCGGTGCAACATACTACATAGTCTACTCGGGCGGGACTCCGCTCTGGCTTGCACCTTACATCCTTGTCCTGATTTCACTGCCACTAGTCCTCAGGATGGAGGGGACCCACGTAACGGGGTTCTTGACTCTCTACACGACGATGTCGGAACAGGTCACCATGAACATTCTGAGCATCGCTCTTCTCGGTTTCGTCGGCGGAATCTGGGCCATAATCACGCCTTTCATGCTGCTGGAAAGAGCGATCGCCACTCTCGGCGGCCTCTTTCTCATAGTCGCCCTTAAAAACCGATTCGGAACAAAGCTACAACTAGGTCGGACAACAAGGAGGTGAAGTGAACAGTATGTGTGTTACTCCTGTCGTCAAGTGTTGGCATTGCGGAGAGTGGTTCGTCAAGAAATCCACCAGAGGAGACTTCGAGGACTGCCCTCATTGCGGAAAGGGATTCGACGAGCTGACCCCTGAGGCCCAGCGAGCCGTCAAGGCAACCCTCGCGCCATTCTTTGAGGTCCCCCAGATCAAACAGGTGGCCTAGCCCACCAAACGGACCTCCCCTTTCTTTACACCTCTTAGATTCTCTCCAACTTTACCAGGGCTAAGCCAGCTTAACCTGCCTTCCCTCCGATGGTCTAAGGTCGGACAATCGAACCCCTACCAGCCGAAACTTTCTCAGGTCCCTCTCAAACTCCCTAAAGAGCAGCTTCACATATTCCTCAACAACCCCGACATCGTCAACGTAACCGGCGTGTGTCTTCTCCCGTGTAAAGGTAGCAAACCCTTCGAACCGAACTTTAATCCCGATCGTACGAAACATCAAGGCTTCGTTCAACAACCTCTCATGAACCTCAACGACCAATGCGTCAAGCGCCTCGCGCACCACCGCGCGGTTCTGAACATCCCGCTCAAACGTCTGCTCCACGCTGATCGACTTGCGCAGCGGCCGCTCCTCAACCGGTGTCTCCTCCAAACCACTCGCAATAGCCCACAACCAGACCCCGCCCTTCCCAAACCACTCCGTCAGCTTCCTCGCCGGAACCTGTCTCAACTGGCCAATCGTCTCAACGCCCATACCGTGAAGAAACTGCGTCGTCTTCTTTCCAACACCACTGATCCTTTCGACCGCCAATGGCCCCAGAAACTCATCCACCTCTCCAGCCCGGACCATTGTAAGCCCATCAGGCTTCTGCACTTCAGACGCCATTTTCGCAATGGACTTGTTAGGCGCCGCTCCCACACTCATCGTCAGACCCTCTCTTGCTTTGACATCTTCCTTCATCCTCAAAGCTAGTTCCCGGCCGTCGTCGAAAGTCTTGCACCGTTGACTCACATCGAGAAACGCCTCGTCAATGCTGGTCTGCTCGAACTTGTCGGCGAAATTCCGGAGGAGACCCATCACCCTCTCAGACGTCTCACCATACAGCCGAAAATCGGGCCTGACGTAGACCCCCTGAGGACAGAGCCGGTAAGCTTGAGAGATAGGCATTCCAGACCGGACCCCGAACTTTCTGGCCTCGTAGGAACAAGACGTGACTACACCTCTCCCGCGTCCCGCTTTAGGGTCCGCCCCCACAATCAAAGGCTCTCCCCTCAGCGACGGGTCCCGGCGGACCTCGCAAGACGGGTAGAAAGCGTCAAGGTCGCAGTGCATTATGATGCGGTGAGGTCTTGACATTGAAGGATGCGGCCCGTTGACCGCTATCGACTGAGCTGGTCCTGCCTTTTCAGTTCTGCTGCCGGCCGCAAAAACACTTTCTCCGTTCTCAACAGGAAATCGACAATAAGCTATTACTGCAACCGCGTTGACTGAGGGCTCCTGGATTCCTGTGGACCCCCTCGAAGCTCGGCCAAACCATCTCTACGCCCGGACGTTGCGGGACGAGTATAATCGGCAGTATGAGATTGCCACCCTTGCCCGTTCGAAAGGGCTCGACCCGTCATGGAAAGTGGAATCCGAGACAACGTATGACCTTGCCGAACGGGTCGAGAAGGCAGTGGGACCGCCCGGAGTGGCTGAAAGAATTCGGGAGCTGGGAAAACTAATCTCCCGGGAGGAAACGGCGCTCAAGCTCAGCGAAGAAATCATCCTAGGCCGGTTCGGCGGCTTCGGCGAGGAAGAGGGAGCCCTCCAGGCAGTAAGAACCGCCCTCGCCATCCTAGACGAAGCTGTCACAGTGGCCCCCATTCAGGGAATCCACCAGGTCAAAATCAAGGTAAACGAGGATCGGACCCGACACCTATCCATCTACTTCGCAGGCCCGATGCGGGCGGCCGGCGGCACAGAAATGGGGCTCACACTCATCGTCGGCGACCACGTTCGTCGAAAGCTCAACCTTCAGCCCTACAGGGCGACAGACCAGGAGGCTCGGAGGTTCGTCGAGGAGCTCCGCCTCTACGAGCGCATGGTCAACAGGTTCCAGTACAGGAACCCGGACAGCGTCATCCGGGACACGGTTCTCCGGCTGCCTGTAGAACCGAACGGTGTCGAAACAGACCCTGTCGAGGTATCCGTTAACCGGAACCTTCCGCGAGTCGAGACCAACAGAGTCCGAGGAGGCGCCCTCAGAGTCGTCAACGACGGCCTTCTAGGGCGGTCCCAGAAGATACTCCGAATCATCGACAAGCTGGGCCTCGAAGGTTGGGAATGGCTCCGGACCCTCCGAACACCTTCCGCGGAAGGAGAGGAGGCGAAAGAGTTCATGTTCATGGAGGACGTGGTCGGCGGACGGCCGATCTTCGCCTTTCCCAACAAGGTCGGAGGCTTCCGCATACGCTACGGCAGGGCGCGGAACACTGGACTCGCCTCCATCGGACTCCACCCCGCCACCATGGAGATACTCGGAGGCTTCCCGGCTATCGGGGTCCAGTTGAGAACAGAACGCCCAGGCAAGGCCGGAATAGTGACCGCGGTCGACTCGATCGAACCCCCAGTCGTGAAACTTGCCGACGGCTCGATCATTAGAGTTGAGAACCCTCACGAAGCAAGAACGCTGACCAACAAGGTCGCAAAGATCCTCTTCCTTGGAGACCTACTCGTCGCCTTCGGCGAGTTCCTAGAGAACAACAGGTCACTTACACCCTCAGGTTTCGTGGAAGAATGGTGGGCCCACATATTAAGAGAGAAACTCAATACCACAGGGGAATCTCAACACTTCCCACCGCTCGACACTGACCGGCTTCGCGCACTCGCCGAGGACCCGCTAGGGACGAGACCATCAGCCCTTGAGGCCGTAGCTATTTCTCAATCGCTCAAAATCCCGCTGCACCCCCATTTTACACATTTCTGGGACAACATCAACCTAGACGACCTGCAGTATCTCCGCCACATGCTCTCACAATACCTCAACCACTCCAACGCCCTTCGCCTTCCAAGAGACTCGCGTCTGGAGCTGATCTTCGAAAAGCTTTGCATGCCCCACCGTGTCCTTGACGGAACATTACACGTTCAGGAAGACGAGGCCCTTGTACTGGCCAGTCTTCTACGACCCGCCGACCCCGACACTAACATCGGGGACGTCACTGGTGTCCTGGAAGCACTCGCACGAATCGCGGGCTTCCCCCTTGAACAGAAATCCCGAGCCTATGTCGGTGCACGAATGGGCCGCCCCGAGAAAGCAAAGGAACGAGTCATGACGCCCAAGGTCCACGCCATGTTCCCCACCGGACAGCTAGGAGGGCCTAGACGAGACATCGTGGAAGCTTCGCGAAAGTCCATCTCGAGCCTCGAAGTCATCGACAGAGTCTGTCCCAGCTGTGACCGCTGGGACCCCCACCTCCAGTGTCCTTCGTGCGGAACGAGAACAATCCACCGCCTCCGATGCCCTCGCTGCGGACAACTAGGCCAGGAAACATGTAGAACCTGCAATATTCCCACCCTGCCATACCATTCTACAAACCTAGACCTTCAGAAAATACTGAATGCCGCTCTGAAACGCCTGGGAATACCCCAGACCCCTGAAACAGTCAAGGGAGTCAAAGGCCTCACCAACAGGACCCGAATCCCAGAGTCTCTTGAGAAGGGCATTCTCCGAGCCAAATGGGAGGTTTCCGTCTTCAAAGACGGAACAGTGCGGTATGATGCGACGAACGCTGTACTGACACACTTCCGTCCCGGCGAGGGAGGACTCTCCCTGGACAGGGCGCATGCTCTAGGGTACAACAAGGACATGAACGGCCAGCCTCTTACTCGGCCGGATCAGCTTTGCCAACTGGAACTCCAAGACCTAGTGGTACCGGAGGGTTGCGCCGACTATCTTCTGAAAGTATCCAGGTTCCTAGACGACCTGTTAGAAGTGCATTATGGGCTTGAGAGGCTTTACAGCGCAAAAACTAGGGAAGACCTCATCGGCCATCTGGTCGTCGGGCTCTCCCCGCACACATCAGTAGGCGTTGTCGGCCGGATCATCGGCTTCACCAAGGCCAGCGTCTGTTACGCCCACCCCTTCTTTCACGCCGCGAAAAGGCGGGACTGTGACGGTGACGAGGACTCCCTATCCCTTCTCCTGGACGTGTTGTTGAATTTCTCCCGGGAGTATTTGCCCGACAGAATCGGGGGCCTGATGGATGCGCCCCTGCTTCTGGCACCACTTCTAAACCCTGTTGAAGTGGCCCGTCAGGCCTTCAACATAGAAGTGGGAGAAGAGCTTCCTCTCAAATTCTACGAGAAAACATTGGAGAGCGCCAATCCAAAGGAGATAGAGGACCTTATACCGACCCTTAACCTGAGCCTCTCGTCTCCCAACGGAGACTGGAAGATAGGGTTCACCCACCCTACAGAGGACCTCGACCGGGGACGCCTCATCAGCTCGTACAAGGAACTCCCCACTATGCTGGAAAAGGTCCAGGCCCAGCTAGAACTCGCAAACAAGATAATCGCGGTAAAAGGAGACGAGGTGGCCCGAAAGGTCCTTTCCACCCACATACTGCGAGACCTTGTTGGAAACCTCCGAACGTACACGTCACAGCGTGCCCGCTGTCTAAAGTGCGGATTCAAACCTCGCCGCCCACCACTCGGTGGAACATGTAGACGGTGCGGCGGTAAGCTAGGCGCAACCGTCTTCAAGAGCGGCGTAGAAAAGTACCTGAACGTGGCCACCGACATGGTGGAAAAGTATGCTGTGGGCGACTATCTCAAACAGCGACTTGACCTAGTAAAGCTGGAACTGAAAGAAACGTTCAAGCCTAAAGTGGAGGACCACGAACAACAGAAACTCCTAGTCGGCGACTTTGCCTAGGAGGCGAGCGCTTGAGCCCTGCCTACCACCCGCGGGCATACGTGTCAGGAATGAGGAACATCAGCAGGGGCCTAGCCTCCAGAACCAAGATTATCCAAGCCATGGAACAAGGAAAAGCACACGTCGCCGACATCAGCGAGAGATCGAAGCTGGGCAAAGCCTGCGTTAGCTACCATCTGAAGCTGCTGCTGAGAAGGAAGGTTGTAGGCCTCACTCAGACAGGCCGGACCGGACGGTGGACACTGACCAAATACGGTCAGGAAAAACTAGCCGTGTAGACTCCTTCACTTCTGGAATTCAGCCATACTGCTCTGCAACGGTCCAGCCTCCGGTGATACCTTCTTCCAGTCCAGCTCGGCCAAACCGGCAAGTCTGCGGAACTCGTTAACAGAACCCGGCCCAAATCCCGCGAAATGGTTGTTGAAGAAGATGAACCCCTGTTTGAAGAGGCTTGATTTTTCCTCCAAGGCGCTGTACCACTTTCGCATGACCTCGCCCTGGTCACGCTGGGTCTTACTGAAGTCCGTAATCGAACGATCTCCCACCATGCGAACATACGCAACCTCCGACGTTGCCTCCGGTGGCGTAGACGCGTACTGGTTCTCCGACCAGACCAGAGCAACATTAGACTGCCCTAGCATCTTGTAGACATCCGGCCTAAACCACGACCTGTTTCGCAACTCGATAGCGTGCCGATACCCGGTGTCAATCTGGCCCAGAAACTGCTCCAGTGCATCCCGGTCCTTCTTGTAGTTGAACGAAGGCGGCAGCTGGACGAGCAGGGCACCGAGCTTTTCGCGAAGCTCTGACATCGACTTGTAGAATCTTTCCAACTGCTCCCCCACGTCACGAAGCTTCTTCTCATGTGTGATCTTCTTTGGAAACTTGGCTGTGAACACGAACCCCTCAGGAGTACCCCTTCGCCAGTTCGAGACCATGAGAGGGGATGGGTTCCTGTAGTAGGTTGAATCAACCTCGACAGCGTCGAAGACGCTCGAGTAGAGACGGAGGTAATCGCTGGCCTGCGCATCTTTCGGGTAAAACGGCCCGACCCAGTCCTGGTATGACCAGCCGCTGCATCCAATCTTCAGTTTCGTCAGATCAAACAAGGAGGTTCGTAGAATTGTGGCAGGTTCATGTTAAAGCGATTCCGGAAAAACTAGATTAGGGGAGTGTTGGAGAACACGATTCCCTGGTTAGTGATCTGGTAGTAGTAGCCGCGTGAAGGCGTCAGATTCCTCCCCATTCTCAGAACTTTCAACGTCCCGCCTTTCAATAGGACCTCTCCGGTCCGCTTGCGCATCTCTATTACCCCGTCGACAAGGTTCGCCGTTGCGTTCTCGATGTTCTGGTCCACCACCTCCGTATGCAGCGACACCAGCGTTACGGCTCTGGCTATCCTGGTTGCGAACCTCATCACCTGCATATATTGAAACACCCGCCGTGCTTCTGTGAGCAGGAAGAAGGGCGTAATCGAGTCCAGAACCATAGCTTTCGGCTCATCGGTATGCTGCAACGCAAAATTCCGTCCATAACTCAACAAATCTCCGAATTTCAAAGTCTCCTCGAGAATATCGTTCGGATCAGCCGTCTGCAACGATTCTGCCAATTTCTGGGCTCCCAGCGAAAACATGTCCACGAACTCCAGCCGCCCCTCCTTCTCAATCTCAGCAACCGCAATGTGATGGTCCTCCAAACCAAGCTTCACCACCTCAGCAGGGTCATCAATGCAGTAGTAGAGGACATGGCATCCCTGCCGCAGAAAGTTCGCAACCATCTCCCGAATCATGGTCGACTTTCCGCTTCCAAGGGGCCCCATCAAAGCCACAGCCGAGGGGCGCGGAAAACCCCCGCCCGTAATCTTATCCAACAATGGAATACCGGTTAGTTGCAGAGCCTCCTGTCGATAGTCCCTAGGACTGCTCCTCAACGGCTCCTCGTTACCAAGCGGCATGGGACAGAACCTGTTTCAGAATACGGCTTGTAACTGTAAAAGGTATCGGTTAGTAAGGAGCGCTCACTCCGAACGGGACCTAGCCAAGTTAACCATCCACGTTCCAATCATCATCCCGACGAAGGCTCCGGCAATGACGTCGCTGAGAAAATGACGACCGATCACCATCATCGAGACGCCGGTAGCCACGGCTAAGGCAGCGAACGGTAATCTCCACTTCACGTACCTCCCCCAGACTACAGCTGCCAAGGTGAAAGCCCTAGAAGTGTGCCCAGAGGGAAAAGCGAAGTTCGTAGGAACCCCAAATCCCTCTGGCCGGTACATTATTCCCAGGCCCATCACTTCAGGAGGGCGCTCTAACATCAAAACAGCCTTCAACAAGTCGACCGAGACCATCGATAACACCGTAGCCACAGCGATGAGAACAGCGCTTGTCCACTCGTGCCGGTCTTTCCGGAAAACATACAGCCAGAATGCCAAAGGCATCCATAGCAAATGGCCGACCGACGCGACCGCCCACGCCGCAAGAGCCAGACCCGCACCGGCGTCGTAGACAGCCAATGTTGCTGCTTTGTCCACCTCGAATGCAGGGCCTCTGAGAATCAGCAGCGAGAATGAGAACCCGGCCAGGCCACTGATGATGATTCGTCGAGAGGACCATAGGCTGACCAGCCATGTTCTTGCGTCCAGGCCGGCCATGCCGAAGATTGACATTGCCTACTGAAACATGGCCGGGCCATAATAACTTGGATGGGCACCAGTCGCAGCTGCAGTTTTAATAGCCGCGGGCCTCGGCTCCCGGTTCGCTCATGATAGTTTTGGGGGGTTCTTCGTCAACCCAGCTGGCGGAGAGAGTTGCCAAAGAACTGGGGGTAGAGCCAGGGCGTTTGGAAATCAGGCGTTTTCCAGATGGAGAAAAATACGTGCGTGTCCACGAGGACGTCGAGGGTCAGGACGTTGCGGTTGTGCAGTCGTTGCATCGGTCCCCCGATGAGTACATCTTCGAATACCTCCTCCTGGTCGACACTCTGCGAGACCTTGGAGCGCGATCCATCACGGGCGTCGTACCGTACTTGCGCTACGCGAGGCAGGATGCCAGGTTCTACCCGGGGGAAGCGGTCAGCTCTTCGGCTGTAGCCAGATTCTTCGAGTCCGCCGGCACCACGTCTTTTCTCACGGTAGACTGTCATCTGCACAGATTGGGAGATGTTTCGAAGGTCTTCAAGATTCCTGCACGAAACCTCTCTGCCATGCCGCTTCTGGGACGTTACGCCCGGGAGAATCTTGGCCCTCGGAAACCGGTGGTTATTGCACCTGATGAGGAGGCGGAGCAGTGGGCCGCAACTGTGGCGAAGGAACTGGACGCGGAACACGTCGTCTTCCACAAGAAGCGGGTCAGGAAGGAGGGAGCCACCGCCTCCAAGGTTGAGGTTGAGTATGAGGGAGATCTACAGCTAAAGGGTAGAGAGGTAGTGTTTGCGGATGACATTATCAGCACCGGAGCAACGATAGCCGAGGCCGCAAAGGCCTGCAGGAAGAAAGGCGTCAGGAGAATCTACGCTCTATGCACTCATCCCGTTCTCGCGGAGGGAGCCCTGAAACGGATGAAGGCAGCAGGCATCCTGAGGGTCATCGGCACCGACACGATACCCAGCCCCGTGAGCAAGGTCTCCGTGGCCCCTGTAATCGCAGGCGCCCTCAAAACCTTAAGCTAAGAGTACCCAGGATACCACTGCCGACTGACCAGTTTTGCCGCCTGAACTCTTGGTAACAGGCGCCCTGAACTGGGACATCAACCTCTTCGTCAAACACCTGCCGAACCCAGGGGAAGAAGTCGTTGTTGAGAAGATCGAAAGGGTTCCAGGCGGAAAGGGCGGGAACGTCTCTGTGGCAGCTGCTAGGATTCTCGGACCAGGACGGGTGGCACTGACTGCATGTGTGGGTAAGGACGATGTCGGCCGCAAACAAATTTCGGTCCTTAAAGATGAGGGAGTAGACACCAGTGGGATACAGGTTCTCGACCATGTCGAGTCGGGACAAGCCTACATCACAGTCGACGATAGTGGAACTAACGTCATAGAGACGCACTTCGGAGCCAACGCTCGCCTCGAAAGAGACCACATCATGCAGTCACAAGTCCAAACTCTACTGAGCAAGAGTTCGCTAATGGTCGTAATCGACCCCCCCAGAGCCCTTGCGGGGAGAATACTCGCAGAAGGACGACGCCTTCGCAGGCCAGTAATCTGGCACCCGGGTGTCCTTACCCGGTTCGGCCTGGAGGCCTTTAGGAAAGACCTAGAGGGATTGGACTATCTTGTGCTTAACGAGGCGGAAGCATCTCGCTTCGCAAACGCACGAGGCCTAGATGATGCGCTGGAAACCATTGGGAAAGCTGCTCCTGGAACGAAGGTTTTGGTTACCCTCGGAGGCAAAGGCGCAGCCTTCTACGCGAAGGGAAAACTCTCCAAGATTGGAAAAGTCCAGCTCAACAAGCTCGGAAAGAAGGTTGTCAACACAACCGGTTGCGGAGACGCCTTCGTCGGAGCATTCGCCGCCTACAGGATTCTTGAGAACAGCGATATGGAGGCTTTCCGGTACGCCAACATGGCCGGGGCGCTAAAGGCCAGCCGCTCTGAGACCCGTGGGAGCCCGAGTAGAAAAGAGCTGGAAGAGGCCTGCCAAAGATACTCCGCCTCCACAACTCTTGGCTAGGCGCGACTAGGTCGACGCCCGGAACGATTCGTCCCGGTAGACGATTTTCCCAGCTATGGCAAGATTCAACTTAATGATGCCTAGAGCCTAGGTCTCGGCGACAGGGCTTGGAGAAGGAGAAGATCATAGAGTCCGAGCTCAAAGGCCTAACACTGCGAATCTACTGGCATATCCTCGGCTCGCACAAGAAGGACCCCATAGGGATCCGGGCTGTACAGAGGGCTCTTGGGCTTAGCAGCCCGAGCGTGTCCCTTCACCACCTTGAGAAACTGCGATTGCTGGGCCTGCTTGAGAAGGATTTCACGGGGGAATACCGGCTTGTGAACGAGGTCAGGGTTGGGGTCTTACGGAACTTTGTGGGCCTGTTCGGGCTGCTTCTTCCCCGCTACTTGTTCTACTCGACAATGTTCACTGCAATGCTCCTCCTGTATCCTGTCCTTTTTCCCCCGACTCTTTCTCCTCACAACACGATGGCCTTTGTTTTCGGTATCTTGGCGGCCGCCGTGTCCTGGACCGAGACAATTAGGGTCTGGAGGATGCGTCCGTTCTGACAAAACCCGGGCATCCTCCTACGAACTGAAAGCCGACTCGGGAATACTATCTACTCTGTTGCGAAATCCTGGATGCGAAGAATAGGTAGGTTGAACCGACGGCCACAAACGAGTAGAGGAAGACCCAGACAACTGTCACGGCAACACTTGGACTCTCACTCACAATCACGTCCCAGTGAATACCGACCGCCAACAAAGCCAAGGCGGGAAAGATAGCATCTAACGGCAATAATGCTCGAATTCGGGCCTTCTCCGACTGTAGAGAAACCCAAGCTGTTGCAAAGCATGTCGCCAAGAAGAGGGCGGCAAACGTTTGCAGCGTTGCCACGTGAACCTTCCAGGGCCAGAAGCCGGTCATCGGGTCCAAGGCCAGCTCGGGCATGACGAGCATCAAGCTTCCGAAGATCCCTACCGCGGCTGTCTGTATTCGAAAGAATGCCCTAGCCAGTATCCAAGGCGTCTCGGGTCTAATCCTGTCTTGTGGCCTTCGGTACCAACCATGTTGTCTGAGAACCACTACAAGTCCCAAGGTTGCTGCGAGAAAATAGCCTGCCCATGCCCAGACTCCAAAGCCCGCGGTCGGTGAGAGTCCAACGCCAGCTGTGATAAGGAAGGTTAGCCCGAAGAAGACAGCACCTACCAGAACCAGAATCTTTCCCCTCTGCCACTCTTTGACCCGCAAGGCCGACCAGCAGCCAAGAGTGATCGCGAGAAAGGCAGCTCCGAGAAACCTTACCGCCAGAGCCTTCACCGGCCAGGGCCAGAGCGCGATTGCCGCGTCAGGGTTGACAAAGAAGAAAGCCCCAAGCACCAGATTGATTTCGGAGAGCACAAGTAGAAACACTCGCGAACCCTTGCCCACCAACCGCGGCCTTACGTCAGACATGGTCGTCTGGCTCAACCCTGCACGAGCAGGCATGTCCCGGACGACTTCGCGATAACATCGCCCTTGTCGTTAGTCAAAGTCGCCTCGGTGAACGAAATCCTCCTACCACGTTTCGCCAATAGCCCCACTGCCCTCAAGGGTCCCTCGATGTGTGGGCGGAGGAAGCTCATCTTGAACTCGACAGTCGTGAAATCCTCCTCGGGCCTCAGCGTTGTTGCGAGAGCGATACCCATCGCTGCGTCTGCGATATCTCCCATTATTCCACCGTGCATGGTTCCCGAAAGATTGTGCAATTTCCGACCAACCTTCATCTCCAAGACCGCTCGGCCCTTCGAAAGCTTCACAATTCTAATTCCAAGCATCTTGGTGGCTGGACTCGGTGGCTTTCCAGTCTTCCAGGCAGAGTACGCTATCGACCGAAGCTCCTTCATATCTCGCCGCCCTTTAGCCGAGGCTAATATGGATTGAAGCTCTCTCTATAGCTCGAAAGTTTATTTTGTGCATGTAGCCTGCATAGGCCTGTAATGTCCAAGAAGAACGATTCCAAAGAGGAATTTCGGAAGGATGTGCGAGACGCGCTCAGCAATGTACGACGTGAGGCGGCGAAGGTCAGCAAAGACGTAGCGACAGCGACAAAGACATGGGTGAAAACGACTCGCAAAGCCGTCCAAGACATGACTCCAAAGGTTGCCGCTACGATAAACCAGACCATGGAACAGACTTCAGAAGCATTCCGCAGGACCATGACCTCCTTGGGTAAGGAGACTAAGCAGGTCCAAGTCAGCTTCTTACGGAACTACAAGACTGTTCTAGAGAAGCAGAAGGGCTTTGTCGAGAAGAAGCTCCAAGAGCTAACAAAGTAGCAGAACGAGAATTCACGACTATTCTGCCGAGGGCGAACGCCCCCAGATAGGCAGACGACTCTTCCTCCTGAAATAGACGTAACCAACCATCCCTATCAGGACCCAGAACAGTCCAAGAAGCCTCCCAAGCTCATGCGTTACGATAACTGCCACCCAGATTGCCCCTGTCACAACAAACCCTATCACGGGCAGAATTGGTATTTCGACCTCTCCAGTTCCCCTCTTGAATCGTACCGAGAGCGGTATTTTGAAAGGCCTATACCTCGGACGGTCACGGTTTCGCGTGACGATTAGACTAGCGTGTGCCTGAACATACGCTACTAGTGCACCCACGTTGTAGAGGCTGCCTAGTAGCAGCAGCGGGTCCACGGACCCGAGAAATCCGAAGGTACTCACTGCAACTAGAACGATGCTGCCCGTTCCGAAGGTCAGCACCGCTACATGGGGTGTCCGGAATTTTCTGTGAACGGAGCCGAACCTCTTAGGGAGAAGTTTGTAATTGGATAGGGCGTAGAGAGTTCTGGAAGAGCCGATTATTCCCGCGTTGGCTCCTATTATGCTGATAGAACTGCCCAATATCGCGATCCAGGCCGCCATCACCGTTCCGGCTCCTGGGAGGCTGCTGGCCACCCCTGAAAGAGGGTCCTCTTTCCATGTCGTAGAAAGTATCCCAGGTGGGACCATGTTCACTGCGATCGTTGATATGAGAAGGTAGAAGACGACGACGCTTGTAACGGTCAGCATTGTCGCCCTCGGAATGGTTCGTCCTGCGATTCTAGTCTCGCCTGCCGCCTGCGCCACGGCTTCAATCCCAAGATACGACACCATGGCCAGGGTTATTCCCTGGACGAACTCCGGCCAGGACGGGCTAGTCCCGAGACTGAACTTGGCAGGCCACTGAAGCAGAGTCCCGCTGGGAATCAAGACAAGCACAAGGGCCAGAACGATCAAGACGACTTGGCTCAAAATGCTCAGAAGGCTCAGGTTGAGGGTGAATCGGGCAGATTCGCGTATTCCTAGAGTGTTGAGGAGAACAAGCCCGCCCAGCAGGACAATTGCGCCCAGACCCAGCCAGGCCGGCTGCTTCAGCCACGGAGCGAAATATGACAAGTATCCGATTGCCGGGATCGAGAATATTGCCGAGGTAACAACGTAGTCGAGGCACAGCATCCATCCAGCCAAGAAGCTGACGCCATCTCCAAAAGCCGCCCGGGCAAATGTCGCCGATCCCCCGGCAGTGGGGTAGGTCGACGATAGTTCCGCATAAGTCAAACCCGTCAAGACGTAGGCCACTGCTGCCGCACCTATCGCGAGTGGTGTGGCGTAGCCAGCATGGAGCGCTACGAGCCCAAGGGCGAGGTATATGCCGGCCCCTACATCTGCATACCCGATCGAAAACAGTCCGCCTATTCCAAGTGTTCTTCTCAGCCCCTTCCGCGCCGCGGGCGCTTCGGGGGGTTGGGGCATCGGGAAGACTAACTCCTAGACCTGTGGAGTAGACGTGCTCGAAAACTAGCCTTTCCCATTATGCGTTCATGCTTGGGGGTGCTTATGCCCCTCAAGCTCCGGCAGGAGCGAATACACCTGCTTCTGAACGTCTGAGACGACCTGGTCCCGTTTCGCAGGGTTGGCAATCTGAAGCATCAGCACAAACCGTGCCCCATGCTCGCTCACTTCCACTAGTCGGACCTGGGGAGAAGAGTCGGAAACAAGGTCTACTTTCATCTCTCCGCCGATTTGGAGAAGACGGTCCTCCAGTTGTTTGAGATCGGCTCCTCGTTTCACAGAGACAGGAATCTGAATCCGCAATCCTCCTGAACGGGTCCTGTTTACCACAGAATATTTCAGGAGAACCGAGTTCGGGATGATGACAATCTCGTTATCAGGTGTCACGATTTTCGTATGGATCAGGTTGCGCTCTATTACGCGTCCGTAATGGTCACGGATTTCTATCCACTCGCCAACCTTGAAGGCCTGGTAGTTAGATATGAACTGGGACGCGGCTATGTCGGTTAGAATGTTGCGGTATGCTGAGATGATGGCGACGCCGCCAAGAAAGAGGAGAAGGAGTAGAATCTGAGTGTTAACCTGTAGCTGGCTTAGCACAATGATGATTCCTACAACCCATATGCTCCAGGACCCTATCTGTTGAAGGCTTGAGACGAGCCCACCTGGGACCGTTCCTCCAGCCCGTCTTACGATAATTCGGAAGATTCGTACAGCAAGGTAGGTTAGGCCGAGGATTGCTAATACTTGAATTATTTCGAGGATGAGTGTCAGCTGTATGTTTACGCCATCGAACTGGAGACTGGTCTGGTGCTGGAGTAGCTGTTCCATGCTACCTCTTCCGTTCAAGCTAGGCTTCGCTGGACTTTAAGAGCTCGACAGTCTGCTGGACCGACGGAGCATCTCCCAGGAGGAGGACCCGGTCTCCAGACATCAGCTCTACATCAGGGTCCGGGAAAACGTACTGGTCGTTTCGGGAAATTAGCGCAATCCGGCATTTTTCGGGCAGCTTCAGCTCATGAATCTTTTTGCCGAGCATTGAAGCGTTCAGGGGAAGTGTCGTCTCGGACACTTTCAAGTCCAGCTCAGGCCGATACATCAGAGTAATCGAACGTTCTTTGGCGAGGACGTTCTCGAAATCCCTTAGGGCCAGTTCCACGGGGCAGATGACAATGTCCGCGCCGGCCTCCTTGAGGCGTTCCTTGTTCTTGGGGCTGTTCGCCAGGGAAACGACGCGCGGTACTCCAAACTCTTTCTTCGCGTTTCTCGTGGCTGCTATGTTTACCCTGTCATCATCAGTGGCTACGACCATCAGGTCCGCCTGTGATGCTTCTGCCTTTTTCATTATCTCTGGGTTGGACCCGTCTTCGTTGATTATTGTGGCGTCGAACTTGTTGGAGACCTCTTTACAGCGTTCCTTCTTCTTCTCTATGACCGTGAGCTTGTTCTCTTCGTTGGAGGAGAGGTGGCGGATGAGGTGCATCCCTATTCGTCCAGCCCCGACGATGAGGGTTCTCATGTTGTCCCGCTCGACTCTCTCAAGGGTCCCTGTAGGTCTCTGAATGACGGGTCCGCTACCTGCTGGCTGATAAGCTTAGTTCCGTGCAAACCTCACGCACAAACATGGTTGAACGCGTTTCATGAGCAATCTGTGCATATAACCCGAGCTAGAATCTGGCTTGGAGGAGTGAGCGGTCGCTTGCGTAGAATATTCTGCGAGACTCTTGGCACATCTCTCCTCCTAGAGGACAGTCTTCAACGCATTATCAGCTTCAGTCCGGCCGTCACCGAGACACTCTTTCTGCTAGGCGCGGGAAACTCCATCGCTGGCGTTTCCGCGTTCTGCGCCAGGCCCGAAGAGGCGAGAAAGAAGAGAGTCATCGGTAGCTACAACACTGTCGAGCCCCGGCTCTTGAAGGAGCTTGATCCAGACCTAATCTTCACAGTAACAGGATACCAGCGAGATTTCGCCCTCAAGCTCAGCCATCAAATGCCGGTCTATGCCGTTGAGCTACCCGTCAGCGTCGCAGGAATAGTCGACATGGTCGTGAAAGTCGGGCTGATTACTAACAAGGTCGCTGAAGCCACGGCTCTGAGTCGACGGTTGCACGAAACAATCTCTCAGCTTAAGCCCGTTGACAATGGGCCAAGGGTCTACGTCGAAATCGATTTTAGCGGCCCCGTTTCCTTCGGAGCCTACAGCTACATAACTGACGCCATAAGACTCTTGGGTGGAGAGAGCGTTTTCGGAAAAGAGCCCACGGAATGGCTGACTCCGGAGCTGGACCTGGTCAAACGTGCGGACCCGGACCTGATTGTTTACGAAGCAAAGATGTTCTCACGTTTCGGCGAAAAAGATTTGCGAAACCTGATAGAAAAGAGAACTTGGCAGGATTTGCGGGCGGTTCGGGAGGGCCATGTGTTTCTCACTCCGGGGCCGCTGGACTTTTTGGCGCACCATGGACCCAGCTTCATCGCTACTGCAATGTCCTGGCTGAGGAAGTGCTTGTCTTCAGTGAGCTAGTGCCCGTTGTCGAGCGTTCCCTATGGTCGCAAACGATCGAGCACTTTCTTATCTGTCAGTTCTCTCAGTGCGTCAGAGGCGATCCATTTTGCCGGACGTGGTTCCGTCTTCCGTATCTCCTTCGCAGTCTGAACCGCAAGCTTGTTCAGGTCTAGGTTGCGTTTTCCTATCTGGCGTAGGGCCCAGTTTACGGCTTTCTTGACAAAATTCCTGTCGTCGTCCGAGGCCCGTTTGATCATCGGCAGAAACCTTACGAACACCTCATTACCAGCCTTCTTGTCGTGAACTGCCAGGTAGGCCATCAAGGCGAAGCCAGCCCGTTTGACAAACTCCTCTTTCCTTGAGCTCCACTCCGCAGCCTTTTCGTAGGCAAGGTCTGTCTTGTCAAAGAGGCTGCCGCAGACATTGTCGCAGACGTCCCAGGAATCAAACTCGCTAACCCAGGTTTCCATCTGCTCTTCAGTTACGAATTGTGGCTCGTCAACGAACCCCGCTAGTATTCGAGCCTCGTGAATCCCGGACTTCCACAGCTGCTGTGCAAGAGCATGATTCTTTCCTATCTTCCCAGCTACTTCTCGTATTTGCGGGACTGAAACTCCAAGGGTGTTTTTCGGGTTAATCCCAAACCTCGCCATTCCTACCACGTTTTTAGGGCTAGACAATGCCGTTAGCTCTTTCAGAACACTGTCGACGGATACGCTTTTGGAGCGGACCGTATTCGGCCTTGTCTGTCTCCGGGCCAACTTTGGGATTCCGCCCTTGTCTTACGAGATTATTCTGGACTGGCTTGACGCTTCGACAACCGTGCCGGCGTAGCGGTC
>Ga0209619_10000603_pt1 | contig 25704 bp, 28 predicted proteins | sample Rifsed16ft3_FD_184011 | JGI IMG/M metagenome (GOLD analysis project Ga0209619, IMG submission 184011) | Soil microbial communities from Rifle, Colorado, USA - sediment 16ft 3 (version 2) | ecosystem: Environmental > Terrestrial > Deep subsurface > Rock core/Sediment | place: Rifle, Colorado... | reverse complement strand
GACCACTAGAAATGCAAACACTAGGAGCCACACGCTACTTCTTCGAAAACCAAATCCCCGCTGTATGATTCCCTATAGCCTTAGGATTCTCAGGAGGTCCGCTTTCGTCAACCTAGCCTGACTTAAGATATCCATCAGAGTGGATTTGTTTACTTCATGATGCAAGGGAACAACAGTTCGTCTTCCATCAGGATGCCGTACGAATACATGGCTGCCTTTCTGTCTGACGGGAACGAATCCGATCTTCGCCAACGTCTTTATGATTTCTTTTCCGGACAGGTTCGGAAGTTTCTCAGACAACGATGGGGATCAACTTGTCGCCCTCTTTCCTAGCCCGCTCCTCATACTCTTCGAGAACAAGCTCAAGGGCTTCCTTTACGTTCGACAGAGCTTCCTTTTCGGTCCCACCTTGACTGATAACTTCGGGTAGCTCAACGCATCTTGCAGCATAATGACCTGACTCTGTGTCCTTCCGCAATCGAATTGTGAACGTACGTTGGGCCATTCATACTCCCTCAAAGTAGACTGCAATAGCAGCATATTAGGCATTAGACTGAAACGGTCCGCAGTGGCTTCATGGAATCAAACGAACTCGAAGCTGACCTCATTGTGGGATGCTTGCCTAACAGTGGCCTAATTGACCAGATTACCGACGCCACGTGCTTACCGCCAGCTCTTCCTCAGTATCTCGCCATCGGCTGCGTTGCTTCAAACTTTCCTTCAGTTATGAGCGCAAGACCGTTACAAATGCAAGACCCGTGCTACACGCCGCTTCTTCGAGAACTGAATTCCTCCCACGTAGACCGCTGGGTTGCCTGTGCCTACGATCGTCTCACTTCCTGCTGTTCTGGCCTAGATTTCGGTTCAGAGCCAGAGCGTCTTAATCTCCCTGACCGAGGCGAAGTGAGGGTCATCTGTGACACATCGAGCGTCTAATGACTTGCAGGTCGCGGCTATGAGTCCATCCCCCATTGGAATACGGTACTTGTGCCTCAACTCAGCAGCAGCTACTGCAATCTGTTCAGTTATGTCAACAACATGAAACAGATCTCGCACAGTCTGAAGTCTAAGTCTTGCTACTTCACGGCCCTCTTTTGCCAAGGTCAAAAGGTACAGTTCATGAATTGCGACTGTTGAAACATAGCGCTCCTTGTTCTCAGCGACCAACTTCTTAGTCCTAGATTGTGTGTCGGGGTCGCGTGAGTAGAATGATGTGGTGAAGAATCGAGTGTCGAAGACGAGTTTAGGCATCTTCCGCTCGCAACTTGTCCAGGAGATCGTTCATCTCCTTAACCGTTGCCTTCTTTGCACCAGAACCAATCAAATCAAAGAATGAGATTTTGGGTTTAAGGAGGACGCCTTCACCCGTGTCTACGACCTCAAGCTTTGACCCTTCGAGTATCCGGTACTTCTCCCTCAACTCTTTGGGTATCGTCGTTTGTCCCTTTCGGGTCACTACAACTTCCTGAGTCGTACCAAAGCCTCAGTAGTACCATAGCACGGTAGTATATCTACCTTCTCCGCAACTTGCCCCGGTTGCTCCCGATCTCATGATACCTCCGTAAGCTTCTCAGATGACTGTGGGGATGAACTTGTGATAGTCTTCCGTAGGGGGGAAGTCAAGATCCAGATGTCAGGGTCCAGAGCGAGCTTCGGCTTTCGCTTCTTCGATGAGTTGGTGTATGTCTGCTCCTGAGAGGCCCATATCCTTGACGATTCGCCAGATTGGCATAGCCACTTCTTTGAAGGTTACAGTTGAGAGTTTCTTCATTACTGTTAAGTCTCCAATCGCAACCACAAGCAGATCACGTACACTATCGTACGGACCCATTAGGCAGTTGAGTGAGATCCCGGGCAAGTTCAACCGGTCGCAAGCGAAGCAACGCATATGCAGCGTTCGTCTAAGATTCGCTCAACGGGTCTGTTCAACGATGCTAGGCGCTTACCGCCACTTCCTGTTCTGGTCCCAAGTGCTGTTCGTGTCCGTGTGTCGTCGCGTGGAAGAAACAGTATGGGTGTCCGCACTCGGAGCAAGTCCAGTTTCCTGAACTTACACACATGAACGAAGCACACCGACTCATCAAACCACCAAGCTTGCAATTTGCGGCCTTCAGAGCGAATATAAGACTTGCCGGGATAGTAGCGGTGGGACGCAACGACAACAGCAAGCTGTCAGTTTCACTTGTACGATAATGTGCTATGATTCGCGGTATCCATTCGTCCGACTCGTTCCAAAACCATATGTAGTATCGCCCTCACCTCTAGAAAGTCGGCGTTGACTTTGCCTGAGTTGAGACCTGAACGAGTCTTCAATCTGCACCCGAAGATTAGATGGGCGGGATTAGCCACAGATCAAGGTGAAGTAATTTTCGTGCAAATGCGTCCAGGAGTCACAAGCCTCTCGCCCGAGGATGCGGACAAATCATTCATGCAACTAGGTCCACTATTGCTAACAGGAGTGTGTGAGCGCTTGGTTCCGTGGGCTGGACCGCTGGAATACGTGGTTAGTAGATATCAAAAGGTCATCTTGATCGTTACGAGACTTGAGAAACGATTCCTGACTCTTACAATCAACAAAGAGGACGCGGACATTATCTCGGAATTGATCCTGAAACTCGCAGAGCTAAAGACCTGAATGTGGAAAGACTAAATACGGTCGCTCCGTTGTCCTAGGCAGAACGTTGGAGGTGTTGAGTGTTACCAACTCACGGATCGTTAACTAAAGCAGGGAAGGTTCGATCTCAGACCCCTAAAGTCCAGGCACGTGAACGCCATTCACCTATACCAAAGATCAGGGCAAGACGGAATGCTGAGAAACGCTTTGATCTAGGACGCAAGCCAGGTCAGAACTACATGCGGACTTAAGTCCGCATTCTTCCTGAGCGTTCCATCCTATTAGGCATACGAGTACTGAACGTACTCTCTGTACTCATTATCCTTCAAGGACTAAGAGTGCTATAAGTACGCTTCTAAAACAAGGAGCACAGAAACTTGGAGGTTGACCGCGGAGAGGGACACAGTCATCAAATCGGCTGAGAAATGCAGCCCATGACGCGACAGTCGCATCCAATTAGAAGTCGCCGAAAGTTTAGCGAGCTACGTACTACAAGGGTCCTGTTTCATCAGGCTTCTAGATCAGGAAGCTGAGTAGCTTCTTGAATCTCGACATTCTCTTCTGGTATGACCCGAGGGACATGATGTCCTCAAGGCCGTCTAGCTTACTCAAAGTACCTTCACTTCGTGTTTCTGAATTGTGTTGACGGTTTAAAGGACGTTATTCAACACTTCGACGTGTCGAAACTCGTAATCCTAAACACACTATGAAGAGTATCCAAAGATTTTTGGTTCTCGAAATTTCATTCCTTCTATCCCGGGCCAAGTACGGAACTGCTATAGCAAACTCTTTGGAATTTCAAAGTCTACTCTGCGACCGAAGTGGAATTTGAACCGAAAACCTCTCTGGACATGTCCCAGATGCAAGAAGAAATTCGTAACACGTAATCTTTGGCATTCCTGCAGAAGGTTCACAGTCTCACAATTTCTGGAGGGCAAGGGACCCAGAGCAAAGGCTCTCTTCAATGAGTTCGCCACGCTCGTGCGAAGGTGTGGTCCAGTTGAACTCTCTCCATCCAAAACGAGCGTCGGTTTCACGGAACGGGTCCGTTTCGCAGGCGTGGTTCGTGTGAGCGAGCGCGGAATGACAGTTTCCATAGGATTGCCGAGAAGGCTGAGCCATGTACGTATCCAGCGGGTTGAACATCCTGACTCCAACTGGTACGTCCATTACGTTCGAATCACGAAGGCTGAGGAACTGGATCGTGAACTGCTAGGTTGGCTCAGGGAATCGTACAGGATGATGGGGGAGCAATTGCATTTGGAAACCAAGGAGGTTCGGGTCGGAGACAATGAGGCGACCTCCGCAGTCGGCATAGAAAGCAGCCAACTGGACTTTGACTTTGATGGCTGCTCAAGAGATTCGAGGTAGCTTTTTAGTCTGGTCAGCTGGGCTACTGGTTCCGTTCTGTTGGCATTGGGAAATTTGCGACTCGTTTCGCTATTGGCCATACTCGTCGGGGTGGTCGGCGCGTCTTGGAGTTGGTATCTGCTACAATGGTATATCTCAGCCAGTACATTGACCGCTTGTATCCTCGGGGCGCAGTGTCCGTTCGTGTTCCAAACCGCTTTCTCATACTTCTACGGCGTTCCAATTCACTTGCTCGCGGTCGCATGGTTCACATTGCTGACATTGCTGGCAGTTATCAGAACTCTCGGGATTCGAACAGCCTCGATGGTGGGCTCGATTGTTGGAGCTTTGTCCATTCCGACAGTGATCTACTTGGATTACATCCAGTTAGTAGTAATACGTGCCATCTGTTCAGATTGTGTGCTGGCGCATTTCCTGGGGCTCATCTTGTTCGCATTGTTCGTGGTCATTTACAGGTCTGACAGGAGAAGCAAGAAAAACAGGGACTGATGTGTGGTGCGGAATCCTGTCGAAACGAAAGCGGACATTTGATCGAGCTTCCGCAATTGGGGAAAGTTTAAGGAGAGGTTTTGTGTGCTCGTAATTCAGGCAGACTTCTGTTGACTTCCAAGAAAGGTGACAGGAATCCGACTACACCAAAAGCTCGCGGACTGAGCAAATCAGAGAAGATCGCGATTCCGATCATTCTGATAATTGCAGTCTGGGCCATCTACTCATTCACTCAGCCATTGCCAACTTCGACCACACTCCAAGTCACCTATTCTTCCACAGGATCAGTGACTCAGTCTGGTGGTGCGCCTGATTTCACGCTGCCCGTTGTTGGACCTAACGGCTTGACGGGGGAGACCGTTTCTTTGTCTTCGTTCCGCGGGAAGGTTGTTCTGCTCGAATTCATGGTACCGTGGTGTTCGCATTGTCAAAACATGGCCCCTGTCCTAGACAGCCTGTACGCTCAATACGGTCCTGCGAACGTTGTCTTCATCTCTGTTGCAGGACCATGGAACGGAGCCACCGCGAACGACGCCGCAAAATTCATTCAGGATTATGGAACGAACTGGGTCTACGTCTACGATTCATCGGGCACAGTGTTCAGCAGCTATGGCGTCAATTCCACACCAACTTTCTTCATAATCGGAAAGAGCGGATCCATATCAAGCACCTACGCAGGAGAACAACCCTTGGACACACTATCCAAGGCAATTTCTGCAGCGAACAGCAGCTGACTTGTTCTGGAGACGTCGAATCCAATCCTCTGTGAGAATTCGGTCACTGTTTGATGAGAAACGGTTGTCAACGGTTCCGTTTACGTTATCCTTTGAGGGTGCCATGCATCCAGAAATCTAGTATCGGAGACAGTAGAGCGTTCTGTTACAAGCTGCGAGCAAAGTCGCAGATCAGACTTACTTAGGGCTTACTGGGGGGTCGGTTGGACTTTTCCGAAGTATTTGTAGAGCCAATATGGAACGATCGTCAAGTCCATCACTAGCATCATCACCACCATGACTAATCCCGTTTCCCCTTGCTCAGAGACCGGATAGACTGGGTAGACGTACCACGACGTGAAGAGCAAGAACGCGCCGAATATGCCCATCGTCTTTCCAGGCAAGAGAAGCAGGACATGACGCATCCTTCCGGTCAACAGGCCCGATCCTATGAAAAGCAATCCGCCGACCACGGTGAATGTGAAGTGCATTAGAATGTGTACGTTTTCGTCCAACACGGCTGCGTCGAAGTAGGCTGGGATGTGCCAGTAGACGGTGAGTATTGCAGCGAGCGTGAAGGTAACGAAGCCCCGTATGTTGACTTTGACGTTTGCTTTCATCAGTTTCGCGTATACTGATGTGATCGTCTTTGAAAACTTGGAACTTCCAAGGACCAGCAAGTCGGCCCCAGACGCGATCAGGAAGCCACCCGCCAAGTAGAAGGCATGCTGTACGATCATGTGTAGCGTCAATGACGAATCCAGTGATTCTCCCCACGGAGTAAGCATACTCAAGACAGGGAACAAACCAAGGAGCAAGCGGAAAAGTCCATGCAGGATAGTGTTACGTGCATGGGTGGAACTCATTCGAGGAGCACCAGCCGCTCAACGTATCACGCCGATGTACATCTCTACGAATTAGCTTTTGCACCTGACCTTCAATAGGCCAAACTTAACTAGGACCAGGAATCGTCACTCCCCAGTTCTGGTGTCGACGATGCCCGCTCGGCGAAATCTCATCCTCGCGGTTATTCTGCTCGCAGTGGTCGTGGGGATGTCGCTTTATCTGATGTCGCAGACAGGAACGAAAACGAACGGAGAGACTTCCGATACGATGCGCATTTCAATGACGACTTTCAACTGGGGATTCAACACCACTTACATACCAGATTTCCAATTCGGAACCGTCCATGAGAGTCCCACAATAACAGTTCACAAAGGACAACGAGTGATTATTGAGATTCGAACATTGGACATCACCCATGGATTTGCGATTGACGAATACAACGTTAGAGTGTACATTCCACCCGGGGAGACTGTTACGGTAAGTTTTGTTGCAGACAAGCTTGGGACCTTCACATACTACTGTAACGTCTTCTGTGGCGTCGGCCACCCTAACATGCACGGTATCTTCCAAGTCGTGCCATGAGCAACAAGACGGACGCGATTCGTATACGCGAAATGCTACGTCTAGGGCAACACTGTAAAGTGGATCAGTGCAGCGACATAAACGATCAAGAAACCAACCAGAAAACCGAGAATCGTCGTAATGTCCGGCTTGTTCTGACCAATCAGCAACGTTATCTTAAGGATCACGAAAACCGCTGCGCCTGCACCGGCCGCAAATAGAAAGTTGGCCAAGATAAATGGGTAAGCAAGAATTCCCAGAGGTATCCCAATTAACAATGGGATCCCACCCAAGAGCGCCGCAACCAGGACGTTTCTCAACCTAGGGTTCGAGGGGAAGAAGATGGATATCGTGAAACCTTCAAGAAACTTGTGCATTGCAAAACTGAGGCCTTGGATGACCGTCGAGAGTTCCTCTATTTGCATTTGACCAACAAAGTTGCTTCCCACGACTATCCCTTCACCCAATGCGTGGAGTCCGATTGCGGCAGCCACAAAATACGCGGTCGATGATGGACTAGCTGTCCCCTTCAGGGACGACATCATGAAGACTCCAAAGCCCAAGACGAAAAGGGCAGCCAGAGTGATCTGGGTGGGACTCATGGTGAGTCCAAGCGATTCGCCGAGGCCTCCAGAATCACCGATTAGATCAGTGAAGAAGATCATCATAAAGCCAAGAGCCATGCCTCCACCAAATTGACTCCAAAATCTTTGACGGTTAGCGAAAAGAAACCGCGGGCAGAATCCTATCAACAAGGGGATAACGCCTATAGCTATCCCGACGGCGACGATCTCCGCTAAAGCTGCCAATTTTCTCAGCGGCCTCTTTGATCCCTATGCGTGATTTGAGTTATTCTCTGTGCCTCGTAGCGGTCTCAAATGAATGAACGAGGTCAGCGGTCATCTCATTTGATGGTCAACAATTCATGATCAGGGATTTGATGCAGAGCAATCGCGATTTCACGGATTTTGAGCGGGTGTGAATCCTTGGAAACCTCTGTTAGCAATCTTATGGCTGCCTCACCAGGTCGAATGACCACAATGCGATTGCCTTTGCGAAATCCAGCCTTCGTGCGCGTTGATTCCTCTACTGTGATGGTTCCTTTACCTAGCGTGCAACCGCTTGAGACCTGAATGCCGTCCAGTATACACGATTGGGGCGGTGATTTCCTAGTCCAGACTTTCACAGATAACTCATGGATGCGCTTGGGCTTCAGCATTCGAACCGCGACACGCCCCATGTGGAGACCGAGCACTAGGTAAGGACCCAAGTGGCCATGGAACTCCACGCCGGCCTTCAAGAGAGCTCGCATGTCACTCCGGTTGTGGATCATAGACGTCTCACTGGACCTGCGAGCGAAGCCTTAAGATGAAAGTGATTGGACAGGAAGTCAATCACGGAGGCGCAAATCACATCTTCTACGGTCAGGAGCGCGAGAATTGCTTGCATTGCAGCCGAAGGGACATTAAGAATTAGTGTTCCAGTGATGTATATCCACGGACCCTGAATCAACACCCAGGCAACCAATCCAGCCAGCACAGGTCGGAGTTTCCGTGAAAAGATTCCCGTAAACAAACCTAACAGGCCATTTCCAATCACGATAGTCGGGTCCGATCTCATTGCGGCCACATACATTCCTCCGATGGATCCAGTGATGAGCCCCGAAAGCGGTCCTCCCACAACACCAGCTAACATTATGCCCGCTTGGAAAAAGTGAATTCTCGTTCCGAAAAAGAAGGGCACTGTCAGAACGCTGAGGACAACCGTCAATGCACTAGTTACTGCCGTGAAAGCCACAAGTCGACTGTTCAGGCGCATAGTATTACCAATCGCCACAATCGTAATAACGATATTAAAGAGTATCGAGCGATTCCAACACTTGAGAGATGTAAGATTCTTGGTGAGGGTAGAGAGGATTAGCTTCTCAACGCCCCCAGCTCTCCTGAAGAGGTTCGACGAATCTCTCCGGATGCTTGGCTACGAGGACAGGTCCAAGGCCTTGCAAGTCGCAATGAGCAACTTCGTCACGGAGTACGTATGGAGAAAGGAGGGAGGAAAACCTGGGGCAGGAGCGATCTTGTTGACCTATAACCATGAGTCTCATGGCGTTCAGGATGCACTCACGGAGATTCAACACAGATTTCGAAGCGTCGTGAACTCGACAACTCACATTCATCTCGACGAATCCAGATGTCTTGAGATAATCTCAGTCAAAGGAAAAATAGAACGTATCCAAGCCTTGGCAAAACTGATAATGAAAAAGCGCGGAGTAACGCAGCTGAAGCTATCAACTGTGACAATGTAGAATGCAAGAAACATTAGAGCCCATCACTGGCTCCGACCTCGACCAGCCGTCTCAATCTATCCTCCAGAAGCGTACAGCTCAGCTACATTCGATTGCGGGGTGTGGAGCAAGTTCTGATGGTGGCCGCGTCAGGGTCAGCTGAGAATTGTTCACAATCGCGACAAGAACACTAGTTTCAACGTGCGTTTGACGCAGAGTAACATGTTGTCTGTAGAAAACTACATACACCCCCACCCCTCCAAAAGACTGGACGAACAGCAGCCAACCCTCCAAAACCCAAAAGAAACCACAAGAACCCCAACCGTCCAACAATCCGAATAGGGAGCTGGCGGGCCCGGTGGGATTTGAACCCACGATTACTGGCTTGCTGTCAGGCTTGTTGCGGTCCGTCCGCAGGCCTACGCGAGGTTTCTTATTCTCTCAGCGTCTTAATCCTGACTGGACTACGGGCCCCGTTGCTGCAATGCAAATTCAGGTTAAAGAATTGTTGGGAAGCCCTAGCTCAGCCTGATTGCGAGGGCGCAACGGCTCGCTCTAAGGCACGTGCTACGTTCTCGCTTCCCATGGCCTTAATGTAGGGTCCAAGTCTGGGTCCACGCGGAGACCCCAACAAGATCATATACAGCAAACGGAAGAAGTCCGGTGCCTCAAGCGAGTACTTCTTAGCCAAATTGAAGATTGCATTCTGAATCACTCGTTCGTCAGTCTCGGACTTGACAACTGAGATCAGATCCTCAATGGCTAGACGTTGGGGATTCGAGATCTCAATTTGGGACTCAGTTATGTCGTGAAAATCCTTAGCCCAATTTGACGCGAAAATCAGCCGCTCATCAAGACCAGATGCAGACCCATCCTTCATGTAGCCGTACTCGCGCAATTTCATCTCGACGTACTCTTTCCTCTTCTCAGGAGGAGCAACGGTAACCAGGTAGACTAGCAGATTATACGGAAAATGTGCTGTGGGCGCCGATGGTGGTTTCAAAAACCAAGCGTACTCAAACAATCCCTTTAGGTTCGCAAGCTCTTTCTCATCAGTGACCTTCCGGATGCCGAAGTACACCTCCTCGAGCTGGTCAAGTTCATTCACATAGGTGGGAATGTCTTCCACTCCGAGGCTTCTGGCTCCGGTTATGCGCTTGAACATCAGAAGATTGAGCGTAGTTGGTGTTGCGTACTTGAACCAAGTTTGGGGTGTGATAACGTCAAGTGCCGATTTTGATTTGGAAATCTTCTTTCCGCTTTTATCGAGGAAAAGTTCGTAACGCACGTGGTAGGGGGCGGGATAGCCTAGGATTTCTTCGCAGACCCTATCGTTCACGCGAACGGAGTCTGTGAGCTCTTTCCCATGGGCTTCGAAATTGATTTTAAGCGCGTCCCAGCGAGTGGCGAACTCCGCCTTCCAAGGAACCTTCCCACGACCCTCCTTGATGTCAATCTCGCCCTTGTAACCGCATCCTTCGAGAGTCTGACCCTTGATTTCAGATCCTCCTTCACACACATAGAGAACCTTGTCTGCCGCGGTGTCCCACTCTAAGCTTCGGGTCGTGTAGATTCTTCCGCAGGATCCGCATATCGGGAAGTAGGGAAGGACTGTGGTGTACTTCTCCTGTCCAACTTCCTCCTTGACGATCTTGCCGACTTGATCGGCTGCGGAGATTATTTTTCTGATTTGTTCTGTGAAGAGACCCTTCTTGTAATCCTCGTTTGCTGAGTGAAACACGTATTCTACGCCACATTTGTCCATCGCTTCTCTCAGCAGGGAATTCATGTGCGTACCGTAGCTCTCGTGACAATTGTAGGGATCAGGAATAGCCGAAACAGGATGGCCGAGGTATTTCTTGAGTGAGTCCGGCATGCCCGCGGGAACTTTCCTCAACCCATCCATGTCGTCCGAATACGCAATGAACTCCGACTGTCTACCTTGGACCTCGAGAGCCATCTTGATTCCATACGCGCGGATGACATCACCTAAACTTCCAATGTGAGGGATCCCGGATGCTCCGAGACCGCTCTCCGTTCTGAGAACATCGAGCTTTCTCCCGAGCTTTTCTTCGCGTTGGAGGACACGGGAGGCCACCATATCGAGCCAAGTTCCGCGGCCTATGATTTCTATTTCCACGCGTCCTCCCCTCAGTTCGGTTCTTCGGCATATGCTACTAAGTGTTTGGCGCGAGATATTCTTATAGCATCAATCCGTTACGGTAGCGGAATCGAAAGCGGAAACAAGGAGGCTTGACAAATGCGTTCAAGTTCGGCAGCCATGAAATGGTCAACGATTCTCGGCGTCACAGTCCTTATCGCTCTTCTCGACTGGTTTTTCGTTGCGTACATCACTTCCTACGGGCTCGAAACGAAGGTCCAGGAGGTCGCTCTAGGTGGCCAGAGAATCTCAATTCAACTGCAATGGCTGCCATTGTTGGGGATCGTCTTACTTTCATTCGTTGCTTGGTACGAGACATATTACAGGGTCTTTCCGCGAAGGGGAATCTTCGAAATTGACCCGCTAGGTCGCCTACGACTTGTAAGAGCGGTCGTGTTATCACTGGCCTTGTTCATTTGTGTCATGTACATTCCATACTTGATCGGATCGAACTGGTTCTGGGCAAGGATAAGCGAAACTGGAAAAAGCATCACACAGGTGCATGACTTCGGACTTTCCCTCTTGAGCAGCGTTGAATCGATGATGCGCCTAAACCAATTGTGGCAATACTCGCTGTCTCAGATCTTGGCGCCGGCCTTAATGATCTTGGGTGCATGGGCTTTCGGACGGTCTGCAAGGCGGCAAAAGAAGCCGCGATGACGGCATCTAGACTAGAGCCTGCCAATAAGGCCTAAAAAGAGCCTTCATAGCGTCTAGAAGAAAACCTGGATTCGACGGTAAACAAGATGGTTGATCACTGTCCGCTCTGCGAGAGACTCAAAGAGCCTTCATCGGAATTCTGCAGCTTCCACAACGCTGCCCTCAAGAACCTTGAAGACGCATACTCCTCCTGGAGCAAGGCCTACGACGGCAAGCTCACAAGAGAAGAATACTACGAGAAATTGACGGCGCTCGCGGAAACAGGTCGAACGGTCAAGAATCTGATCGAACACCTTCGCGAGAAAGGAGAAGGTAACTAGTGGCCACCACTCTAGTAGTCACTGAAAAACCCGACGCCGCCTTGCACGTTGCAGAAGCATTGAGTATCAAGCGGAAACCCAAGAAGGTAAGCGTCGACGGTGTTCCATTCTATGAAGTTCAGAAAGACGAAGATCGGATCCTCGTTTGCTCCGCTCTCGGGCATTTGTACGCCGTGGCCGCGAAAGGAAATGAGGCTAGGTCTCAGTATCCTGTGTGGGACTTTGGATGGAAGCCAAAACACCTCGCGGAGCGAGGGCAGAGGAAGCAACAGAAATTCATCGAATCTATTTCCAAAGTATCTAAAGAGGCAGACCGTTTCATCAACGCCTGCGATTACGACATTGAAGGTTCACTCATCGGCTATACGATCTTGAAATACGCCTGCGATGGCGCCGATCAGAAAGCCCAACGAATGAAATTCTCAACTCTCACCACGAAGGAATTGCGAGACGCGTACGCGAAAGTCTCGCCACAACTGGACTTCTCGCTCGCTTATGCGGGGATGTGTCGCCACGAGGTCGACTGGCTTTACGGCATAAACCTCTCACGAGCGCTCACCCAATCCGCCTACAAAGCCAGCCACCGCTACGCCACCCTAAGCACTGGCAGAGTGCAAGGTCCAACACTGCGCTTTGTCGTCGAACGAGAAAGAGAGATCGAGACCTTCGTACCCACCCCATACTGGGTGCTCAAAACAATTGTAGACGTTGACGGTAAAACGATTGAAGCTGAGTACGAGATCGAACGTTTCGAAGTGAAATCACAAGCTGAATCAACAATCAAAGAATGTGCCGGCAAGAAAGGCTTAATCGAGAAACTTGAGTCGCGAACCTATCGCTTGTCCCCTCCCACACCATTCGATCTTTCAGCCCTACAAGCCGAAGCGTATCGCCACTTCGGTTTCACTCCTCGCGCCGCTCTGGGAATCGCCGAGCGATTGTACCTAGACCAGTTAATTTCCTATCCAAGAACCTCAAGCCAGAAACTGCCCTCGTCGATTGGCTATGAGGAGATTATGAAAGGACTTAGCCAGATAGATGCCTATCGATCTGTCACAGCGATGCTGTCAGCTTCGGGAACGCTTGTGCCCAATGAGGGAAAGAAGGACGACCCGGCCCACCCAGCGGTCTATCCAACTGGGGGCGTTCCAAAGAGGATGCTTGATGCGCGCGAGCAGAAACTCTTCGATTTGGTTGTCAGACGCTTTCTCGCGACTTTCGGTCAGACCGCAACGAAGCAGAGTGACAAGGCGGTCATCAAGGTTGGCGATCACTCTTTCTTCCTCCGAGGGTCGAGGATCCTCGAGAAGGGGTGGATCTCGCTTTATGGACCATACGCGAAATTCGAGGAAATCACACTTCCAACCCTGAAGGAAGGGCAGGAAGTTTCAATCACGGAAATCTCATTGGAGGAAAAGTACACTCAACCTTCTTCAAGGTATAACCCCAGTAGTCTGCTGAAAGCCATGGAAGAAGCCGAGATTGGCACAAAAGCCACGCGCGCAGACATAGTTGAGACACTTTACAGGCGCGGCTACGTGAAAGAACTAAGAATGGTTGCAACACCGCTCGCATTTAGGGTCACCGAGATTCTGACAAACTATTGCCCGAAAGTTATCGATGTGACCTTCACTCGCGAACTAGAAGGCAAGATGGAGCAAATTGAGTCCGGAAAGCAGACTCGCGAGCACGTGGTTGTGGAAACGGTAGATTACCTGAAGCCAATCGTTGAGGGCCTCAAGACGAAGGAAGATCAGATTGGGGAAGAACTCACAAACATCATCACCGAAATGTGGCGAGCCTCAATCACCCTAAGCGTCCCCTGTCCCAAATGTGGTTCAATCCTCAAGGTGGTACGAAACCCGAAAACCAGGAAACGCTTCATTGGCTGTTCAGGAAAATGGGAAAAGAAATGCACCTTCGGACTGCCAGTACCTCAATTCGGCGTACTAACCCTCTTGGAAAAACGCTGTCCTGAGTGCGGGTTCCAAATGGTACAAGTACGGTCCAAGGGTCGACGTCCCATGGTCTCATGCCCGAATTGCTACGTCAACAAACTAAAGGCTCCGAAACCAACCGAAGAGGTAACGATCAAGCCGACCGTTTCGAAATAGCAAGTCGTGTGTTGGCACTCCAGCACTCTGCCTACCAGGGACTTGTCCGTGTTTTTTGAAGCCGGTCCTTGCCCTAATGGGTTGTTGGCTTACTCCGTTCCAACTTCCCCAAGAGTAGGCTGCCATACAATGAGAGCGCGAAAATTAGGAAGATTATTTTGGTCGCGAAGTTAAAGTTCGCCGGCAATATGGGATATTCATGAGTCGTGTTCGCGATTGCATCTAAGACTCCACCCTCTCTCTGCCAAGCAGTGAACCATGCGAAGAAGTTCCAGAGGACCTCATATCCAGATGCGAAAGCAACAAGCAACAGGATGATTTTGATTGGTCTCGTGTTCCGATCTCTCAATCTCTCCTTGATGGCCTCGAGAATGAGAAGCACACCCGTGAAGATTAGGTAGACTGTGAGCGTTATTGGTTTGAAGGACATGATCACAAAGAAGGGAAATATGAGCGGCACCTCAGAATTCACATAGCGCTCTCCAAAGCTATTCTCATTCGGAATCGTGATCCAATAATAGACCATGACAGAAAGGGCGAGTCCCAAGAGTAGTATTCCGAGGAGCAGTAGTCTTCGATCGGCCTGATCTGTTAGCGGCAAATGTGGTCACAAAGGTAGCAACTAGACGACCCTCTATAAGCTCTCGTCCCGACTCTGTTCATGGCAAAGTCGTGTACGGCGAATTGGATCATGTTTCTATCTTGATAGGTTACCCGGAGCTTGACGACGCTGGAAACGCTTATACAGCCTATGAAGTTACGCTACGCCCCTTGCCGTTCGTTGGAAGTTTGCCTTCATGTACTTGTTTCCGCAAAACCTCTCCAACCTCCAACAATCAATACTCATAGTGGCTACTGTCATTACCGCGCTTCTCGCGATTTATGCGTGCAACATGTGGATTCTGAGTCTGCTCTCGATCAAGGGTAGGAGGAAGCTCCCGAATCCGCCGCAGGTCAAATCTTGGCCAAGAGTCTCAATTCATCTACCCTTATACAACGAAAAGGCAGTTGCAAAGCGTCTACTCGAGGCATGTCTTAACTTGGACTACCCGCGCGACAAACTTGAAATCATTGCCGTGGACGATTCCGATGATGGGACGACCGATGTGCTCCGTGCATTTGAATCGAAATACTCAGATCTCGTCCGAGTCATTCACAGGAATGATCGGTCGGGTTTCAAGGCAGGCGCGCTTCAGACCGCCATGCAAAATACCACAGGAGAATTCATTTCTCTCTTCGATGCGGACTACGTGCCACCAACAGATTTCCTGAAGAAAACCGTTCCGCACTTTTATTCAGACGAGAGGGTCGCGTTTGTTCAAGCCAGATGGACTTATTTCGATGGACAATTCTCCTGGATCGCGAAGGCAATTTCTCTTGGTATTGATATCTACGCTTTCGTTGATCAAAGAGCGCGCTACGTTGGTAACCTGCTTGCGCACTTCAGCGGAACTTGCGGCGTTTTCAGACGACAGGCAATAGAACAGGTTGGTGGCTGGAATACGAGTTCACTTACGGAAGACTTGGACCTTTCCATAAGGCTTCACCTGGAAGGCTGGCGCTACATTTACCTGCCCGGCGTCGCATGCCCGGGAGAAATTCCACATGACTTCAAGAGTCTGATGTATCAGCAGTTTCGTTGGGCGCAGGGATTTTCGGAGTGCCTAAGGAGACATGCCCCCGCGATCTTGCGAAGCAAGCGGCTAAGCCTCTTCCAGAAATTGGAAGCCTTTCTGCACTTGGGGACCTACTTCATCTGCCCGTTAACAATAGTAGGCTTAGTCGTTACTCTGCTCTTCTATGCAATCTTCCCGCCGTCGTTCTGGCTTGAGGACATCTGGCGCTACGAGGTCGCCTGGTTCACTCTCGCACTTTCGGTTGTAATATACACGGCACCATTCATGGCGTCCGGAGTCACTCTGCGGGAATTATCCAAACTGAGACGGCTCACTCACCTTGGTTACTTGGGAGCCGTACTCTATGGACTGCTACTGAGCAATTCCAGGGCCGCCATAGAAGGGCTATTTTCGAAAGCTGCATATTTCTACCGGACACCGAAGTTAGCATCTCCATCCAAGACATGACAAAACACGCAAGAAAACACGGGACAAAAAGGAAAGAGGAGAAGCGCACGCAGCGCCTCAATCAGGCACTTATGCCTGATATTCCTCAGCGACTCTCTCAGCACGTGAACTCTCGTCGTTAACACGCATCTTCACTTTCTTCTTAGGGGCCATTGCAATTCACCTCGCAGATTACTACGACGTGGTGTGGTCTCTGGAGTACTTAAGACTGAGTGGAATGCTGTGCGGCATTGGAGAAAGTACTACTTTTCCACCTAGAGGATTCTGCGCATATTCTAATCTGGGCAGCCCGTTTCTTCAATGCCGGGACTTACTGCGGGTGCTTCGAGGTCGTCTCAGGACTTGATAGCGGCCTTTTCAATCGGTCGAGTATTCTGTCCGTTTTGAGCGCATTTCTTCTGTCGATTAGGAGGATCAGGGAGAGGCAAAGGAATACGAGGTATACTACGAGTGACGCGTTGAAGGCGGCGGTCTGAATGTCAGGATACCAGCCTACGAGGTTTACGGAGGCGAGTGTAGCGTAGAGAAATTCTGTGAAGTACAGAGGAAACGTGAACAGTCCAAGCCAGAATGCCCAACGGGAGACTGAGTATAGAGCCACGGCGATGATTATCGAGACAATCCCCAGAACTGTCAGGTGGTATGCGGCACGGTCGAAAATTGCCCAGAACGCGAGCATGTACACTCCGCCAACAGCGTAGAAAGCTAATGGAAGCCATATGCCGGCCGTTCTTTCCGCGAATTTTTCGGTCAATGTTGCGCCACCGCAAATTTGAGAGGCCTTATTACGCCTGAACATGTGCCATAAAGCTTTACCAGTTGCGAACGGAGTCAGACCGAATGGAGAACCTGGCGCTTCACACATCCAAGATCGATAGTTTCTCAGGATTCTCAAAACCTCTGGAAGAAGCACACTACGTAATAGTTGGCGTACCCTTAGATCACACCAGCACTTACCGAACAGGTTCACGTTTTGCGCCTCGCGCGATCCGCGAAGCTTCGCTGAACATTGAGACCTTCAGCCTCCGCACAGGTATTGACATCGAGCATGTAGCCATGCACGACGCGGGAGATCTACACATTGTAGATGACGCGACCGAAACTTTGCGGCGATTGAGTCTTGTCACGAAAGACATTCTAGGTGCCGAGAAGATGCCCATTTTCATCGGTGGCGAACACACGATCACTCTGGGCTCGATTCGGAGCCTGCCGAAGTCCGTAGGAGTCGTCAGCCTTGATGCTCATGGGGATCTAAGGGACGAATATGGTGGTGGTAAGTATTCTCACGCGACGGTCCTGAGGAGGATCAGTGAGGTCGTCGGAACAGATGGAGTGTTCGTTTGCGGTGTACGGGCACTGTGCAAGGAGGAAGTGGAATTCATCGAGGAGAACAAGATTCAGCATGTGTCACCCTGGGAAATGCGAGAAATAGGCATCTCGAAAGTCTCGCAACGCGTTACCGACTTTTCGAAGAAATTTGACCATGTCTATCTGACGATCGACACTGACGTGCTTGATCCTGCCTTCGCGCCAGGTGTAGCGAACCCAGAATTTGACGGAATAACTCCGAGCGAGTTGATCTCAATCACGTCGGCTGTAGCAAGAGAGCGCATGATCGGGTTCGACTTGGTTGAGGTTTGTCCAAACTACGACACGGGCGTGACCGCTGTGGCGGCTGCGCGCGTTCTGTTCGAGGTCATTGCCCAGGCCGAAAAGACAAGAATGGCTTAGTCGGTTCTGCGCAGTTTGGCGATGAAGTACCCATTACATTCGTGCAGATGCGGGTAGAATCGTTGACATTGTCCTAACCCTCTCAACCCGGGAGAGCCAAGGAATGGTGTTTGGGGAACAACCTCGAACTCTTGGGATCGGCGTAGAAAGTTTTCTATGACAAATTCGTTCTCCTCGGGGAGTATGCTGCACGTGCAGTAAACCAGTGTGCCCTCCGAGTCGACGTGGTTGGCTGCAGCTCTCAAAATAGAGTATTGCTTTGCGGCATATTCGTTGACGCGGGCTGGCGTAATCCTCCATTTGATGCTTGGACTCTTCGCTAACACACCTGTGTTAGAACAAGGGGGATCAACCAACACAACGTCCACTTTTCGCTGAATCGGAGTCTCCGCCGCGTCAGCTCTGATGGCGTTGGCAATTTGGACTCTCGCTCGCTTCATCTCGCTGCCCCAGTGCGCTAATCTGCGATCGGAAATATCGATTGAGTAGATTTCTCCTCGGTTGTTCATTAGGGCTGCGAGGTGACTCGTTTTATTGCCTGGGGCCGCGCAAAGATCGAGCACGGATTGATCCGGCTTAACAGAACAAACCAGACCAGTGACGATGCCTGCCAGGTCCTGCATAACCAACGCACCAGATTGGATGAGGTTGGTCCCGGTCAGGATGTCGGATGGCTTCTGTATTTTCCAGATCCCGTCAAGTTTCGGTACCTTTGAACCTTTGATTTGCTCCGCGATCTTCATCGCGCGATCAGCGTTTGAAATGGCGAGCGTATTGAGACGGATGTAAGAAGGTAATCGCGACAAGTTGCGGTGCAGCATCCTGAGAGCGAAGTCTCTCCCAAAGACGCGAATCGTTCGCTCAACGAACCAGACAGGATGACAAGTCTCAAGGGCGAGCCTATCAAACTCAGAGAGGTCGGCACGATGCATCACTACGGTTCCGGAGGCTAAGAGGGCGATGGCCTTTTCGAAGGGATGAAGCTCTCTCCAGTCAAGTATGTCTCTAGCCCACCTAACCACTCTTAGCAAGTCCTTGCGCGATGCGCCATCGACATACTTCAGATAGGCGAGAATTCTGAGGAAACTGGCTACGCCATGCGGCGTACGTTTGATCTCGTTCCCTCCAATCGCAATTGCGACGACGCTGTCGAGACGGTTTCGAAATCTGGCGGTCTCCATGATGAGTCTGTTAGCCTGTCGAAGTTCACCGGCCTCTTCGACCCCGAGCTGTTTAGCTGCCCTGAAGAGTGCGGTTCTCTCGCCGATTCCTTCGTAGGCCATCCAACTCAGCGCTTCGATTGCGATGGCGAGAGAATCTCTTGTCATTCTATCAGCCCTACCGATTACCACCATTTCGCCTGTGCAATTATTTAGTAGGAACCCTACCTGAGTGCTAAATCGGTTCTGCGGAGGCTCAACTAACGGCGAAGACACTTGAAAGCTTCTTCGCGGAGCATGTCGAGGAAGCTGTCACGAAACGGACTGACAAGCGAGAAAGCCTTGTCTTCATGCCACAGACCCCTGAAACAATTCCTCCCTCCTATTTAGTCTCAATTGGATATGATGGTGATCGCAAGAAATGCTTCTTGCGATTCTATGATCCGTCGACCCACAGGATCCATTTCTGGTTTGATGATTCTGATCACAAACCCTACTGCTACAGCAAGCAATCGGCTGAAGCGCTTCAGAAGATCGACGCAGTTGTAAGAAACCCCGGATTCGATCACTTCGAGGGTGGTTTGCGATTTGATGCGTTGCGAAGCCAGCAGGTCAAAGTGACAAAGATAGTTGCTAAAGATCCTCTAACGATTGGTGGGAAACCAACCGGATCGATTCGCGACTCCATCACCGCTTGGGAGGCCGACATAAAATATGTGGAGAATTACATTTACGACCGCGGCCTCGAACCTGGAATGATGTACGAATACAAGAATAAACGCCTAACGCAGACTAGGTATGAACTTCCCGATCAGGTCATCAAAGAGCTCGAACGACTGATGCCTGATGAGGCAACGGATTACAAGGAGCTTGCGAGAGAATGGACAAGATTGCTTGAGTGTCCAGTTCCACAGTACCGCAGAGTCGCTGTTGATATTGAAGTCTACCAGCAAGTGGAAACGCGCATCCCGGACCCCGAGCTTGCCGAACACCCTGTAATTTGCGTGAGCCTCGTCGGTTCGGATGGCGCGAGCAGAGTGCTTTTGCTCAGGAGACAAGGCGTTCCGGAGGGCGAGGCGCAGCTTCCCGCTAGTGCTCGTCTCGAATTCTATGACACCGAACAGGACCTTTTGGTTGCTTTGTTCAGAGCGTTTCTCGAATACCCCTTCATTGTCACGTTCAATGGGGACGATTTTGACCTGAAGTATCTGTATCATCGCGCCCAGCGACTTGGATTCAGGAACGAGGAGATTCCGATCGAGATGGGTAGAGATGTTGCCTTCCTGAAGTACGGCGTCCACATCGACCTCTACAAGTTCTTCTTCAACAGGTCAATTCAGATCTATGCCTTCGGCCAGAAATATCGCGAGAACACGCTCAACGCAGTGGGCGAAGCGCTCGTCAACAGCGCGAAGCTTGAGATTGATTCAGTCTCGACCGCTCCGTACAGGGAGCTTGCAGCTTACTGCTACCGCGACTCTCAGATCGTCCTGAACTTGACGTCCTTTAACGACGATCTCGTGATGAAGTTGATGACGGCTCTGTCCCGCATCAGCTACATGACCTTGGACGATGTGTCTAGGCAGGGTGTGTCCGGCTGGATTCGTAGCATCATGTTTTGTCACCACAGAAAGCTCGGTTACTTGATCCCTCGAAAGGACGAGATCCTTGAAGTAAAAGGTCAGACAGCGACGGAAGCGGTCATCAAAGGAAAGAAGTACAAGGGAGCAATTGTCGTCGAGCCCAAGCCCGGCGTCCACTTCAATGTCGCAGTGCTCGACTTTGCGTCGCTGTACCCGTCGATCATCAAGATCTGGAATCTTGGCTACGAGACTGTGCGATGTCCACATGAGGAGTGCAAGACCAACGTCATACCGGGAACACCACACTGGTATTGTGGGAAGAAGAGCGGGCTTGAAAGTTTGCTAATCGGTTCATTGCGAGATCTTCGGGTTAAGCGGTATAAGCTGAAGTCGAAGGATCGCACACTGCCCCCGCCACTTCAGGGATGGTATAAGGTTGTTTCAGATGCGTTGAAAGTTGTATTGAACGCGTCCTACGGTGTCTTCGGAGCGGATAACTTCGCTCTATATTGTCCGCCTGTTGCTGAGGCCACAGCAGCAGTGGGTCGGCATGTGATAACTCAGGCGATTCAGAAGTCGCAGGAACTGGGCCTGGAGGTGTTCTATGGAGATACTGATTCCATTTTTCTCGGTGGTCAAGATGCTGATTCCTTGAGCAAGCTGATTGAGTGGTCGCGAGATCAACTCAAGATGGAGCTTGAGATTGATAAGAACTATCGATACTTGGCGCTTAGTTCGAGAAAGAAGAACTACTTTGGAGTTTTGCCCGACGGAAATGTGGACATAAAGGGACTCACGGGCAAGAAGCGGCACATACCTGAGTTTCTTCACGCCGCATTTTATCAAATGGTTGCAAATCTCAGTCAAGTGAAATCGCTTGAGGATATTGGAACTGCGAAGGCAAGAATCACTGAGATTGTGAAGGAATGCTACCTTAAGCTTCGGAACAAGGAGTTTTCTCTCGAGGAGTTGGCCTTCTCGATGATGATGAGCAGAACTCCAGAGAAATACACCAAAACAACCCCTCAACACGTGAAGGCGGCTCGCCAGCTGGAACAGGCCGGGACTGAGATGAAGCCGGGGGACATCGTTTCTTTCGTCAAGGTACGTGGTGAGGCCGGAGTCAAGCCTGTTCAACTGGCACGGATCGAGGAAGTGGACATTGAGAAGTACATTGAATACATCAGAGGTACCTTCGAGCAGGTCCTCGATTCACTCGGGGTCGAATGGGAGGATCTGGCTGGAGTCAAGAAGCTTGAGACGTTCTTCTCAGGATAGGTGCCAGGAAAATGATTGAGATATTTGGCTTGAGCAAGATCCCGCTCGTAAAGCGCGGCGACAATATAGGCGGACACATCGTACAAGCCGCAAAGGAACAAGGGGTAAAGATCCAGGACCACGATGTCGTCGTTATTGCGCAGAAGATAGTTTCAAAGGCGGAAGGCAACCTCGTCGATCTGAAGTCCATTACGCCCTCGCCACTCGCGGAAACGATATCAAAGGTCAGCGGAAAAGATCCCAGGCACGTTGAGGTGGTCTTGAAAGAAACGAAAAGCATCGTGAGGATGAAGGAGGCCCACCTGATTGTCGAAACCCATCACGGCTTTGTCTGCGCTAATGCAGGCGTCGACAAATCAAATGTGGAAAATGAAGATTCGATTACGCTTCTTCCAGTCGATCCTGACAAGTCTGCGCGTGAGATACGGAAGAAGATTATGGAGTTAACTGGGGCGGATGTGGGGGTCATAATCTCTGATACTTTCGGTCGCGCTTGGCGGATTGGGCAGGTCAATGTCGCGATAGGTGTCGATGGCCTGCAGCCAGTGGCGGATCTTCGTGGCTCGAAGGACCTGTTCGGCTATGTTCTCAACGTGACTCAGATGGCTATTGCAGACGAACTCGCATCAGCAGCAGAACTCGTCATGAAAAAAAGTGATGGTGTCCCCGTCGCTATCGTCAGGGGATTCAACTATCCAAGAGGTTCAGGATCAGCAAAAGACCTGATCAGGCCGAGGGAAGAAGACCTGTTCCGCTAAGCCCCAGTGACCATTACTGAGTTCGTTGTTCACGGTTCTATGCAGCGGTTCTTCGCAAAGTTAATCTGTACTTGTCCTTGTGTCTAGCTGAACCGGTGTTCTTTATGGAGTCGGTCAAGCCGCCAGTGCCTGTCCATGTCTTGGACATGTTGGGCTTTGCTAGGTTGGCGTTGGCCTTGACTGAAGGCTCGCAGATCCTCTGGCATTTCAAGCACAAGGACAAGCATGTTTTGGGTTTGTTCACAGCCTACATGTACTGGGATGGAGACCTTCCAATTCTAGCCTACACGATCTCCGACTCGCCTCCCAAGGCATTCCTCGCGTATAGAAGTGATTCAGCCAAGGGTGAGGAGTGGATGTTCTCGGATGAGGTTGGAGATACCCGGTTCAGGTATGCATCCCTTGTCGATTTGAAAACCATTCCAGAAGCTTTTGCGGAGAGTCTGGAAGGAAAGTATCCTGAAGTTGCACATCCATTGTTAGCCGAGGTTGAGGACGTCAGATCCATCGCAAGAATTCTCCTACCTCTGTCCCTACGTGAAGGAACACTCTTTCCGCTCTGGCACTTCGAACGCGGCAAGAAACATATCATGGGAACCTGCATACCTTTCGAACATTACTACGAAGCCGACGCCCTGCCAGTATTCTTCTATGTCTCACTGGATGAACCGCCCAAGGACGGTTTCATCAAGTATATCGCAGTCAAACCGGCTGGCGAGAAGGTAGAGTATGTGAACAACACGAACGACGCGAAGTACTTCTATGCCAAGGTAGTTAGCGTCAAAGACATGCCGATATTCCCCAAGTAGCGGATCCGCTTAGCGATTCTTATTAGGGGAGCAATTCCACGTACATCGAGGTTAGCAGGTGTCTTTTGAAGCGAGGATACGGAAAGCCTCTGAAACAAGCAAGAGCAGGATAGTTCTCGCGCTTGATCCTGAAGATCCCGATCGCGAAAAACTCATGCAGAGAAGCATCAACATTCTCGAGAAAGCGAGCGAGTACATCTGTGCTTTGAAAATCAACCGACAGCTGGTACTCTCTTTGGGACTGCGGAATGGAGTGGACTCCATAGTCCAGTTGGCGCATGAGCTATCCATACCCACAATCATGGATGCCAAACTCAACGACGTGGGGCACACGAATGAGTTCATGGCACGATCATACATGGATACCGGTTTCGATGCGATAATCGCCAGCCCGGTCGTCGGATGGGAGGGCGGCATGGATTCGGTCTTCAAGTTGGCAACGGCGCGAGGCAAGGCATTAATCATGCTCACCTACATGAGCAACCCAGGCGCAGAAATCTTCTATTCAATGAAGAGCGCGAGGCATGGGGAGGCGCCTAGGGCTGTCTTCGAGTTGTTCACTGAGCTGGCAGCCGAATGGAAAGCGCATGGGTTGATCGTGGGCGCGACCAAGCCTGAGATAATTAGGAGAGTCCGCGAATTGGCGGGACCTAGAATGGCTATTTACAGCCCTGGCATTGGCCCCCAGGGTGGTGACCCGAAACGGGCCATTGAGGCCGGGGCTGATTATCTGATTGTTGGGCGCGCGATCTATGGCGCAGCAGACCCAGCGGACGCAGCCAAGCGCATTCGTGAGTTAACCGGCTAAAACGCGCCCACAGCATGCGCCGGGTTGTTCCATTCCTATTCTCTCAGTGCCATAAATGAGCCTGTCAGCAATTCTGTACATATGGATGGGATTTCCAGCAGACCGTGTAGAATCGTTTCTCGGGCCTGTCGCAGATGACAGGCATTTGAGTATGGGGTATCGGGGTCAAGACCAAGATTTTTATTCAGCCAATATTGTAGCGGGGCAGTAGTGATTTCTGTTGGGTGGAGCCAAAAAGAAGAGCCTAGCACAAATGGAGAAAGAGCAGGATCAACGGGGCAAGAAACCGGAAGCTCCCAAGAAGACCAAAGGGAAGACTGTCGCCGAAAAGAAGGGTAGTGGAATCGGCATGCCGAACTTGGACGATCAGAAGTTTATGGGTGAGCTCTCAAAGATGGGAGCCCTAACTCCCTACGCCGTTGCTACCCAGTTCAATGTACGATTGAGCGTTGCAAGAGACATACTCGAAGAGCTCGAACGGAGAAGAATGGTGAAATCGGTCGGCGGGAATACCCGAATCAAGATCTTCAAGCTCGCCGCCGCCTAGATTTTTTCTACACGTATTTTCGTTCCACTTCTCAATGTGCGGAACATTTCCAGATTAGAAGTGATCTTGCCGACCACGTTTACTGGACTATAAGGATCTGTCGGACCGTAGAAGATGCACAGTGCCGAACCCATCGGCCAATACGCCATGGTACCAACTTCAACCTTTGGCTTGGGTTTTTCAGAACCTTGCTTGACGGGTGTTTCGAAGTAAATTTCCTCCTTCCACTTTGCAGCGCGGCCTTCAAACGGGAGCGCTTTCGCGAGCTTGTCAACAGTCATGGGGCTTTGAAACCGAACCAACTCCCCCTCGGCTTCGCCATGGCCCTCAGCGATCAACCGAATCCTATACCGTGTAACATCGGCTTCTGGAGCCTTTTGTTGGTCCTGTTCTATAGATTGTGTAGAGTTTGCGGTCAAGTGTTTGTCCCAACAATACTATGGATTGTAGGGCCCTGTAATGCTTGTGCTGTTTAAAAGATGCTGCACCTGTAAGATTTTGCAGAAACCGTTGATAGCGTTGATAGTTCTCATGGAAAAGAAATAACTACCCCACTTTTGGTTGTAGCGAGAGCGAGGCTTCACGCGTTGAGCAAACCTGTGCGTACTGTAATAATGGGAGCGGCGGGTCGAGACTTTCACAATTTCAATGTCTATTTCAGAGAAAATCCGGATTATGAGATTGTCGCCTTCACAGCGACGCAAATTCCGGGAATAGAAGGTAGAACATATCCGCCCACTCTCTCCGGGTCCCGCTATCCAAACGGCATTTCGATTCTGCCAGAAGAAGACTTGCCCAAGCTAATCAAAGAGA
>Ga0209619_10000601_pt1 | contig 25728 bp, 20 predicted proteins | sample Rifsed16ft3_FD_184011 | JGI IMG/M metagenome (GOLD analysis project Ga0209619, IMG submission 184011) | Soil microbial communities from Rifle, Colorado, USA - sediment 16ft 3 (version 2) | ecosystem: Environmental > Terrestrial > Deep subsurface > Rock core/Sediment | place: Rifle, Colorado... | reverse complement strand
ACAGCAGGGCAATGCGTTCATAACGCAATAGCTCCTCAGCCACGCGTTGGTCGAAGACGCGCCCCTGAGGAGTTAGCAGGATAACGGGAACAGGCTCAACCTGAGCGGAGACGAAGGACGGCTGGGATGCGATCCGAGGACCAAGAATCGATTCCACCGCTTCGAAAACGGGTTCCGGCTTCATCACCATCCCACCCCCGCCTCCGTAGGGCGTGTCGTCCGTTGTGTGGTGTTTGTCGCGAGCATGAGCGCGGATGTCGTGAATGCGCACCTCGATCAATCCCCGCTGGCGGGCGCGCTGAAGAATACTGGATTCTAGGTAGGGAGGGAATACTTCGGGCAGCAGGGTGAAAACCTCGAACTGCATGGGCAAATTGTAGCATAAGACCCCCTTTTCATCCCCCATCCGCATTCATCGTTAGAAGAGTATAAGAGTTTCGGCGATGGAGGGAAACGAGGGGGGTGACCGCTTGACGCTAATTTGGCGCGAATGGTAATATGAAACCATGTATTTACCGCGAAGCAGCAAGTGGAGCATGAACCGGCGGCGCAAACGCCCAAATTATTTCAGTTGGACGGTGCTTGTGCTGGTTCTGCTCTTTGGATATTACTTTAATCAGATCTATTTGCCTGCCCAGCCCAACCCGTTCGAAGCCACGCCGACGGTTACACGTTCTCCTGAATCTTATGTGACGGAAGCGAAGGAACTCTTCAAGAATGGGAAATTGTTCCAGGCAATCGAGGCGTATGAGCAGGCGATCAAGTCATCCCCCCAAGATCCGACTCTATATATTGAACTGGCGCGCGTGCAGGTCTTCGCGGGCCTGCCCGTCGAAGCGCAGGCGAACGCCGAAAACGCCTTATTGTTGAATCCGAACAATTCGATGGCGCATGCTGTGCGGGCCTGGGCATTGGATTTTCAGGGCGGGTCTGAGAATAATGCCAGGGCGATGGACTCCATTCAAAAGGCGATTGAGCTCGACCCAAATAATGCGCTGGCGCATGCCTATTATGCGGAGATATTAGTTGATTCCGGCTCTTTTGATAATTATGCCAAAGCAGCTGAAGAATCGAGAGTTGCAGTGGCGTTGGATCCAAATCTGTTGGAAACACATCGTGCGCGTGCCTATATCCTTGAAGCTACCGGTAGCGAAGGCAACAATTATGAGCTGGCGCTCCAGGAATATCAGGCGGCGATTGAGGTCAACCCAAATATTCCCATTCTACACATAGAACTCGGACGAAATTACCGGGTGCTTCAGGTTTACGATAAAGCGATTGAAGAGTTTACGCGTGCCAACACGCTGAATCCGTCCGATCCGGAGCCGGACCTGCTGATCTCCCGCACATACGCGACGATCGGCGAATATGCCAAGGCATTGCAATATGCTGAAACAGCCGTTAAGGATCGGCCCATGCAGGCAAGCCTGCACGGCAATTACGGTGTGATGTTATATCGGAATTTGTTTTGGTCCGATGCCGTGAGCGAACTTCGCCTGGCAATCAAGGGCGGCAAGACAGAGGATGGTTTTGAGATTACCGGTCTTCCACTGGTCAATGAAACGCGTGTGGCAGAATATTACTTCACCTACGGGTTGGCGTTGGCGCGTACGAATGAATGTGGAGAGGCGCTGCAGATCGCGCAGGCATTGCAAACCAGGGTACCCTCCGATGAAAACGCGATCTTCGCTGCAAGCGAAATCACTCGCATCTGCCAGGAGAATCTGGATAACCCTGCGGTGGATACGCCCACTCCGAGCGCTGCCGAAGGGACTATCGAAGTTGAGACTCCTGGGCTCACTTCCACGCCCGCACCATGAACTTAAGTCCTCGCCGTCCTCTGTTTAACCGCAGACCGCAGTCGAACATCTATCGGATGTTCCTGTGGGTTGTCATGATCCTTGGGGGGGTATGGATGTTGCAGCAGATGAACAAGGGAGAGATCCAGCCTCTGTTTCTGCCGACGCCGCTCCCAACGCGTTCTGTAGAATCGTACATTCTAGAAGGGGATGCGAACTTTAGCGCGGGCCAAGTGGCTGCAGCAATTACTGCCTATCAGGAGGCCGTGGGCCTGGACCCAAACGATGCCCAGACCTGGTGGAAACTCGCGCGCATCCAGACCTATTCCTCCGCTTTTCTTATCACCGATGAGGAAAAGAGAACGCGTTTGCTGGAAGCGCTCGAGTCCGCGAGAAAGGCAGTCGAACTTACTCCTGAAGACAGCACTGCTCATGCCATCCTCGCGTTTGCACTTGACTGGAATGCTGACTCAACGCTTTATCCGAATGATCGCGTACAGGAGTTTCTCATAGAAGCAGAGCAGGAAGCCTTGCGCGCCCTGCAACTGGAGAGTTCCAATACGCTTGCATTAGCCTTCTATGCCGAAGTCCTTTTGGATCAGCAGAAATGGAGTCAGGCAGAGCTCTACATCAAGCAGGCGCTTGAGCATGAAGACGCGGATCAGTGGATGGATGTGCATCGTGTCAATGCTTATGTGCTGGAGACTCTCGGTCAATATAACCTGGCGATCACCGAATACGATAAGGCCATTGCCATTGAACCGAATTCCACATTTCTCTATTTGCGGGCCGGCGCGAACTATCGCAAGCTTGCTTCCGAGATACCGAATCTGGAAGCAGCGCGTCCTGTATATGAAACGTCGCTGGAATATTTCGCCAAAGCAGCGAGCATCAATGAGGTGATTAAGGTGAATGACCCCACCCCATATCTTTCTATTTCACGCACGTACTCACAATTGGGTGAATTCTTTATTGCTGCGAAGAATGTGCAAAAGGCATTGTTGTATGATCCAAATAATGCAGATATCTATGGACAATTAGGCATTATTTACTTTAGATCACGAAACTACGAAGGTTCAATTTATACGTTGAAGTGTGCGATACGGGGATGCTCAGGTGAAGAATCGTGTTTGGGGCGTGGCCTCGACAAGTGCTATCCCAATCTCGGTGAAAATCCCGTTGAGATAACAGGGTTGCCAATTTCACCGAACACGATCGTGTATTACTACACTTATGGTTCGGTGCTGGCCGCGTTGAGCCGTCCGAGGGATAATCAATGCGAAGAAGCGATGCGGGTGATGAGCGAGGTCAGGACAGAACTCGACGTCAACCCGGAGGCCTATGCGGATGGCAGGCAGACCATCATCAGCATCGTCCAGGCGGGAGAATCCATTTGTGATTCATTGGCTGAAGGTGAGGCGCCCGGCTTATCGGTTCCGACTGAGGCGGCGGATGTAATGACAGATGTGACAGCGACGCCGACTCCGTAAAACCATCTCTGTCAGAGCTTTGTAAGAATTTCAACAATCCCCCTTGACTTTAGTCTGTGGTTTCGGTATTATAGATTAGCACTCGGACAGTTTGAGTGCTAATCTCGTGATTATCCCAAAAATCTATTCGGAGGTCTAAGATGGCAAGCAAATTGAAGCTTAAGCCCCTTGGCGGACGCGTGATCGTGGAACCGATCGAGCAGGAGGATATTACTGCTGGTGGAATCATCCTTCCCGAAACCGCTAAAGAGAAACCCCAGGAAGGCAAGATCCTGGCCGCGGGTCCGGGCGACCGCGATGAGGATGGCAAGTACATCCCCATGGAAGTGAAGGTTGGGGATAAGGTGCTGTATGCAAAGTATTCCGGCACCGAAGTGAAAGTGGATGGCAAGAAACTGCTTATCCTGAAAGAAAACGATATTCTAGCCGTAGTTGAAGGCTAATTGTGGAGGACTAAAAAATGGCTGCTAAACAACTTGTCTTTTCAGAAGACGCCCGCCGCAAACTTAGGAACGGCATGAATGTCGTTGCCAATGCGGTCGGCGCAACCCTTGGCCCCAAGGGCCGCAACGTGGCGGTGGACCGCAAGTTCGGTTCGCCCACCATCACACACGATGGTGTTTCCGTCGCGAAGGAAATTGAACTCGAAGACCCCTTTGAGAATATGGGCGCTCAGCTCCTCAAGGAAGCCGCAACCAAGACCAACGATATTGCCGGTGACGGTACAACCACCTCGACTGTGCTGGCCCACGCCATCGTGAACGAGGGCCTCAAGGCTCTCGAGGCTGGTTTTAACCCAATGCTAATCAAGCATGGCATTGAGATGGCGACTGCAGCGGTTGTCGAAGAACTTCGCAAGATGGCGGTCAAGATTGATACCAAGGAAGATATCGGTCATGTCGCTACCAATTCTGCTGCCGATACTGAAATTGGCGACTTGATTGCAGATGTGATGGACAAGGTCGGTAAGGACGGCGTCATCACCGTCGAAGAATCGAAGTCCATGGAGTTCGAGCAGGAATTTGTCGAAGGTATGCAGTTCGACCGTGGTTATATTTCCGCTTACTTCATCACCAGCGCGGAAAACATGGAAGCTGTGATCTCAGACGCATACGTTCTCATCAACGAGAAGAAGATTTCCGCGGCGCAGGATATCGTTCCCCTGCTCGAGAAACTCGTTCAGATCGGCAAGCGCGAACTCGTCATCATCGCCGAAGATATCGATGGCGAAGCGCTCGCCACGCTCGTGTTGAACAAACTGCGCGGCATGTTGAACGTGCTGGCTGTCAAAGCCCCCGGCTTCGGTGACCGCCGCAAAGCAATGTTGCAGGATATTGCCGTCCTCACGGGTGGAACTGTGATCTCCGAAGAGACGGGCCGCAAGCTGGAGACCGCCACCCTTCAAGATCTCGGCCGCGCTGAGAAGGTCGTCTCTGACAAAGAGAACACTACCATCATTGGCGGCAAAGGCAAGAAGGGCGACATCGAAGGTCGTATCAAGGAAATTCGCGCCGAGATCGAGAAGAGCACCAGCGATTACGACAAAGAGAAATTGAATGAGCGCCTCGCCAAACTCAGCGGCGGCGTTGCCATCATCCGTGTTGGCGCGGCGACTGAGACCGAGATGAAAGAGAAGAAGCACCGTGTGGAAGATGCTCTCTCCGCGGCTCGCGCGGCTGTTGAAGAAGGCATCGTGCCGGGCGGTGAGATCTCCCTCCTCAACGCCGCCACCAAGTTGGAAAAGATGCTGAAAGCTGAAAATGATAACGAGGAAGAAATTCGCGTTGGCATCAATATTGTCAAGAAAGCGCTTGAGGCGCCCATCCGCAAACTCGCTGCGAATGCCGGTCAGGATGGCTCGGTGATCATAGATACCGTCCGCCGCACTGCCGCCGAGAAGAAGAACAAGAACATCGGCTTCAACGTGCTGACCAGTGAGTACGTGGACATGATCAAAGCCGGCGTCATTGACCCCGTCAAGGTCGTGCGCGGCGCGCTCGAAAATGCCGCCTCCATCGCGGCCATGATCCTCACCACGGATGTCCTCATCACGGACATGCCCGAAAAGGAAAAAGCCCCTGCAATGCCTCCTGGCGGCATGGGTGGCATGGATTACTAGGATTGCCCGGGGCAGGTCTGAGACCTGCCCCTGCGTTTTTAACGTATAATCGGAGCGATGTTTTCCCACCACTGCAAACGATTCATTTGCATATCATTGTCTCTCTGGATCGCACTCGGACTCTCCGCGTGCGCTTCATTTTTAGGACCTGAACCTACTGTAACGCCCCAGGCGACATCCACTCCCGAGCCTCCCACTGCCACGCCTGAACCCATGGCATTGACCGTCAACGGAGAAGGGATCAGGCTTGTTGAGTTTGATGAGGAGGTGGCTCGCTATATTTCCGCCCAGGAGGCGCTGGAGAAAACAGTCTCTTCGACAGATGCAACCAGCGCGGTGATCGACGACCTGGTCGTACAATTGCTCCTCGCACAAGCCGCGCGCGCGAACGGATTCACACTGGATGAGGCTACGCTGCAGGCGCGTACTGATTCGCTCGCCGTGCAGGCAGGGGGTGCGGACGCGCTCTCAAAGTGGCAATCGGATCACGGGTACACGGAGCCGACCTTTCGCTCCGCTTTGAAGCGGGCCGCCGAAGCGGCCTGGATGCGTGACAAAATCGTCATGGCTCTCCCCAGTACTGCCGAGCAGGTACACATCCAGCAAATTCTGCTCTATAATGAAGGCACGGCTCAAAGCTTTCTAGCTCAATTGAGTGGAGGGGCCGATTTTGATGAGCTGGCGCTGGAGGCAGATCCGCTTACACGCGGCGATCTGGGATGGGTGCCGAGAGGCTATCTGCTTAATGCAAAGATCGAGGAAGCCGCGTTCGATTTGACAGTGGGTGAGCGCAGTGACGTGATCGCGACAGATGTGGGATTTCACATTATCCGAATTCTCGCGCGCGATCCGGAGCGCCCGCTTTCGCCCGATGCCTACCTGGTATTGCAGGAACTGGCATTGAAGAAATGGATCGAGGAACAACGCCGGCAGGCGGCCATCATCCTTGCGCCGCAGTAATTTCACAATGGAGCAGTATAGATGAACGACGATTTTGATTTCGATGGAAAACAATCGAGACCGCAAAGCAGGCCCATGCAGACGTGGGATGTGCTTTCCATTCTGGTGCTTATCATTTCCGCCTGCATTGCTGCATATTTCGTGTTTATCTTCATCAGCCCCGATTCGCCTTTTAATATTTTGCCGCCTGGGGGAAGAGGTCCCAAAACCCCGACTGTGACGGTTACAGCATTGCAGCTCCAGGCTACGTGGACGGCCAGCCCGACACTGGAGCTAACCCCAAGCGATACGCCGCGCCCAACGTTCACCCCATTCTTTACGAATACACCTTTCTCGCTTGTGCCGCCGACCAAAACAGCCAAGCCAACCAGCACACCCAAAGCACCCTTTACCGCCCTCTCTGTCACTCAGGTGGAAAGTACGATTATTCATCCCGACCTGGCCTGTAACTGGGCGGGCATAGGCGGTACGGTTGTGGATGCCAACAACAGCCCTGTAATAGGAACTGTTGTTGTGTTGCGAGGCACGCTGGACGGGAGCACCATCGAACAGCAGACTGTGACGGGTATCAATAAGGAGTATGGGCCTTCAGGTTTTGAATTCGTTCTTGGAAATGCCCCCATTGCCTCCAACAAAACGTTATATGTTCAACTGGTGGATCAGCAGAACATCCCACTTTCAGATCCGGCTCCATTTTCCACATCCACCGATTGCAGCAAGAACCTGGTAATGGTGAGGTTCAAGAAGAATCGGTAGAACAATCGTCTCCCCTCTCCTTTTGGGAGAGGGGCCGGGGGTGAGGTCAGATTACACCACTACGTTCCAATGCTCGTACTTCCCATTCTTCCCGCGTAATATATCATCATATAACGTGCGTAATTTTGTCGTGACTGGTCCCATCACCCCACTGCCGACAGGGCGATGATCGATCTTTGTCACAGCGGTGATCTGCACGGCAGTTCCTGTCATGAACATCTCTTCGCAGATGAATACTTCCGTGCGGTCAATCGAGCGCTCCATCACTGCAAGCCCCAGCTCGTTGCGCGCCAGCTCCATAATGGATTTTCGTGTAATACCTTCAAGAATGTTGTCCGTTATAGGTGGAGTGACCAGAACACCATCGCGCAGCATGAAGATATTCATCGCCGAGCCTTCCGAGACATGCCCATTTTGATCCAGCACGAGTGCTTCGTCGAAGCCGGCGCGGTTCGCGTCTGTTTTGATGAGTGCAGAGTTTGCATAGGCGCCTGCCACCTTGCCGCGTGCCGGGATGACGTTATCATCAATGCGCCGCCACGAGGAAACGGTCACGTGCGCGTCCGTGTCGTTCTTGACGTACTTGTCATACGCCATGACGAACATGCAGAACTCATCTTTCAAGTCATGCAGTTTTACACCGATGCCCAGATCGGCCTTGTAAAAAGTGGGGCGCATGTAAATATCCTGCTGCCAGTTGTCGGTGCGGAGCAGGTCGAGCGTGAGCTGGATCAAGCTCTCTTCATCGTAACTGGTCTGCATTACCAGCATGCGCGCCGAGTGCAGCAATCGTCGAAAATGGTCATAGGGACGAAAAACGAAGAGACGTCTCTTCTCTTCGTTCCAGTATGCCCTCATGCCGCCGAATACGGCTGTACCATACAAAAAACCATGTGTGGCGATATTAACTTTTGCGTCCGAAAGCGGGACGATCTTTCCCTCAAAAAAAGCGTGCTTCGAGAGATCCACCAGGACACCTCCATAAACAGGTTTAGGACCAACTCTTACATACGAATTATACCTGATTCAGTCCGCTTCACGTTTTGCGCCGGTCTTCCTTCGGCCCTGCTTGAGATGATACTGATTCGAGTATAAATCGAAGCTTGACAATCAGGGCAGAATCCCATTAAAATCTAATTCGATAACCATCGAATTAGATTTACGGATGCGAAATATGGAAACAAACCCTGAAATGCTTGATTTTGTCAAAGCCATGGTGTCCGCCGAGCGTTTGCGGGTCATTGGTGCATTGGCGCGCGGGCGGGCGACACAAGCGGAGATCGCCGAACAATTACATCTCCCCGTGCGGGATGTGTTCAACCATCTTTCCTTTCTCACACATGTGGGTGTGATCACTGAAATGGCCGGGGTCTACGACCTGAACGAGAAAGCCATCGAGACCCTGGCGCGTAGACAATTTGAGGGCAAACGCCCCTCCTATGAGGCGAAAGGTGAAAAGCAGGAGGATGTCCGCAAGGTGTTGAAGAACTTTCTCAACGCGGATGGCACGCTCAAGCAGATTCCCCCGATGGGAAATAAACTGCTCATCATCCTGAACTTCATTGTGGACGCGTTCGCCTTCGATACGAATTACACCGAGAAGGAAGTCAACAACATCCTGCGCCGCTTCCACGTGGATACTGCCGCCTTGCGCCGTTATCTTGTGGATCATCATCTCATGGCGCGCGAGAGTGACGGGACGAAGTATTGGCGTGTGAATGAGGAGACGAAATGAGCGAAGAATTCGTCTCCTTTTTCAAGGCGCTGGCTGATCCCAGTCGACTCAAGATCGTTGGATTGCTCGCGCAACAACCTTATAGCGTGGAGGAACTCGCGGCGCTGGTGGGACTGAAACCTTCCACAGTTTCGCATCATCTTGCCAAACTGTCCAAGGTGGGGTTGGTCCATGCCCGCACGGAAAGTTATTATAACGTCTACCAGTTGAACAAGGATGCATTGGATGAAAAAGCGCGCAGTCTCTTCACCGATGATGACCTCAACGCCTCCATCGCCGATGTAAATCTTTCCGCCTACGATCAGAAGGTCGTTGCCGATTACACACGCAAGGACGGCAGTCTGAAGACCATCCCTGCGCAGAAGAAAAAACTTGAGGCGGTGTTGCGATATGTGGTGGAGGGGTTTGAAAAAGGGAAACGCTGCAGCGAGAAGCGCGTAAACGAGATCCTGAAAGGCTACCACGAAGATACAGCCACATTGCGACGCGAACTGGTTGGCTTTGGTTTGATGCAACGTGAAGGCGGTGGAGAAGAATACTGGCGAGTTTGATATGTCATTGCGAGCCGCGTTCGTCCTGAGCGGAGGACGTAGTCCGAAGTCGAAGGACAGCAGCGAAGCGATCCCCAATTCGTGAGGAGATTGCTTCGCCCCATCGGGGCTCGCAATGACAGTATAACAAAGACACGGAATTTCTCCGTGTCTTTTTGCTTACTTCTTAGCCATTTGTTCTCTATTCATCAACCCCCTCTGCCATGCATATACGGCCACCTGCGTTCGGTCTGCGAGGTGCAGCTTGCTCAGGATGTTGCTCACGTGGCCTTTGACCGTATATTCGCTGATCACCAGTTTCTCTGCGATCTGGCTGTTCGTCATGCCGTTGGCGATCAAACGAAGTACATCCAGTTCACGCTCAGTCAATTCGGTGAACAGTGGCTGCTCGTCGCTGTTGTCACTGCGGATGTTTTGCAGGACGCGCGCTGCCACCAGCGGGTGAAGCGTCACTTCCTTTTGCGCAGCGCGATACAGGACCTCCACCAGTTTTTCCATCTTCATGTCTTTCAGGATATACGAGATCGCGCCTGCCTTCAACGCAGGGAAGATGTGCACATCCTCATGATAGGAAGTCAGCACCACCACCTGCGTGCGCGGGCTGATCTGTTTGATGCGCCGCGTCGTCTCCACCCCATCCATGCCGGGCATGATCAAGTCCAGCAGAACAATGTCGGGGATATGTTCTGAGACCAGCTTGATGGCTTCCTCGCCCGAAGCTGCCTCACCGACGACTTCAAAATCCTTTACGATTTCGAGATAGGATCGGATGCCGTTGCGAACGACCTCGTGATCGTCCACGATCAAGATACTGGTACGATTGTTATGATGATTGTTTGCCATCACCGCCTCCTTCTCAGCCTTGGCTTGGTCCTGATGCTAATGGGCATACTCCTGCCCTTCTTGATGGTCATCCATGTGCTTGAGTCAACTTTCTTTGTGAACTTTTTCTCCTGGGGCGCATCGGTAGCGGGGTTGGCGTTTTGGATGATCGGTTTTGCGATGTATTCGAGGGGAAGGAACAAATAGAAAAGAGTGATGCAATTTGTTGTGCATCACTCTTTTCTTATGCATGAGCGTCTTGTGCTCTCAATCTATGAATAAAATAAATAGCCAGCGCAAACAATACGATTGCATTTGCCTGATGGATAAGCGCAACCACAATATTCACGTAAGACAAAATGGTCATCACCCCAAGTGCAATTTGCAACGCCACAGCCCCTGTCAGCCATAACAAGCCGTTCAAAATCTCGCGGGGCTAATCTTGTTTCTTCGCAAGGTAATATACAACAGGCATGGCAATCAATCCCAGCCATGCAAACCAGCGATGGACAAAGAAGATGGTCTGTGGCACCTCAAAGAGATTGATCCACGAGTTGAACAGATTGGGTGGAATCAACTTTCCAAACATCAACGGCCATGTATCTGAAATATGACCGGCTTTGAGTCCGACTGTCATGCCGCCGTATGTGATTTGGATGATCAGCAAGATAAATGAAAACAAAGCGAGTTTGGATGGCAAGGACCATCTTGCTTTCCTGCTTTTATCAGGGAAGCCGTACCTATGTCCAAGTGCAGTCCATAAAGCGAGACCGAGTAGTGCCAGTGCGAGCAGCAAATGGATCGTCAGGTTGAAATGGCTTACAGAAGGACGGTCAACGAGCCCGCTGGCGACCATGATCCAGCCTGCAACTGCCTGGGCAATGAAGAGCATCCCCATCACGAAGTAGATGCCAAATTCCTTGAATGGAATGGTCTTCTTGAAAAGGAAGTAGAAAACGGGAATGGCATACACCAGCCCTGCAAAGCGGGCGATGAAGCGATGGATCCATTCGATGTAAAAAATATACTGGTATTCTTCCAGAGTCATATTGGAATTGATCTGCTTGAATTCAGGCGTTTGCTGGTATTTCGTGAATTCCACCTGCCAGGCTTGTTCCCCTATGGGAGGAACCGTTCCGCTGATGGGATTCCATTCCATGATGGAGAGTCCCGAGCGCGTAAGGCGGACAAATCCTCCAAAGACGACAAGAAACGCCGCGATGAAGGCAAAGGTGAAAAGCCAGTTCATCACGGCGCGGTTACGGGTTTGAGGCATATTGAGCTTCTCCGATGTTCAAGTCGCTGGGACTATAGCACTCAGATGTCATTGCGAGGAGGGCCTTAGCCGGACGAAGCAATCCCCCTACAAGATTGGAGATTGCTTCGCCCTTCGGGCTCGCAATGACGAATCAAAAACCCGCCACATGCTTCACAGTGTGACGGGCGATGATCCTTTATCCTGATTGGAGCTGCATCAACAATTGACGGTATTGACCTGCGTTGGGCGGTCCCATGAGCAGGATCTGGTTGATGACAGCCAGCGCATCTTCCTTCCTGCCAGCTTCCAGCAACGACTCGGCAAGCGAATCAAGTTGGGCGATTGCATCTTCCGTGCGCCCTGCCTGTTGGTACAGTCCTGCCAGCGCGCGTTGTAACACCGGATCGTCCGGGCGTTCGGCGAGCAGTCCTTCCACGAAAATGATCCCTTGCGCGCCGCGGTTGCTGGTCTGCAGATAGGCGATATAACTTTCGAGTTCGGCGTTTGCCTGCGCGGACTGGCCCATCCTAAGGCTGAGTTCGATCAGACTCTTGCGCACTCCTTCATCGTCCGGGCGCAACGTACGGATCTGTTCATAGACGCGGATGGCTTGTTTCCAGTCCAGTCTCTGCATGTCGATATCCGCCATGCGTTGTAGTATGTGAACATTCCATGTACGGTCGGCATTGGTTTGCTGGACAACTCGCAATGCAGTGGTGTAGGTTCTGCGCGCTGCATCCAGCTCGGCAAGACGATAATACATTTCAGCCAGTTCAAGATATTCCTTGATGGCTTCATTCACCTGCCCGCGCGAAACGAGCTGTTCAATGAGTTTTGTGCGGGCGCCCGTATCCATGGGCGCGAGTTGAATCACACGGCGCAGCATTTTGGCTGACTGCGCCGCTTCACCGCGCACGCTATAAGCCTGAGCAACAACCATATATTTTGTGATGGCTTCCTCAGTATGATTCTCACGGACAAGCAGATCACCCATCAGCGTATGCAGGGGGAGATAGGTTGGGGCGTAGGCGATCGCCTGGAAGGCCTCTTCCATGGCGGAGCGCAATTGTCCCGCACGCGCCAGCTGGTGAACATGATTGATCACTTCGAGCACCTGGCTGGACTGCGCCTGAAGGATAACGTCGGCGAGCGGCATGGACATGTCGCCCTCCGGCGATTTGGGCATTTGCTCGCGCGCTTCGTGCAGGCGGTCGCGCCAGTTCTTGCGCATGAGCATATCGTTGATGTTATCGCACAAACGGTTAAGGGCAGCCTCATCTGTTTGCATGGCCTGTGCTTCAATGAGGGGTTCATACAATTGCGCAATCTCATCCGATTGCTCGGCAGGGACACTCATGGCGTCCGCGAGCTTCAAGGCTTCGAGGTATTCAATGGACGCAGGGCCGAGCCGCCCGAGTTTTCGATTGATCTGCCCCAGCAACAGGCGCGCACCGAGAGCAAAGTCATGGTGTTTGACGGCATGCTGCAGATGACGAACGGCGCTTTCGAGTCGATCCCCTCTTGAACGGAGGAGACCCAGATCGAAGTAAAGGGCCGGGTGGTCGAAGCCTGCCTCCAGTGCGTGTTCGAGTTCCTCCGCGGCTTGCGCTTCCCTGTCCTTGGTCTGCGAGTCGATTGCCTGACCGAGATGCAGGACAACCTTCGTCTGCTCGGAGGATTGCATGGACAACTGTCCCGTGCCGCGCATGAGAGCCTGCAAGCCGCGCCGCGCCTGGACCGCGGGGCCATCATCGGTGGTGTATTCGAAGAGGATCTCTGCCAGCCGGGTTAACGCCTTATGGCGCGCTTCAGCTATCGGATCCAGCCCCGAATCGGCCTGCTTCTTTGGCTGATCCAGTTCCTTCACCTGAGCCATCGCAATAGGAGCGGTCCCGCCTTTGGGCCGCAACGGTTTGGGAAGCAGTTGCCCTGACCGCAAAAGAGTTTGAGCCTGTTTGACTTCCGCACTTTCGGGCATCAATTGCAGGGCCTTGTTGACCAGTTCAGCGGTCTTTTGCGTGTTGCCTGAACGCTGTACAAGGCTCGCAACAGCGATATATTCAGTGGCAGCCTGCGGTTTGTGCCCCAGGCGTTCATGGACCAGCGCAAGGCGGGAGTGAGCCAGCACGTGATCGGGGTCGAGGGAGGTTACACGCACCCAGTTCTCCATGGCTTTATCCACATCGCGCTGGTTGAGGAAAAGTTCCGCGGCCCTGGATGCCGCGCTAATGGCTTCCTTGAGATGCCCGGTGCGTTCGAGAAGCTGTGCAAGCTTTTCCATGGGGACGGGATCATCAGATGTGATCTGTGCAACACGTTTATAGATCTGCAGAGCTTCATCAAAGTTGCCTTGCTGGAATAATGCCAGCCCCAAACTGTTCAAGGCTTTGGGGTGATCGGGCATTTCCTGCAGGGCCTTACGATAAGCCGCGGCTGCCTTGCTCCATTCCTGGTCCCAGGCAGCAGAGTGGCCCTCATTCATTGACTTTTGGAAAACGTCTTCTCGTCCGGGCATGGGTACAATTATAACGTAGTGACGTGCCGGATTTGCCCCTGCAAGGGGCTCATCTTTATATGGATTCCATTTCACCCCAATTCTTTCCATAGCGCGCTTCGGTGGAAAGCGGGATGCTCAATGGGTAGGCGTTTGACATTGTCTCCTGAACCACGCGCGCAGTTTCCTCCAATTCATTTTTGGGACATTCAAGCACGAGTTCGTCGTGCACCTGCAAAAGCAATTTCCCCTTCAATCCGGCAGCTTTGAGCGCAGGCGGGATCTTCAGCATGGCGATCTTCATGACATCTGCCGCAGTGCCCTGGATGGGCGCATTGATGGCTTCACGTTCTTCACGGTTTTTAACTTGCACATTGGTTTTGCTCTGCAATGCCGGGAAGTATCGTCTGCGCCCGAGCAGCGTTTCGACGTATCCCTGCTGCGCGGCCAGTTTGCGAATCCCATCCAGATATTTTTTGATGCCGGGGAACTTCTCGAAATAGGCTTTGACAAATGTCTCTGCCTCAGCCAGCGTTAGCTCTGTGGTACGCGTGAGGCCGAATACCGACATTCCATAAATGAGACCGAAGTTGATCGCTTTCGCGTGACGGCGCATCCCTTTGGTCACCGCCTCAGGACTGACGCCGTAAATTGCTCCCGCAGTAGTGGCGTGGATGTCTTCACCCGCGCGGAATGCCGCCAACATGGCCTCATCCTGAGCCATGTGCGCGACGATGCGCAGCTCGATCTGAGAATAATCCACTGATAGCAACCAATTCCCTTTGCCCGCGATGAATCCATTGCGGATGCGCCGACCTTCTTCTGTGCGGATCGGGATTTGTTGCAGATTAGGATTATTAGATGAAACTCTCCCTGTTACTGCGCCTATTTGACTATAAGATGTATGTACGCGGCCTGTCTTTGAATCAACTGAAAGTGGAAGTGCATCGACGTAGGTGAACTTAAGTTTTGAAAGTTCACGATAATTGAGCATCATATCGATAACCGGGTGCTGTCCTTTCATTTCTTCAAGCACACCAGCGGCGGTGGAATAGAACCCGGTAGCAGTTTTGCGTCCCATTGGCTGAAGCCGTAAATGATCAAAAAGAACTTCCGAGACTTGTTGGGGTGAATTGAGATTGAAAGTCTTTCCAACAGATTCGTAAACTTGTTTTTCGATTCTGGCTAAACGCTTCCCTAATTCCTGTGCCAACTCACTAAAGAGTGGAAGGTCTATAAGCACACCTGTCATCTCCATATCCGCAAGGACGGGCGTTAGTGGCAGGTCAATTGCCTCCAGTAATTTTTCACCATTCACGCGCTTGAGTTCCTTTTGTGCGAGAGGCATGAGACGCAGCGTCGTTTCCGCATCTGCAACTGCATAAGGCGCAACGGATTCCACTGCCACATTTGCCATGCTGATCTGCTTCTTGCCTTTGCCGATCAATTCCTCGATATGGGTCATTTCTTCGCCCAGTTTCACAAAGGCCAGATTTTTCAATCCCAGGTTGCGCGAAGCTGGATCAATGATGAACTCAGCCAGCATGGTATCGAACGTGAGCGGCGAGACTCTCAATCCGTGCTTTGCCAAAACAATGTAATCATATTTTGCATTGTGCGCGATCTTGCCGATCTTCGGATCCGTCAACGGCTCCTTGAGCGCGGAAAGGACCTGTTCAAGCGGAAGATTTATCCCTGCTGCATGGCCGACAGGGATGTAATATCCTTCGCCCTCCTTGATGGCCAGTGAAATGCCGACGATATCCGCTTTCATCTCCTCGGTGGAAGTGGTCTCTGTGTCAAATGAAATGACTTGCGCTTTATTGAGTTCTGCTACAAGCTCGCCCAGCTTTTCAGGTGTGTCCACGATCTGAACTTTGATATTTGAATCAATCTTTGGAGCAACAATCGCCTGAGGCTCGTTCGCGAACATGGACATCTGCTGTCCTGCTTTTGCAGGTGCAGATGCGACAGCAGAGAGTACATCCTCCCTACCGGTCAGCCGCTCGAGACTTTTGAGAAGCGAGCGGAATTCCAATTCCTTGAAGAAGGATTCTATTGACGGGACATCCAGTTCCTGAGCCTTTGCGTGTTCAAGGTCAAACTTGACCTTGAGATCAGTTTTGATCTGTGCAAGGTCGCGGCTCATATAGGCGTTCTCTTTGTTCAGTTCGAGTTTGGACTTCCAGCGGTTTTCGACTTCATCTATGTGAGCGTAGATGTTATCCAGCGTCTTGAATTTTTCAAGCAGGTTGATGGCCGTCTTTTCGCCAACACCTGCCACGCCGGGAATGTTATCTGACTTATCGCCAACAAGCGCTTTGTAATCCACGACCTGGTCAGGACGAACGCCGAGTTTTTTGATTACATCTTCCTCTTTGATATAGTTCTGGTCGTCACCCGCAAGATAAACAGTCGTGCGCTCGTTGACCAACTGTAGCAGGTCGCGATCACCCGTAATGATCTTGACGCCCAATCCCTGTTCAGCGGCGATCTTTGCAATGGAGCCAAGCACGTCATCTGCCTCATAGCCTTCCATTTCAAGGCGCGGGATGTTGAATACATCCACCATCTGGCGAATGCGCCCGATCTGCGGGGCCAGGTCATCCGGCATCTTTGCACGTGTCCCTTTGTAGGCAGGGAAGATCTCATCGCGGAAGGTTTTGCCGGTATCGAACGCCACGGCGATGTAATCGGGTTTCTCCTGTTCGAGGATGCGCAGCAGTTCACGCGCGAATCCATAGGTGCCCGCAGTGGGTTCACCTTTTGAGGTCTGCCAGCGTTGACTTCCGCCTCCGCCGGCTGTGAGGGCGAAGTACATGCGATAGGCGAGGGCATGTCCATCAATCAGATAAAGTGTAGGAGGCATATCAGTGTCCGGTAGTCAGTGTTTAGTAAATGGTTAAAAAAGAAACGCGGAGCAATTATACTCCGCGCTCTGTATATGTCATTGCGAGGGCGTTCCCTTCGACACGGCTTCGCCAGTCAGGGCAGGCTTTCCGAAGCAATCCCCTCATCAATCAGGAGATCGCTTTGTCGGGCTGAAGCCCTCCTCGCATTGTGCGTTACCTTCTCGGCTGGGAATACCCCTGCCGCGTGCGGGTCTGTTTGATGTAATCTTTCACAAGTTGTGGGGGGTGTGGCTGCGTGCCGCCCATGATCAGGTAACCTGGCGCCCAGAAATCACCTGAAGGATTTTCCGTTTTCATACGCGTGAACTCAGTAAAGATCTTTTCTGAAGTCTGCTGGCGCACAATACGCATCAAATAACCTGGCGAAGTAGCTGGCGGCACATTCACCACCCATTGCACATACTCAGGGCGCACAGCCAGATATTCCAAGCGCCAGCCAAAGGCAATGCAGATTTGTGGCAGCCATTCCGATAACCGGTCTGATATGTCACCGGTCAGATAGTGTGAACTAAAACGTGGCACCAGCAGGCAGGCATAGGTCAAATTATACAGGCCGGGTGCGATCGGTTCGAGCATCACACGGCTGGCCACTTCAGTAATCGAATGGGGACGAGTCTCATCCAACTGGCCGGGCATGGGTCTGCGGACCGGGGTCTCGGGACGGTGGCGTGACTTTGAAGGCATCGTCGCATCGAAGTCCTCAATCCCGCCCACGCGGGACTCAACAGTCTGTTCGTTATCCTGATTTGCCATCAGCAAATCGTTCGCACGGACAGCAGGTGAGCTCTCACGGCTATATTTGGTAGAACGGGATGGAGAAGGCCGCGTACCCCACTCCTCCTCATCGGACAATGGGATCATTCCTCGTTCCGGGGTTGGGGGCGGGACATCCGAAAGAATCTCGGAGATATCCGGGATTTCGAGATCCGGGCTGCTCTCGTCATCCAACATTTGTGTGGGTGCATCATACGAAGCCGGAAATTGTTTCTGTTGTTCAAGCGGTGACTCCATCCCCTCGGAGACCGGCGTCGAAAGCAAATCTACCAGTTGTCCGGCCTGCGTACGGATGGTGCTGAATGGCGTTTCGGCATCGAAGACAAGTGCCAGCACCACATCATCTGCAAGACGCGTGGCATATAACATGTGCTCGGCTTTCGTTGCCTCCAGGCGGACAAAGCGCAGCAGGTCACTGCCTTTTTGCCCATCCCAGTGACGGGTGACGGTCATAGCCAGTTCTTTTGCTGCACCCTGGGAGAGCTGGCCGGCGTACGCCCACAAATGATCTCCGCGCGTGATCAACGCTGCCTGTGCAGAAGACTCAAGCGTGAGCCGCGTGAGGTGCTGCGCAGCTTTGGTCGCATCCTGCAACCAGGGCAGTTCCTGGTTGGCTGTTTGAACAGCCCGAGGGTCTGCTGTTGTCTTGGAAGGCCTGGCAAGGGGAGTGGAATTATCGTCCAACATCGTCAACACATCCGGTAGATAATATGGTTTACGCAACAATGTCCATGGGCGGATCTCATCCAGCGCGGGGATCGAATCCTCGTCAGAGAGCAGAACCAAGCCGATGTTCGAATTGAGCATACGAAGCGACCGGCCAATGTCCGCGACCGCTTTGTATCCAAGATCCATATCAAGAAAGGCGAGTGTGCAGTTTTCTTCATCTGCGCGTACGACCGCTTCACCTTTTCCTTTGGCAACGTGGACGCGGTATCCTTCCTGTCTCAATCCCTGGAGGAGCACTTTTGCGAAGTTTGTATCTGTAGTTACGAGCAGCAGATCCTTGGCCATCTTGGTAAAGTGTATCATGGCAGAAGTGCATAAGCAAGCGTGAGTTCAGTATGACCCTTGCGAAAATGGGAGTAATTTGTCTAGTCAACTTGATTTTCACCGCCATTTGTGCTATCAATAGGAAAAATTTTATGAGGGCTTGAATGCATCGCGAACGAGTTTCTGAAAATGTCTTTTGGTTCCAGAGTGAAGTTTATGCTCAGGTAACTGCGGGTGTGGTGGCTGGACCGCAATGGGCGGTGGTGATCGACACTTTGGCTTTGCCAGATGAAACGCTTAGCATCCGCGAATTCATCGAACATGAACTGAATGTACCTGTACGTTATGTGATCAACACACATTATCACGCGGATCACACATGGGGCAATTGTTTCTTCCCCGGGGCAACGGTCGTCGCGCACGCGCGCTGCCGTGACCTGCTGGAGGAGCGGGGTGTACCCTCTCTGGAAACCGCGAAAAGGCAAAATCCGGCGCTGCGCCAGGTAAAGATTGTGTTGCCGCAAATGACCTTTGCAGACGGCGAAATTACTCTGCGCGTGGGCAAGAAGAATTTAATCATATCGCCCGCATTGGGGCACAGCAAGGATGGGATCGCGGTACTGGTTGAAGAGGATCGTATTCTGTTCGCGGGCGATTCATTCATGCCACTGCCCTACATCGTGGATGGGGAGATCGACGATATTATGGCTTCCATTAAACGCGTAGGGCGCATGGGTCTTGAGAATATCGTTCAGGGGCATGGCGACGTGATCCTGCGCGGTGAGATCGAGGCAGCAGTTAGGGAGAACTTGAATTATCTTTCTGCGATCAAAAGATCTGTCAAAACCGTGTCGCGGCGCAAGAATGCCGAGGAACTTCTGGAGAATATCACGATTGAAAACTGCGGCAAGAGCCGCGTCTATCTGGGTGGACTGGCACAGACATTGCATCAAAGAAACCTGCGTGCTTTACTGCAACAGATGCAGAGTGCGCAATAACCACGAACAATGTTGACTTTGAAAAAGAGGAGCCAGGCCATAAGGGCCTGGCTGGCTGTATCTTATTGAATCTTCCGCCGGCCGATAACACCACTGTTTGTCAGATCCTCCAGTTCTTGCTTGCTGAGAATATCCCCCAAAACGGTCAGGGTGTGCTCGCCCAGCCCGGGTGCGGCGCGTTTTGGGCCGTGTGCAAATACGAACGGCGTATTCAACCCAACTGATTGACCGTTTTCCTCGCGCACAAAGCCACGCGCCTTCACCTGTGGATGCGACAACATTTCCTCGAACGACAGTACGGGTTCCACGCACCCGTCACCGTCGGAGAAGATTTCAAGCCATGCGGCCAGGGTACGTTGTTTGAAGGTGGCTGCCACTTCATCTTTGATCGTGCGGTCGAATTGGCGTGAGAGCAGATCATTTCGTCCTGTAATTCTACAAAAATCACTCCAGAACGAGGGTTCCAAAGCGCCGAGCGACAAATATTTACCATCGGCTGTTTCATAGATGTTATAACAAGCCAAACCACCGTGCAGTGCCAGTGTTCCGCCTATCACTGGCAAACCACCAAAAAAAGCCGCGCCAGCCTGGGGCATCATCCATGAGAGAACGCCGTCGAGCAGGGCCACATCGAGGTAGGCGCCCTGTCCGCTGCTCTGCCGCCCCACCAGCGCGCTGAGAATGGCGATCCCTGCCAGCATAGCCCCACTCAGATCAGCAACTGTCACGCCGTAGGGAGTGGGCGGCTGGCCTTCCACTGCATTCAATGCCAGTGCTCCACTAATGGCTGTGTAGTTCAAATCATGTCCAGCGCGCTGGCGGTAGGGGCCATTTTGGCCGTAGCCCGAAAGGGCACAATAGATAAGGTCGGGTTTGACCGCTCGCAGTGATTCGTAATCAATTTTCCAGCGTGCTGCTGTCCCTGGCCGAAAACTTTCGAGTACCACGTCCGCAGTAGCCGTTAGACGCATGAGGACCTCACGCCCACGAGGGTTGCGGTAGTTGATCGCAACACTTTTCTTTCCCTGATTGATCATTTCAAACATTTTACCGAGCCCCATCTTGGCAGGGATGAAACGGGCATAGTCACCAGTGCTGGGTGTTTCTACTTTGATTACTTCCGCTCCCAGGTCAGCCAGCAATTGAGTAAGATAGGGTCCTGGCAGAAGCCGAGAGAGATCAAGGACGCGGATTCCAACTAACGGCTGGTACATAATCATCTCCAAAATGAAAATTATCTGATAAGTTCTCATGTGCTATCTAAACATGATCCACTGCGGTTCTAACCTTTTATGTTCCTTACGACAACTTACCTCCATGTTCTGAGCATTGTTTTGTTTGTCTTAGCTAAACATCATCCATGGGCTCGGTAGCCTTGCGTTGCTCTCTCTTAATTCTTAATTGTCCAGCCAAGCTGATACTGACCACGCGCTCATTGCCAGTCAGTAATTTTTTTATATTGGTTCGGAGTGCCCAAATCAAGAGTACCTCTGCAATAACTCCATATAACACATCTACCCAGGGCATGAGACCCATTGAAGCACGGATGGTGAATAGGATGATTATAGACATTCCTACAGTCATTGTTGCGAGGGAGGCAATACCCACTGTGAAAAAGACCAGCGCGCCCAGACCAATTATAATTGGGAATGACCAACCCCAGAATCCTATTGCACCTCCAATAGCTGGCATGGCTCCCGCGCCGCCTCCCAAACGCAAGCGTCCGTTTTCGTCGCGTTCGGTCAGAAAGATGGAATAGTTATGTCCGATTATTGCGCTCGCAGCAGCAAATACATGGATAAGATGATTTCCTGTAAGTGCCTGCGCAGCCGAAACAGCTGCGATACCCTTCAAAGCGTCCATGATGGCTGTGAGCAGACCAGCTCCAAATCCCGCAGCGCGCATGGCATTCGTCCCTCCAGTGCGTCCGCTTTCCACAGTGCGAATATCTTTTCCGGTTTTCATTTTTACAATTAACAAGCCAAAGGGGATGGACCCTAAAATATAACCGAGTACCACGGCCCCAATATCAAACAGAATCTGCATTATTGCTCTCCTCTGGGCGGTCTACCATGGGAAACACAGGAAAATCAATATGGTTTCTCTATTCGATCCGCAAGGCCACTTCGCCTGGCTCACCGTTTTCGATCCAGAAACCGCGCGCCTGCCAGCGATTCCCAATCCGCGACCAGATGATGTGGACCACCTCATAAGCCGCCTCTGCTATATCGGTGGCGGAGGCAGTTTCAGGGCCCGTGGGATGGGAGTGAAAGATGCCAAGCAGGTCGAGCCCATTGGATTCGATCCAATCGAAAGCTTTGAGTTGTTCATAGGGATCCATTACGAATCGCACGGGACTTTGTGCCTGATTCCGTACCCCGATGACTTTCTCCACCCGGTTATTCGTACCCGCCAACAGGCCGCACGCCTCCAATGGAATGTGGCTGTCAACATGACGGAGCATCTCCTGCCAGTGCTCTTTATTCATCGTCAATTGCCGGATCATCTTATCTAATCACGATCGCCAATCCCCAGCACAGCGCAGTGGCAACAGCAGGTTCAAGCGCGGCGCGTCGTGTGGGCAGGTCTTCGCTCAGATTGATTGCAAGGTTGGTCAGCCCGTACAACGGACCAATGAGCATCAACCCGAATTGGATGGATGACAGCGGCCAGTAATTCAGGCCTGCCGCGATCTGTATGCAAACGAACGCGATGCCAATTGCCCATGGATATTCCCAGCGACCGCTTAGCCGTAGGTGCAGGATGCGCAGGCTGGCAAGCGCTGTGGCGAGGAATAAAGCCGGAATCATGAGAAAGAGACGTGCATCGCTGTAGCGCAGGGCAACTGTGAGGATAAAGAACAGTGTGTATGAGATGGCGGTCAGCCCTGCCATGGCTGCTGCGTAATATGGCGCTCCAGCATCTACAACGATGTATTCGGCCAGGAATACAAAGAAGAGGAACGCACCACCAATCCCGAAACCGATCCACCATGCTATTCCATCGGGGAGGATGGTCAGCGGTACGCCGATGACAAAGGTGGTAAGCGTGGGCAGGATCCACCATTGGAATGTGGCTCTGCCCTTGAGTGACGGGTGGCCGCGCAGCAGCCAATCCATGCCAGTGGCGGTGAGCCCTGCCGTGAGCAGGCTCATGGCAGTGGATATGTTCAGTGGAAGTGAGAAAAAGAAACCCGGTAACTGAATCTCGAGATTGAATTCAGGAGAGCGGATGAGATGGTTGAGAGCAAAAGCCAGCAAGACGGTGGAGGTCAGGGTGCCAATACGGTCGGAATCCGGCAGATATCTTTGCTCGTTCATGCGTGCATTGTACCTGTCCCATGGACGAATGCCAAGATATGCCCGGTATGGTAGAATCAAGTGGTTATGAACGTGCAGAAACTTGAAACTCTTCCCCCGCCGCCCGGGGTGATTGGATCACTCAGGGCCGGGTTTGATGCTGTTTCCAGTCATGTGATGCTGATTTTATTCCCTTTGGCGCTGGATCTGTGGCTATGGCTGGGTCCGCGTTTGAGCGTGGAGGGATTGCTTAGTCCGTACTTTAAGTTCATGTTCGATCAGGCGCGCAGGGGCATGGCATCTCCTGCCGATATTCAGAGAATTTCTGGTGCTCAGGCCTTGTTCATGGAGGCGTTGGAACGGTTTAACGTGCTCAGCCTGCTCAGCAAGTTACTGACATTTCCGATTGGTGTTTCCAGTCTGTCAGCCGGGACAATGCCTGTAGTCACTCCGTATGGAGAGCAGAGGATTATGCAAGTGTCATCCCTGCCGGGTTTGATCGGTCTTGCGTTCCTGCTGATCCTGATCGGCTGGGTTGGTGGAGGCTTGTATTTCCGCTGGGTATCGGGAACAGCTTTGGGTGGTGAAGAAGCGGGTATTAGTTCCGTGCGGGCAATTGTCCAAACCTTTATCCTGTCTGCGATCTGGTTCATCAGTCTGGTGATGGTTATGGTGCCGATTTTGTTCGTACTCACAATTCTCGCATTGATCAGCCCTGCACTGGCAAATGGCGTGGTATTTGTCATGCTGATGCTGTCTTTCTGGCTGATCGTCCCGCTGTTTTTTACGCCGCACGGAATTTTTGCGCGCAGACAGAATGCTTTCTATTCAGTTTTCTCCAGCCTGCGGATGACACGCTTCACACTGCCAACGAGCGGCATGTTTGTGTTGAGCGCGTTTATCCTCTACAGAGGTTTGAATTATCTGTGGAGTATACCGCCGAATGATTCGTGGATGATGCTGGTTGGAATTGCCGGACATGCTTTTATCACTACTGCATTGCTGGCGGCAAGTTTTGTGTATTATCGGGATATGAATGCCTGGCTGCAGACTGTCTTTGAGCAGGTGCAACAGAAACAAACTGTACCAGGTCGACAAGTGCAATGATTGCTGATCCTGTCAATTACCGTTGAGATGGGAACCTTTGGAGGTTTTTGTGGCAAAAGAGAACAACAATACAAATTATGATGCCAGCAGCATTCAGGTTTTGGAGGGTCTCGAAGCTGTACGCAGGCGCCCGGGTATGTATGTCGGCGGTACGGACGCCAAGGCCCTGCATCATCTTGTCTATGAAGTTGTAGATAACGCGATTGACGAGGCGCTGGCTGGCGCATGTACACATATTGACATTACTATTCATCCTGATTCCAGTGTGTCTGTGGAGGATGACGGGCGAGGCATCCCTGTTGGGATGCACCCGCAGATGAAAAAGTCTGCGTTGGAAGTGGTCATGACCACCCTGCACGCGGGCGGTAAGTTTGGTGGAGGCGGGTATAAAGTCTCCGGCGGTCTGCATGGCGTGGGTGTCAGCGCGGTCAATGCACTCTCGGAGTGGTGTGAAGTGGAAGTGCACCTGGATGGGCAGATCCACTTTCAGCGTTATGAACGCGGTTATCCAAAAACTCCGGTAAAAGTCATCGGGAAGACAAAGGCTAACGACACCGGGACCAAGGTCACGTTCAAGTTTGACCCGCAGATCTTCAAGGAAGATAATCTCGATTACCGCTTTGATACTTTGCTCCAGCGTTTCCGCGAGATGGCATTCGTCACGCGCGGCGTTACGATCAAGTTCATGGATGAGCGCAATGATCGCGAGATGACTTTCTATTTCGAAGGCGGTATTACGTCCTTCGTCCGTTATCTGAACCGCAACCGGGAAAACCTGCACTCCGTTGTGCACGTGGAAAAGGACGTGGAGGGTATTGGCATCGAGGCCGCGATCCAATATACAGATGCCTACACTGAATCCGTGTATTCGTTTGCAAATACCATCAATACGATTGATGGTGGTACGCACCTTACCGGTTTGCGTTCCTCTCTGACACGTGTCATCAATGATTACGCGCGCAAGAATGGATTACTTAAGGACGCCGACCCGAACTTCTCTGGGGATGATACTCGTGAAGGTCTGACTGCGATCGTCTCGATCAAACACCCCGACCCGCAATTTGAATCGCAGACCAAGGTTAAGTTGATGAACCCCGAGGTGCAGACCTACGTGACGCAGGTGGTGGGAGAAGCATTTTATACGTTCCTGGAGGAGAATCCACAGGCTGCGAAGGCAATCATCGCCAAATGTCTCACCTCTGCCCGGGCGCGTGATGCGGCGCGCAAGGCACGCGACCTTGTCATCCGCAAGTCCGCGCTGGAGTCGCTTACATTGCCCGGTAAACTGGCAGATTGTTCGGATCGCGATTCATCGAAGACCGAACTCTATATCGTGGAAGGTGACTCGGCAGGCGGGTCTGCGAAGCAGGGACGCGACCGCCACTTTCAGGCAATCCTGCCTTTGCGCGGCAAGATTATGAATACCGAACGCGCCCGCCTTGACAAGATTCTATCGAGCAATGAAATCAGGGCGTTGATCTCTGCGCTGGGGACGGGCATCGGAGATAATTTTGACGTGGAAGGTTTGCGTTACGGACGCATCATCATCATGACCGATGCCGATGTGGACGGAAGCCACATCCGCACACTTTTGCTGACATTCTTTTTCCGTTACATGCCGAAATTGATCGAAGACGGGCACTTGTATATTGCCCAGCCTC
>Ga0209619_10000594_pt1 | contig 25849 bp, 25 predicted proteins | sample Rifsed16ft3_FD_184011 | JGI IMG/M metagenome (GOLD analysis project Ga0209619, IMG submission 184011) | Soil microbial communities from Rifle, Colorado, USA - sediment 16ft 3 (version 2) | ecosystem: Environmental > Terrestrial > Deep subsurface > Rock core/Sediment | place: Rifle, Colorado... | reverse complement strand
AGGTCAAGCTCATGCACACATGGCCCGTCCGGAGGCCCCGCCCGGTTCGCGAGCGGTTGATCCCGACGATCCCGCTCATCACGGGGCAGCGCGTCCTCGACTTCCTGTTCCCGATCGCAAGGGGAGGTACCGCGGCGATTCCTGGTGGGTTCGGGACAGGCAAGTGCGTTGTCGGAAGTACACCTGTGTTCCTGGTTCAAGGCAAGATCGTGCCCATTCGCGAACTTTACGAGGAGGTAGCCGACGCCTCGGGGCGAGGGAGGAAGGAGGATCTCGTCCGACTCACAGAACCCTTGCGGGTACTGACATGGGATGGCGAGCGAATTCGAGAAGGCCACGCCACCGCAATCTACCGGGGGCCCACGGAACGCCTCACGCAAGTCCGTCTACGGAGTGGGCGCACCGTTTGTCTGACCCCTGTCCATCGCCTCTTCAGGTTCGACGGCTCCTCGGTTATCGAAACGCCCGCATCGGAGCTTCGCCCGGGAGACGCCATCCTCGTGCCGCGGACTCTGCCAGTCCCCCCTCGGACGGGACGTTTGCGTATCCCCATGTTTGCACGCGTTGCCGACCTGACAGCGAGAGCGACAGTCGCGGATCGCCTGCGTCGGGAGACGACTCGCGCAGGCGCTCGAGAAACCATGCGACGTCTCGGTCTCACGAAGGCCAGCTACTGGAACTATCGGCTCCTGCGCACGGCCCCTCCGGTTTCACTTGCGGAACGGCTAGGCGTCGAAGTCCGGACGATTCGCGCGGAGCGCGCGAGCAAGACGGTTCAAGTTCCCGCCTTCATGACGGCGGAGGTCGCCGAATTCCTCGGCCTTCAGATGAGCGAGGGGATGATCAAAGGGGGTCGAGTTGTTGAGTTCTATAATAATGACCCCGTTCTTCGCAGTCGGTACGCGGCCCTTGTCCGACGACTGTTCGGCCTCGAGGGGAAGGAGAGGCATGATCTGAGTGTCTCCGTGGTTTCCGTCAACTCGACGGCCCTGGCGATGTTACTCGAAGCCTGGGGGATTCCCACTCGCGCGAAATCCCGGAACTTGCGTCTCGTCGACTCGCTCATCAGCTCCGGCGACGACGTGGTCGCCTCTTTCCTTCGGTCCTATGCTGACGGCGATGGCCACTTCGCCGAAGAAGGATTGGAGATTGCCACCGCGAGTCCCGCGATGGCGGGGGCTCTCGTCTATTTGTTTTCAAGGTTAGGGATCTTCGCGCGGACCAGCAACAAACGCCTGCATGGCCGGACGTACTACCGAGTTTGGGTGTCCCCGAAGGAGGGATCCAAGCTGTTTGTGAGGTACGAGCGCGCGAAATACTACGACTCCTACGATGTCGTGCCGATTGTACAGGACCGAGTCTTAGGTCTCCGCGAAGCTCTCGGCCCCCTCGCGAGAACGTGGTCCCCCGAATTGAAGAACGCCGCAGCGGGGGAGCGGATGTCGCGGTCGACGGTCCGAGCCCTTCGGCACGCCCTTCCGCAGGAAACAGAGGTCGCGGCTTGGCTCGGTCGGATCGATACGATGCTCGATCACGTCTTGCTCGACCGGGTCCTCGACGTGCGGACTTGGAGCGAAGAAACGGATGTCTATGATCTCACTGTGGAGGATACCCACAATTTCGTCGGTGGCGAGATGCCGATGATACTTCACAACACGGTCACCGAGCAGCAGCTGTCGAAATGGTGTGACGCGCAAGTCGTGATCTACATCGGGTGCGGGGAGCGGGGGAACGAGATGACGGAGGTCTTGACCGCGTTCCCGAAGCTCGAGGACCCGTACACGGGCGCGCCCTTGATGGACCGGATGGCGCTGATTGCGAACACGAGCAACATGCCCGTCGCCGCGCGGGAGGCAAGCGTGTACACGGGGATGACGATCGCGGAATACTACCGTGACATGGGCTACGACGTCGCGCTCATGGCGGACTCGACGTCCCGGTGGGCGGAGGCGATGCGGGAGATCTCGAGCCGGCTCGAGGAGATGCCGGGCGAGGAAGGCTTCCCCGCGTACCTGAGCGCGCGCCTCTCGGAGTTCTACGAGCGCGCGGGGCGCGCGAAGACCCTTGGCGGGCTCGAGGGGTCCGTCAGCGTCGTCGGGGCCGTGTCGCCGAGCGGCGGGGACTTCTCGGAACCCGTGACGCAGGGGACCCTCCGGATCGTGAAGGTGTTCTGGGCCCTCGACACGGCCCTCCGCGCGCGCCGGCACTTCCCCGCGATCAACTGGCTGACATCGTACAGCCTGTACGCGCAGAGTCTCGAGGCCTGGTTCCAGAAGAACGTGAGCGAGGAGTGGCCCGCCCTCCGTGCTTGGGCGCAGCGGCTTCTCCAGGAGGAGGCGGAGCTCGAGGAGATCGTGCGCCTCGTCGGCGCGGACGCGCTCCCGCCGGACCAGCAGTTTGCGCTCGAGGTCGCTCGGATGATCCGGGAGATCTTCTTGCAGCAGAACGCGTACCATGCGGTCGACACGTTCTGCCCGCCGGAGCGTCAGTTGAAGCTCATCGCGGCGATCAAGAGGTACTCCGACCTCGGGCAGCGGGCGGTGAAGCTCGACGTGCCCGTGAAGGACGTCGCCGGGCTGAAATCCCGCGAGCTCCTGACAAGGGTGAAGTACGAGTCGGAGTTCGACGCGGAGCTCCAGAAGACACTCGCACAGATGGACGATGAATTCAAGCGATTGGGGGCGGCGTGAGATGGCGAAGGAATACCGGACGATTCGGGAAATCGCGGGTCCCCTGATCTTCGTCGAGAAGACGGAATGGGTCGGCTATGGTGAGCTCGTCGAGATTGGCCTCCCCGACGGGACCCGGAAGCGGGGGCAGGTCCTCGACTCCGCGAAGGACATCGTTATCGTCCAGGTTTTCGAAGGAACGGCTGGGCTCGACCGCGATTCGACCGTGAAGTTCCTCGGGGAGACGATCAAGCTCAACGTGTCGCGGGACATGCTCGGACGGATTCTGAATGGGTCCGGCGAGCCGATTGATGGCGGCCCGCCCGTCGTCCCAGAGAAGCGTCTCGATATCACGGGCGCGGCGATTAACCCGTACTCCCGCGCGCATCCCGAGGAGTTCATCCAGTCGGGCATCTCGACGATCGACGGGCTCAACACGCTCGTACGGGGACAGAAGCTCCCGCTCTTCTCGGGGGCGGGTCTCCCCCACAACGAGGTCGCACTCCAGATCGCCCGCCAGGCGAAGGTGCGGGGAAGCCAGGAACCGTTCGGTGTCGTGTTCGCCGCGATGGGGATCACGCACGAGGAGGCCCGCGTGTTCATGAACGACTTCGAGCGCACGGGCGCGCTGAAGCGCGCGGTCCTGTTCCTGAACCTCGCGGACGACCCTGCGGTGGAGCGACTCATCACGCCGCGGATGGCCCTCACCGCCGCGGAGTACCTCGCGTTCGAGGTCGGGATGCACATCCTCGTGATCATGACGGACATGACGAACTATGCGGAGGCGCTCCGCCAGATTGGCGCAGCGCGCGAGGAAGTGCCGGGTCGTCGCGGATATCCGGGGTACATGTACACGGATCTGGCGTCGAGCTACGAGCGGGCGGGTCGCATCCACGGGAAGAAGGGGAGCATCACGCAGATTCCGATCATGTCGATCCCGGACGACGACTGGACCCACCCGATCGCGGACCTCACGGGCTACATCACAGAGGGCCAAATCGCCGTGTCCCGGGACCTCCATCGGAAGGCGATCTTCCCTCCCGTCGACCCGCTCCCGAGTCTCTCCCGCCTCATGGACGCGGGGATCGGTGCGGGCAGGACCCGTGAGGACCATAAGCAGGTCTCCGACCAGCTGTACGCGGCGTACGCGGAGGGGAAGGACGTCCGCGGTCTCGTCGCGATCGTCGGCAAGGAAGCGCTCTCCGAGCGAGACCGGAAGATGCTCGAGTTCGCGGACCGGTTCGAACAGGAGTTCATCCGCCAGGGGTCCGAGGAGGACCGGACGATCGAGGAGACCCTCGAGATTGGCTGGAAGCTCCTCGCAACGATCGACGAAGCATGGCTCACGAAGATCGACCGGAAGACGCTCGAGAAATACCACCCCGCGCACCGCGGGACGGCGCCCCAGCAGGTCGCTACGTAGATGGTCCTCGTCCAGTACAAGCCGACCCGATCGCAGCTCCTCCAGCTCCGGAGGATCCGGAGGACGGCGGAGCGAGGCCACCGGCTCCTGAAGCTGAAGCAGGACGCCCTTATCGTCGAATTCTTTCGGGTTCTCGAGCGGGCCCGCCGCGTGCGTTCGAACCTCGTGGACAAGTACCGGGTCGCGGAACAGCGAATCGCGATTGCGCGGGCGATTGAGGGTTCGATCGGGGTGAAGTCCGCTGCGTTCGCGCTCACAGAGACGCCGACCCTTGACCTCCGGACGAAGAACGTGATGGGGATCCTCGTCCCGAAAATCGAGGCGAAGGCGGTCCGGAAGACGATCGATCAGCGCGGTTACGGGATCGTCGGCACCTCTCCGAGAATTGACGAGGCGGCGGAGGCGTATGAGAACCTCGTGGAGGATGTGATCACCGCCGCAGAGATCGAAACGACGATGCGCCGCCTCATCGAGGAGATCGAGAAGGTGAAACGGCGCGTGAACGCCCTCGAGTACCGCGTGATCCCGGAGCTGAAGGCGACGGAGGCGTTCATCCGCCAACGGCTCGAGGAGATGGAGCGGGACAACTTCATGCGACTGAAGCGGTTCAAGAGCACGTAGATGTTCGATCGCCTTTCGCGGATTGTGGCGAGCAACGAGGCGCGTGCGCGGCTGCTCATGTTTTTCTGGCTCGTCTCCCTCGTCGTCATGCTCGTCGGGTTCGGCGTCATTGCGTGGCGCGCGTTCTTCCCGCCGTGACCCGTCGAGGGAACCCGCCGGCCGCCGACCTGATGCGTTGCTCGCGATAGGCTACGAGGCCTTCGGAGTTCGGATCTGGCGCGACGGGGGCGCGTATCGACGTCGTTCGACGAAGGCCTCTGTCATCGACCGGATCCCTGAGACCTCGTCGCCATCGCCGGACCACGATTGGATCATGTCTCCGTGGGCCCGGTCGAGATCCGCGACGAACGCCGCGAGGCCGTTGCGCACCCACGGCGGCGGCGTTCCGCTGTAGATCGCTGCGACGCAGCCGAATTCCCCGCGCTCGACGTAGACTGTGCGGTCGCCGAACCCGAAGTGGTCAAGCTCCCTCCTTTCCTCCTTAAAGGAGTCACGCACGAACGCCGTGATCGCCGTGAGCATCCCCGCAAAGATATCCTCGTCGCGGTCGGCGCGGAGCCGTCGCGTTTTATGGACAACGAGGCGACCGTCCCGGGCAATCACGAACACGTCCTCAAGCGCGTGGGGGTACCGGTAGAAGCGCTCCCAGATCGAGATCACCGCAACCGCAGCTCCGAGGAGAGCGATACCCGAGAAAGGCCAGAAGACCTGCGCCCAGATCGACGGCGGGGGTCGTGGGAGGACGGTGACGTTGGCCTGGCCAATGACTCTCCGGTCAGCACTCAGGGCGAGCACGATCCAGGGGCCTTCCGCCCCGGGTTCGTACCTGCCATCAATCACCTTTCCGCGCGGGTCCGTCGTCTCCCATATGGCGATGAGGGGTAAAGAGTGGCCCCACGCGTCAAACCCAGTTGCGCTGAACCGCACGACCTCGTCCGGCGTGCCCTGCCACGAGGCGGGACTGATGCGGATGGACGCGAGCGCGCCCCGGAACTCGTACGTAACGTTGATCGAAGTAAGCCGCGGCGTCCTCGAAGTATTCGCCGTCGCGAGATTCGCCCGGAAGATGATCTGTATCCCCGGGAAGTCGGAGATGTCCTCGCCAGGGTCGATAGGTCGCCACACCGTGCCGTCCGAAGACATCTCGTACGCAACGCCTGTGTCGGATGGTTGGAGGTCGTTATTCGTCGCGTTGAACCGCCGCCACTTGACGAACTCACCGCCGGGGGCGTAGGGCAGCGTTGTGACGTCTCCGGCCATGGAGAACTTCGAGAAGTCGGTCCGAATATCGTCAACCACGGGCGATCGGCTGCTGTTCAGTGTTTCCAATGAGAGGCGCAGCTGGAGGAACGTGTTGTCGGGCGCGCCAACGGCTTCCCCTCCCGACACCGTGTGCGCGACCCACGGGCTCCACGTCGCGTCCCCGGGCGTCGACGAGGCTCCGGTCCGCGTTTCGAGCCGCACACTCGTCTCGGGAACAGCAGGTGCGGTCCACGCAACCCTGTCCCAGATTGCCGGCGTCCCGGCGCCGAGCGCATTCGAGACCCACGTTCCGTTGTGGTAGTCCCGGGACGAGAGGACGATGTTGTCGATCCGAACTGTTGCCGCTGTTGCCAAGTGGGTTTCGATTCGCAGGCTCAGGGAAAACGACGCGGTATACGCGCCTGTGGACGCCATTGCGGCCGAGACATCGACAGACCGCGTGGTCCAAGCGGAAGCCCCCGGCAGGGTCATGGACCAGGCAGTTGTCGCGCCGGCCTCATGGGTGAGGTCCAAGGCGAGGCGCGTCTCAAGGACGTTTTCAGCGTCGAGGATTTGCGTGTCCCACCGGAGGACCGCGCTTCCCGCCTGGCCAGAATTCGACGTCGACTTTGAGAATCCCTGGCTGATCCATGCGCGCTCGTTGATCGACTTGAAGTACCGGCGCCAGAGGTCGTCAATGTAAATGTCACCGAGGAGCACGACGGTCCCCGTAAATCTGAGCTGGACTTGGATGATGGATCCGAGGTCGGCGCCGAAGGAAGAGATGTTGAACCGGACGAGCTCCCAAGCGGTTGGCACCGAAGCCGGGTCCGAATTCCACTCGGTTGAGGCCGTTCGCAAGTTCAGGATGACGAAGAGGTCAGGGGTCGTGCCGTTTAACCAGACAGAGAACTCGTTGTACGGCTGAAAATTCCAAGCCGAAGGCGGCGTCTGAATTCCGGTCCATTTCGTGGGGCTGTCCAAAGAGATCGTGTCCTTCAGGGAGCCCGCCCCCTCCTTGACAATCAAAGACTCGCTGGAAATGATGCTCGTCGCCCCGATGCCGAAGCTGACTGGCTGCCATGCGTTCCCCGTGTCCATGGAATCGAATTGCGAGCTGTTGTTTGGAGCGGAATGGGTGAAGTCCCCCGACCCAAGTCCTCGAGCAGCTGCGATGCTCCCGGAGGCACTGTTCGCGAAGGTCCAGTCTCCACTCCCACTGAAGTCGCCGTTCGCGACAAGGTTGCCCTCATTTCCGCCCAGGCGGAGGGACCCACCGACACTGGCTAACTCGGGATCCGCCCTACCATTCGTCGCGAAATCGGTGTCCGAGGTTTGGGTCCATGAAGAACGCAGCCTCTGGAGCGTCAGCCCGTCGGGCCTCGTTTCGGTGCTGTTGAGCGTGTACCTGGCGAGGTTCGCGAAGTCCCACGTCACGGTCCTGTTGCCATTACCGAGATCTGTGAAATCAGGGTCGGCACTCGCGGGCGGGGAACGAAGCACAGGGCCAAGACCCAACAGGAGAAGCAGGACAATGAGAATCGCGCGGCTACTTTCGGGGCGGGCCATTTTTCAGGGTTCCCTCTTCGCCTTCGTCAGGCCGATCTCCCCCTCGCCTGCGAACGAAACCCCTCCCCACGTCGCGTTGAGCGACGGGGAGGTTCTCCATCTGGCGGTGTCTACTTAAACACTTCGGGGATTGCCCTTGCTACATCGCTGCTACGCACGAAAATCAGCGGTGATTCTTAACTCTGTGACCGTGCCGCTCACCGCAAGAGCGGCTGTTCCTCGAGGATCGTCCCGAGGATCTCTTCGCCGAGCTCGTGGAATGCCTCATCGACGTTCTTCCCCGCCTTCGCGCTCGTGTAGATGAACTTCGAATCGAACGCGCGGGCGACCTGGCCGACCTGCCGCTCGCTGAACTCCGCGGGCATCGCGAGGTCCGTCTTGTTTACCGCAATCAGGGTCGGGACGCGGCCGCAGACCCGCATCACGGCATCGATCCAGTCGTCGAGATCGTCGAGGGTCCGGCGCCGCGTCAGGTCGCAGACCGCGAGGATTCCGTTCGCCCCGTAGAAGTACGATTCCTTCAGGAGTTCGCGGAACCCCTTCTCCCCCATGATGTCCCAGATTGTCATGTCGATGCGGGCGTGGAGGTCCCGCCCAGGGTCATACAGGGAGAGCTCCTTCTTCGAGACCTTCGTCCCGATTGTTGTGATGTACCCGTCGTCAAACATGTTCAGAACGTACCGCCGGATGAGCGACGTTTTCCCAACGGCCTTCTCGCCGACCAGGCAGACCTTGACTTTGTATTCCTTCTGCTCGGTCACCGACGAAACCTCCCCCCAAGGGCGGGACGCGCGAATCCGCGTGCTGGCTACATAAGCATTGCCCGCCTCGTGCCGAATCCGAGACCGTCCTCAGGCAACGTCCGCGCGGGTCAGGATCGCCTCGCCCAGTGCCTTGAACGCGTCCTCGACCTTCTCGCCCGTCTTCGCGCTCGTGTAGAAGTGCGGTGCATCGAACGCCCGGGTCGACTGCTCGATTTCCCGGTCGCCGTACATAATCATGACCTCGTCCTTGAGGTCGATCTTGTTTACCGTGTACACGACGGGGACCTCGCCGACGACGTTGAACACGCTTTGCACCCAATCGTCGAGCTCCTTGAGGGTCGAGTACCGCGTGATGTCGCACACGGCGAGGATCCCCTTCGCCCCGTTGAAGAATGCCTCCTTGAGGAGATCGCGGAACCCCTTCTCCCCCATGATGTCCCAGATCGTCATGTCCATCTGGACGTGGAGCTTCCCCTCATCGAGGGAGAACTCGAGCTCTTTCTTCGAGACCTTCGCGCCGAGGGTCGTGATGTAGCGGTCCTCGAACTCGTCGAGCACGTACCGGCGGATGAGGGACGTCTTACCGACGGCCGCTTCCCCGACGAGGCAGACCTTCGTCTTCATCCGGCGTGCGTCGTCCATCGCGAACCGCGGAGGCGTTGGATTCGGGTCTCGCTACTTAAATCCTTGTCGCCGACTCTCGTTCTGGCACGGCAAAGCCTTTTCGGGGTCCGACCCTTTCGCGCGCGATGCGACGCGACACCCGCCTCATCCTCGCGTTGGACGTTCGCGATGGGGACGCGGCGGGTTCCCTCGCGCGGAGCTGCCGCGACGCAATCGACGCGGTGAAAGTCGGATGGCCTCTCACTCTCGGGGCAGGGTTGTCGATCGTCACTCGCCTCGCGAGCGACGTCGACGTGATCTGCGACTTCAAGATCGCGGACATCCCGCCGGTCGCGGCCGCGATCGCACGGGCCGCGTTTGAGGCGGGAGCTCGGGGCGTGATCTGCCATGGGTTCGCAGGCGAAGACTCCGTCCGCGCGTGCGTCGAGGCGGCCCGCGGAGACGTGTTCGTCGTCACGGAGATGAGCCATCCTGGCGGGCAGCAGTTCACGGCCCCGATCGCGGAGGAGCTCGCAAGGCTGGCGGTCCGCGCAGGGGCCACCGGAATCATCGCCCCCGCCACGCGACCTGAGCGGGTTCGGAGGCTCCGGGAGGTCGTGGGAAATCGCCTGATCCTCGCTCCAGGGGCCGGCGCCCAAGGCGGCACGCCTGCGGACGCAATCCTTGCAGGCGCGGACTACGTCATCGTGGGCCGTTCGATCGCGGAGGCGAAAGACCCCGCCGTGGCTGCGCGGTCCATCGTCGCCGAAATCCGAACCGCAGCGGGAAAATCATAAAGCCCGCCGCCGAATACCCAGGACCGCCGGGCCGTTCCGGGGGCATGATTTTGGAGTCAAAATCGACATCCGTGATCCTGAAAGAGGACGAACTGCCGACGAAGTGGTACAACATCCAGCCGGACCTGCCGGAGCCGCTGCCGCCGCCGAAGGACCCGGAGGAGGGCCCGTCGAGGCTCAAGCAGCTGTCCGAGGTCCTCATCGGGGAATGCCTCCGCCAGGAGAACGCGACCGCCCGGTGGATCGACATCCCCTCGGAGGTCGTCGACCTGTACTACCAGGCGGGCCGGCCCCGTCCCCTGTGCCGGGCCCGCCGCCTCGAGACGCGTCTGAAAACGCCCGCGAAGTTGTACTATAAGGCGGAGTTCTACAGCCCGACGGGGAGCCACAAGGTCAACACCGCGCTCGCGCAGTCATGGTATGCCCGGGAGGAGGGCTATGAGCGGCTCGCGACGGAGACGGGCGCGGGGCAGTGGGGGACCGCGCTCGCGTACGCGGCGAGCCTCGCGGGCCTGAAGACGACCATCTACTGGGTTCGCGCGGTCCACGATTGGAAGGTCCAACGGCGACTCTTGATGAAGCTCTACGGCGCGGAGGTCCACGCGTCCCCGAGCAATAATACGAAGATCGGGCGGGAGCTCCTGCAGAAGAACCCGAACCATCCCGGCTCCCTCGGGATCGCGGTCTCCGAGGGTCTCGACGACGCGATGCGGGACGAGAAGGCGATTTACTGCCTCGGCTCCGTCCTGAACCACGTGCTCCTCCACCAAACAATCATCGGGCTCGAGACGAAGACGCAGTTCGAGCTGATCGGCGAGGAGCCGGACGTGCTGATCTCGTGTCTCGGCGGCGGGTCAAACTTCGGCGGGTTCACGCTCCCATTCTTCGCGGACGCGATCCAGAAAAAGCGCGACATCACGTTCATCGCCGCTCAGAGCGACGCGGCCCCGAACCTCCAGGGCGAGTACCGTTACGACTTCGCGGACCACGCGGGGCTCACACCGATGCTGAAAATGTACACGCTCGGCCACCAGAAGGAGATGAAGCCGATCCGCGGCGACGGGCTCCGATACCACGCCTGCGCGCCGATCCTGTCGTTCCTCCGGCACCTCGGGTACATCGACACGGTTGCGTACCCCGCGGACGAGAAGCACGTGTTCGCCCGCGCGCGGGAGTTCATCCAAACCGAGGGGTTCCTCCCCTCCCCCGAGAGCGCGTACAGCGTCGCGTGCGCGATCGACCAGGCCCTCGAGTGCAAGGAGACGGGCGAGGCGAAGACGATCGCGTTCAACATCAGCGGCCACGGGTTCATGGACATGGAGGGCTATGCGGACGTCCTCCAGCTGTAACCCGCGAAAACGATAAGTGCCTCGCGCGCTTCGGCGGGGATGGCGATGGCGAAGGAACACCACTGCCCGGTGTGCGGTCCGTTCACGTGCAGCGCCGCGACGAGCAAGATCCATTTGTGCCCGAAATGCTATACCCGTTGGGAGGAGGACCTCACCGCCGCGCCGGAGGCGAAGCCCGCCGTGGGATGAATCGGCCAGCGCACCTCGTTCGTCTCGCGGTCGACAACCTTATTCCGACCTCATCGATTCGGGCCCGTGGATTCGCGTAACCCTGCTTTCCCACCGCGCTCCTGACCCGCGAACGACGAATTTTGTTACTGAGTTTGGGAAGTGCTTCGGGCTCGCGCCCCAGGGTCATCCCCATCGGCTGTAGTGGGGCGGCCGGACGTGTGCGAGGGGACCCGGCGACGACTGGCATCGCGGAGGGCCGCCCGGTGAATACAAGTATCCGCCGCGAGGTCGTGGCTCCGTGCCCGTCGAGGACGGCGTACCCGCAAGGACGTTCGAGGTCGAGCGCCAGCTCGCGTGCGGCGTCTGCAATGGGGACTGGAAGCGATGCCGGCTCTCGACGTGCCCGTACCTCGGCCACGTCCGGAAGTGGTTCACAGAGCAGAGCTCGCTCGCGTCCACAAATCTCTTCGGAGCATCCCCGCCCTCTGCTTTCGTCGGTTCCTGGGGGTATCCCAGGGTCCTCGCGGGGCCGCTCGTCCCGCCCGTCCGTGAAGGGACCGCGATCATGGATGCGCCCGAGACGTGGCTCGACCTCGACATCACCGAGATCCTTCGGTTCCGCCTGAGCCTCGTCCGAGGCAAGGCGCGACGCCCCGTCGAAGCGGCGCGAAAGCCGGACAAGATCCTTGAGGCGACGCAGCTCGAGGCGATGGCGGTGCGCCCCGTCGACACGGAGATGTGGCTCGAGAAGAAACCCGTCCTCCTCGGACCGTTCTCCGCCCGGGCATCGCCGACGGGTCCGTCCGGGGTGATTCGGAAGCTCGACCTCACCGAGAACCCGAGCGTGCCACCGCGAGTCGACTACGTCACGTCCGACACGGACCTCCGGGCCATGGAGGGTGTTCTCGACCTCTACGGGCATGGCATTGCGCAGAGCCACATCACGCGGATTTTCAGCGTCGGCCTTCTCGGGACGGAGACGCGGCGGAAGCTCGTGCCCACGGAGTGGTCGATCACCGCGGTCGACGACATTCTCGGGAAGAGGCTCACGGAGCGGGTCAAAGAGTTCCCGCCGATCGGTGAATTCCGCGCGTTCAGTGCGAACGCTCACCACAATACCGTGGCAGTGATCCTGACGCCGACCTCATGGATGTTCGAGGGACTCGAGGCGTTCAACATCGAGCGGTCGCCGACCCCTCTCCAGGACCACGAAATGTATCGAGGAAGGAAGACGTATCCAGATCAGTTGGCGGGCGCGTACCATGCGACACGCCTCCCCGTGCTCGAGTATCTCGAGCGGGAGCGACGACAGGCGGGCGCGATTGTGTTCATGGAGGTCCATCGCGGCTGGATCCCGCTCGGGGTCTGGCGGTATCGGGAGATTGCGAGGACCGCCCTTGCGCAGCGGCCTGCAAGATTCGATCGATTCGAGGACGCGGAACCGTGGCTCCGGACCCGCCTCGAATTGCCCCTCGAGAACTGGTGGCGGGCGAGTGTGCTTCGAAGATATCTGCGGAGGCAGCGCAGGATCACGGACTTCGCTCGGTAGCAACGGCCGCTAGCTCCGATCCCGCACCTGGACCACGATCTCTCGGATATCGGAATTCGGACCTTGGTCGACGATTGTCTCGACCGCATGGACGACGTCGTTCACCGTGCGGTCCCGCGAGCGAAGCCGACGAGGCCCGCCATGGAGCCAATGTTGACGATCTGGCCCGACTTTTGCTTCTTCAGGTGGGGAACGACGGCCCGCGTGAAGTAGAACGGACCGAACACGTTGACCTCGAACTGCTCGCGGACCGATTCGTCGGAGAGCTTCTCGACGAGGGCGTAGTGCCCGATCCCCGCGTTGTTCACGAGGATGTCGATCCGGCCCCAAGCGTCCACGACGGTGTCCACTGCACGTTGCGCGAACGCGGAGTCACGGACGTCGCCGGGGAACGCGAGCGCCTTCCCGCCACTGCCTTCAATTTGCGATGCAACCTCTTTGAGTCGTCGATCCCGCCGCGCGGCGAGGCCGACGCGCATTCCTCGAGAGCCGAACCGCAACGCGATGCCGCGACCGATGCCGCTCGATGCGCCGGTGACGAGAGCGACCCGATTCTCCGCCATGGAAGCGGTGAAGGGCGCGCCGCCTTATCTGGACTCCGCGCGAACCGTGGCGGGAGTTTCTAGCGTGCGACGATCGGCCTGGACGAGAGAACGTCGAGGATCTTACCGCTGAGACGGATCGCTTCGTCGAAGTTCTGTTCCTCAAACGCGGCTCGGGCCTCCTTGAGGACCTTTCGGATCTCCGTGACGTCCTGGCCCGCGTCGCGCGCCTTTTTCGCGATCTCGAGCGCCTTGTTCATCCGATCCACAGCCTGGGTCTTCGTGGCCTTCGCGACGGGGGCCGGGGCTGTCTGGATCTCTGCTTCGCGTGCGGCGGTCTGCTTCGGCGGAGGCGGTAGAGGGGACGTTTTCGGCGGCTCCGGGGCGAATGGCTTCTCCGCGACCGGCTTCGGGGGTTTCGGCGATTCCTTCGCTGCGCTCGGCGTAGCGACTCCCCACTCGATCCCGCTCGCCTCGAGGACGGACGCGAGGCTGCGCTCCACCTCGGTGATGCTCCGTTCCTTTTCGACGAGCCGGTTCCGCTCCTTCGAGATCTTTTCGAGCTCCAGGCGGAGGCTCTGTTCCATTGCGATCAGGGCGGCCATCTGCCCCTCCTGGTCGCGCATCCGCTTCGTCAGCGTCTCCATCACGGCGTTGAGTTCGGAGTCCCGGCGCTGGAGGGCCGCCATCCGCTCGTTCTGGAGTCGGATGAACTCCTCCTCATGCGTCGCGAGCGCCTTCTCTCGGGCTGCGATCGATTCCTGAATCTTGCTGAGCCGGTCTACGCTCTCTGCCATCGCGGACTCGCGCTTCGCGATGAGCTCCTGTCGTTCGGAGAGGGCGCCGACCTTCGCGGTCACCTCGGAGAGCTTCGCGGCGATCTCCTCCCGCTCCATCCTGGCCTTTGTCTGGAGATCCTTGATCTCCTGTTCCGTGACCTTCAGGGCCCGAGCCCATTCCTTGAGCCGGTTGTCCTCCGCGCCGAGCTTGTCCTGTGCCTCCTTGAGGGTCTTCTTTTCCTTCGAGAGGTCCCCTTCCCGGGCCTTGAGTTCGTCGTCGCGGCGGTCGATGTCCGCCTTGAGCTCCTCGAGCGCCTGCTGCATCTTCGCGAACTCGCGCCGGTCCGAGTCGAGCGTGCGCCGGTCGACCTCGAGCTCCTTCTGCCTCGACTCGACCTGCGCCTTCGCCTCCTTGAGCTTCTCGACTTGGGCTTTCGCGGCGCTCACAATGTCGGTCGCAAGGATCCTGTCAGAATCGGACTCTGCCATGGACACCCTCCGGGCGGAGGCGTAGCCCATGTTTCCTGTTTTCTCTATTTAAGGGGCAGCGCCGCAGAATCAGAAATGAGAACTTCCCAGAAGGGGCTGCGGAAATTGTCCTAGTACGTTTGTCAAGGCGGGCCCACCCCGACATAAGGCACTTATACGGAACGCCGTGTTCAAGACCCGCCGCGTTCGCGCGGCGAAGGGATGGACAATGACGGCACTCCGAGAGATCGACTTCCAGACTGTCAGGAAAATCGCCGAGCAGAAAGGCCTGAAGCCATCGAGGGTTCGCGGAACGAACACCCTTCGGTTTACGAACGGCTCGAACCCAGGCCTCGAACTCGTTACGTGGGACGAGTTCGAACGCGCCGCGACCACCCGCAAGCTCGCCGTGTATGAGAGCGCCGGTTGGATGAAGCTGATGCGGAAGCAATAGTCGCTTTCCTCTCCCTCCTTCGGCGGTCCTCGCGATGGTTGATCTAGCCTTCGGACTCACCGCCATGGCGTCGATTTTCGCGATCGTGGACCCGATCGGGGCGGTCCCGTTCTTCGCGGCGATCACGGAGGGCTACTCCGCCGACGACAAGCGAGCCGTGATCCAAAAGAGCTGCATCGTCGCGCTCCTCACGCTCCTTGTTTTCGGCCTCGCGGGCCAGTACATCTTCCTCGCGTTCGGCTTCACCGTGCCCGCGTTCCAGATCGCGGGTGGCATCCTCTTGTTCAACATCGGCTTCGAAATGCTCCACGGCGAGCGGCCCCGAACGAAGGCGACGGAGAAGGAACACGCGGAGGCCATCGAACGCCAGGCGGTCGGCATCGTGCCTCTTGGCATCCCCCTTCTCGCCGGCCCCGGGGCGATCACGACCGTGATGGTCTACATGTCTCACCCGATCCCGGACCCTCTGGACAAGATGTTTATCTTTGCGGGCATCCTCGTCGCGGTGCTCGCGAGTTTCGGCGCCCTCTCCTACGCGGATCGGATCTTCCAGCGAATCGGGCGCACCGGGACCCATGCGATCTCCCGCATTCTGGGGCTGCTGCTCGCTGCGATCGCGGTCCAATTCGTGATCAACGGCGTGCTCGGGGCCGCGCGTCTCAATGGACTCCTTCCCTCGTAGGCGGGACTCTTTATATCGGGACCCGGCATCCGCCCCGCGATGGAGTCGGTCGAGGCCCGCGTGCTCCGGAGAATTGTGCCGCGGCGAGACGAAGAGGAACGACTCCACGCGGTTGTCCACGAGCTCACGAAGACGCTCTCCGAGCGAATCGCAGCCCGTGGCCTCGACGCGAAGCCGATTCTCGTCGGGTCCGTCGCGAAAGGCGTCCATCTCCATGAGCCCGAGGTCGACCTGTTCGTTGCGTTCGCGCGCGACACGCCGCGAGAAAAGCTCGAGTCGGAAGGGCTCGCCCTCGGCGATGTCCTCGACCGGCCCGTCCGGATGTACGCGGAGCACCCGTACACGCGAGGATGGTACAAGGGCTTCGAGGTCGAGGTCGTCCCTTGCTATCGAATCACCGACGCGACGCAGCGGATGTCCGCCGTCGACCGCACGCCGCTCCACGTGGACTTTGTCCTCGGCCACCTTGGCGAGGATCAGGGGACCGAGGTCCGGCTCCTGAAGGCCTGGGCGGAGGGGATCGGCGTCTACGGGGCGGAGGCGAAGATCCGGGGCTTCTCTGGATATCTCTGCGAGCTCCTCGTTCTCAAGTATGGCACGTTCCGCAAGGTTCTCGAGGCGGCGAAGGGATGGAGGCCCGGGCTCGTGATCGAGCTCGGCACGCTCGCCGGGCGAAAGTTCGAGGAGCCCTTCATCGTCGTCGATCCTGTCGACGGGAACCGCAACGTGGCGAGCGCGGTGTCCGCGGAGCAGCTCGGCACGTTCGTCCATGCCGCCCGTTCGTACTTGATGCGCTCGTCGCCGCGATTCTTCTTCCCGCGAGCGCCGAAGTCGAAGACGATTGCCCAGCTGAAGGCCCTGCTGCGTTCGCGATCCACCCACCTCCTCTCCGTCGCGATTCCCGCCCCGCCGATCACGGAGGATGTCCTGTATCCGCAGGTCCGGAAGGCTCACAAGTCGATCCTGGAGCTCCTCGGGCGGCATGGCTTCGAGGTTCTGAACTCGACGTCCTGTGTCGATGGCGGGGACGTGCTCCTCGTCTTCGAGTTTGAAGTGTTCGAACTCCCAACGGTCCAGATTCACGACGGTCCGCCCGTGTGGGTCAAGAATTCGGAGGACTTTCTCCGGAAGTGGACGAGGTCTTCTCGACGCGTGGCGGGTCCCTACGTTCGCGGAGATCGATGGATTGTCGAGGTGAGACGGGAGGCGGCCGACCCGGCCACGTTGCTTCGTCAGAAGTACCGAACCCTCAGCCTCGGTCGCGACCTCGATCCGGCAGCCCGCAAGAAGATTTCGATTCGGGCTGATCCAGATGCGGTTCGAAAGGAGCACTCCGCAGCGCTCACCGCGTTCTTCGACAGGCGGTTCCCATGGGAGCGCTAGGGCTATCGCGTAATCGTAATCTGACAGGAAAAGGAGTGTCCGGCCCCGTCCGACACCGAAATCGTCACCGGGGTGCTCGTCGGAACGGGAAAGGAAGCCTGCCATAGGTCTTCGCTGGTTCTTGAAAGCGAACTCGCTTGCTCGCCGCCGATGGCGTAAGAGGCAAACGCTATGCCGACGTTGTCTGAAGCGGTCACGTTCAGGTCAACCGAGCTCGTCGCGGACGCGACGCTCCCCCCACACGGCACGGAGGTTCCGTTCACAGTCATGCCGATGATCATCGGCGCCGTCAGATCCGCGAATGGCGGATTCAGGAGGAGAATCCAGAACGCGAGCCAGCTGAAGAAGAACGAAGAGCCGTGGCCGAGCCAGTCCCGCCGCTTGAACTTCGAGACGTCGACCCGGAGGATCGGGAGGATCCACTTCAGGACGTACATCATGCCGAGGCCTGTGAGGAACCCGATGGCCGCGCCGGCGCCGGAGCCGAGGAGCGAGAGGGCGTAGCTCGCGAAGGCCGCCGGGACGGCCCACAGGACGGACAAGATCGCGGCCCGCGCGCCTCGGATTTCCTTCTTCATGAATTCGACTTCGTCGAATTCCGGAGCCTGCCAGTCCTCCTCCCGCTTCTTCTTCGCCACGGGGGTCCGCAAGAAGGACGACTTTATTACACCTTTGGAACGGCGCCTGGCCGTGTGCGGAATCTACTGCTCGGGCGAGCCGGAGGATGTCTGCGCCTGCTCCCGCTGAGGCGGGGTCGTCGTAGGTTTCCGGACCGCTCGAATCTCCGCGTACTCCACGTCGATCTGCTTGATCGACTTGATCATCATGCCGAGGAGGAGCCCTGTGACGATCCCTCCCGGAATCCCCGTAATCACACGCATGAGGTTCGTGCTCTCGTATTGCGTGTAGGCCGAGAACAGCTGCGTGAAGCCGTCCACTGCGACGGGAAGGAGCCCGAGGAGGATCACGAGGCTCGCAAACTTCACGTCGCCGATCCTCCGGGCCCACACCCGGATTCGCAGCGGGAACGCGTTCGCAATCCCTTCGCTCGCCGTCACCGCGGCGGGGGTCATCATCGACCACAACAGGCCGAAGATGCCGAAGATGTAGAGGCTCGTCATCCGGGCGTCGATCGGCATCTGGTTGCCGTTGATCCAGAGGGAGCGGTACCAGAGCTGGTGGCACTGTGCGTCGCCGACGGGATAGATGACCTTCGCGTACCAGTTGAACGACGGTTTCGCATAGAGGTCCCAGTGGTCGATGACATTCGCCCCGCCCATCGTGTACGCGAACGTGCCCGGGGCGATTGTGAGGGGCGCGATGAACATCGATACAGTCCATACGACGGTGATGACGAACAGGATGAACAGGGCCCGGCTCCACGTTAGCCTCGCCGAGACATCGGAGAACGCGGACACGGGCGTCGGAACGGGCCCTCGCTAAATGAACGTTTTGCCGAAACCGCCGACCGAAAGGTGCGGGGCGGCGGTGCGGCCGCCTCACTGAGCGAACTTGGCGGGGTTCTTGTCGAACGTCGCCTTGCAGCCGGGCGAGCAGAAGTAGTACGTCTTCCCGCTGTGCGACGACTTGAACTTCGCGGTGGCTTCGTTCACCGTCATCTTGCAGATCGGATCGATGGCCATGTGTCACCTCCTTTTTTCGTGGTCTAGATAGAAGGTCGGAACCGCTTCAGCGTAAGGGCGTTCACGACGACGGAGACGGAGCTGAAGCCCATCGCCGCGCCCGCGAGGATCGGGTCGAGGAGGATCCCGAGGCCGACGAGGATGCCCGCCGCCACCGGAATCAGCGCCGCGTTGTAGAAGAACGCCCAGAACAGGTTCGTCTTGATCTTCCAGACTGTCCGCTTGCTGAGCTGGATCGACGCCACGACGTCCCGGAGGTCGTCCTTGATCAGCACGATGCCCCCCGCCTCCATCGCGACGTCCGTCCCGCTCCCGAGGGCGATCCCGACATCCGCTTGAGCGAGGGCGGGTGCGTCGTTGATCCCGTCGCCGACCATTGCGACGACCTTGCCCGTCCCTTGGAGTTCCTTGATTTTCTCCGCTTTCTGGCCCGGCAGCACTTCGGCGATGACGTCGTCGATCCCGAGCTGCTTTGCAATCGCGCGGGCCGTGCGGGGGTTGTCGCCGGTCAGCATGAGGACCTCGACGCCCATCCGGCGGAGCGCCGCGATCGCCGCGGGCGCGTGTTCCTTCGCCGTGTCGGCGACCGCGATCACGCCCGCGAGCTTCCCGTCCGCAGCGAGGATCATCGCGGTCTTCCCCTCCGCCTCGAGTCGGCCGAGGGTCTCCTCGGCGGAGTCGGTGCGGATCCCAGCCTGAGCCATGAGCCTCCGATTCCCAAGGAGAACCGCGGTCGCGGCGACTCGTGCACGGATGCCGTGGCCTGGAATCGCCTCGAAGTCGAGAGGATCGGAAATCGCGACCCTGCGGTCGGTTGCCGCGCGGACGATGGCCTCGCCGAGCGGATGCTCGGATCCCTTTTCTGCGGACGCGGCGAGGGAAAGGACACGTTCCTCCGAGTACCCCGGCAGGGGGACGATGTCCGTCACGGACGGCTTCCCCTTCGTGAGTGTGCCAGTCTTGTCGAACACGATTGTCGTGAGCTTCTCCGCCTTCTCGAGGTACTCCCCGCCCTTGATGAGGAGACCGTTTTCCGCACCCTTGCCGGTCCCGACCATGATCGCGATGGGCGTTGCGAGGCCGAGCGCACACGGGCACGCGATGATGATCACGGCGACGAAGACGAACAGGGAAGCGGTCACTGCTGAGTGGAGTCCGTACGTCTGGAGGACGCCCTGGAACCAGAACCATCCGAGGAAGTACCAGAACAGGGCCCCGGCGACGGCGATCGCGACGACCGCGGGGACGAAGACCGCCGCGACGCGGTCCGCGAGCTTCTGGATCGGAGCCCGAGAGAGCTGCGCGTCCTCGACGAGCTGGATGATCTGTGAGAGTGTCGTATCCTTTCCGATTTTCGTCGCACGGACCCTGAGGAGCCCCGACTTGTTGATCGTCGCTCCGATCACGGGGTCGCCCACATTCTTCTCGACGGGGATTGACTCCCCCGTGATCATCGACTCGTCGATGCTGGAGAAGCCCTCGACGATCTCTCCATCAATCGGGATCCGCTCCCCCGGCCTCACGACAACGATGTCGTCGACTTGGACGAGTTCGACGGGCACGTCCTCCTCACGCCCGTCCCGGAGGACCTTCGCGGTTCGAGGCTGGAGGTCCATGAGCTTGCGTAGCGCCTCGGACGCCCGTCCCTTCGCGACTTCCTCGAAGTACTTTCCGAGGAGGATGAAGCCGATGATGATCGCGGCGGTGTCGTAGTACGTGGACGTGTCGATGTTCGGGACCTGAAGGACGATCGCGACGAGGATGATGGTGCTGTACGCCCAGGCGGCGGTCGTGCCCATCGCGATGAGCAGGTCCATATTCGCACTCCGGTTCTTCACCGCGTCTTTCGTCCCTCTGTAGAACCGCCAGCCGGGCCAGAACTGGACCGGCGTCGCCATCAGGAAGACAAGGAAAGTGAGCGGAACCATCAGATCGTCCGGCGTCCACATCAACTCCATCGCGATTGACACGATGAACGCGGGAATGCCGAGGGCGAACGATAGGATCACGAGGAACCGGAGTTTCTTCATCTCCTTCTCGGGCTCGAGGAACGTCTCCCTGCACGTTTCCGAGCAGAAGTAGTACGTCCGCCCGCCGGCGACCGCCTTCAGCGTCGACGTCGCCTCGTCGACGTACATGCCACAAACTGGGTCTACCGCCACGGGGTCCCCCCTAACCGGGCGTTATCATTAAGACATGGGTCCGAACGCAGCTTGGCGAGCAGAACAAGCTGTGGCGGCCTCTGCCCACAACGAGGTAGTACGGCGCGTCGGCGGAAATGCCCATCCGGCAAGTCCTGCAGATCGTCGCTATGGCCGCGCCCTCGACCGTTTCACCGCACATCGGGCATCGGTTGAGGTCACGCATCGGATTCGGTCTCCATGAAATCGAAGTTGTCCATACACGCAAGGCTGCAGAAGTGCGCGGGGCCCCGGTCAGGATCCATGCGGACGATGTGCGGGAGGTGACCCGCGTCGATATTCATGACGCAGACCGCGCACGTCGCGATGGGCTCGGCGTGCTTCTCCGGGCTCCCGCAGAAGGCACACCTTGTGGATTCCGATTCGTGCGATGCCGCCATGGCCGCCCCCCCGAAGGAAGGCAGGGTCATCCGAGCTTTGCTTAACAATTGTAAAGGTCCGTACGTGGCGGTGGTGGACGCACGCCTCACGTCATGGTTTGGAGGCGCCCGTCCTCCATCAGGAAGAGCCGGTCTGCCACGTCGACGATCCTCGCGTCGTGGCTGACCATGAGGACGGCGGCACCCGTGCTCCGGGCCACGTGCTGGAACAGCGCGGCCACATCCTTCCCGAGCTTGCTGTCGAGGTTTGCCGTCGGCTCATCCGCGAGGAGCACGCGAGGCGTGTTCGCGAGCGCACGCGCAATTGACACGCGTTGCTTCTCCCCACCGCTCAGCTTCTCGGGAAGATAGTCGAGCCGCTCGCCGAGACCGAGCCCAGTGAGGAGCGTGCCAGCCCGGTTCCGGGATTTGGCGGGGGCGACGCCCGCCAACTCCATCGGCACTTGCACGTTTTCTCTCGCTGTCAGGTTTGCAAGGAGGTTGAAGTCCTGAAAGACGAAGCCGAAGTTCTCGAGGCGGGCGGCGGGCATTGCACGTTCCCGCAAGAGGGTCAGGTCTTTCCCGCTGACGACGATGCGCCCGGCCGTCAGCCTCAGCAGGCCACCGAGGAGGAACAGGAGCGTCGTCTTTCCGCTCCCCGACGGACCCATAATCAGGGTCACCTCTCCTCCTTGAAGCGCGATGTCCACGCCGTCGACCGCGCGGACTTCTGTGCCTCCGTTCGCGTACACTTTCGTGACGCCGTCCGCCCGCAGGGCCTCCATCCTCATCCCCTCCGGAAGATCGAAGCGGGGTCGATGCGCGCAAGCCGTCCGAGCGGCAAGGCCGTGGCGACAACGCTCATGCCGAGCGCCGCCACGAAGACCTCCATGACCTGGGCCGACGTGAAGAAGAGCGTCATCTCCGGGACTGTGAGGCCGATGACGATGGAGGCGGACGCCGTGAAGGCGAGGCCCGCCACGAATCCGATCATCGCTAAGAGTAGAGCCTGGACGAGGACGATCCGCGCGAGTCGGCGGTTGCTCGTCCCGATCGCCTTCAGTACTCCGTACTCCCGCGCACGTTCCATCGTGGCCGTGTACACGGTCAGTCCGATCACCGTGATTCCGACGACGAAGCCAATCAGGTACAGCGTGAGGAGGATCGGAAGGAACAGGCCCGCAATCACGTTGCGGTTGTTTGCGGTAATCTCGTCGAGGGTGAATGCCTCCACGCCGACGAGGCGGTCATCGAGAGCGGCCTGGACCGTGCGCAGGTCCGACCCCGGCGTGACTTTCACGAGGAAGTACGTCGCCGTCCCTGGCGGTAGGACGAGCCCCGTGATGTCCTCGAACCGGACGAACGCGTACTGCATGATGAACATGTTCGTCTCCGCGCTCACCCCCACGACCGTGAATTCGCGCTCGCCGATTCGAACTGCGGACCCCAGGGAGAGACCATACTTTCGCGCCATGATCTGGTCGACGACGATTTCGCGGGGGCCCGGCAACCGTTCGCCCTCGACGATTTTCCAAGGCCCCGCCGTCCCATGGCTCTCGTTGTATCCCACGAGGATCACGCGGGGATGGTCTGCATTGCCGACGTGCAGTTCCACCGTGCGGGAGATGATCGCGGACGATTGCTGCACACCGGGAATCGTCGCCAGTTGATCCGAGAGGTTCAGGGGGAGAATGGAGAAGCTATGGAGGGTGTCGACGACGCCGGCCTGGCCCACAAACAGGTCCGCGCCGCTATTCTCTGTGAAGAGTCCGGCCTGGCGGTAGAACCCGTCGTACGTGCCGGCCAGGATGAGGACGAGCATGATCGCGAACCCCACGCCCCCTGCGCTCATTCCGAGGCGCGTGCGGTCGTGGAACAGGTTCTTCGCGGCAATTGAAACCATATCATGCCCTCTTGTGGCTCAGCGTGTGTCGTCTCTCGGTTCGGCCGCGGAGGTCGGACCGGAGGCAACGGAAAGAGCAGTACCGACGGACTCTGCCCCCCATGCGCTCCACGACTTTCGCCCGTTCCATCGGCTGCCCGCAGACGTCGCACCGAGCCATCGCACCCCTCCATCGCGGAGGACCTGCAATTGGGTTCCGACTTCCGTGCGGAAGGTTCACGCCGAAGGGGTCTTTCAACTGAAAAGGTAAGGCGCGAAGCTTAAAGGATGGGGAGTCCGTGGCACTCTTCCATGGAACTCGATCGTGTCGATGTCGAGATCCTGCGAGCGTTGCAGGAGGACGCGCGGCGTTCGTTTCGAGATCTCGCGCAGCGCGTCGGCGTGAGCGTACCAACGATTAGCGCCCGTGTCGCGACCCTCGAGCAGCTCGGGATCCTCGATGGATACCGCGCCACCGTCGACCCCGAGCGTCTCGGGCAGATCTCGATCTTGTTCGCCGTGAAGTGTCACCCGGCGAAGGCGGAGGCCGTGGGCACTTCGCTCGCGTCGATGCCGGAGATCCGTTGGGCCTCCCGAACCCGGGGCTCCCGTATCCTGGCGGAGGCGGTATTGAACAACGAGGGTCTTTTCGATGGCCTGCTCGAGAAGATCGAATCCCTCAATGGCATCGTCGACTACGACCACTACGTGACGACGAAGCGGCTGAAGGAGGAACCTCGCGCTGTAATCTCCGACCGCCTCCGGACGACGCTGATCTGCTTCCAGTGCCGGAAGGAGATCGAAGGGGAGCCGATCAAGCTGAAAATGGATGGCCGGGACCACTACCTCTGTTGTCGCTCCTGCGAAAAGCTGTATACGGAGAAGTACGCGAAAATCAAGGCCGCGGCAAGGTGAGGCGCGTCAGCTGCCGGGAAGAAACGGAAAGGGTGGAGCCACCCTGACGAGCGGCTCACTGAAATCTCTACGCCCCTTCGACTTCGATTCGCTCGCTCTGGGGAGGACTCTACCGATCAACCTAAGAGGGGCACTCCATCCGCATCACACGGCCGGGAGTCTCGGTGCTGAGCTACCGAAACATTCCGGGGCCCGGTTCCGCGATCGCAGGCTTCGCCGCGTGGCGGAGCTTCGAGAGCTGCGCCTCGAGCGCCTTCGCCTGTTCCTTGAGCGGCTCGAGGTCGACCTTGATCTCTGGAAGCAACTGGTCGACGGCCTCGAGGAGCCGCGCTGCTGCGTACGCATCGGGGATGTTCGGCCGGGCCTCCGCAAGCAGGCTAATCGCATCGTAATCCTGCCATCGCGCCTCGTTCAGGATCACGCCCGCCACACCTGAGATCACACCGGTCTCCAGCTGCGGAATTCCCGCCTCGTCGAGAGACTTGCGCGCGTGGTCTGTGCTCCCAACACCCCAGACACCGACGGGGTTCACGACCTCATCGACAGGCGTTGGAATGCCCTCAAGAGCAACGATCTGGCGGCACCGGTGCGTTCGGGCCCACTTGAGGAGCGACAGGGCGAGGGCGCGGTGAACCCGGTGCGGTAGCGGCACCTCCGCGATGAAAATCGTGAGCTTCGAGGGTGGGTGCGCGTAGATCCGCACGGGGAATTTCGGCTTGTAGGCGTAGACCATCGAAAGCGGGGGGAAGTCCTCCGAGTCGAGCGCGACGATCTGGTCGACCTTCAGGTTCGTGATCAGGTACGTCGCAGCGATCGTGCTCACGAGGCCGACACTCGGGATCGCCTCGATGACGGTCCCTCCGGGGAACTCCATCTCCTTGAACGTGCGGAATTCGATTTCGACCATGGGTTGACCCGCGGTGCTATTGCTCCGACCGTATAAGAAGAAAAGTGAGAAGGGCCCCGCACGAGGGCCCGCAGATTTCCCTACCCGAGCCACGAGAGGGCCTTGAGGAGCCGCGGTCGCTTTTGGACGAAGCCAGATTTCCGAAGGATCCCGTCGCCGCCCAAGAAGCGCCCAGGCACAAGGAAGAACATCATCACGAAGATGACGAGGTAGAACGTCCTGGTGTCTAAGATTGGGTTGGCTGACGGCGCGTCCTGGATCGGCCACATCGCGATCGTGAACAAGGTCATCTGGAGCATGCCGGCGATCGCCCCCACCCTCGTTAGGACGCCGAGGAGGAACGCGACTCCGATTAGGAGTTCTCCATACACGACCAAGTACTCGACGGTCCAATTTCCAGCGAAGCTGTTGAAGACCCCCGCGAAGGGGCCAGACGCAACGGAGGTCCCGCTGAGGAACCCCTTCGTCGCCATTCCACCGCTCCACTCCGTCAGGAGCTTCTGGTACCCGCCCCAGAGGAAGACGAACCCGAGGGCAAGGCGGGCGAGGAAGATTGACCAGGTGCTCCCGCGTTTCCACTCCGTTCCGAAGACGTATTCGAACCATCGTTTCCGCACGTGTGCTGTTGGGAAAGCTTCCATCACGCTCACCGTGGCGAGGATTTGGCGCGACGCCAGAAAACGCTGCGGGCAGTATTGCCGATTCGAGTATATACGATAGGAATACTACGAACTTGTTCGGTTAAAAATACATACGCGGTCAATACTTGATGAGAAAGAGGCGGTCGAAGTGGAATCCCGGAAGATTCAGAAGGTGGGCGCGGCAACACTGACGATCTCGTTGCCCAAGACCTGGGCGGAGCTGAGGAACCTCAAGA
>Ga0209619_10000586_pt1 | contig 25940 bp, 23 predicted proteins | sample Rifsed16ft3_FD_184011 | JGI IMG/M metagenome (GOLD analysis project Ga0209619, IMG submission 184011) | Soil microbial communities from Rifle, Colorado, USA - sediment 16ft 3 (version 2) | ecosystem: Environmental > Terrestrial > Deep subsurface > Rock core/Sediment | place: Rifle, Colorado... | reverse complement strand
TGCCCCTTAGCGGAACCGGGGGCTAGCCGAGCGTTTGCCAGCCGGCGATGTCGGCTCCAAGACCGGTGGGCCCGGTCTTGCGGATTGGAAATGAGATGGAGATAGGAAGGCCAACGTCTGGGGTCCGAGGTCGCCTTGAGAGGTGCTCAATCGTTGAACAGGCTCGAAGTCCATAACCCAATCGTTTGTGCCTGGGCATCGACGCTAGACGGTGGTACCGAATCTAACGATGGGATTGGACATCGGCGACCAGACGAGCACCTACTGCGCGGCGGATTCACAGGGCCAGCGTTCGGCAGCGGCCAGGGTGACTGCGGTCTTAGGCTGCACGCTCAGTGCCGCCGCCGTCGCGCCGAGCGATTGAGACGCTTACGCGCGAGGACAGTCAGGAGCGGAGCAAGCTCTGTATCCTGCCGGATCTCCTGCTTCACGTAGACGCCCATGCGAATGATGGCGCGTAAGACTGGTGGGTCATAGCCGCGCCGCAGCGAGTTGCATATGCGACACGCGGGCAGATAATTGTCCAGGGAGTGAGCGCCACCGCGGCGGTGGGGCACGACGTGATCGGCCTGCCAGCCTGCTCCCAAGGGGCCACCGCACACGTGACAAGTACCTGCAGTCTTGGCTCGAATGGCACGGCGCTCACGGGGCCTGAGGGTCAGCCGCGATTGCGAACTGCGTACTCGGGAGGGGTTTGAGAAAATGTTGCGGATTGTGCCGGCTTTCATCGGGCGCTCAATCGTTCGAGTCTGCGTGCCGCATAACGTATTCTGTCGACCAGTGTATCTACTTATGGTACGCCTCTCTCGCAGCGTAGCAAGGGCACCGGGCGTTTCACGGACCTCGTAAGCTCCCCTTCTTCCACCAGTTCCCGCGGCCCGCCCGACCTCCCACCGTCGGGTTATGCTGCGCGCGGACGCTTTGGTAGCACCGGTCCCGGAAAAACCCCAAAAGCGCAGGCGAGCGACGCCAGCATGCCACCTAAGCTCAGGCATCGCAGCACGATCTTCTCCATGGGCGTTTCTCTCACGACAGCGACGAGATGGCGAGCTTCAGACGGGTGGACGGTAGGTGCCCCACACCGCTCGCAGGCAATCGCTGACTTCTCCCACGGTAGCCCGTGCGCGTACCGCCTCCAGGATCGCAGGCATCATGGGCGCCTCCTGGTCGCGCGCCGCCTCTCCCAATCGGTCCAGCGCAAGCCGCCATCGCGCTTGATCCCGTCGTTTCCGAGCCTGCCGCACGCTGGCTCGCTGGGCCGCCTCCAGGGCCGAGTAGTCCGGCGCGTGCGTAATCGTGGCCGCTCCGTCCTCGGCGTACCGGTTCACCCCGACCACCACCACCTCACCCCGCTCCAGCGCGCACTGGTACTGATACGCCGCCTGGGCGATGGCCTCCTGGAAGTAGCCCGTCTCGATGGCGCGGGCGGCACCGCCCAGCGAGGCGACGTGATCTATGAGCGCCCGCGCTTCCTGCTCCAGCGCGTCGGTCAGGTGCTCCACGTAGTATGACCCGGCGAGCGGGTCTACCGTCTGCGCGACGCCGGATTCGTAGGCCAGGACCTGCTGAGTCCGGAGCGCCAGCCGGGCAGACTCCTCGGTAGGCAGCGCCAGCGCCTCGTCGTAGCCATTGGTGTGCAACGACTGGGTGCCGCCCAAGACCGCGGCCAGCGCCTGAACCGCCACGCGCACGATGTTGTTGAGCGGCTGCTGGGCCGTGAGCGTCGAGCCGCCGGTCTGGGTGTGAAATCGCAGGCGGCAGCTCTGGTCGTCGCCGGCATAGCGCTCCCGCACCAACGTGGCCCATAGCCGGCGCGCCGCCCGGAACTTGGCCGCTTCCTCAAACAGGTCGTTGTGCGCGGCGAAAAAGAACGAGATCCGGGGCGCGATGGCCCCCACGTCCAGTCCCGCGCGCACCGCCCGGTCCAGATACTCCAGGGCATTGGCGAAGGTGAACGCGATCTCTTGCACCGCGGTGCAGCCCGCCTCGCGCATGTGGTAGCCGCTGATCGAGATCGGATTGAACGGCATCCGCTGGTCGATCACGAAGCGGAATGTCTCCGTGATCAACCTGAGCGACGGCTCCAAGGGGAAGATGTACGTGCCGCGCGCGATGTACTCCTTGAGCACGTCGTTCTGCACCGTGCCGCGGATCTGCTCCCGCGATACGCCCTGCTCCTCGGCGACCACCACGTACATCGCCAGCAGCACGGCCGCGGTGGCGTTGATGGTCATGGAGGTCGAGACCCGGTCCAGCGGGATCCCGGCGAACACGGCGGCCAGGTCATCCACCGTGTCGATGGCCACCCCGGTTCGGCCCACTTCGCCGTCGGCCACCGCAGCGTCCGAGTCGTAGCCCATTTGGGTCGGGAGGTCGAACGCCACCGAGAGTCCCGACTGGCCGGCGTCCAGCAGCTGGCGAAAGCGCGCGTTGGTTTCCTGAGCGGTCCCGAAGCCCGCGTACTGCCGCATGGTCCACAGGCGGCCGCGGTACATGGAGGGATGGATCCCGCGCGTGAACGGGAACGCCCCCGGGTGTTCGGCGGCGGTGCCGCCGCGCACGTCGCCCGGGCCGTACACCGGAGCCACGCGCAACCCGGACGGCGCGCGGCGCTCGCCCCGGTCCGCGGGGTCCGGGGCGGAACGGGGCTTCTCGGTCACCCGGCTTCCCCAGCCTCTTTGAGCATGCGCTCCACCAGGGCCACGTCGTCCCGGCTGCCGATCACGAGGGGGGTGCGCTGATGCAGCTCGGTGGGCTCGATATCCAGGATGGGCCGCACCCCGTCGGTCGCGGCGCCGCCCGCCTGTTCCTGGATGAAGGCGAGGGGGGCGCACTCGTACAGCAACCGGAGCTTCCCCTTGGGGGACTTCCGGTCGGCCGGGTAGAGGAAGACGCCCCCGGCCACCAGGTTGCGATGGAAGTCCGCCACCAAGGACCCAATGTAGCGAGCGTTCTTGCCGCCGCCCTTCCCATCCACGCCCTTGAGTGCGTCCACCGCCCGACGGTAGCCAGACGTCCAGAGCGGGTAATTGCTCTCGTTGACCGAGTAGTACTTCCCCGTGGCCAGCGTCCTGATATCCGGATTGAGCAGCAAGAACTCCCCGATCGTTGGATCCAGGGTGAAGCAATGCACGCCGCGCCCCGAGGTGTATACCATGACGGTGCTGGATCCGTAGATGATGTACCCCGCAGCGACTTGCTTGCGGCCAGGCTGCAACAGGTCCGCCAGGGTCCCGGGACCGTCCGGCGAGACCCGCCGGTAGATCGCGAAGATGGTCCCGATGGAGACGTTCACGTCGATATTCGACGAGCCATCGAGGGGGTCGAACAGCAACACATACTTGCCCGGCTGGTACTCGGCCGGAGTGGGAATGAGGCCCTCCTCCTCCTCCGAGGCCATCACGCACACCCGGCCAGTCCAGGCGAACGCCTGCTTGACGGTCTCGTTGGCCAAGACGTCCAGCTTCTGCTGCTGCTCGCCCTGGACATTGGTGCGCCCCGCCGAGCCCAGGACGTCCACCAGTCCCGCTCGCCGGACATTGCCCGAGATGATCTTGGCCGCGAGGGCAATGTCGTAGAGGAGGTTGGATAGCTCGCCGGTCGCGGCAGGATGCAGGCGCTCCTGCTCCATGATGAAGCTTTCGATGGTAACAATCTGCGAAGCTGACACCGTAACACCTCCAACCAGGACCCGGATGCTCCCCGAACGACCTCAAAATAGCTCCCGTCGGTGCGGATCGTCACGGTCCCGTCACGATCGGTACGGTAGACCTCTATCCCGCGCCCGGCCAACCGCTGGAGGACCTCGGGGCTGGGATGCCCGTAGCGATTCTCCCCAACGGAGATCACCGCGACCGCGGGGCGCACCCGGCCCAGGAGGGCATCGCCGGTGGCCCCGGCCGACCCATGATGCCCCACCTTGAGCACTTCCGCCTCCCCCACCGTCTCGACCAACGCCGACTCCGCGGGAAAGCCCGCGTCTCCCGTGAGCACCGCGTCGAACGCGCCATAGGTGACCCGCAGGACCACCGAGTTCTCATTGGCCGCCAGGTGGGTCTCGACCCAGGATTGGGCGGGGTGCAGGATGGCCAGGGTCACCGAATCCAGCGTCACGGTATCGCCGGCGCGGCCGGGGCGCCACGCCGCCCCAACCTCATCCACCGCTCTCTGGAACTCGAGATACAGCGAGGTCCCCAACGGCTGACCCGGCTCGACCACCAGGTCGGGCGTCAGCGCGCCGGTCAAGGCCGGAATCCCGCCCAGGTGATCGGCGTCGCCGTGACTGGCGACCAGAAGATCCAGCGACCGAACCCCGTGCCGGCGGAGAAACGGCAGCACCACGCTCCGCCCGGCATCGCCGGCCGGCGTTCGCGGACCGCCATCCACCACGGCCCAGCGCCCGCGCGGGGTGCGGAGCACGATGGCGTCCCCCTGGCCCACGTCCAGCACGTAGAGGTGGAGCTGCTTCCCGCCCTGACGCGCGGCCAGCGCGGGGATGATGACGCCGGCCCACGCCCCGGCCAGGAGAAGGGTCGCGCCGCGCAGGCGGAGCGCGCCCAGGTTGGGCCGCCGTTGGCAGACCCAGACCGCCGCAGCCAGTGCCAAGACCCACGGGATGGCAAAGGCCGCGCCGGGGAGGCTGCGGATTTGGCCGCCCGGCATCGCCGACGCGATCTCGGCGGTGCGTTCGACCGCGGCGAGCGCGAGTCCCGAGCCTGCCGCGAGGGGTCCTCCGCCGATCAGGCTGACGAGCACGCCCGGGACTGCCACGCCGGTCAAAGGAACGGCCACGAGGTTCGCCAGCAGGCCCACCGGTGCCACCGTCCCGAACGCGAAGGCGGTGATGGGCGCGGTTGCCAGCGTGGCGCCCAGGGATGCCACCATCAGGCTCAGCAGCGGCTGCCCCCGGCGCGCGGAGGGCAGCTGGCGGAGCGCAAACCCCGTGCCCCAGGTCGCCGCCACTGAGAGCCAGGCGCCTACTTCTGTGGCCGCGAGCGGATCGGCGGCGAGCACGACCGCCACGGCAGCGGCAAGCATCGCATCCGGGGGCGGGTGCCGCTGCCGCACCTTCGCAGCCGCATAGAGCGTGATGAACGTGGCGGCTCGCACGGCCGGAGGCGGGAACCCCAACAGCGTGACATACGCCCACACCGCTACCGCCGTCGCCAGCGGTGCCGTGGATGCAGGGAGAGTCAGGCGGGCGAGCATGAGGGTCCAGGCCGCCACGATCCCGACGTGCAGCCCGGAGATGGCCAACAAGTGCGCCAACCCCGCGTCCGCGAACGCCCGCCGCCACCGGGGATCGAGATCGTCCCGGCGTCCTAGGACCAGCGCTTCCACGAAGGGTGCGCGGGCGCCGTACAGTCGCTCGAGGCGACGGGCCAGCGCGTCCCGCAGCGCGAAGCGTACCTGGCGCGGGCCCCGAAGCACCCGGACGTGCTGTACCCGTAACACGCTCGGCGCCCGGAAGGTGCCAACCACTACCGCCCGGGCCCCGGCCACCAGCACTCCCGGCCGCACCAACAGCCGCAGTTCGCCGGCGCACCGCTCGGGCGCGGCCACCACCGTCGCACTGGCCAGGCCGCGCGGTCCGGCGCGATCGTGCAACGCCACCATGGCCGCGTGACGGCCCGGTGGCCAGACCCCGGCGCAGGATGTCTGCCGCCGGGCCTCGGCCAACGCCCCCGTCAACACGCCGACCCCCGCGGCCCCTCCGACGATCCCGGGCCATCCCAGCACGCCGCCCGCCGCCAGCGCCACCACCGCCGCGGCCAACCCGAGGGGCTGCGGCACGGAAACAACGAGGCCGACCCAGAGGCCGGCCCCGTATGCCGCCGTCACGTGAACGATCGGCGGCCGCATGGCCGCCTAGCTCAACCGCCGGACGGTGCTCCGGGGTGCCCCGGTCGCGGCCCCGACCCCACGCGGCGGAAGCCCTCCACCAGCACCATGCTGACGTCGGCGATGGGCTGATCCCGGTGCAGCGCCCAGTTGGCGATGACCTGGCCCGCGTCCGCGGCGACGTAGCACGGCGGGAGGCGATTCAAGGCGAACACGATGACGTCGTCCCGACACTGGGTGCAGCGGCAGAAGTCGGGCGGCCGGAGTCGCTCGTATTCCTGAGCGACGAGGTCCTCGAGCAGGTTCTTCACCCCACGACCAGAAGCTCCCGCGCCGCCGAGACCGGCGTCGCCGTGAAGGTCGCCCCCGTGGTCCCGCTGAGTCGCACCATCCGGTACGATCCGATCCACTCGGCCGGGCCCGGCACCAGTACCACTTTGCTGGTCCGGGTTCTGGTCTGGAGCAGGCCGCCGCGGCGCGCCGGCTTCTCCACCAGCACCTCATGCGTGGTGCCCACCAGCCCGACGTTCTTCCGTCGGGCCACGTCCCGGACCGTGACGATGAGTCGCTCCAGCCGCTCGCCGGCCACCTCGTCGGGCACGTGATCCCGGATCTTGAGCGCCGCAGTGCCGTCGCGCGGGGAATACTTGAACGTATAGGCGTCGTCGAACCCCACCTCGCGCACCAGGCTCTCCGTCTCCCGGAAGTCGGCTTCGGTCTCGCCGGGGAATCCCACGATGATATCCGTGGTAAGCGCGATGCCCGGAACGGCCCGGCGCAGGCGCACCACGCAATCCAGGTAGCGCTCCCGGGTGTAGCGCCGCAGCATGCGCTTGAGCACCCGCGACGAGCCGCTCTGGACCGGGAGGTGAACGTGCTCGCACACGGCCGGTACCTGAGCCATGGCCGCGATGACCCGATCGGAGAAGTCGTTGGGGTGCGGGCTGGTAAACCGCACCCGCCTGATCCCGGCCACCTCACCGACCGCGTGCAGCAAGTCGGCGAAATCGGACCGGCCATCGTGGTAGCTGTTGACCGTCTGCCCCAGCAGCGTGACCTCGGAGACGTCATGGGCGGCGAGCCCCTCCACCTCGCGCACGACGTCGTCCAGTTTACGGCTGCGCTCCGGACCCCGTGTCATCGGAACTACGCAGAACGTGCACCGATAATCGCAGCCCCGCTGGACCGTCACAAACGCCGACGGCGCGGAGGCCGGGCGCGCCGGGTCCACGTCCTCGTAGTGCTCCCACCCCTTGAACGCCACAGCGGCCGTGCGCTCGCCGGCCCGGGCGGCCGCGATCAGCTCGGGCAGGCCACGATACCCGTCCGGTCCGACCACCAGGTCCACGTGCGGCGTGCGCTCCAGCAACGCCGTCCCCAGTCGCTGCGCCATGCACCCCACCACGCCCAGGACGTCGCCCGGACGCTTGTACCGCTTGAGCTCGCCCACCCGGCCGATCACCCGCCGCTCCGCATGGTCGCGCACGGCGCAGGTGTTCACCAGGATGACGTCCGCCCCCTCCGGCTGCTCCGCCGGGACATAGCCGTCCCGCCCGAGCAGCCCCAGGATCAGCTCGGTATCGGCCACGTTCATCTGGCAGCCGTAGGTTTCGATGTAGACTCGCAGCATGTTCAGGCGGCGTCGGCCAGCATCACCCCGCCCTGCTGGCGAAGCGTCACGCCGAGGCGGGGGGGCCTGGCTCCATCCGCCGGAAGATAGACCGTGAGGTAATCTTCCGTGAGGCCCTCGAACCGAGCGGCCTGCCGGGCCATCAGCACGACGTCCGCCGGTCCGCCGTCCCGGCTCGCCTGGTAACGCCGCCGATGCGACGCGGCCAGGTCTCTCAGCTCGGCACCGCGTGCGGCGGCGACCCGCGGGTCCACCGGCCGCCCCAGCCGCCGGGCCGAGGCACCGGGCCGTTCCGAGTAGGGGAACACGTGCAGGTAGGTGAACGGGAGCGCCGACACCAGGTCCATCGTGGCCCCGTGGTCGCGGGCCGTCTCCCCCGGGAATCCCACGATCACATCCGCGCCGAGGCCGAGTCGCGGCAGCCGCTCCGCCAGCCACTCGATCCGCTCGCGGTAGGTTCGGGCGGTGTACCAGTGACGCCCCATCCGCTTGAGCAGCCGATCACTCCCCGATTGGAGCGGCGCGTGTAGGTGCGGCACCAGCCGCAGCGGCTGGCCGATCATCAGCTCGGCCAGCGAATCCTCCACTTCGGTCGCCTCGACCGACGAGAGTCGGAAGCGTACCCGGGGAACCCGTCGGACCAGCTCCTCCACCAGCCGACCCAGCGTCATGCCGCCGCCACCGTCCCGACCGTAGGCGCCGATGTGGACCCCCGTGAGGACGATTTCCTCGTGTTGCTCGGCGAGCAGCCCGGCTTCGGTCACGAGGTGGTCCGGCGGACGCGAGCGATTAGCTCCCCGCGCCAGCGTAGTGGCGCAGAAGGTGCAGTGTTCGTCACAACCGTCCTGAATCTTGAGCCAGGCACGACTGCCACGCGCGAAGGAGCGAAGCAGATCTCCGGGGTTCCGCGCCGGGAGTCCCAGCGCGGCGAGCACCCGCGACGGCCCCGCGCCGCCCACCACCGCTTCCACGCCCGGCAGCCGCGCCATGGTCCCGTCGTCCAGCGCCGCCGCGCAGCCCATGACGACGGTGCGCAGGCCCGGCCGTTGGCGCGCCAGCCTTCGCACCAATCCCCGCATCTTGGCCTCGGCCACGTGGGTGACGGTGCAGGAGTTGACCACGGCCGCGTCCGCCAGAGCCGGATCCTCGACCGGCGTCGCACCCGACTCCTCCAGCGCCTGCCGTACCAACTCGGTGTCGTACTGGTTGGCCTTGCACCCGAAGGTGTGGAGATAGACCCGCATCAGCGAATACCCACGGGGATGATGATCACGCCGAGGGAGAAGTACCATCCCCGTTCGTCGGCCCCGCCACCCGAGCGATGAAAGCGCTCCACCGACGCATCCAGGCTGGCCCGGCCGCCGGCGAGGAGCAGGCCGGTGCCGCCGGTGATGACCGTCTCGCTGGGTTGCGTCGCCACGTTGCTGAACGGCAACTGCCGATATCGGACGCCAAAGCGAAGGGGGAGGGTGGCGCCCCGCGCCCGCGGGCGCGACAGCTCGATGCCGGACCCGATCTCCCACGTGTCGAATGCCCGGCTCGGCGCGAAGAGATCTTGCTGGGCCCGGGACCAGGAACGCCGGACGGCCGTTGAGGACAGGCTGAGCCCGGGGGCCGGCGTCAGGCGCAACCCGCCGCTCAGGCTCACGGGCAGCCGGACAGATCCCGCGCTCCGAGTCCCACTGGTGATTGCCAGGTCGCCGTCCACCCGGGCCGACGCCGCCAGCTCGATGGCGCTGGTGGGGAGCAGCACGACGCCGGCCGAAACACCGGTGCCCGAGAAGGCCAGATAGCTCCGCTCCACGTACGGCGCATAGTCCTGGTTGGAGAAGGTGCGTCCTACCGTCAGCTTGCTCGACCCACCGAGCAGATGGAACGCCGCGCCGATCAGCAGGCGAGACCACGGCCGGAACGCGAGCGCGCCGCGGAAGTCCGTGACCGCGCCATCGGACGCGACCCGGTCGGTCACCTCCAGGGTGTCCCGGCGCAGCACCTGCGTGCCCGTGGTCGTGATGTCATAGGTCCGCTCGGCGTAGGTCGAGAAGCTCAGGGCGAAGGACAACGACGTGCTCGGGATGGGCCCACCGAAGATGCCAAAGGGGAACCTGGTCTCGCGAAGCCCTGAGACCGTGGAATCGCCGGCCGTGTAGTGACGCAGGGTGGTTCCGGCGGCGCCGCCAGCCAACAGGCGTTCCAATCCCGCCACCGTGGCGGGGTTGAGCGCCGAGGTGGGATCGAACGCCCCAATGCCGCCGCCCAGCGAGCGGGCGCGCACCGCCAGCGGATCCCCGGGAAACCCTATCCCGATCAACCCGTAGACGGAGTTCTGCGCCGCCGCCGAGCCGGGCGCCAATAACGCCGTCACCACCAGCATCGCCGCACGGCGCATGGTCAGCTTCCCGGGAGCCGGAACGGCAGCGCGTAGGTCACGCGGATCGCCGCCGGCGTGGCGGATCCCTGCCCCGGCAGCTCAACCGCGTTGATGGATGCGGCCTCGGGCTCCAGTTGGAGCATCAGGCTGCGCGGCGCCGCCGGGTTGCCTCGCCACAGGAGCAGGATCTTGGTGATATCTACCGACACCGTGTCGCTACCGCCCACCGCCACCCTCACGGAGCCACCGTAGGACGTGTCGGCCACGGGCGATTTCGGTCCGAAGTCGGAGCCGAGCGCGATGACGCGCAGCAGGAACGTGTCCCCCGGGGCGCCGAAGATGGGCTGCGCCGGGGGCACCAGCAGCGTGGCACGCACCACCAGCGTCGAGTCCACAATGGAGGCTGGCAGATTCAGCTTGACGAACGCGCGCGCGCCGGTCGCGCCGCCGACCATCAACCCGGTCGGTGGCGGGAATCCGCCGGGATCCGCCACGAAGGTCTTGAACCTGGATCCCCAGGAGTCGCTTCGGGTCACCCGCGTGGTGCCGGTGGACGAATCCACCTGGACGAACCGCGTGATGCGGGCGGCCACCGCGATCGAGTCCGAGGCGAGGGTCACGAACGCCGGGTCCGGAGAGCTGATGCGCACGCCGATACCCACCTGCAAGCTCTCGGGTCCGAAGTGTCGCAGGGCGACCGCCGGGAACGTGGCCGCCACGGTGTCCATGACCAGGGAGTCCGGGACCGGCAGCGTCGCGACCAGGGTGCTGTCCTGGAAATAGGGGGTCATGTCCCCGTAGGTGGTGGCCGAGTCCACGGTGATCGGAATCTCATGGAGCGCCAGCGTCACACCGCTGACGCCGGCGTTGCGCCGGACGATGTGGAGCCTGACCCGCAGCGAGTCGGTCCGGATAATGGAGTCCTTGACCGTGGTATCGCCCCCGGCGTACTTGGCGTTGAACGGGACAAACACGATCATCGCTTGGGCTTCCGCGGGGCCGCCCGGCCCCACCACCTGCACTTGCCTCGCCTCATGGGGAAGCAAGTAGCCGCTGTAGGACCCGACCGGCTCCACGCCCGTGAGCAGCGTGTCCCGCACCCGGATCTCCCCCGCGGGACAGAACTCGGGGCACAGGCCCGGCGCCGAGACGATATCCTGGCAGGCCAGCCCGACCGCAGAGGCCAGGGCCATCAGCGCCACCGCGCGACGCTTCATGCCGGCGCCTCCGGCCGGAAGCGATCCGGCAACAGGTCCTTGAGCCACCAGCGGCGAGAGTCCTGGGGCCCCACCGACTCGACCATCAGCCCTGCTCCGAACTCAGCCAGCACCTGACGGCACGCCCCGCACGGCGCGGCAGCTGGTGCCGCGTCGGTCACGATGACCAGGCGCCGGAAGCGCCGCGCTCCTGCTGCCACGGCTGCGCCGACCGCCACCCGTTCCGCGCAATTGGTCAGACCGTACGATGCGTTTTCCAGGTTGACTCCAACGAAGACGCGGCCGTCATCCGCTTCCAGCGCCGCGCCCACGGCGAACTTGCTGTAGGGGGCATAGGCGTTGGCGCGCGCGGCGCGCGCGGCGGCGATGAGCGGATCGTCCATGTTGATCGTTATCCGTTATCCGTTGTCCGTTGTCCGTTATCCCCACGGCCCCACCCAGCAGCGGCGCACGCGGGCCTGCCGCCCACGGATAACGGACAACGGATAACGGACAACCCTTCTCTAAGTCCGGTTTTATCGGTATTCACGCGGTAGTCTCGATCCAAGCCCCGTCAGGATTTCGTAGGAGATCGTCCCCGCCCAGCCCGCGAACTCATCCAGCGTGATGGCCGCTTCGCCGTCTGATCCGAACAGCGTGGCCACGTCGCCCGGCGCGGCGCGCTCGGCCTCCACCATCAGCATGTCCATCGTCACCCGACCCACCACCGGGCACCGGCGCCCGCCGAGGAGGACCTGGGCACGCCCCGGCACAGCGCGCGGAATGCCATCGGCATAGCCGATACCGAGCGTCGCGATGCGGGTGTCGCGAGGGGCTCGCCACTCCGCCCCATAGCTCACCGAGTCGCCCGGCCGCAGCCGGCGGGTGCTCACCACCCGAGCCCGCACGGCCGCGACCGGCTCAGGTTCAGGTGCGTGGTCGCCCGCTCGCCCCCCGTAGAGGAATACGCCGGGGCGCACCAGATCGAGCCGCTCACCCTGCCGCCAGATCCCCGCACTGTTCGCCGCGTGCACTAGCGCCGGTCGCCGGCCCAGGCACGCGAGCGCCTGCTGGAAGCGGGCCCACTGCTCGCGGACGGAGCCGGCGTCCAGGTCCGCCGAGTGCCAATGGGTGAACGCTCCTTCGAGCTGCGGTGACCTGACGGCGGCCAGCCGTTCGGGCTCGTCCCATCTGATACCCGCGCGGGCCATCCCCGTGTCAATCTCGAGATGAAACGGGAGCGTCCACCGCTCCGCGACGTCCGGATCGTCCAAGACCGCGCGCAGATCATGCGCTCGGTAGGCGGGCTCCAGCTTGGGAAGCGCGGGGGTAAAAACGACGATCGGACGGCGGATGCCGGCCGCCCGTAGTTCCACGCCTTCCGGGATGGTGGCGACGCCGAACCCCCACGGGTCGAGCGCTTCCAGCGCCTTCGCTACCGGCACCGCGCCCAGGCCGTACGCGTCGGCTTTGACCATGGGGAGCAGCCGCGCGCCCTGCGCCGCCGCCTGAGCGGTCCGCGCATTGTGCACGAGCTTGGCGAGATCAACCTCGACCCACGCCCGCTCCCGGTGCGCTTGCGTTGACGCATTCACGGCCGGCCGGGTATTGTAACCGGCCCGGAGGTGCAAATGCAAGAACCATCAGCGCTTGGACGTGCTGTCCATCTGGTCCGCGACCTCAGAACACGGTGCCCGTGGGATGGGGCACAAACGGAAGAAACGCTGCGCCCCTACCTGGTGGAAGAGGCGCTGGAACTCGATCACGCGCTTGGGACGGGCGATCCACGGGCGATCCGCGACGAGCTGGGCGATCTGCTTCTCCACCTCGCGTTTCAGATCGTCCTCGGCGAGGAGAAGAACCGCTTTGGATCTGAAGACGTGGTGAGTGCCATGGAGCGGAAGATGTGGCGGAGGCACCCCCACCTCTTCCCCACCCAAGCGGGAGATGCGGCAGAGGCGGCCGGGGCCGAGGCCGGCGAAGCAGCAGGCAGCCCCAATTCCCATGGCAGCTGGGAGCGCACCAAGGTCCTTGAGCGAGGGGCGGACGGACCGGGCGTTCTGGATGGGCTGCCGCCCAATCTCCCTGCCCTCATCATGGCGTTCCGGCTCCAGGAACGGGCGGCCGGCGTGGGGTTCGACTGGCCCGACGCGGCGGGTCCCGCGGAGAAGGTGCGCGAAGAGTTGGCCGAACTGGAGAAGGAGACGCATCAGGGACATGCGGCCGATCGGGAGCGGGTCGCGCATGAGGCCGGCGATCTCCTGTTCGCGGTCGTCAATCTGGCTCGGAAGCTCGACTGCGATCCGCGAGCCGCACTGGAGCAGGCGAATCAGCGGTTCGCCACACGGTTTCGCGGGATGGAGAAGCTGGCGGCGGAGCGCGGGATTCGAATCGGGTACGCCGGCTTGGACGAGCTAGACCGGCTGTGGGAGGAGACGAAAACGATCGCTCGCTAGCGCCGCAGAGTCGACGCACTTCGCTTGCGGCGCGGTGGATCGGAACCCAGGATTGGGATGACGGCAACACATGTACCGGTTGGGCGTACTGCCGCACTGGGAGCCGGGGATGCCAACGGCTGAGCCCCACATCTCGTTGATAGTGCCGGCGTATAACGAGGAGAACTACCTCGCTCGCACGCTGCAGGGCGTGAACCAGGCAAAGGAGGCCTATCGGGACCCCTCCTCCATAGAAGTCGTCGTGGTGAACAACATGTCAACGGATAGAACCGAGCTGGTTGCGCGAAGCCACGGTGCGCAAGTCCTGGTTGAGGAGAAGAGGTGCATCGCGGCAGTGCGGAATCGTGGGGTCAGAGGCTCGTTCGGCAGGATAGTCGCTTTCCTGGACGCCGACAGCTTGGTTTCGAGGAACGTGTTCAATGCCATTCAAGAGACCATGATGTCTGGCAAGTACATCGGCGGCAGTACTAACGTCAAACTGGACAGGATGTCGGTGGGTCTGTTCGCGACGATGTGCCTGACCGTCTTCCCTGCCAGACTCCTGTTCGGTGTTTCCGGTGGCCTTTTCTTCACGGAACGATCTACATTTCATGAGCTGGGTGGGTTTGATGAACGATTCTACTGCGCAGAAGACAGCGCGTTTCTTCTGGCGCTCCGTAAGCACGGCAGGCGGCTCGGAAGAGGTTTTCGGGTACTGAAGAACGAGGTGACCATCACGTCCTCCAGGTCTTTTGACCGCTTTGGGGACTGGTACTACCTCCTCAACCTACCCCGAATACTCCTCCACGGGGGGAGTCGCGCGTTTCAGAGTCGCGAGTTCTGCAACAGGTACTGGTACAACCCGGACAGATGAGAATGGGCTCGCCAGCCGTCGGCTTGAGCGCCCCGCCGCCGCAGCCACGTCGACTCAGGAGACTGTCACATGCGTCCCCCGCGATTTGGGTTCTTGCTACCAGGCGTCATCCTCGCGTGCCAGCGCGCGCCAGCTCCGACCTCGGTGCCCGTGCGCCAGGCGATTGAGGCGCGCAACGCGAATGCCGAGCGGTGGTACCTCAATGGCCAGGTCGATTCCCTCGCCGCCATCTTCGCCGAGGATGCCTGGCACTTAGCGCCCAACATGGCGCCCCTGGTTGGCCGGGATTCCTTTCGGGCGTTCTGGACCAATGCCCTCAGGTGGGGGCGTTGGGAGTTCGACCATCAGACCCAGGATGTGGTGACGGGTGGTTCCCTTGCGGTTGAACGCGGCCGCTACGCGCTGAAGTTCACCCCCGGGGAGCAGGCGCCCATGCTCGGGTTTGAGGATCGGGGTAACTACGTCGTGCTCTGGCGACAGGATACGGACGGCGAGTGGCGCGTTGTCTGGGATGCGCCGGTCAGCGAGCTTCCGCCCCCCGGCCCGCCGGCTCGCTAGCGCGGCCGGCAATTGGTTAGCCTGCCCGCTCCTGACACACTGCGATGGCTAGTTCACAACAGTGTCTGAGCGGTCACACGGTTCTCAGACTACGGTGTCGTGATGCCAGTCTCACTGAATCGCCTTCTTCTCGTATCCAGCATGAGCGTCCCGAGCAGCGTTCTCGGCCAACCCGACAGTGCCATCCGCAGTTCCCTCCGAACCGTGGAGATTCAATCCGGACGCGTCGAGACGGTCTATAGCGACGAGCGGCACTTCGAGGCGCCGAACTGGTCGCCTGACGGGCGCTTCTTTGTGGTGAACAGCCAGGGTCGGCTCTATCACCTGCCTGCTCGCGGCGCCAAGCGCCTGGCGGAGATCCCAACCGGATTCGCCACCCGGGTAAACAACGATCACGGAATCTCCCCCGATGGCAAGTACCTCGTCCTGAGTCATCACGCCGACGAGCACATCACGGACCCGGCGCAGGACTGGCTCGCGTCCAGCATCTACCTCCTGCCGATCGTCGGCAGCCCGACACCGGTGAAGGTCACGGCGAAGGCCCCGAGCTTCTGGCATGGATGGTCCCCTGACGGACAAACGCTCGCGTTCGTGGGGCGCCGAGATAGCGAGTGGGACATCTATACCATCCCGGTGGGCGGTGGAGAGGAGCGACGCCTGACTACCTGCCGCGGCCTCGATGACGGCCCCGACTATGCACCCGACGGAGCGTTCATCTACTACAACTCATTCTGCAGTGGGAAGATGGAGATCTGGCGCATGCGCTCCGACGGCAGTGGGGCCGAACAGCTCACACGCGACGCGTACTCCAACTGGTTCCCGCACCCGTCGCCCGACGGTCGCTGGGTGGTGTTCCTCGCCTATCTCGAAGACCAAGGAGAGGACCATCCGTTCGGCAAGCAGGTGAAGCTTCGTCTCATGGACCTGCGCGACGGTTCCGTGCGCGATCTGACGCCGGTCCTGTTCGGTGGTCAGGGCACCATCAATGTTCCCTCATGGTCGCCTGATAGTCGCCGGGTGGCCTTCGTGGCGTACGAGAGACGTTAGGAGATCGGACGTGAAATCCTACCGGGTCCCCCACACCGACTTGGACGTGTCCCGTATCGGCTACGGATGTATGAACCTGGGCGGGAGCTGGGATGATGCCCCGCTCGGCAAAGCCGAGCGGTCCAGAGCCGCCCAGCTCGTCGCCACGGCCATCGAGCAAGGCATCACCCTGTTCGACCATGCGGACATCTATACCTGGGGCAAGTCCGAAGCGGTGTTTGGCGAGGTGTTGCAGCAGCTTCCAGGCGTGCGCGACAAGATCGTGGTTCAGTCCAAATGTGGCATCCGTTTGCAAGACGATCCCCAGCCACGGGATCCGCCCCGCTATGATTTCAGTTATCAACACATTCTCCGAGCCGTGGAAGGCAGCCTGCGCCGACTGAACACGACTCATCTGGACGTTCTCCTGCTGCACCGCCCAGATGCGTTGGTGGAGCCGGAAGAAGTGGCCAAAGCCTTCGCCGAGCTCCAGCGGAGCGGAAAAGTCCGCCATTTCGGCGTGAGCAATCACACCGCCGCCCAGATTTCGCTTCTGCAAAAGCACCTCGATCAGCCGCTCGTCATCAACCAGGTCGAACTCAATCTGCTTCACGCTCACCTGATCAACGACGGCATTGTGGCCAACCAGGAGGGAGACCAGTACCGCGCAGCCGCCGGAACGCTGGACTACTGCCGCCTGCACGATGTGATGATCCAGGCCTGGTCACCGGTGGCCGTGGGGAAACTCATGGATCCGCCACCCGACGCGGAGGAGCAGATCCGCAACGCCGCGGCGAAGGTGGCGCAGTTGGCCAAGACGAAACACACCAGCAAGGAGGCCATCGCGCTGGCCTGGCTATTGAGGCATCCTGCCGGTATCCAACCGCTGGTGGGCACGACCAACCGGGATCATCTGATCGCCAGTTGCCTGGCCGATCGCCTCGATCTCAGCCGGGAAGAATGGTACGCCCTGTTTGCGGCTGCTAGAGGTGCACCAGTACCGTAAGGGCTCGACCGTTAGGGCCGCAACCGGTGCATCTGCCGGGGGAACGCGATCGCCTCCCGCACGTGCGGCATACCGCAGATCCACGCCACCGTGCGTTCTACGCCGAGCCCAAACCCCGAGTGCACGAAGGTGCCATACTTCCTGAGGTCGAGATACCAGCCGTAGGCCTCCTCGGGCAGGTGCTCCTCCCGGATGCGAGCCAGTAACCGATCGTAGTCGTCCTCCCGCTGGCTCCCGCCGATAATCTCCCCGTACCCTTCGGGCGCCAGGCAGTCGTTGTTCAACACGGTGCGCGGGTCGGCCGGGTTTTCTTTCATATAGAAGGCCTTGGCCTCCTTGGGGTAGTTGTAGACCAGCACCGGCTTGTCGAACGAGTTGGCCAGCATGGTCTCCTCATCACCACCCACGTCCTTGCCCCACGGGATGCTCGCGCCCATCCCCTCGATCTTCTTCAACGCGTCCGTGTAGGAGATGCGATGGAACGGCGGCGTCACGCGCTCGAGCGGCGCCGTGTCGCGCTCCAGCTCCTTCAGTTCCTCCTTCCGCCGGTCGAGGCAGCGCCCCACGACGTAACTCACGAAGTCTTCCTGCAGGCGCATGTTGTCCTGGGAGTCGTACCAGGCCACCTCCGGCTCCACCATCCAGAACTCGGCCAGGTGCCGGCGGGTCTTGGACTTCTCGGCCCGGAACGTGGGGCCGAAGCAATACACTTTACCGAGAGCTGCGGCGGCCGCCTCGAGATACAGCTGGCCGGTCTGCGCGAGGTACGCTTTGCCGAGGTCGAAGTAGTCGGTCTCGAACAGGTTCCCGGCCGATTCTCCGATGGCGGCGGTGAGGAGCGGGGTGTCCACCAGCACGAAGCCGCGCTCGTAGAAGAAGTCCCGCATGGCCTGGATAGCCTCATGGCGCACCCGCATGATGGCCACCTGCCGCCGACTCCTGAGCCACAGGTGCCGGTGCTCGAACAGGAACGTCGTTCCGTGTTCTTTGGGAGTGATCGGGAAGTCAACCGACGGACCCAGGACCTCCAGCCCGGTGAGCGTCAGCTCGACGCCACCGGGCGCCCGGGCCTCCGATCGCACGGCCCCGGTCACGACCACCGAGGTCTCCTGCGTGAGCTGCTTGAACGACTCCCACACCGCTTCGTGCAGCTCGGCCTTGGGGAGGACGGCCTGGACGTTGCCGGTGCCGTCGCGCAACACCAAGAACCCGATCTTCCCGCTGGAGCGCGTGGTCATGACCCAACCACGGACGGAGGCGGACGAGCCAACCAGCCGGGTGAGGTCGGCGATGCGCACGATGTCCTGCATGGCGGGCATATGCTAACGGAATGCCGAATGCCTGACCACCCCTTCATCATTCGACGTTCCCGGTTGAATATTCGGACATTCATCTTCCACGAGGTCTACGACATGAGCAGTGAACTCGCCGCCAAGTCCTGCGTCCCCTGCCGCGGCGGCGTGCCGCCGCTCAAGGGCGCCGAGCTGCAGGCGCTCGCCAAGAAGCTGGGTGGCGGCTGGCGTGTGGTGAACGAACACCACCTGGAGAAGGACTACGCCTTCAGGAACTTCAAGGAGGCGCTCGCCTTCACCAACGCGGTGGGTGAGATCGCCGAGCGGGAGGGCCACCACCCGGACATCTACCTGGCGTGGGGGAAGGTCGGCCTCACCATCTGGACCCACAAGATCGACGGTCTGACGGAAAGCGATTTCGTGTTGGCGGCCAAGGCGGACGAGGCCTCACGGTCTTGACCGCCCGACTTCCAGATTCTGGGCCCAGATCCGGCTGGGCAGATTACGAAACTGCTTCTGGTCGACCCACACTCCGGCCTCGCTGAATTCCAGCACGACCTCCGGACCCCGGGCCGGGCCGGCGGTGGCCCAGACTACGAGCCGCGTAGCCGGTGCGCCGCAGATTACGAACCGCCCGCCGTGGTCCGCCCTCCCAGGCGCCTCCGGCACCTTCCCCGAGAGTTGAACGTGAATCTCGGCATCCGGCACGGCGCCGCCGGTGGAGTCCCGCACCACGCCGATGATGACGCGTTCGCCCTGCCGCAAGCCATCCGGGCACAGGCGGCCAACGAGGACCGGCTCGGGGGGTACCGACAGCGTCACCGTGGCGCGGGAGCCGCGGACCAGGTTCACGGACGTGGTTTCCGCGAGGACTCCGAGCGAATCGAGTCGGGGGTGGGTGAACCAGACTCGGTATGCGCCCTCCAGAGACGTAGAGAGCTGGAACTGCCCGCGATCGTCGGCGGAGACCGCGCGATCGGTCCCTGTCAGTCGTACGGTGGCCCGCGGCAGCGGAGCCCCGCCCCGTGTGGAATCGACCACGTATCCCTCGATCAGCGACTCGCCCACGGAGTACACCACCGCGCCTGCCCCAGTCGTGATCGTGAGCACCTGCCCACCGGTCTCTCGATACCCCACGATGTTGGGCCACGGATAGGTGTACCGCCCGAGACGTGGCGTGCGAATCCACCAGTGCTTGACGACCCACGGTCCGGTCGGCAGGCGCAGGAACTCCACGTAGCCCCCGACCGCTCCTCTTGGCAGATCCGGTGGTAGCCGAAGCTGCGTGTACCTGAACTCCAGGAACCGTAGCTCTAGGCCGTCCACCGCGATCCAGAGCACGCCCTCGACGTCAGGCAGCGAGCGGCCCGGCGCCGGCTCGAACGCCAGGCCTACCAGCCCCGGGTGTTCAGGTCTTCCCTGGCGGGCACTGAAACAGTGCGTACTGAGGAAGACGTCGCCCAGAAGCACCTCGGCATCGGGGCCGTAGAAGTCCACGCTGTCCCCGGTGGCCGCCGCCACGTACCCGCGCCGCGCCAAGTCCTCAGCGGCAATGCTGCCAAACGGCCTTCCGAAGTAGCCGGACCAGGTTGACCTGCGTTCCTCGAGCGGCCCCGCCACGCCCGTCCGCTCGCGCTCGAATCGTTCCAGCGTGTACCAGTGAGCCCGCTGGCCAAGGGTCCACTGGACGGCCGCGAGGGCTTCGCGGGCCTCTTCCCAGAGTTGGGCCACCACCGTGCCAGCTTCTCCCCGCGTGCCGCATTGGGGGCGTCCCGCCACCACCACCGCCGGGAGGCGCAGCGGCACCGCGTCCACCTCCAGGCGGAAGTGCCTCGTCTCACTGTCGGCCAACGCCATCGGCGGCGATTCCCAGAGGCGGAACCCGATGCGCTTGGACCGTAACCGATAGGTCCCCGGCGCCGGGGCGCGCAGCAGAAAGGTCCCAGACTCGCCGGTCAAGGCTCGCGCGACCTCGACGCCGTCTTCGTTGATCAGCACCACGAACGCGCCCCCAACCGGCACTCCGCCCCCTCGCTCCACGAGCTGGCCACTCACTGCCTGTGCTCGCAGTGGTGTCGCCACAGCCAGCGAGAGCATGAGCGCTGCGGCAGGCGCGGCGGAAGCGCGCATCAGCGAGGCACCTCCAGGTCCTGCTTCCAGATCCGGCCCGGTAGGCTCCGGTACTGCTTCTCGTTGATCCATAGGCCGGCTTCGCTGAAATCCAGGATGACTGCGGAGCGCGGTTCTGCGCCACCCACCGCCCGCAGCGTCACCCGTTCTTCCCTGGGAATGCCGCATAAAACGTAAGCGCCGCTCGAATCGGTGGCGGCGGTTGCCTGGAACGCGCTCGCGTTCAGGCGACCGGCCCCGCCCCTGACGGACTGCCATTCGGCTCGGACTTCCACGCCCGGCACCGGCGATGTCGTGCCTGCCCGATAGACCTTGCCAACGATCACCCGTTCTCCTGCCTCCAGGCGTGCGGGGCACAGCCGTAGCGTGACGACCGGCTCGGGCGGCACCGCGAGCGTCACGGTGGCGCGCTCGCCGCGCGCCAGCTGCACCGGCGCCGCGTCCGGCGTGAACCCGAGCGAGTCGAGCCTCGGGTGCCGGAACGAGACGGCGTACTCACCATCCAGCCGCGCCGCGATCTGAAACTGGCCCCGCTCGTCAGCGATGGTCTCACGCTGCACGCCCTCCAGGAAGACGGCCGCCCCCGGCAGCGGCCGCCCGCCGCGCGAGGAGTCCACCACCGTTCCCTCCAGGATCGCATCCAGCGCCGAGAACACCACGGCACCGGAGCCGGTGCTTATGGTCACGACTTCGCCGCCAACCTCCCGGAACCCTTGGACCTTGGGCTCAGCCGGGCGCCCGCTGTCCCGGTACACCACCCTGGCCATCTGCGCCATGCGGATCCACCAGTGCTTGACGATCCAGGCACCCGAGGGAATGCGCATGAACTCCACCCGGCCGCCCAGGGCTCCCTCCGGCAGTTGCCAGGGCAATTTGGCGTACGTGAAATCGAGGAATCGTAGCTCCAGGCTGGCCTTCTCGATCCAGAGCACTCCTTCCACATCCGGGAGCGTGCGATTCGGCACCGGCTCGAACACCAGCCCCACCAGACCCGGGTGCTGGTTCCCGCCGTCGCGCACAGTGAAGCAGTGGGTGTTGACGAATCCATCGCCGAGGAGCACCTCGGCATCCGGAGCGTAATAGTCCACCGTATCCCGAGGACCGGTCACGACGTAGCCGCGACTCACCAGCTCCTCGCCGGGGACACTCCGGAACGGCGTTTCGCTGTAGCCCGACCGGGTGGACCGCTGCTCCTTGAGCACCCGGCCTCCCTGGGCGCCAAAGTCCCGCTCGAAGCGCTCCACGGTGTATTGGAGCGCGCGCTGGCCGGCCGTCCAGTGCACGGCCGCCAGCGCTTCGCGGGCTTCTTCCCAGAGCTGGGCCACCGCCGTGCCTTGTTCTCCCCGCGTGCCGCACTGCGGGCGTCCCTCCACCACTACCGGCGGGAGGCGGGCCGGAACCGCTTCCACCCGCAGGCGGTAGCCGATGGTCTCGCCCGCTGCCAGGGTCAGCGGCGGGGACTCGGCGACACGAAATCCGATCCGCTTGGATTGCAGGCGGTAGGTGCCCGGAGCGGGGGCCCTCAACAGGAAGGTCCCATCGGGGCCGGTGAGCACGCGAGCGGCTTCCTTGCGCTCTTGATCGAGCAGCACGACAAAGGCGCCGCCGATCGGGAAGCCGTTGCCCAGATCCACCAGCTGTCCGCGCACCGCCTGCGCGGGCAACGGCGCCGCACCCGCCACTGCGGTCAGCGCAACGAGAAGCCCCGGAAGGGAAAGCCGTTTGGGCATCTGGTCCCCACCCATACCATACGCGCACCGCCCCGGTACGTCACGCCCTCATCCCACCCGGAATAGCTCCATCCCCCGTTCGTAGCGGCGCTCGATCCGTTTCCGCAGGGCCTCGTGCCCCGGTGAAGCAAGCGCGGGATCGCGCTCCAGCATCCGGAGCGCGATCCGGCGCGCGGCGACCACCAGATCGGCGTCCGTTACCAGGTTGGCGAACCGGAGGCCGATCCCGCCCGACTGCCTGACACCGGCCAGCTCGCCCATCCCCCGCTCCTGTAAGTCCAGCTCCGCAATCCGGAAACCGTCCGTCAACCGTGCGAAGCGGCGGAGTCGAGGCATTGCCGGCCGGTCGTCGGTGAGCAGGATGCATTGGCTGGCCTCGCTGCCTCGCCCTACCCGTCCGCGCAACTGGTGCAGCTGAGCCAGCCCAAACCGCTCGGCGTGCTCGATCACCATCACCGTAGCGTTCGGCACGTCAATGCCAACTTCGATGACCGTGGTGGCAACCAGCACGCCGACCCCGCCGTCCCGGAACTCGCGCATCACCCGGTCCCGTTCCTCGGCGGCCATCCGCCCGTGCACCAGGCCCACCCGCACGGGCGCGAGCTGGCGCGCCAGCTCCGCGGACATCGTGGTGGCGGCCCGAAGATCCAGTCGCTCGGATTCCTCAATGACCGGATACACCACGTACGCCTGGCGACCGGCCGCGCACTGCTCGCGCAGGAACTCGTAGATTCGCTGGCGCTCCGCGCTGGTGCGCACGCCGGTGGTCACGGGCAGGCGACCGGCGGGACGTTCCGTGAGCACCGAGATATCGAGATCCCCATACAGGGTGAGCGCCAGGGTGCGCGGAATGGGAGTAGCCGACAGCAACAGCACCTCCGGCGCCTTTCCCTTTTCCATCAGCGCCGCCCGCTGCTCCACGCCGAAGCGATGCTGCTCGTCGATCACTACCAACCCCAGACGATGGAATGCGGTGGTTTGCTCGATGAGCGCGTGGGTGCCCACCACGATGCGCCCGCTTCCCTGTGCGAGGCGTCGTCGAATGGCCGCCTTCTCGCCCGCGCTGAGCCGCCCCAGGAGCACTTCCGGGACCATCCCCAGAGGCGCCAGCAGTTGAGTCAGGGTGTTGGCGTGCTGCTCCACCAGCAGCTCGGTGGGCGCCATGAAGACCGCTTGATGGTCGTTCTCCACCGCGAGCAGCATGGCGAAGAGGGCCACCACCGTCTTGCCGGTCCCCACGTCGCCCATGAGCAGGCGATGCATCCGCTCGGACGAGACCATGTCGTTGGTGATCTCGCGGATGGCCCGCCTCTGGCCGCGCGTGAGCTCGAAGGGCAGCGCCTGCTTGAGCGCGGTCGTGAGATCCTTCCGCACCGTGAACGTGGCGCCCTTGGGAGCACGCTTGGCCACCAGCCTGGCACGCGTCACCACGAGCTGCAGATCCAGCAGCTCGTCCAAGGCTAACCGCCTCCTCCCCTCCTCCCACCCGCCAGCGGCAGCAGCGGCAAGAGCGGCAGCAGGACGGTGGAGCACCTCGAGCGCCCTGCGTAAGGGGAGCACTTTGGCCGGGCGGCGCACCTCGTCGGGCAAGACATCCTGGACCATCCCCAGAAGCTCATCCAAGTGGCCATGGATGATGCGGCGGATCACCCGGTGGCTTAAGCCCTCCGTGGCGGAATAGACGGGGATAATCAGGCCCTCTGCCGCTCCTGCCGCTTCTGCCGCCTCTCCCGCCTCCTCGAGGATGACCTGCTCGCGGGGCACCACCTGCCGGCCGTGGAAGTGCTTCACCGGCCCGGTGACGAGCAACAATTGACCAGGTTTGATGGTGCGATCGAGAAAGGCCTGCCCGGGCCAGGCACACTCGATCACGCCCGAGGCGTCTTGCAGCACGGCTCGGAAGATCCGTAAGCCCCGGCGCGTCGGCAGCACCCCCTTGGAGACCACGCGGCCCACCAGCGTCACCTCGCGACCAACGACCGCGCGGGCGATCGGCGTCACGGAGGTGGCGTCGAGATACCGGAAGGGGATGTGATACAGGAGGTCTTCGACGCTCGCCACGCCCAAGCGGGCGAACGCGGCGGCGCGCACCGGGCCGACGCCCTTGAGGTACTGGATGGGACTTTCGGGCCTGAGCACGATCAGTCCGCCAGCAGTCGCTCCGCGAAACCCACGGGGTCGAACACTTCCAGGTCGTCCAGCGCCTCCCCCGTCCCCAGAAACCGGAGCGGGACCTTGAGCTCGCGCCGCAAGGCGACCACCGAGCCTCCACGTGCCGTACCGTCGAGCTTGGTGACGACCAGCCCCGTCAGCGGGAGCGCGGCGGCGAACGCCTTGCCCTGCGGCACCGCGTTCTGCCCGATGGTGGCATCCAGGACCAGCAACGACTCGTGCGGCGCCCCCTCGCGCTTTCGCGCGATCACCCGGCGGATCTTCTTGAGCTCCTCCATGAGGTCGGCCTGCGTGTGCAGCCGGCCGGCCGTGTCCACCAGTACCACGTTCGCCCCCCGGGCCTGGGCGGCCTCGATGGCATCGAACACCACGGCCGCGGGATCCGCCCGCTGCGCTCCGGCCACACACGGCACGCCCAATCGCTCGGCCCACACCCGCAGCTGTTCCGCCGCCCCGGCCCGGTAGGTGTCCGCAGCGGCGACCAGCACGCTGTGCCCCTGGGCCATCAGCCGATGCGCCAGCTTGGCGAGCTGGGTCGTCTTGCCGACGCCGTTCACGCCGAGCATCAGGAGAACGGCGGGGCCGGATCCGTCACCCAGGTTGAGGCGTCCGGGATCGGCACCGTTCCGCAAGAGATCCGCGATGCGCCGCACCAGCCAGCCGCGCACGGCCTCCTCGGACGTGAGCTCCCCGCGTGGCAGGTCCGCCTCGAGCGCGCCCAGCAACTCATAAGCCGCGGCGCCGAAGTCCGCCTCCACCAGCACGCGCTCCAGCTGCTCCAAGGTGCCGGTGGCCGGTCCGGACCACAGCGCCGACACGTCGGTCAGCGCCAGGGTCCGGATGCGCCGCCACAAGCCGCCGATCACGGCAGGCCCGTTCGATGGCGCCAGATCCATTCCGCGGCCAGCGCCACGATCACCAGCGCAAAGAGCCAGGGCCGCTGCCGCGCGTAGGTGGCGGCCAGGACCTCCCGCAGCCGTCCGCTCCCGGCGGCCAGCGTCACGGCCCGTGGTGGGACCTCATCCGAATACGCTTCGACGACGAAGGCGCCGGCGGCCCGCCCCCCTTCGCGTGCGCTCCAGCGATAGGCGCCGGGAGCAAGCCAGGCCAGCGCGCTCCCTTCGGCGTCGAAGCGCAAGGTCAGCTCTCGGGTTGGGCCTCCGTCGGTGACCGACACGTGGAGCGAATCGGGCACCGAGTCCCCCGTGAAGCGGAACGTGACCGGCGTGCCGCGCGGCACCACCTCCGCCGCCGTCACCGCGACCTGCCCCGCGGCCCCACCGCCTCCCAAGAGCCAGTCGAGCCCGCTCGCCAGCATCGCGCGATAGGCCTCGCGGGCGGCTCCGCCGCGCAGCGCCCAGCGCCACAGCCCGTCGCCGGTGACGGTGAGCAGCCGGACCCCCGCGGAGTCCCCGCCGAGGAGCACTGGGCGCTCCGCGCCGCGGCGTGCCAGTCGCGCCGACAGCGCCACCCACTGGGCGTCGGCCGGCACCACCGGCACCAGGCCCACCAACGGCGGAAGCGAGTCCCAGGACACGGCGCCCAGCCGCCCGGCCACCGGTGACGGCCGCACGTCGGCGCTGACGTACCAGTCGCCGGCGAGTGTGCCGAGGGTCGAGTCTCCTGGAAGCCAGCGCCACACCGCCTGTCTCCGACTCGCTCGAGCGGCTCCAGCCCCC
>Ga0209619_10000580_pt1 | contig 26094 bp, 21 predicted proteins | sample Rifsed16ft3_FD_184011 | JGI IMG/M metagenome (GOLD analysis project Ga0209619, IMG submission 184011) | Soil microbial communities from Rifle, Colorado, USA - sediment 16ft 3 (version 2) | ecosystem: Environmental > Terrestrial > Deep subsurface > Rock core/Sediment | place: Rifle, Colorado... | reverse complement strand
CTTGCCCGAGCCGCTGGGCCCCATCACCGAGCTCCCCCGCGAGCTCACCGTGGCGGAACAACAGCTGGTCCAATCGGACAACCGGTTCGCCTTCAAGCTGTTCCGCGAGATCAACGCCCAGGACACCACTGGAGACAACATCTTCATCTCGCCGCTGTCCGTGGCCATGGCGCTCGGCATGGCGTACAACGGAGCCGCTGGTGAAACCCGAGTGGCCATGCAGCGGGCGCTCGAGCTCGAGGATCTGACCCTACCGGACGTCAACGACTCCTACCGCACCCTTATCGGCTTACTCGTCGAGCTGGACCCCAGGGTCGAGTTCCAGATCGCCAACTCGCTGTGGTCTCGACTCGGCATCGAGATCGTACCCTCCTTCTTGGGTCTTATCCGCCAGTATTTCGACGCCGAGGCCGCGACCCTCGACTTCGACGATCCCACAGCCTCGGACCGCATCAACGGTTGGGTCCGTGAGAAGACCCGGGGCAGGATCGAGGAGATCGTGCCAGCCCTTATCCCACCTGAAGTGATCGCGTATCTGATCAATGCCATCTACTTCAAGGGCGACTGGACCCACCAGTTCGACAAGGGACGGACGAAGAACGCGCCCTTCACTCTGGCTACCGGATCGCAGGTCAGCGTCCCGATGATGTCGCACGAAGCGGAGGTGCCGGTGAGATTCGCCTTCCACGACGGTGTTGCGGTGGTGGACCTCCCCTACGGCGGCGGGGCGTTCAGCATGACTATCGCGCTGCCGGAAGACCCCGGTGACGTGGCGGCGCTCGCAACCGACCTTGGCGAGGACCGCTGGAACCAGTGGATCACGACCCTGGACTCAGGGGCGATCGAAGTATCCATCCCGAAGTTCACCCTGGAGTACTCAACCGAACTCCGGAAGGTGCTGAGCGCGCTCGGCATGGAGATCGCGTTCAACCCCGACAAGGCGAACTTCGATAGCCTCTTTGCGAATGCCACCGGTGCCTACATCAGCCGAGTGCTTCATAAGACCTACGTGGACGTACACGAGGAAGGAACCGAAGCAGCGGCGGTGACCGTGGTGGAGTTCCGCGACCGCAGCGGGCCTCCGAGTATCGTCGTCAACCGACCATTCCTCTTCGCCATCCGGGAACGCTTCTCAGGGGCCATCCTGTTCATGGGCAAGATCATGAACCCGACTGCTACGTAACCCAGACAACCGGGAAGCGGGAAAATGTGAGAGCGCCGGTGGGTCCCGAAGGGAGCGTCAGTACCGGCGGCCTCGGCGCCACGGAGCGCGGTCGCGCGTGATCGAAGGCCGAGGCGGCGCCGGGCCGCCGGTACTGCTAGCGACCGGAGGGATCCCATCGGCACTCTCACATTTCCCGCCGGTACACCACCTTCCCCTCCACCATCGTCAGATCCACCCGCACCTTCTCGATCCCCACCGGATCCATCGCGAAGAGGTCGTCCGACAGCACCACCAGGTCCGCGTACTTGCCCGGCTCAAGGGTCCCCAAGACATCATTCAGGAAGGCGGCGTAGGCGTTGTTCGCGGTGTATGCGGTGAGCGCCTCCTCCACGGTGATCTTCTGCGCCGGGACCCAGCCGTTGGGGGTAGCCCCGTCGATGGTCCGGCGCGTGACCGCCGCGTAGATGCCAAGGAGCGGATCGATCGGCGCCACGGTCCAATCGCTGCCGAACGCCAGCCGAGCGCCGGCGTCCAGCAGATCACGGAACGCGTAGGTGGTCTTGATCCGCTCCGGCCCGATCCGTTTCTCCGCCCACCGGCCGTCGTCAATCGCGTGGTAGGGCTGCATGGACGCAATCACGCCCAGCTCGGCGAACCGGCGGACCGCCCTCGGCGTCAGATGCTGCGCGTGCTCGATCCGGAACCGTCGGTCTCGGGCGCCGTTCAACGAGCGCGCGTCCCGGAAGGCATCCAGCAGCCAGTCGTTGGCACGATCGCCGATCGCGTGCACGATCACGTGCAGCCCGGCGGAGTCCGCCGAGACGATCGAGCGCCAGAGTTCCGTGGTGTCCGTCACGACCAGCCCGTGGGTCTCTGGGGCGTCCTGGTAGGGCTGGTAGAACCAGGCGGTGGTCGAACCCAGGGAACCGTCCACGAACGCCTTGACCCCGCCCCAGAACAACCGGTGGTCTCCCCGACCCTCCTTGGCCACCAGCTCCGCCAATCGCTGCCAGCTGGCCAACGGTACCACGCCGTACACTCGGAGCCCCAGCTCCCCCCGGGCGCGCGCCCGCCGGTAGGTGGCCAAGCCCTCCCAGGAGCCCATGTCCGCCACCAGCGTCACGCCGCGGGCCAACGCGTGCTCCGACGCCGTGCGGAGTGCTCGGTCGCGCTCGGCATCCGACGGCGGAGGGATGACGCGTTCGACCAGAGCTTGGGCTGCATCCTTGAGGATCCCCGTGGGCCGCCCGTCGGGGTATCGCACGATGGTGCCACCGGGGGGGTCGGCGGTCTCTCGGGTCACGCCGGCCAGCTCCAGCGCCCGGGTGTTGGCGAGCGCCATGTGGCCATCCAGCCGGCTCACGAACACCGGCGTCCGGGCGGTCAGCGAATCGATCCAATCCCGCCGGGGCAGCTCGCCGCCCCACAACTCGTGATCCCAGGTTCCCCCCAACACCCACGCGCCGGCATGGCGCCGAGCGTGCTCGCCGATTCGCCGGGCGAACTCCGCGGGGGTTCCGGCGTCCCGGAGCCGGACGCCCGCCAGCTCAAACCCGCCGGCCAGGAAGTGCGTGTGGCTATCCATGAACCCCGGCACCACGCGGCGGCCGGCAAGCACGACTCGGCGGGTCTGCCGCCCGGCGAGGCGCTCGATCTCCGCGTCCTGCCCCACAGCCATCACCCGGCCGTCCTTCACGGCGAGGGCGCTGGGGGCTTCCGGTCCCGTTACGGGCGTTCCGGGACCGGCCCAGACGCGACCGCCCGTCAGGACGATGTCAGCCACCTGGGCGTGCACGGCACTCGCCGCCGCTGCCAGGGCGATGGTCAGCACTCCAAGCCTCGTCATGCCAGCAATCCTCCATGTCGTGATCTGCCACCGATCAGTTGTTCGCGCGGCAAAAGGTAACGCTCCCGCACGTGAATGATGACGCCACCCAGGGCTCAAGCGGCTATCCTTGGGCCCCCACAGCTGGTCCGTCCAGGACCGGGTCCGGCTCATGGGTAGTGAGCAACGACTCACAGAATTGTGGGCAGGTGCCAATAGTAGTGAGCGATCGCTCACTGTGTTGGACGCCGGGCATGATGAGGACGGACGTTGCAAGATGCGTAAGTCATTGACTCCTTATAGGGTTATCCCATCTTGGTACAATCAGCGGGCCCTGTTAGGTATCTTTCGGCGTCATGCTTCTTCGACCGGTCTACGGCCATGAGCCGTTGTTGAGCCGGCTGGAAGGCGCGCTCGCCTCCGGCCGGTTCCCGCAAGCAACCCTGTTTGTCGGCCCTGCGGGTGTCGGCAAGCAGCGCTTGGCGGTTTGGGTTGCTCAGGGCCTGTTGTGCGACCAGGGACCCGGCCGTCCGTGTGGGGAGTGCCACTCCTGTCGGCAGGTACCGGCCCTCAACCATCCTGACCTTCACTGGTTCATCCCCGTGGTCCGTCCCAAGGCCGGGGACCAGGACAAGCAGATTGACGAGGTCGAGTCGCTGCTGGCCGAGGCGATCGCGGCGCGGCGGTCGGACCCGTTGTACGGGCCACCGGAGCCCATGGCCAGCCACCCGTTGGCGAGCATCCGGCTGGTACAGCGCCGCGTCAACCTGCGCCCCTTTGCCGGGGCCCGGAAGGTGGTGATCCTGGGCAACGCCGAGCGCCTGGTGGTCCAGGAGGCCAGCCAGGAAGCGGCAAACGCGCTGCTCAAGGTCCTGGAGGAGCCACCCGAGGACACCTTCATCATCCTCACGGCCCGAGAGGCTCGCGCGCTCCTCCCCACCATCCGCTCGCGCCTCGTCCCAGTTCGCGTAGGGGGTGTCGGTGACGAGGCGGTGCGCCGCTTCCTCCAGACCGAGCTGGATCCGGCACCGCGCGGGGCGGCCCTAGAACAGCGTGTGCTACTGGCCCAGGGGAGCATCGGCCGGGCGCTGGCGGCGGGAGCGGAGGGCGACACTGCCGAGAAGGCTGCTGAGCGCCTCCTGGCCGCCGTTCGGGGGGGGCCCGCCCGCTGGGCGGCAGCAGCTCTTGGCCAAGCCCCCTGGGCCGCACGGGGAGACTTTACGGCAGGTTTGGACGCGCTGGCGCTAAGGTTGCGCGATGGTGCCGCGAAGGAGGCACGAGAGAACCCTGAGCGGTTGCGACGCCGCCTGGCCGCGCTCCAAGCAGTGGAGCGGATCCGGGTCGAGGCCCAAGGCAACGTCAATCCCCAGTTGGCGCTGGCGGTCCTGGCGCGAGATCTGGAGCAGCTGGCGTGACCCTGTCTCACTTGGACGCCGCCGGCCGGCCACGCATGGTGGACGTGGGCCAGAAGTCGGCCACCGAGCGGACGGCGGTCGCTGAAGGCACGATCCGCATGGCCCGCGAGGCGCTCGACCAGGTCGAGCGAAACGCCGGTGCCAAGGGGGACGTACTGACCACAGCCGAGCTGGCGGGGGTCATGGCAGCGAAGCGCACCGCAGACTTGATCCCGCTGTGCCACCCGCTCTCGTTGGACCACGTCGCGGTGGAGGTGTCCCTCGATCCCACCCTCCCGGGAGTACGCGCCCGGGCGACGGCCAGCGCCACTGCGCGGACCGGGGTGGAGATGGAGGCGTTGACTGCGGTCGCGGTGGCGTTGCTCACGGTCTATGACATGGTCAAGGCACGGGATCGCGGAATGGAGATTGGAGAGATCCGCCTGCTGGAGAAGGCTGGCGGCAAGTCGGGCACCTGGCGGCGTCCCGGGTGACGCGACAGCCGCCGAGGAGAACAGGAGACACTTGAGCGAACCGACGTTGGCGAACCAGGCGACCGGGCGAAGGCCGCGACTCACGGCCACCCAAGGGCTGATGCTACGAGGCTTGGCCCTGTTCGTGGCGTCCTTTTTGCTGGTGACGACGGTGCGCGCGTTGGCGGCACGGGGCGGCACCGGGGACGCCGGCGCCGCCTACACCGGCACGGCCATCGTGCAGGAGCTGACGAGCCTGCAGACCTCGCTCGACCGCACCAGTGGCGAGTTAGAGCTGATTCAACTGGAGCTTGAAAGGGCGCGCGCCCTGCTGGACTATTCGTCGCGCTATCAGGTCCCGTCGGACCTGGTGGCGCTGATCTACGACACGGCGCTCCGGGAGGGCCTGGACCCGGACCTGGCGTTCCGCTTGGTCAAAGTGGAAAGCTACTTCGACCCCCGGGCCACCAGTTCCGCCCAAGCGATCGGGTTGGCTCAGGTGCAGCTCCGAACGGCGGGGTTCTACGAGCCGGGCATCACGTTGAAGCGGCTCTACGACCCCGCCACCAACCTGACCATCGGCTTCCGCTACCTGCACGACCTGATCGAGACGTACCAGGGGAACTTGCGGCTGGCGCTCTTGGCGTACAACCGAGGTCCGGCGAAGGTGAACCAGCTGCTAGGGGACGGGCAGGAACCCGGCAACGGCTACGCCAATTCGGTGCTGAGCCCTACCGCGAGCCGCCGTCGGTAAGCGGCGGGGCTACGATCAGCCGCTGTCCCACCCGCAAGACCTCACCGACCGACATCCCGTTCCATCGCCGCAGCCCCGCGACGGTCACGCCGTAGCGTTGGGAGAGCAGCCAGAGCGTCTCGCCCGGTTGGACGATGTGCACGGTTCCAGCCAGGGGAGCGGCGGAAACGGCAGATACCGCAGGGGCGGCTGGAACCGTAGGAGATTCCCGGGTGGCGCGCCCAGCTGGGCGTCGGGCGACGCCCCGGGCGGCGGCGCTGACGGGGATCTTGAGGCGCGCCCCGATTCGGAGCGCGCGCGCCTTGACCCCCGGGTTCGCCGCCAACACCAGGTCCACGCTGACTCGATAGTGCTGCCCGATTTGGGACAAGGTCTCACCCCGCGTCACGACGTGCTCTAGAAAGTTCACCCGCTCGCCGGCCGGGAGCTCCGCGTAGCGTTGCGCCACGCTGGTGCCGGTGCCGCGCGGCACGCGGACAATGGCGGTGCGGCGGGGCGGCGTGACTCCGCGGTAGTAGTGGGGGTTGAGCTCCAGGAGCGCGGTGGTCGTCGTGTCCGACAGTCGCGCGATCACATCGAGGCCGGTGGCATCCGGCACGGTGATTTCGTCGTACACCAGCGGCTCCAGCGCCGGCACCTCGTCGAACGCGAATCGCCGAGGGTCCTTGGCAATGAGTGCGGCGGCGATGAGCTTGGGAACGTAATCCCGCGTCTCCGGGCGGAGGTAGCGCCGCTCCGAGAGCGCGAAGAAGGTCTCGTCGGTCAACTCCTCCGGCTCGCCGGGCAGGCGCCGAATCCCCCGCATCACCCGTCCGGTGCCGCCGTTGTACGCCGCCGCGGCGAGATACCAGGACCCGAACATGCTGTCCAGACTCAAAAGGTGGCGGGCCGCGGCGTCGGTCGCCTTGAAGGGATCCCGCCGCTCGTCCACCCACTGATCCACCTGCAGGCCGTAGCGCCGGGCGGTGTAGGTCATGAACTGCCACATGCCCACCGCTTTGGCGCGCGAGACCGCCGTATTGGAATAGCCGCTCTCGATGAGCGCCAGATAAACCAGATCCTCGGGGACGCCGTAGCTGCGGAAGCGGGAGCGAATCATGCCCTCGTATCGGCGCAGCCGGCCCAGCCAGATCGTGAACCGGTCCCGAGAATCGATCTGGAAGAAATCCATGTAGTACAGCACGCGGGAACGGCTGGCGAACGACTCGACGTCGATGTCGTAGGTGGGGCCGCTGGTGCTGGCGGCACCGCCGCGCGCGCCGTCGAACAGGCGAGAGGCCTCGGTATCCACTTCCCGCTCGCCGATCACGGCAGCGGCCGGCAGCACGCCGCGCGCGCGATCATCTCCCTTGCCCAGACCCTTGAACTCGAGTTCCTGAAGCGCCGCGAGGGCGGCCTGGTCAGCCGCGGAGTCCTCCGGCAGCTCGGCAACGACCGGGGCGGGCTGCTCCACCGGGGCGACAGACGGCGCGGCCGGCTCGGGCGCAGGCGCCGCCGGGCGCGGCCCGCCGCACGCCGTCACCACCGCGGCCGGGACCCCCAGGGTCAGCGTCGTTCTCAGCCACCAGCTGCGTCGTTTCATCAAGCCGTGTCCGTCCTTACAAACAGGTTACCCAGCAGCCGGTTGGTCGCGTTCAGCACCGCCAGGGCGGCACCTCGCTCCCGGCCATCTTCCGTCAGGTACGAGCCCACGATGCGCCGGGGCTCAGCCTCTACGTGGGTGGAGAGCGACACGATGACGACGGTCGTGTCGAACGCCCGCAGCGCTTTGACCCCGAGCAGCTCGAACGTCATGCGCACGTTGACGGACTGCTCGATCGCCCGCACCGCGGCTTCCGCCGAGCACCGCAACGAACCCGTCTGCGAGGCGATGCCCTCGGCCACTCCCACGAACTGCTGACCCGGCATCCACTCCAGCACTACCCGGGCCTGGCACCCGCCGCTCGGCAGGCGCCGGAAATCGAACTCGACAAACCGGAGCCGCTCGCGAACCGCACCCGATGTCACGCGCCCCCCAAGATGCGGCGCTACTCGTCGCCGTCGAAACGGACTTCGAGTTGCCCCTGAGGCGCCTCGTCCGCCGCTCGGACGAGGTCCGCGTCCAGCCGGGGCTTCCCGGCTTCGTCCATCAGCACCGACACCAGCAGGATCTGGCCATCCTCCAGCGTGATCCGCAATTGGCGGCAATCGGACCGCATGACCACGTCCTGCACGGTCCGATCACGCAGATGCCCCACCGCCTCGGCGATTCGGCGCAGCTCTTGCAGCGACGCGACGGTCACGGCGACGGCGGCGGCCGCGTCAGCCGATGTGCTGCTCCAGTACTGCCCGCAACGCCTCGTCCGTGATGCGGTCGGCCTGGAGAAACAGCGATGACTTCGATACCGACTCCAGCGGGTACGGGGCCCAGAAGCTCCGCGGCTCCCGCTCGGTGCTGGCGGCGCGAAACGAGAGCATGAGCTGCCAGAGCTGCACGTTCGCCCGGCGCTCGGCCGCAGCCTGCACATGCCATACTTCCCCTTCCGTGGCGATCACTCTCCAGGCCATCGCGCCCTAGTACCTCTACCTTGATGGGACTTGGCAGGTCCGGCCAATATGAGCCAGGCCCGCGACACGCGTCAAGTGCCGAAGACCCACCTAAGTGCCGACGCTACCGCAAGCTAGCGGGTGCATCGCCACGCCGGAGTGACGCGGGTCACGCTAACTGGACGAAAGCGCTGGTGGGTCCGTTCTTGGACCCACCGATGCTCATCTTGCCACGAGACGTCGCGTCAGCCCCCCGCCCCACCCTATCCGCAGTCCCTGAGAACGGCGTCGCGCACCTGCTCGATGCCCGCCAGCCGGCGGGGATAGGCCAGCAGGCGCACCCGCGCGGTGGTCGCCAGCCTTCGGGCAAACCGGAACTGGCTCGCCAGCCGCCCCGCATCTAGTTGCACCGTGTTGAAGGCATCGCGCACGATCTCCAGGAACGCCGCCGCCGGGGTCAGCGGCGTGATGCGTACCGAACGCCCTCGCGACAGGACGTACAGCGTATGAAGCGAGAGCGGCCCGCGCACGCTCATCGCCAAGGGCACGGGCAGTACCATCTTGGCGGTGCCGGGCGTCATGCGTGGGCCGGCGCCGCGAGCACCCAGCAGCCGGCGCGCGACGCGGGGATACAGCTTGATGCTGGGGATGCCCGGCTCCACCGTGTACCCCGCACCGCGGCGGGAGAGAACCAGCAGATCGTCGGTCACGAGCGGACAGCCGGCTTGAAGAAACGCGGCGGTGAGACTCGATTTCCCCAGGCCGCAGTCACCCAGAAACGCGATCACTTTGCCGTCCACCGCCACCGCGCTCCCGTGCAGTGGCTCCAGCCCTCGCGCGATCAGCGAGAAGGACAGGACCTGCGAGAGCAGATAGCCCCGGAACGCCTCATTGGTGATCCGCGGGAGCCGGCGCCACTGGATGGCCGCGCCGTCAGGACTTACCACGAATTCCGACAGGTCTCGCCAGCGAACGAAGGCAGAGCCGTCAGACAACCGGCGGTAGGAAAACCAGTCCCGCGACGACCAGGACCGGTCCGAGATCCATGCCTGACCGTTGCGCCGGCGCTGAACCGAGACGTCCGCCGCGCCCCGCGCGCGCGGGCACCGCAGCGCCAACGGGGAGCGTACCGAGAGGCCGTACAGCCGGTAGGTGCCGCCGGGCACGGCTACGCGTTACCGCCGGACAGTCTGGTGCGAGGCTTGCCGGCACCGTCGTTCCTCGTGCCGCCCTTGACGCCCGTCAGTGCCCGAATGTCGCCATGGACCTTGAGCCGGGGCTTGCGATACGGCTTCTTGGACCTAGGTTGACGCTTCATGGTGGGGCTCCCGTGGTAGTCTGCTTGAAGAATACACGCAGCCACGACTCTAGACCAATCAGATCCGTCAGTTCCCAGCTCGCCACGCAGTCGGGCCCCGCGAGTCGCGGGGCAAGGCGGTCCAGCTCCAGGAGGACACGAGTCCGGTCCACATAGCCCCAGGTTACCGAGCGCGGTGTGTCGGCGAACAAGGAACGGGCCGCCGCGAGATCGCGGGCCGCGCCCAGGTTGACCGGCTCGGAGTAGTCCGCCTTCCAACGGCGTCGCCGAATCGCATCCGGCACGATGCCGGCGAGCCCTTCGCGAACCAGCGCGCGTGGCACGCCGGACGCGGCTTGGATCTCCCCGGGCACAGCCATAAGAAATTGAATCAGGTCCCGGTCCAGGAAGGGCACCGCGTAGTCCAAACCGTGGATCGCCGCGATCTTGTCGTTCCACTCCATGCAGTGGACGCTGTACTTCGCTCGGGTTTCGAGATACACGCTGCGCGCGTGCGCGCTCCGGAGGTGCCGGCCCAACGCCGCCGGCCGGCTCGCCGAGCGGAGTGACCGCGCACGAAACGCGCGATCGAGCCACCGGCGCTGCGTGCCGAATGACCCGAGGCGACGCCGGACCCATTTGATCAGCGGCACCAACGCCCGCGGCGCGTGATACCTCAGGAACTCCCGCAGGACCTGCTTCCGCAGTTCGCGCGCCTCGCCGGGCTCGAACCAATCGTCGAAGGCCGCCATGTGACGCCACGCGGCACCCCAGGCCAGCGAGCGAATGAGGTCCACCAAGTAGGCGGTGCTGTGGAGCATCTGATCGCCCCAGTGCCCGGTGACGAACCGCCGGGCTCCGCGGCTCCGGGCCGCCGTCTGAATGGCCTCCGTCACCTGCCAGAGCGAGTCCAGCAGCGGTGCCTCGGCGTGGCGCGCCTGAAGCTCCGCCCCCTCCATCAACCCGAGCAACGGCGCCGCCGCAATGCGCTGGATGGAGACTCCGTACGCGCGCTCGATCTCGTCCAGGTAGGTCCGCTCGTCGGCCGTGCTACCCTCCGCGCCGGTGTAGGAGAATCCGAGCACCGCCGGGCAGCAGGCCGAGCCGGCCCGCCGCGAAGCTTCCGCCTGACAGAAGATCGACGACGAATCGAGCCCGCCGCTCACGGAAACGGCCACGGGGTACGCGCTCCGCACGCGCCGGCGCACCGCCTCGTCAAACCGCTCGCGAAAGGCTTCCGCGTAGTCACCGAACGTCCCGAACCGGACGGTGAGCCCGGAATCGAAATCCCAGTACCGGCGGGGCGGCTCGGCCCCCGCGGGGGTCACTCGTAACAGATGCGCGGGCGGAAGGGCCTGGATCCCGGCGAAGCACGTCACGTCCAGGCGGTCCACCGGGCGCCAGCCGAGCAGCAAGTAGTCCGCGACGCCTGCTTCGTCCGGACGGCTCCGTATGGAGGGGTGGGGAAGGATCCCCTTGATCTCGCTGGCGAACGCGAAGAACCCGGCGCCCCGATGGTAGTAGAGCGGCTTGAGACCAACCGGATCGCGCGCCAACAGCAACGATTGCCGCCCTGGGTCGTACAGCGCGAGCGCGAAGTCTCCGTTCAGCCGCTCGAGCCCGCCTTCACCCCATGCCTCGTACGCCGATAGCACGCACGCGGCATCGCTCGCCGTTCGCGGCAGATCGAGCCGAGCGACGAGCTCTTCGCGGTTGTCCACGCGGCCGTCCAGCACCAGCAGGGCGCCGCTCTGGCCGATCAACGGCTGCCGTTCGCCGACTTCCTCCGGCGTCACCCAGAGGTGGCGGTGGGCCAGCCCCAGCGAGCCCGTGACCACCTGGCGGTCCCCGTCCAGCCCCCGGTGGCGCAGCGCCTCGCTCATCGCCGAGAGGATCGCGGGATCGACCGGCCGCCCGTCGAGATTCCACAGCCCGACGACGCCGCTCACGATGGCTTAGGCCTGGCGGGTTTCGCGGAGCGCCAGCGCGATTGGTACATTATCTGCGATGGCCGCATCTCATGGGGATGGGTTGGGGACCTCGACCGTGCTGGTGGCGTCGGACGAGCTGCTCTCCGGCGAGTTCGACGCGGAAACCGTGATTCTCGACCTCCGTAACGGCGTATACTACGGACTGGAGAACGCGGGCGCCAGAATCTGGCAGTTGCTCAAGCGCCCCACGTCGCTCGGCGCACTGCGCGACGCGCTGGTCGAAGAGTATGACGTGGAGCCGGGGCGTTGCGAGAGCGATCTCCGGTCGCTGCTGCGCCGGCTGCTGGAGCGCGGCCTGATCCGCGTGGCCGATGATCACCCTATGGCATAAGCTCCGAAGGGCGGCGCCGGCCGAGCGGGCCCTCGCCGCAGAGGCCCTGGGGCTGCTGGTAGCGGCTCGGCTGGTCCTGTGGCTCCTGCCGTTCGCCACCGCGCGGCGCCTGTTGGACGCATACGCCCGTCGCTCCCGCTCCGCGCCGCGCTCCGCCGAGCGCATGGCGTGGGCCGTGGCAGCCGCGGCGCGGCGCCTCCCGGCCCCGTTCCGGGACTGCCTCACCCAGGCGCTCGCCGCCGAGGCGATGCTCAGACGCCACGGAGCGCCCGCGGAGTTGGTGATCGGCGCGCGGCCCGGTGGCGCCGGCGGGCGAGTCGAGGCTCACGCCTGGGTGGTGAGCGGCGAGCGCGTCGTGGTGGGCTGGTTGGATGATCTTCCCACCTTCGTGCCGCTGGGCCCAACCCGTCCATGAGCCCCGACACGCTGGCTGCGCTCCTCCGGGGTATCCCCACCACGTGGGACCGGCTGGGCTGCGACCCGGACGCGTTGCTGGGCGCCTGTCGCGACGAAGGGGTCTCCGGCCTCATCTACCACCACCTGCGGGACACCCCTCAGTTCGCCACGTGGCCCCCCTTCGTGTGCAGCGCGCTGGGGGACGCGAGCCGGGCCGCCGTGGCGCGGGAGCTGCTGGTACAGCGGGAGCTCTTGCGGGTGCTGGACGCTCTGGCCGCCCGCGCAGTTCACCCCGTGCTCTTCAAGGGTACCGCGCTCGCCTACACCCTGTACCCGCATCCGAGCCTCAGATCCCGATCCGACACGGACCTGTTGATTCGTCAGACAGATACGAACACCGTCCAGGAGGCACTCTCGGCGCTGCGCTACACGCCGTCGCTCCTGTGTGATGGCGAGCTGCTGTTCCGCCAGTTCGAATTGGCCCGCGATGACGAATTCGGGGTGTCGCACGCCCTCGACTTCCACTGGGCCATCAGCACCCAGTCGGTGTTCGCCGGCGTCCTCACCTACGATGAGATCTCGGCGCGTGCCGTTGCGGCCCCGGCGCTGGGAGCGAGCGCTCGAGTCCCGGCAACCGTGGATGCGCTGCTCCTCGCGCTGATCCATCCGGTCATGCACCACCAGAACCAGCAGCGACTCCTGTGGGCGTACGACGTCCACCTGCTCGCTCTCGCCTTAGACCTTCGCGGCTTCCAGGAGCTGGTGAGTCAGGCAACGGAGAAGCGCATCGCCGCGGTGTGCGCTCACGGACTTCGGGTGGCGCAGGATTGGTTCGGCACCGCGGTCCCCCGGGGAATCCTCGACCAGCTGGCCGCCGCACCGCTCAGCGAGCAGCCCACGGCGGCCTATCTCACACCCGAGCGCTCCTGGGCCAGCGAGACGGCCGCCAACCTCCGCGGGCTCCCGCGCTGGCGTGACCGGCTGCGCCTGCTCAAGGAGATCGCCCTACCATCTCCCGCGTACATGCTCCAGGCCTACGGCGTGGGCGGCTCCGGATTGGGCAAGGCGCTGCTGCCGGCGCTGTACCTGCACCGGGGTGTGCGGGGGGTGTGGCGGGTGATGAGCCGCCGGAAGTAGCCACTTCGTAGCGGCACCGTAACGTCCTGACGCCCAAACCCGCGAATGGCAGGCAGTATGTGTTAAAGCTCGTCTAATGCGCGCTTTGTAATAGCGAGCAGGACGCAACCTTACCTTGGCCATACATGTCGTCTGGCGGCAGCGCGTGAGCAGAAGAGGGAGCCCGCCAAGGCGTCGTGCACATCGTGATTGAGGACGTTCGCGTGGCAGCATTCCCACCTCGTGTACCAACCCGTTGCTCCTGGATGAACGAAGGTGCCGGTCCCATCCCCAACGGGTGCTGCTTTCATCAGAAGGAGGGCTCTATGCTTTATTCGTGGGTTCAGGCAGTCAGGCGAGGAGTTGTCCTTAGCCTGCTAGCGCTGGCCTTCGCCGCGGGCTCGGCATTAGCTCAGGCCGGCCGCATCGAAGGCACAGTGCGCTCGGCCACCACGGGGGAACCGTTGGCCAACGCGCGGGTGACCGTCTTGGGGCGTAACCTCTCGGCGATCACGGACGCGAGGGGGTTCTACCAGATCTCGGACCTCCCCCCCGGCGGCTATGACGTACGGGCGACGCTCCTCGGCTTCGCCCCGGTCACGCTGACGAACGTGCGGGTAGGTCCCGGTCTCGCGGCCACGGCCAACGTGGAGATGCGGGCGGCCGCGATCCAGCTGGAGGAAGTGGTCGTGACGGCGCTCGGGATCGAGCGCGAGCAGCGCACGCTCTCGTTCGCCGCCCAGATGATCTCCGAGGACAAGCTGACCGACGTGCCCAAGGCGAACATGGTGGCTTCGCTCCAGGGCAACATCGCCGGCGTGCACGTGACTAATTCGGGCAGCCCGTTCGGCTCCGCGCGCGTGGTGGTGCGCGGCGCCAGCTCGATCCTGGGCCAGAACCAGCCGTTGTTCATCGTGGACGGCGTGCCAATCGACAACTCGGCGGCGTCGCTCGACGGCTACGGCGGTGGGTCCATGGCCGGCTACGACATCGGCAACGCCGCCGGAGAAATCAACGCCAACAACATCGAGTCCATGACCGTGCTGAAGGGGCCCAACGCCGCGGCGCTGTACGGCTCGCGCGCGGCCAACGGCGCGATCGTCATCACCACGAAGAAGGGTCAGGGCGCGCCGGGCGAAGGCGGCTTCGGCGTCACGGCCACCTTCGGCACCACGTTCCAGCGGCCGCTGCGGCTGCCGGACTACCAGAACCAGTACGGCCAGGGCTTCTACGGCGAGTTCGACTTCGTGGACGGTAACGGGGGCGGGCTCAACGACTTCGCGGACGAGAGCTGGGGGCCCAAGCTCGACGGCCGGACCACCGGCTGCGTCATGAACGCCGCGGGTACGGCGTACGACACCGCCAGGCCGTGCCGGCAGTTCTTCGGCGTGGGGCCGTGGGAGGCACACCCCGACAACGTGAGCAAGTTCTGGGAGACGGGCGTGGTCACCAACCTGAACATCGCGGTGGCCCGCGCCAGCAGCCGGAGCAACGTGCGACTGTCGGTTGGCCGCACGGACGAGGCCGGCATGTACCCGAACAACACCAACAACCGCACGGACCTGGCGCTGGCGGGCGGGGCGCAGATTTCGGATCGGTGGAGCGCTGAGGCGTCCATCAACTACATCAACAACACCATGCAGAACCAGCCGGCGCAGGCGTACAACGACACCGACCCGATGCAGGGCTTCATCTGGTTTGGCCGGCAGGTGGACGTCAGAATGTTGAAGGACAGCCTGTACCGGGATCCCGACGATCCACTCACCAAGCAGATCCTGACGGGCAATCCCAACCTGCGCACGGATGCACCTATCCCGTACAGCTGGAACTACAGCTACCACCCCAACCCGTACTGGTCGGCGGGGGTGAAGACTACGGACTACGCCCGCAACCGCGGCCTGGGCCACGCCTCCGTCACGTACAAGGTCAGTGACTGGCTGAGTGTCACCGGCCGCACCGGTCGTGACTGGTACCAGAGCCACCTCCGGGCCAACTACCCGGTGAACAACATCGATCCCAATCCGCAGGGCGGGTTCACCGACGTGGGCGAGACGCGCAGCGAAACCAACACCGACTTCCTGATAACGGCGAACCGCCCCCTGTTCTCCGGCCTGGACGTCACCGTGAATGCGGGCGGCAACGCGCGGGTGAGCGACATCGACCGGAACCGGGGCGATGTCAGCCAACTGGTGATCCCCGGCGTCTACACGCTGGAGAACTCGGCCGGCCAGCCGACGACGACGCTGTACCAGGAACAGAAGAAGGTCAACTCGCTGTATGGGTCGGCCAGCTTCAACTACAAGAACTGGTTCAACGTGGACGTCACGGGCCGCAACGACTGGTCCTCGACGCTGCCGGAGAGCCAGAACTCGTTCTTCTATCCCTCGGTCGGCGGCGCTTTCATCTTCACCGACGCGCTCGGGATGCAGAGCAGCTTCCTGTCCTACGGCAAGCTGCGAGCGAGTTGGACCCGGGTGGGCAACGACACGGACCCCTACCAGCTCGCCGCCGTGTACGGCGCCGGCACGCCGTGGGGCGGCCAGCCCAGCTTCACCGCGCCGGACCGGCTACCGAACGCGGGCCTCAAGCCCGAGGAGACGACCGGTCAAGAGATCGGGGCCGACCTAGGGCTGCTGGACAGCAAGGTGACGCTCAACGCGACGCTGTACCAGAAGACCACGGAGAACCAGATTCTGCCGGTCTCGATTTCCAATGCGACCGGCTACACCTCGGCCGTGGTGAACTCCGGCTCGGTGCGGAACCGCGGCATTGAGCTGGCGGCCACGATCACACCGGTCCAGACGCGAGACTTCCGCTGGAACGTCGCCGCGAACTGGTCTAAGAACACCAACAAGGTGCTGTCGCTCTACAGCGGCGTGCAGCGCATCGTGGTAGGCACGTACTGGAACGTGAGCGTGACGGCCGACTCGGGCCAGCCCTACGGCAACCTGGTGGGCAGGAAGTGGATGCGGGACGCCCAGGGCCGCACCGTCGTGGACGACACCGGGCTGCCCATCCGCGACCCCGCCCAGGCCGTGCTCGGCAACTACACCCCGGACTGGGTAGGCGGCCTCAGCAATACGTTCATCTACAAGAACCTGAGCGTGTCGCTCGGATTCGACGGGCAGATGGGCGGCGAGGTCTACTCGGTGACCAAGTGGTTCGGCCAGTACTCGGGCGTGTTGGAGGCGACGTTGCTGGGCCGAGAGAACGAATGGGACGACGGCTACGTGGTGCCGAACAGCGTCCACGAAGACGGCACGCCGAACACGACGAGCGTGCTGGCGCAGGACTACTGGCACAACACCTTCTACGCCCAGGAAGAGGGCATCATTGACGCGAGCTACCTGAAGCTCCGCGACGCGCGCATCGGCTTTACTCTGCCGTCGTCGATCGCGCAGCGCCTGGGCTTCTCGGAGGCGAGCATCGCGGTGGTCGGCCGCAACCTGCTCCTCTGGGCCAAGCAGAAGACCCTCGACCCGGAAACCACCTTTGACACCGGCAACCGACAGGGCGTCGAGAACGGCCAGCTGCCCACGGCGCGCAGCATCGGCTTCACCCTGTCCGTGCGGCCATAGCGGCTGCGGAGAAAGGAGCGCGATCATGAGACACCAATTCTTAAGCGTCCTCGCCGCCGCCGCACTGATCGGCAGCGGCACCGGATGCACCGGCGAATTCACCGACGTCAATACCAACCCGAATGGGCCGGTGGACGTTCCGCCCCCGTCCATCCTGTCCAACGCCATCCAGAACGTAGTGGGCAACGTGAACGGAACGGGCATGTTGAACATCCGGGGCGCGGGACTCTGGGTGCAGTACTACTCGGAGATCCAGTATCGGGACGAGGACAAGTACATCCTGCGGTCCGGCACCAGCGGAGGCTGGGACTTCTATCGCACGTCGCTCCTGGACTTCCAGCGGATGATCGACAAGGGCGTGGCCGCTGCCACGCCCAACTGGGAAGCCGTCGGGCGCATCATGAAGTCGTACACCTTCGGCGTCATGACCGACGCCATGGGCGACATCCCCTATTCGGAGGCGCTGCTGGGCGACTCGGTCCTGGATCCGGCGTACGACACGCAGCAGAGCATTTACAGCGCGCTGTTCGTCGACCTGAAGACCGCCAGCGATCAGATTGATCCCTCGGGGATCGGCTTCGCCAGCGGTGATCTCTTGTACGGCGGGGACATGACCTTATGGCGGAAGTTCGCCAACTCGCTGCGGCTGCGACTGGCGCTCCACCTGTCCAACGTCGATGCCACCAAGGGAGCGGCGGAGGCCCAGGCCGCCGTCGCCGCAGGGGTGTTCGAGAGCAACGACGACAACGCCACCCTGTGGTACCTGGCGGCGAACCCGAATCGGAACCCGGTCTACGACAACGCCCGCACGCGCGATGACTACGGCATGAGCAAGACGTACGTAGACTCGCTGCTGAGCTGGAACGACCCGCGGCTGCCGGTGTTCGCCCAGCCGAACAAGGACACGCCGCCCGCGTACCGGGGCCTGCCCAACGGGTTGAATGACGGCGAGGGCGACGCGCTCAGCCTGATCTCGCGTATCGGCGCCCTCTGGCGGGAGACACCCAACGCGCCGATCTCCCTGCAGACCTACTCGGAAGTGCTGTTCCTGCAGGCCGAGGCGGCGCGACGCGGTTGGATCGCGGGCAATGCGGCCACGCTCTACGCGAACGCGATCCGAGCGTCGATGGAGATGTACGGCATCGACGACGCCGACATCGACACCTATCTGGCGGACCCGCGGGTGGTGTACAACGCCGCCACGGGCTTGACCCAGATCGCATACCAGAAATGGGTGTCGATGTTCATGCAGGGCATGGAAGCGTGGACCGAATGGCGCCGGACGCGCGTGCCGGCTCTGGTGCCGGGCCCACGCGCGGTGTTGAGCAGCATACCCGACCGCCTGCCCTACGCGGACAACGAGCTGGTGCTGAACAAGGCCAACGTGGATGCCGCGGTCGCGGCGCAGGGCTTCGCCAGCAGCACCGACCTGTCGGCACCGCTATGGTTCACGGGACGGTAGTGACCAACCCGTAGCGGCCTGCTGGCTGGGTGGTACCAGCCACCTGGCCGACGTGAAGCAAGAGGCCCCCGGGGGGCGCCGCGCTCCCCGGGGGCCTTCGCTTGGGCCCATGGTCCGTCGCGTCAACCGGTGCCGGTGCCGTCCGCGCGCTGGAGGAAGATGAGGATCAGGCCGTGGCCCCTGCTCGGATAGCCGGGCCGTGGCGTGATACCCAGCGGGTACACCTCGATGCGGTGCGTCTGCATCGCCGGGAGCGAGACGAGCGGGCAGGTGTCCACGGTCCGGGTCCCGTCCACGTAGACGTCCGGATCGGAGCTGCCTGTCACACTGTCCTTGCCGCGCAGCTCCACGATGGGGCAGCGGTTGGCCGTCCAACCGGAGACTTTGAGCTGAGGCATGGCTTGTCGGATGGCGTCCAGGACCGTCCGGCCAGGGTCGGCCAACAGCGCGTCGCCGGTGATGATCACGCTACCGGCCGTCGTCGTCGGCAATGGCCTACCGCCGGGCTCGGTGGACCGGTCGAAGGTTCTCGACGTCGCGCAACCCACGACGAGCACCGAGAGCGCGAGCAGGGGCCGGACGGAACGGGACTGCAGCATGGAGAACCTCAGTTCGTCGTGAGCAGGATCGCGCCGTCGTCGTGGCCGGCGCCCCAGCGCAGGGTGGCGGCGGCGGCGTCGAGGAACCGTACGCCCGTGACCGAGTAAATGGAGACCTGGTCGAGCGCGTCCAGCCCACCGAGCAGACCGCCGTTCAGATACACCCGGACACCGTGCGCCGCGAGCGGGTCATCGTTGGGACGCAGCACGTCCGCCCCACGCGAACGAAGCCACTGGGGTCGCAGCGCGCGCAGCAGCTCCGTGACCGTACGGGCGGACGACGCCCGGATCTCGTCCGCGGTAATCGGCCCCGCGGTGACCGGCCGCTGGGTCTGCAGCCCCCGCACGGGCGCCGGATCGCCCTTGGCACCGCGGCCGCCGACCAGCGCGCCGGCGAGTAGGCCGAGCGCGGCGCCGGTCACCGAAAAGCGGATGCGCTGGGCGCCGCGGCCCGCTCCATCACGCCAGTCGCTCCAGGCGACCTGGGAAGTGACGTAGCCGGCCCACCCGCCGAGCAGCGCGCCGCCCGCGGCGTGGGCCGCGACGTGCAGCACGGAACGGTGGCGGGGCGGCGGCGCGGTCTGCGCCGACAGGGACACGGCAGCGGCGGCAAGGAGCGGAAGAACGATGAGGGAGGCGCGCATCGCTCGTAGTAATGTGTGCCGGTTCCGCCATCGCCGCCAGCAGCGCCGGCCGGCGGTCACCTCGGCAAGGTGACCATCACTCCCGCGTCCGCCCCTCGCCCGGTTGCGCCGGAATTGAGTGGTGGGTGTCGCTGGGAAGATGACCGGGCCGGGGATCGAACCCGGGGCCTACGGATTAAAAGTCCGTTGCTCTACCAACTGAGCTACCCGGTCGCGTCAACTCACCCTGGGAACTTGGCGTGGACGCGGCGGCGGCACAACTGGGCGGCACGCTCGACCGCCTCGGCGCGGCAACCCTGGCCGCGGCCCGCGTGGCGGTCGTAGATTGGTCGCCATGCCACGCCGAGCCGAACACCGTCGCCGTCGAGCAGGCCCCCTGATCGCGGCGGTGCTCCTCGTCTCGGCAGCTTGCGCGCGATCCATTGCCCCCGCCGACCCGCAGTTCGTCTCGGAGTGGATGCGCAACTATTACGGCCTCATCCGGGCGGAGCGGATTTCTCCGCCGATGGCCTCGCGCGTCCTCGCCTACGCGGCGGTGGCACTCTATGAGGGCCTGGCAGCCGCGTCACCAGGGCTGGTCTCCCTGGCCGGCCGGCTGAACGGGCTCGATTCGCTTCCCCGTCCAGACCCGAACCACCGCTACGACCCGATCCTCGTGGCCCTGGCCGCTGAGCGCGCCGTGCTCGACTCCCTCTTCGTCGAGGGCCTGCCGGCCACGCGGGCCGCGCTGGCCACGCTCACGGACTCCCTGGAGACCGCCCGCCTCGCCATGGGCATCCCCAACGCGGTGCGAGCCGACTCCCGGGAACTGGGGGAGCGTCTGGGGACGGCGATCCTGGCCTGGGCCGCCCGTGACGGCTTCGACGAGACGCGCACGAAACCGTTCCGCCCCCCAATCGGACCTCAGTTCTGGGTCAACGACTCCCGCGCGGACGAGTACACGGTGCAGAACCTCTCCGCAGTGCGGGAGTTCGTGGCACTCGACAACCCAGCGGCAACCCTCCGGGCCGGCGAAGCCAGCGAGCGGGCCCTGGCCCTCACGCGCCCCAAGGCGGCGGATATCCGCACCCTGAAGGCGGTCAACCCCACAGGAGCGACCGAGCCGTGGTGGGGCACGCTGCGCCCGTTCGCGCTCCGCGCGGCCGACGAGTGCCCCACGCCACCGCCGGCGGCCTGGTCTACGTCTCCCGCTTCGGAGTTCTACGCCGAAGCGAAGCGCGTGTACGACGTGGGCCGCGCCCTCACCGAGGAGCAGCGCCAGACCGTGCTCTACTGGGCGGACAACCCCGGACAGACGGGCACACCGGTGGGCCATTGGCTGGCCATCGGGAGCCAGCTCGTGACCCAGCTCGGGCTCTCGGCGGAGCAGGCGGCGGAGGTGTTCGTGCTCGTGACCCTCGCCCAGGCCGACGCCTTCACCGCCATCTGGCACGAGAAGTACCGGCTCAGCCTCATCCGGCCATACACCTACATCCGGCGCTACATCGACACCACGTGGACGCCCGCGATCGTCACGCCGCCCTTCCCGGAATATCCATCGGGGCACTCGGGCCAGTCCGCGGCGGCGGCCACGGTGCTCACCGCGCTGCTTGGGCCCCAGGTCTTCGAGGACAGCACCAACCTGGCGCTCGGGCACCCCGTCCGCCGGTACCCGTCGTTCCAGGCTGCGGCCGACGAGGCCGCCGAGTCCCGGCTCTACGGGGGCATCCACTTCCCCATGGGGAACGAGAACGGCAAGGCGCTGGGGCGCTGCGTCGGCCGGATGGTGCTGGAACGCCTGCGCACGCGGGCCGCGCCGACCCCATGAGCAGGCGCCGGTTCCTGGTTCTCGCCCTGCTCATCGCGGCCTGCGGCCGCTCCGTTGACACGACCTGGCAGGAGGGAGACGGGCACCGCTGGCGCGCGCTCGACGTCTCGCGCCGTGGCAGGCCGGGTTTCACCCGGCTCGATCCCTCGCGCACGGGTGTCACCTTCGCCAACACGGTGAGCGACTCACTCCTGGTCCGGAATCGGATTCTGGCCCAGGGCGGCGGCGTGTGCTTCGGCGACGTAGACGGCGACGGCTTGGTGGACGTCTTCCTGGCCCGCACGGAAGGACCGAACGCGCTGTATCGCAACGTCGGCGGGTGGCGATTCGAGGACATCGCTCAACGCGCCGGCGTCGCGGCCCCCGACCGGTACTCCACCGGATGCATGTTGGCTGATGTGGACGGAGACCGCGATCTGGACCTGATCCTGGTGGCCCTCGGCGGGCCGAACGCGCTGTTCCTAAACGACGGCACTGGTCGCTTCACCGAGCAGGGGGAAGAGGCCGGCCTCAAGTCGTCCGCCGGGAGCACCACCATCGCCGCAGCCGACGTGAACGGGGACGGCTGGCTCGACCTGTACATCGCCAACTACAAGGCCTACACCACCCTCGACCACATCTCGCCGCAGGAGCGCGCGTTCGACCAGGTCGTCCGCCAGTTGGGTCCCCGACGCTACGAGGTGCGGGAACGGTACCGCCGTGACTACAGGGTGGTCGATCGCGAGGATCTTGGGGGCATCAGCCTCGAGCAGCGCGCCGACCCCGACCTCTTCTACCGGAACGCGGGCGGCGGCAGGTTCATCCGCGAGCCCATCGCCCGGAACCCCCGCTTCGTAGACGAGCAGGGCCGCCCGCTGGCGGAGGAGCCGGAGGCCTTCGGCCTCGCGGCCATGTTCGCGGACTTGGATGGCGACGGCGCGCCCGACCTGTACGTGGCCAACGATTTCGAGGATCCCGACCAGTTCTGGCGCAACGACGGCCGTGGCGACTTCCGCCTGGTGCCGTGGTACGCGGTGCGCTCCACCAGCAACTCGAGCATGGCGGTGGACGTGGGAGACGTGAATCGGGACGGCCAACCGGACCTGTTGCAGGTAGACATGCTGAGCCAGGACACGCGCCGCCTCAAGACCCAGATCCCGACCCACACCGCGGTGCCCCAGCGTCCCGGCCTGGGAGACGGCCGCCCCCAGATGCAGCGGAATACCCTGCACCTGAACCGGGGAGACGGCACCTTCGCGGAGATCGCGCGACTCGCCGGCGTGGGGGCCTCGGGGTGGTCCTGGTCCACCCTGTTCCTCGACGTGGACCTCGATGGGTGGGAGGACATCCTCGTCGGGACCGGCCACGTGTGGGACCAGATGGATGGTGACACCCAGTATCGGCTGCGCAACCGGCTGCAGGAGATCGACTGGCGACGCATGCTGTTCGAGTTCCCGCCCCTGCCGCTGCCCAACGTAGCGTTCCGGAATCGCGGCGACCTGACCTTCGAGGACGCGAGCCGGGCCTGGCGATTCGACCTGGGGGAGGACGTTTCCCACGGAATGGCAGTCGCCGATCTGGACGGCGACGGCGACCTGGATGTGGTCATCAACCGGCTCCGCGAGCCGGCCGCCGTGCTCCGGAGCGATGCCACCGCGCCGCGGATCGCGATCCGGCTCCGTGGCACATCGCCGAACACCTCCGGCATCGGGAGCCGAGTGCGAGTGCGCGGCGGCGCGGTGCCCCTCCAACAGCGGGAGGTCATTGCCGGCGGGCTCTATCTCTCGAGCTCGGAAGCATTGCTCACCTTCGCGACCGGAACGGCCAACGAGGTCACGATCGAGGTAGACTGGCGCGACGGCCGCCGGACGGTGATCGAGGACGCCCGTCCCAACCGGCTCTACGAGATCGATCAGACTTCCGCGCAGCGGGTACCGAATCCGTCACAGGAGCCGGCCCCGACCCTGTTTCAGGACGTCTCCGACCAGCTTGGCGGCCACCACCACGCCGAGCCCTACTTCGACGACTACGCTCGCCAGCTTCTCCTGCCCAACGCCTTCAGCCAACTCGGGCCGGGCATCGCCTGGGACGACCTGGACGGGGATACTCGTGAAGATCTGATCGTCGGCGCCGGTCGCGCCGGCACGCTTGCCTGGTTCAGGAACGAGGGCGGCCGCCTGAGGCCGGCCACCGCGCGGGTCCCGCCAGCGCACGGGGACCTCACGACCATCCTGGGCTGGCCCGAGGCCCAAGGAAGGCGGATGGTGATCGCGGGAGTGTCGAGCTACGAGATGGGAACCACCAGCGAGGCACTGGCCGCTCCCAGCGTGGTCGGCTACTCCCCGGCGACCGGAGCGATGACCCCGCTGGTGCCGGGCGACATCGCCAGCGTGGGCCCGCTGGCGTTGGCGGACTACACCGGGGACGGCAACCTCGACCTGTTCGTCGGCGGGCGGATCCACCCCGGAGCCTACCCGCTATCGCCGTCCTCTAGGGCGTACCGGAACCAGGGCGGGCAGCTGGCGCCGGACTCGGCGAACAACTCGCTGTTCTCCAGCATGGGGATGGTCTCCGCGGCCTCGTTCGCCGACATCAACGGCGACGGGTGGCCGGACCTGCTCGTGGCCATCGAGTGGGGCACCATCCGCATCTTCCTGAACCAGGGCGGCCGCTTCCGCCCCGCGCCGGACCTGCCGGGCCTGTCGGGGCGGTACAGCCGGTGGAACGGACTTGCCACCGGCGACCTCGACGGCGACGGCAGGCTCGACATCGTGGCCACCAGCTGGGGCCGGAACACCGGCTATCACGCGAGCGAGACCCGGCCGCTGTTCCTGTACTTCGGTTCCTTCGCTGAACGCGGCCGTCCCGGCGTGCTGCTCGCGCAGGAGGACCCTCGGATTGGGGACGTAGCGCCGCTCACCACGTTCACCCGGCTCGGCGTAGCGCTGCCGGGTGTGGCGCAGCGGCTCCGGACCTTCGGGGCGTACGCGGATGCCACCATGGATCAGGTGCTCGGCCGGTTCGCCCCCGGCGCGATCCGGCTCGGCGCCACGACGATGGACCATACGGCATTCCTCAACCGGGGGGATCGGTTCGAGACCCGGCCACTGCCCCTGGAGGCCCAGCTGGCGCCCGCCTTTTACGCCGGCGTCGCCGACTTCGACGGCGACGGGAACGAGGACCTGTTCCTGAGCCAGAACTTCTTTGCCACGGAGGTCGCGACGCCGCGGTACGATGCGGGCCGGAGCCTTCTGCTCTTAGGCGATGGAGCCGGAGGACTCAAGCCGGTGCCGGGGCAGCGCTCCGGCCTGTTTGTTTACGGCGAGCAGCGCGGGGCGGCCTACGCCGACTTCAACGATGACGGGCGGCTCGATCTCGCCATCAGCCAGAACGGGGCCGCCACGCGCCTGTTCCGAAACGCCGGCGCCACACCCGGCTTGCGCGTGCGCCTGGTTGGGCCGCCGGGCAACCCGACGGCCGTGGGCACGCAGGTCCGGCTGCGCTACGGTGACCGGGACGGGCCGGTTCGGGAGGTGCAGGCGGGCTCGGGGTACTGGTCGCAGAACGGCGCGGTGCAGGTCCTGGGCCGGGCCGGGGAGCCCACGGCGCTATGGGTCCGGTGGCCCGGCGGGCGGGAGCAGGTGGTTCCGCTGGCACCGGGGCAGGCGGAGGTTACGGTGCGCATCCCCTAAGGGCGCGTCAACGGTTCCACCTGGTCCAAACCGCTATCACGGCGCAGCCGTCCCAATGAAATACCCCCGGGATCTCGCTCGCCCCGCGGTACACCTCGATCATTTCAATGTCCGCCGGGTTGATTTGCGAGAGCATCTCAATCTCGGGCTCATCCTGTGTAAGGCCTGGAGCAAGCCCGGGCGAGGCTCGTGCTGCGCCGGCTTGCGGTATCCTGCCGGAGCCCCTATTGGCCGATACGGCGACACCGGCAGAAGAAGCTCCAATCATTTGCCGGACTCCGTCAATAAAGACGCTCACCCCCCCAGGCTCCTGACAACGAGCGAACCGGATCCGCTTGGGCGGGCCATTCCAGATTCGGATACCGGGAATGCCTTTCAGCAGCTCGTGCGTGGCAACGCCAAACTGAGCGTCGATGGCCCCGCGAGTGATGAGCGTGCCCAGGCCCACCTTCCGCCGGAGGAACACCTCGTCGTATTTCGTTGTCCCCGCGTAGCGAAGGGGCTTGCTAGGTGAACCTGAGATGATCACCTCCGGCAGCTGAACCGCGCTGCTCAGCAGCTCGACCAGGATGGTGTCGCGGGCCGGCGGCAGCGGATGGATGGTGAGGAGCATCGGCCGGTACCCGATCCGCCGAAAGCCGACGGTACTATCGCCCGGAGACACGTCGAGCTGGAAGATACCGGCACCGTCGGTCATCGCCCGTACTTCCCGGCGGTCCACGATGACTTCCACCCGTTCAACCGGGCGGTGCGCCTCATCGGAGACTCGTCCGATGAGCCGTACTTGCTGGCGTGGTTGAGTCTGGGCCCACAACAAGGCGGTAATCCCGCTGCCTACCAGACCCGCCGCCGCCCAGATCGTGAGCCCGTACCGCATGAAGCGCACCTCGGCGAGGCTCTGCGTCCGCGACGGATTGTCGCGTGTCCCTACTCCAGCATATGATGGGAGAGACCGGCTGACAATGCCCCTAACGCGCCGGAGTCCAGTTGCAGCGAGTCGGCAGGCAAGAGAAGAGGGGCGGGATCGATGATCCCGCCCCTCTTCGGTCCCACTATCGGAAGCCC
>Ga0209619_10000576_pt1 | contig 26166 bp, 29 predicted proteins | sample Rifsed16ft3_FD_184011 | JGI IMG/M metagenome (GOLD analysis project Ga0209619, IMG submission 184011) | Soil microbial communities from Rifle, Colorado, USA - sediment 16ft 3 (version 2) | ecosystem: Environmental > Terrestrial > Deep subsurface > Rock core/Sediment | place: Rifle, Colorado... | reverse complement strand
GGCCACGGGGGGCAAGATCGTCACGAAGCTTGACGAGCTGACGAAGGCCGACCTCGGGTACGCGAAGCTCGTCTACGAGAAGAAGATTGGGGACGACGAGATGACCTTCGTCACGGGCTGCAAGAACCCGAAGGCCGTGTCCATCTTGATCCGCGGCGGGACGGAGCATGTCGTCGATGAGGTCGAGCGATCCCTTGAGGACGCGACGAGCGTCGTCGCGGTCGCGATTGAGGACGGCAAGGTCATCACAGGCGGCGGCTCGAGCGCGACGGAGATCGCGTTCGGCCTACGGGACATCGCAGCGAGCGTCGGCGGACGCGAGCAGATCGCGATCGAGGCCTTCGCGGACGCGGTGGAGGTCATCGCGCGCACCCTCGCGGAGAACGCCGGCTTGGACCCGATCGACACCCTGATCGAGCTCCGCAAGGAGCACAAGAAAGGGAACAAGGCCGCCGGGATCAACGTCTTCACCGGGAAGGTCACGGACATGAGGAAGGAGAACGTGATCGAGCCGATCCGCGTCGGAAGCCAGGCCATTTCCTCGGCCACGGACGCGGCGGTGATGATCCTGCGGATTGATGACGTCATCGCAGCCAGGGCAGGAGAAGGCGCAAAGGGCGGCAAGGGCGGCGAAGGCGGCGAGGGCGGCGGAGGCGACGGCGAAGAGTTCTGAGGGGGAGCCTCCTCCGAGGGAGGCCTCCGGTGGTCTCCATGGACGGGGAATCCGCTCACGAGCCCGAGTCCGCCAACCCCGACGTGGACCGCATCGTGCGAAGACTCGACGCGAGGCGGAGCCTGCCGCCGGTGGTGGACTCCCCGCCCCAGGCTCTCGGATCGCCCTCCGCGGTCATCGAGGAAGGCCAGCAGGCCCGCGAGGCGGCCGCGGAGGTCGTCGTGACGCCCTCCCGCGTGTATGTGACCATGGAACTCCCCGGCGCCGCGAAGGAGACCCTCGAGGTGACCGCGACGGCTACGCAGGTGACCGTTCATGCCCGCGGGCCTGAGGGTCGGACCATCCATCAAGAGATCGACCTCCCGGGCCCCGTCGATCCGGACGCCGTGACGGCAACGTATCGGAACGGCGTCCTCGACGTCTCGTTCCCACGCCGAAAGGGCTGCCGGAACGGCGGCCGAGAGGAACACTAGCATGGCAGAGGAGGCACGGACCGTGGAGCAACCGGAGGAAGAGAAGCCGGACGAGACCCGCAAGGGCCTTGGAGCTGAAGCGTCTGCGCCGGCACCGGCCCACAAGGACGAAACCGCGGACCCGAGGCGTCAGAACGAGGAACTCCTCTCCCGCCTGAAGTATCTCCAGGCGGAGTTCGAGAACTATCGGAAGCGGACGGAGCGGGAGATGGAATCCGTGGTGCGGTTCGCTCACGAGGTCCTCGTAGCCCAGCTCCTCCCCGTCCTCGATGAACTCGATGCCGCGGTCGCGTCCCTCGACGGACCGTCGGGGGACGGGATCCGACTCGTTCGCGGCAATCTCCTGAAGGCCCTCCAGGATGCCGGCCTCCAGGAAATCCCCGCGGAGGGACAGGTCTTCGATCCTTATGTCCACGACTGCGTCCAGCAGGTTGCCGTTCCGGGATCGGCGGACGGCCTCGTTAAGGAGGTCGTCCGGAAGGGTTATCGCCTGCACGATCGCATCCTGCGTCCCGCGCAAGTCATTGTCATCAAGAGCCAAGGTGAAACACATGCCTAGAATCATCGGAATCGATCTCGGAACGACGAACTCCGAGGCCGCGTACATGGAAGGTGGAACGCCCCGAATCATCCCGAGCGCCGAGGGAAGCGCCTACGGCGGCAAGATGTTCCCTTCCGTCGTCGCGTTTACGAAGGACGGGATCCTCGTCGGCGAGCCCGCGAAGCGCCAGGCGGTCCTGAACCCCGATCGCACGATCATGCAGATCAAGCGGAAGATGGGGACGGACTACCGGGTGAAGATCGACGGGAAGGACTACACCCCGCAGGAGATCTCCGCCATGGTCCTCCGCAAGATCAAGACGGACGCAGAGGCGTTTCTCGGGGAGAAGATCAACCAGGCCGTCATCACGGTCCCGGCGTACTTCAACGACAACCAGCGGCAGGCGACGAAGGACGCGGGGAAGATCGCGGGCCTCGAGGTCCTTCGCCTCGTGAACGAGCCGACCGCCGCAGCCCTCGCCTACGGCTTGGACAAGAAGGGGGAGGGCAAGATCTGCGTCCTCGACCTCGGCGGCGGCACGTTCGACGTCACGCTCATGGAAATGGGCGATGGGGTCTTCGAGGTCGTGTCGACGTCCGGGGACACTCAGCTGGGTGGGATGGACATGGACAACGCGCTCATCCAGTGGCTCGTGACGGAGTTCCGCCGGCAGCACGGCATCGACCTCTCGGGCGACCGTCAGGCGATGCAGCGCCTCCGCGACGCGGCGGAGAAGGCGAAGATCGAGCTGTCGAGCACCGTGGAGACGACGGTCAACCTGCCTTTCATCGCGCAGAAGGGCGGACAGCCCCTCCACCTGGAGCAGAAGCTCTCCCGCTCGAAGGTCGAGCAGCTCATCGAGCCCGTCCTCGACCGGTTGGACGCCCCGATCCGGCAGGCGTTCAAGGACGCGAAGTGGTCCTTCTCCGACGTGAACCGCGTAATCCTCGTGGGCGGTCCGACGCGCATGCCCGTCGTCCGAGACCGGTTCGAGAAGATCCTCGGCCGGCCCGCGGAGGGCGGCGTGGACCCGATGCAGTGCGTCGCCCTCGGCGCCGCGATCCAGGGGGCCGTCCTGAGCGGCGAGGTGAAGGACATCCTCCTGCTGGACGTGACCCCGCTGAGCCTCGGCGTGGAGACCCTCGGTGGCGTCTTCACGAAGCTCATCGAGCGGAACACGACGGTCCCCACCCGGAAGAGCGAGATCTTCACGACAGCCGCGGACAGCCAGCCGAGCGTGGAGGTCCACGTCCTCCAAGGCGAGCGGGCGATGGCGGCGGACAACGTGAGCCTGGGCAGGTTCTACCTGACGGGCATGCCGCCGGCCCCGCGTGGCGTGCCGAAGATCGAGGTGACGTTCGACATCGATGCGAACGGGATCCTGAACGTGTCCGCGAAGGACCTGGCCACCGGCAAGACGGAGAAACTGACGATCATGGCTCCCCAACGGATGGACCCGGGCAAGATCGATCAGGCGGTCCGCGACGCGGAGTCCCACGCGGAAGAGGACCGGCGCCGTCGGGAGCTCGTGGAGATGAGGAACCACGCGGACCAGCTCGTCTACGCGACCGAGAAGCTCCTGAAGGACCACGCTTCGTCCGTCTCCGAAGGGACGCGAAAGGCCGTCGAGGAACGCATCGAGGAGCTCAAGAAGGTCCTCCAATCGGACGACATCTCCGCCTTGCGGAACGCGATCGAGGCCCTCACGAAAGAGGCCCAGAAGATTGGCGTGGAGATGTACGGGAAGGGTGGGCCCACGGAGGCCCCCGCGGCAGGCACGGGTGATTCCGGCGCCTCTGGAGAGCCGGGCGTCGTCGACGCGAACTTCGAGGACGTGGATAAGAAATAAGCGGGAGCCATGCGGTCGGAAGAACGCGGTATGGCCGAACAGGACTACTACGAAATCCTCGGCGTCCCGCGCGGGGCGTCCAAGGAGGAGATCAAGCGAGCCTACCGGAGGCTCGCGAAGAAGCACCACCCGGACCTGAACAAGGACAACCCTAAGTCCGCGGAGGAGAAATTCAAGAAGATCTCGGAGGCCTACGAGGTCCTGATCGACGACGACAAGAAGCGGATCTACGATGCCTACGGCCGGGAGGGGCTGCGGCAGCAGGTGTGGGGCGGCCAAGGTTTCGACTGGGATCGATTCACCCACGCGGCCGATCTCGAGGACCTGCTGGGTCGCGACCTTTTCCAATCGTTCTTCGGTCGCTCCGGCTCGCCCTTCGGCGGGAGCCTCTTCGAGGAGTTCTTTGGCGGCGGGCCGACGGATCCCCGGCGGGGACCGTCCCCTGGACGCGACGCCAGGATCGACGTCGAGGTGGGCCTAGAGGAGGTCGCGCGCGGGGCGAGAAAGGAGGTCACGATCCGCCATCCCGTCACATGCCCGATCTGCAAGGGAACGGGCGCGGAGGGCGGGAAGACGGTCACATGTCCGACGTGCAACGGGCAAGGTCAGGTGAGCGCCTCCCAGCGTCGCGGATACAGCCAGTTCATCACAATCACGACCTGCCCGAAGTGCGGCGGCCGAGGCCGATGGCCTGAGCGTCCGTGCACCCGTTGCGACGGCTCCGGCCGCGTGGCCGACGTCCGCACGATCGCGGTCGAGATCCCTCCCGGGGTGCCGAACGGGGTGCAGCTGCGGATCCCGGGCCGAGGCCTCGCGGGAGATCCCGGGGCGCCGCCCGGAGATCTCTACGTGGCCGTCCACACACGGCCGCACGACACATTCGTCCGGGAGGGCGATGACGTGGCCATGGACCTCCCAATCTCGGTTACCCAGGCGACGCTCGGCACGGACGTTGAGGTCCCGACAATCGATGGGACGAGTCGACTCCGGATTCCGCCGGGCACGCAGACAGGCACCATCCTTCGTCTCCGCGGGAAGGGCCTCCCCCGATTCCAGCGCACGGGACGGGGGGACCAGCTCGTGCGCGTCATCGTGCGGACGCCCACGCGCCTCACTCCCGAGGAGCGCAGGCTCTTCGAGGAACTCCGTCAGCGGTGGGGAGAGGACACGTCCCGGCGGGGCATGTTCGACCGATTCAAGGCGTCCTAAGGCGCCGGAATGCCGGCCAGATACGAGACGAGCTTGATCATCCCGTAAAAGGCCACGAGGGCTCCCACGACGGTGATGATCGCCAGTGCGTCGCGGAGGAGCAATCCTTTCGCGTCGAGGTTCGGCGTGACTTGGCTGACAACCTGATCTTGTAGGATGGTATCTCCCCGAAGGGAAGGATGCCAGGGGTCGGTATGAATCGGTTGCGGCTTGGAAATCACCGATGTGAATCATTCCTGAAAACAGATGCCGACGGCGCGCTCGCGGCCAAGGATTATCCGGTCGACGGGGTTTCGTGACGGCAGCATGCGCAAGGTCCTGGGAATCCTCACGGAGGACTTCCGCCTCTATCACGACCTCGTCGCCGCGCTGAAAGCTCGCGACATCCCGTTCGTCAGCCTTTCCTTCGCGCGGCGCGTGCCGGAGACCGTGGGCGCGGTCCTCACCTCTCCCGCCGAGGCCTCGAAGGTTCGGTCCCGACACGTCGTGCCGGTCGACGAGATCGGGGAATCCATCGCGAAGGCACTCCAGCTCCTCAAGGGGAAGTCGGAGTGGCGGGAGCTGTTGATCGGCGTGGACCCGGGGCGGGAGCCCGGCGTGGCGATTGTCGGCGACGGCGAGGTGATCGACACGCGGATCGCGGCGAGCCCGGAGGCCGTCGCGTTCCACGTTCGACAGGCGGTTCGGACGTTCCCCGGACGAGATGTCCGCGTGCGAGTGGGCCATGGGGACCCGACGAACCGGAATCGGATCCTGAACGCACTGGCGCGGGACCCATACCGGGTGGAGATCGTCGACGAGGCGGGCACGACGCGTCGGTCACCACAACCGGATGTCGACGCGGCGATCGACATCGCCCGCACGCCCGGCCGCCGAGTCGTGCCCCCGCTCGACGTGCGCCCGACCCCCGGGGAGGTCCGGGACATTCAGCGGCGATCTCGCCTGGACAGCGCGGGCCAGGTCACGATCTCCTCGGAGCTCGCGGACGCGGTCGCCCGCGGGGTGCTGTCGTTGGAAGAGGCGATCGCGCGTGCCCGACGCAAGGAACCTCGGTCAAAGGGCTAGGGAATAACGCGTCTCGAGTTCCTTGCGCTTCTTGAAGTACATTTCCTCCGCGATTTCTCCCGCAGCGAGCTTCGCCTCCAGACCCTCCAGCTCCCGCTGGAAATCGACGCGGAACGCGGCCGTGTACTCCTTCACGACCCGCTCAAGGAGATCGAGGAGATCTCGACCTCGCTGCGTGACCTGGTACACGATCCGGGGTCGCCCGTTCGGCGGGAACACGGCCGCACGGTCCACGAAGCCCCACGAGAAGAGCTCCGCGAGCTGCTTGTCCACGGAGGTCCTCCGGATCTTGAGCTTCTTTGCGAGGTCTTCCGGATGATCGAATCCCTGCTGGAGCAGTCGGAGGATCTGTCGTCGCGTCTCGGACGACGCGATCCGGATGAGTTCCATCGGCTCCGGCACGTCAGCGGCGAGTCGTTTCGGCCTACTTCAAAGTTCTTCCACCGTGACTCGTACGTCATCTCCCTCCGAGGAGAAGATGTCCCGCACGCGGCGGACGATATCATTTCTATCCGCGACGTTTGTATAAATAACGAGGGGGACATCGACGTGTCATGTTCGGTAACAAGGATGCGGGATGGATGCAGGCCTTGAGCCTCTCCGGCCGCCGGAGGAACGGCAAGGCGCGCGGGACTCCGGAGTTCGTCGCGGCGACTCCCGTCGAAGCCTACCTGCAAAAGGAAAGATATTTCGCGATGGCGAGCGCTGACCGGTGGAACCGATGAAACGGAGCGACGTCCTGCGTAAGCTCGAGGAGCGCCTCGCGCGCGGCGAGATCTCCGAGAAGACGTACCTGGAGATCAAGGCCCGGTACGACGCGGAACCCGAGGAGCCGGTGGAGGAAACCCCGGCGGAGCCGGCATGGGGAGCGATCGGCGCGCACATCGAAGCGGCCGTCGCCCACGCGGCCGAGGGCGCCTCGCAGGCCGCGGAGCAGGCGGCGAGGGCCGCGGAGGACGCGATGCGGGCGGTGGAGTTCTCCGGCGTCGGGACGAAGCTGAGCGACGAGGCGATCAAGATCGTCGGATCGGGCGTCGTGTCCGGGAACCCGGTTCGGACGGTGGAGTTCAAATCGGCTGGAAGCGCGAAGGTCCAAGGCCCTCTCGTGGCGGAGGTCGCGCGCATCGCCGGGTCCTGCAGCTGTGACGGCGACGTCACCGTCGAGGAGTTCCGCGCTGCGGGCTCGACTCGCATTGCAGGATCTCTGAAGGCGGAAAGTGTCGAGGCGAGTGGCTCCTTGCACGTCGGAGGCCACGTGGTGGGGGAGGACATCTCCACAAGTGGAAACTTCCAGGTCGGAGGCGACGTGACCGCGGAGCAATTCCATTCATCGGGCGTGATCCGAATTGGTGGCAACCTCCAGGCGGAGGAGATCCGAATCGAGCTGGGCGGGACCTCGACGATCGGGGGGAAGATGAAAGGGGAGGACATTCTCGTGAAGGCAACGGGTGGCTTCTTCCGGATTCGCGGGGACCTCACGGCGCAAGAGATCGAGGGAGAAGATGTCGAGCTCGAGGCGACGAATGCCAGCCTGGTGCGAGGCCAGAATGTCCGAATCGGGCCGCACTGCCGGATTGATGTGGTCGAGGCGAAGGAACTCGTCGTGCATCAGTCAAGCGAGGTTCGCGAGCGTCGGACGCCTCCGGCCTGAGCATCTGTGGTCTGACGCCTGAATATCGTCCCACAAGCTTGAAATAAGCCGGCGGAGTTCGAAGCGCCGTGTCGGAGCGCATCATACTGAAGGTCGCGGAGGCGCCTCAGTCTGACGTGGGCCTCGGACGCGCCCGTGTCGACACGAAGACCCGCGTCGCCCTCGGAGTCGACGTGGGCGAGATTATCCAGATCATCGGGAAGAAGTCGACCGCGGCGAAGCTCTTCCGCGTCATGCAGGAGGACGAAGGAAAGGGCATCATCCGTATCGATGGGCTCGTCCGTCGCAACGTCGGCGTGAGCCTGGGCGACAAGATCGAGGTGCGCAAGGCGGATGTCCTGCCCGCGGAACGGATCACGATTGCCCCGATCATCAGCGAGGGCCACAAGATCTCCTTCGGCCAAGGAATCGAGAACTTCGTCAAGAGGGGTCTCCTGAAGCGGCCCCTCAACAAGGGCGACGTGGTCATCGTGCCCGGGATCGCCCTTATGGGAGGCGCCTTGCCCTTCATGGTCATCAGCACGGCTCCGAAAGGGATCGTCCAGATTCAGGACGACACGATCATCGAGATGAAAGAGGAGCCCGTCCGCGAGGGCGAGGTCCTCACCCCGACGGTCACGTACGAGGACATCGGCGGCCTGAAGGAAGAGCTCATGAAGGTCCGCGAGATGATCGAGCTGCCCCTTAAGCACGCGGAGCTCTTCGAGCGTCTCGGGATTGACCCGCCGAAAGGCGTCCTCTTGTACGGTCCGCCCGGGACGGGCAAGACCCTGATCGCGAAGGCCGTGGCGAACGAGGCCGGAGCGAATTTCTATTCCATCCAGGGCCCGGAGATTATGTCGAAGTATTACGGGCAAAGCGAAGAGCGCCTCAGGGAGAAATTCGAGGAGGCGCAGAAGAACGCGCCCAGCGTGCTGTTCATCGACGAGCTCGATTCTATTGCCCCGAAGCGTGAGGAGGTCACGGGCGAGGTCGAACGGCGGGTCGTGGCCCAGCTCCTCACCCTGATGGACGGCCTCTCGGGCCGGGGTCAGGTCATCGTGATTGGCGCGACGAACCGCGAAGAGGCGATCGACCCCGCGTTGCGCCGCCCGGGTCGGTTCGATCGTGAGATCGAGATTGGCGTGCCGGATCGCGACGGGCGGAAGGAGGTCCTCCAGATCCACGCCCGCGGCATGCCCATCGAGGGGGCGGAGGAGGAGCGGGACCGCCTCCTCTCTGAACTCGCGGACGTCTGCCATGGTTTCGTCGGCGCGGACTTGGCGGCGCTCGCGCGCGAGGCCGCGATGAAGGCGCTCCGGCGGTACCTTCCCGACATCGACCTCGACAAACCGATTCCCGCGGAGACGCTGGAGAAGATGCGCGTCACCTCGGACGACTTCAAGCAAGCCCTGAAGGAGGTCGAGCCGAGCGCGATGCGAGAGGTCCTCGTCGAGATCCCGAAGATTCGATGGACCGACATCGGGGGTCTCGAGGACGTGAAGCTCAAGCTCCGGGAGGCGGTCGAGATGCCCCTCAAGGAACCGGAGGCATTCAAGCGGATGGGAATACGCCCTCCGCGAGGCATCCTTCTTTACGGTCCTCCAGGCTCCGGGAAGACGCTCCTGGCGAAGGCTGTGGCCACGGAATCCGAGGCGAACTTCATCTCGATTAAGGGACCCGAGGTCATGTCCAAGTGGGTCGGTGAGTCCGAGAAAGCGGTCCGGATGATCTTCAAGAAAGCGAAGCAGGTCGCCCCGTGCATCATCTTCCTGGACGAGCTCGACGCCGTCGCCCACGTCCGGGGCTTCGACGCGGACAGCGGCGTGAGCGAGCGCGTCGTCAACCAACTGCTGACCTCCATGGACGGTCTCGAGACCCTCGAGGGGGTCGTGGTGATTGGCGCGACGAATCGGCCGGATCGTCTCGACCCGGCGCTCCTCCGCACGGGCCGCTACGACCGCATCCTGCTCGTCCCTACCCCGAACAAGGATTCCCGTCTGGCGATCCTGAAGGTCCACACGAGGGGCATGCCCCTTGAGGGAGTCGACATCGAGGAGCTCGGGGTCGAACTCGACGGGTATTCCGGGGCGGACATCGAAGGCCTCTGCCGAGAGGCCGCGATGATTGCTTTGCGGGAGAGCAAGCAAGCAAAGAAGGTCACGATGTCCCACTTCCAGGAAGCGATGAAGGTCGTGAGGCCGAGCATCGACGCGGACACGATCAAGTTCTACGAGGAGTTCGACAAGCGCTTCAAGAAGGGGATGGAGCGCGGTCGGCGCGAGGAGAGCATCCTCTATCGTTAGTCGCCTGCGAAATTCACGCCGGACCCTTTTTATCCCTCACCCTCGTTTCTCACCCGATGCGCCCTTCCCTGCCCTGGAGGACGTGGGCCCATCGGCTCGTGAAACTGGGTCCTTCCCGGCTCGCCCTCGCGGCGGCGGTCCTCTTCGCACTCCTGGCGCTCGGTACGCCCGTGTGGGCCCTGACCCAGGATGTCGGCGGCAGCCGGGAGGTGAGTTCCTACTCCTGGACGACCCGCATCCAGGATCGATATGAGGCCGGGGCGTGGGACGGGACCGAGATCCTCCCGTACACGTCTTCGCGTTTTGCCGAGCGAACGGTCGCCGGCGCGCTGGGGACCGCGTACATCCTGGACGCCGTGCTCATTCTCGTCCTCGCCGTCGTCTTCGCCCTGTTCTCGATGGAACACACGAGGACGATGCCCACCCTGAGCCTGCTCATCGTCAGCCTCCTGGTCGTCGGGATCGCTCTCCTGGCGCTCTTGTATCCCGTCGTCGCCGTCCCGGTCGCCGCGACAACGGATTTCGGCGCGTTCACGTTTGGTGGTTTCTGGGGCTCCTGGCGCACGACCGCTCCGCCGATCGATTGGTCGTGGGGCGCGGGCCTCGGCTGGTGGTTCCTGTTCGTCGCGACGCTCCTGGGAATCGTCGGGGCGACCCTGCCGTACATCCGCAGCGTCCGTGCGATGGCGCCGCCGGTTCCCCGATCGTGGCAACCTCCCACGTGAGCCGCGCAGCCCGCGTTGACGGAATCTTCATATAGCGCGCGTCGGATGTATGTCAGACAAGGGATGGGATCCCGCTGCGGCGGTGCCGCGGTGGGCCCTCACCGACGCGGGTGACGGGATGAAGCGATTTGCCACAGAGCTCCGGGGCAAGACCGTGATGACGAACGACGGCCAAATCCTCGGGACGATCGAGAACTTCATTGTGAACACGAAGAGCGGAAAGCTGTCCGACGTCCTCGTCCTGCCGGCCGAGAACGTGGCCACGAAGGGATTCAAGACGGATCCCGAGGGTCGGCTCGTCCTCCCGTTCCAGGGGATGCGGGCCGTGAAGGACGTCGTCGTGATGAATCTCGGGAAGTCGTAGGCTCGCGCCTACGCCTCACGTCCGAGGACCGTCAGGGCCTTCGCCATCGCCTCCGGATCGTCCAGGAGAGAGGCCAGGACCGCCTCGAGCAAGGTCGCGGTGTTCCACACCTCGATCATGAGTTCCGGATCCTTCCCAACCGACCACTCAACGGAGACGATTTCCACCGCGGATCACCGGAGAAAGGGAAAGGTGGGGACGCCGGCGGCCCCCATGTCATGATCACTTCGTGATGTCCTTCAGCTTACCCGCGAGCTCCGAGAGGTCCATGCCCGTGAGGGCCTTCACGAGCGCAGGCGCGGTTGCGGCGATGTCGACGACGCTCCCGACGAGCTGGGAGGGTCCCCGCTCCCCCATGATGATGAGTTTCTGGGTCGTCTCGAGGGACTTCGCCGCGTTCGCGACGATCTCGGGGAGCTTCTCGACGATCAGCTGGGTGATCGCCGCCTTGCCGTACATCTCCCAGGCCTCCGCCTTTGCGTGCATGGCCTGCGCCTCCGCGAGCCCCTTCGCCTTGATCGCGTAGGCTTCTGCTTCCCCCTTGAGCCGGATGATGTCGGCCTCGGCGGTCCCTTCTTGCCGAATGCGCTCCGCCTCGCCCGCGGCCGTCCGCGCAAGACGCTCCCGCTCGCCTTCCGCGACGAGGATGGCACGCTCCTTCTCGCCTTCCGCTGTGATGATCGACTTGCGCTTCTCTCCGTCCGCTATGGCGGCGACGGCGTCGGCCTGCATCCTCGCGGGGACGACCTGCGCGGCGATCTGCTCTTGTTCCCGGCGCCTGACTTCCTGCTGCTGGACGAGAACCTGCTGCTCCTTCTCCCGGATGTCGATCTTCCGCTGCTCGACAATGAGCTCCTGCTGCCGCTTCGCCGTCTGCAGCTGGAAGGCGATCTCCTTGTTCGCCCGCTCGAGTTCGACGGTGGCCTCGGACTGCTGCTTGATGATGTCCCGGTCCCGGTGGTACTGTGCCACGTTCGCCTCGGCCTCTGCGTTCGCCTTCTCGGCCTGTTGGGCCGCTTGGGCCTCGGCGATCGTCGCCTCGCGGTTCGCGCCGGCCTTCCCCATCCGGGCGTCCCGCTTGACCTCTTCCGTCCGCTTCACGCCGAGCGCGTCCAGATAGCCCTGGGCGTCCTCGATCTCCTTGATCACGAAGGACCGAATGTCGATCCCCATGTTCTTGAGATCGTTCCCCGCCATCCCGAGAATCTTGGACGCGATTGCGTCCCGATCCGAGTTGACCTCTTCGACCGTGAGGGTCGCGCATACGCCACGAACGTGTCCCTCCAGCGTCTTGAGGGCAATCTCGTTCACCGCCATGTCCGTCTTGCCGAGGAGGTTCTCCGCCGCCGTGTTCAGGGTCGCTTCATCCGAGGAGACCTTGACCTGGGCGACGGCTTTGATGTTGATCTTCGCACCGGACCGTTCGACATCCGTCACGATGTCGTTCACGACCAGGTCCAAGGTCCGCACATCGAGCCGGAGCCACTGGACCGACTCGAGGACAGGGATGATGACCTTCGCTCCCCCTGAGATGACCTTGTATCCTCGGCCGTTTGCCGCTCGCTGCCGCTTGCCGTAGACGACCATCGCCATGTTCGGCGGGACCTTCTTATAGCGACTTGCTGCGATTGCGACTGCGATCGCGATGCCTGCCACAAGTACGATCACCACGATTCCAAAATCGATTCCGTTTGTCATGCGTACACTCCCCCTACACTCGATGCACCTTCACCGAATTGCCGACGACTGAGTCGACCATCACGTGCTCGTCCGTCCCAATCGTTTCTTCCGCGATCGCCTGCAGGAGCGTCCTCCCGCGGGCCTCCGTGATCACGACGACCTGTCCGGGATGGCCGGGCTTAATCGGGACGATCACCTGGCCCTTGGAGCCCACGACCTCGTTGAGATTCACTTTCGTCTCCGCCTGCGTCTTGACAAAGATGTTGAGCATTAGGAGCCAGACGCCTCCCGCGGTGAGGCCTGCGAAGACGACCGCCAGGATCGGGGTCAGGATGGAACCGAGGGCCAGGGTCTCGAGGAGCGTGCCGTATGCGCCGAAGGCCGTTCCAAACACCCCGATGACAGGCAGGCTGACGGGGCTCAGCCCGGTGTCGACATCCGTATCGATGTCACCGACATCGAAGAAGTCCCCGATGTCCCCCAGGATGACGACGATGAGGAGGAAGATCAGGAAGACGAACATGATGACGGTGTACATGCTCACCGCGACCCCGAAGAATTCGACCACCGGCTCACGTCCCCTTTTCGCGCTCCCACTCGCGCGTGACCTTCGGTTGCCTCTGCTGCGGCAGTCGAACCACCTCCGCCGGACCGACCGTCCGGGCGCCGCAGTTCCAGCAGAACGTGTCTGCGCCCTTCAGGGTCGCGGCGCAATACGCGCAGTAGACCGCCGCCTGCTTGCCGGTCGGCCGCTGCGTCGCCTTCCCCGCCGCCTCCGTGGAGGATTCGGGCAGTCGCCCACCCGCGGGGGGGCTCGAAGCCCTCGGGGGACCTTCGAAGACGGCGCCGCACTCCGTGCACCGGGTCGCCGTCTCAGTGACCATGGAGCCGCAAATCGGGCACACATAGCCGCGGAAGACGATTCCGCGGCGGCCAAATCCCAGGTCCCGATTCTGGTTGAATCCCAGCTGCCGACCCGAGTCGAAGCCGAGCTTCCTGCGGGAGTCGAACTCCAAGGCGCGGCCCGAGTCGAACTCGAGCTCGCGGTCCGGGTTGAAGTTCAGGAGATCCCCCACGCCCTCCACCTGGCCCGTAAGATATCCGGAGGTTGCGGCATAAACGTTATGGAGGCATCCCCCGGCGATCCTCACAAGACGACGCGGCGCTCTTCCTTGACGACGTTAAGGACGACCTGCGTGTACGTGTTCTCGACGTATTCCATCGATCCGAGTCGCTTGATGAAGCCGTCGAGCTCCCGCGTGTTCTTAAGACGCACGACGACGATCGAGTCCCACTCGCCCGTGACGTCGTACACATGCGTCACCCGGTCGTCCCTCGCGATCCTTCGCTGGACCTCGAGCAGCTTCCCCTTATGGATCTTCACCCCGACGACGGCGAGGACGTCGAACCCGAGTTTCGACTCGTCGATGAGGGGCGCGTACCCCGTGACGACCTCTTCCTGCTCGAGTTTGCGGACGCGGTTCGAGACCGTGCTGATGCTCGCGCCGACCTCGCGCGCGATGTCGCGGAACGACTTCCGCGCATCCGTGTTCAGGATGCGGAGGATCTGCAGGTCCAGGTCGTCCAGATCCACGGAAGCCGCCATGCGCCTTCGCCTTCCGGAGGCGTTCGAACGCTCGAAATGCGCGGTCGTCCCCGGGTTGTTGGCGTACAATGTATCATCCGCTATCAAGTTTCCGTTCATTTGTATGGTTTCTGGAACTCAGACTTTATATATGTTCAGAATTCTCCCCGGAAGTGAGACGGCTGGTGGCCGTCAGGCGGGAAGGCGATGGCGATTTCTTCAGGTTCCCCGGCGAAGTCGAGAAAGGCGACCGTAGCCTCGGTACTCAAGCGAATCGAGGCGGAGAAAATCCGCTGGATCGACCTGCAATTCGTGGACCTCCTGGGGGCCTTGCAGCATATCACGATCCCGTCGACATCTCTCGGTCCGGAGGAGTTCAAACGGGGGGTCGGGAAGCTCGACGGCTCCTCCATCAAGGGGTTCAAGGAGATTCACGAATCGGACATGGTGATGGACCCGGACCCGAACACGTTCGCGGTCCTCCCTTGGTACGAGGGCGAGCACAGGACGGCGCGGTTCCTCGTGGACGTGTCCGAAGGCGGGACGCACGACCGTTTCAGCCGCGATTCCCGGTTCATGGTCCAGCGCGCGGCCCAAATCGCGGCGGACGCCGGCTACGACACGACGTACTGGGGTCCGGAGATTGAGTTCTTCGTCTTCGACGGAATCCGGCTCCTTCCCACGCCCGATCACGTGCGGAACCCGTGGTCCGGGGCAGGCTACGAAATCGTCTCGCGGGAGGCCCCATGGGACGACAATGGCGGAAAGAACTTCCCGATCCGGTTCAAGGAAGGTTACTACCCCGCGCCCCCGGTCGACTCCCTGCAGGACTTCCGGAACGAGGCGTGCCGCGTCCTCATCGATTCCTTTGGGATGACGCTGGACGCCCACCACCACGAGGTCGCGACCGCCGGGCAGTGCGAGATCGACATGCGCTACGACGAGATCGTGCCCATGGCCGACAATGTCGTCACGTACCGGTACGTCATGAAGATGATTGCCCACAAGATGGGCATGATGGCCACGTTCATGCCGAAGCCGATCTTCGGCGACAACGCGAGCGGCATGCACACCCACCAGAGCCTCTGGTCGAAGGGCAAGAACGCCATGTACGACGCGAACGACGAGTACGCGGAGATCAGCCAGACCTGCCGGTATTACATCGGCGGCCTCATGGACCATGCCCGGTCCCTCTGTGCCTTCACGAACCCCACGACGAACTCCTATCGTCGGCTTGTCCCCGGATTCGAGGCGCCCGTCTTCATCGCGTGGTCGAAGCGCAACCGCTCGGCGAACATCCGCATCCCGATGTACTACAAGGGGATCGAGGCGGCGAAGCGGATCGAGTACCGGACGCCAGATCCGGCATGCAACCCGTATCTGGCCTTCGCGGCCATGCTGTGCGCCGGCCTGGACGGGATCAAGAGGAAGATCGATCCGGGCGACCCCGTCGACGAGGACCTGTACCACCTGAGCGCGAGCAAGCGCAAGGAGTACGGCGTCCGAGAACTCCCAGGTTCCCTCAAGGAGTCGATCGAGCATTTGCAGACGGACTACATGTTCCTCAAGTCCGTATTCCCTCAGGATCTCCTGGAGAAGTACGAGGAGCTGAAGCTCGACGAGCACCTGCAGACCTCGCTGCGCCCCTCGCCGTACGAGTTCTACCGGTACATGGACGCGTGATCGGGCTCCGGAGGGAGTGGCCGCACCTGGGGACTCGATTCCGAGCTCCTCGGCCCACGAGGGTCTCAGGCCGCGTCACATCTTCCGCGCTTTCATCCAGGTCGTCGAGAGGACAATCCCTCCGACCAGGTAGCCAAGGAGGGCAATTCCCATCAGGGCCGCAATAGGCATCGCGACCGGTGACAGGATGTTCGTGTGGATGTACCCCGTGTCGTGCCCGCCTCCGCCGACATTCGTGGCCAAGGCCGCCGCCCCTGCTTGGAAACCGGCATAGGCCATGAGAAGAGACGCTGCCGCCGCCCCACCCCCTCCCAAGAGGAGGTGTACCCATCCGCCGGCGTTTTTCCAACCCGTTAGGGGTGCGCCCAAAGTCGACTCAACATGCTGGTAGAACAGGGCACTCATTCCGACGCCGACGATCCCTATCACCAGGTAGGCGAGCAGGCCCATCGTGAACCAAGATCCCGGCCCAGCGCCCGCGACGATGCGGGAGGATGCAGGACCCAACGTGTAGATTTCGGCACCGGCCAAGAGGTTGCCCAGGACGAGGACCGCGATGATGATCCAGGCGATACCCCCCAGGATGAACGTCCCGCTGATGAAGCGGCCCGCCCACGGACTTCGCTCCCCTTCCATAGTGGCCCGGAGTACCGGGGACGTCATAATTGTTGCGCTCCCATGGTTCAAGCGGATCTCGAGCCCGTCGTAGGAGGGAGGGGGCATTTGTTTAAGGCGGAGGAATGCTTCCATTCGGCACTGCGTATGGCCGAGCCTCGGAACGACATCACGGAGGAGCGTCGAATCCTGAAGGAGGCGGCCGTCCTCGACGACAAGCTCCTGGACCGGATGGACGTCTTCCCGGGCGACCGCGTGCGCTTCCGGTTCTACTATCCGCACCAGGGCTTCGAGGAGATCATCGGCCACTTCCTCGGTTTCTACACCCTTTACGAGGGTCCCGAGGGCGGGGGAGACCTCAATCTCGTGATCCGGACCGTGCGGGACGGCCGGACGACGGTCCTCTATAAGGACCGCAACTACCTCGAGGAATTCGAGGTCCTCGAACCGAACCTCGACGTCCGCGACCGGATCCGTGACTTGGACGCACGCTCGGGGCGTCACATCGGGCACGAGTTCGGCTGAGCCGGGAGTCAGTATCGGTCGACCCCTCGGGCGAGGTCCCGGAGGCGCGCGACCCGCTCCTGAATGGGCGGGTGCGTGCTGAACATCCGGACGAACGCCCCGCCTGAGAAGGGGTTCACGATGAACAAGCTCTGCGATGCCGGGCTGCCAAAGCTGAAGGGCCGCCGACGGTTCGCGACCTCGAGCTTCTCCAGGGCGGACGCCAGGGCGAGCGGATTCCCGATCGTCTTCGCCCCGCGGTAGTCCGCCTTGTACTCCCGGCTCCGGGAGATCGCGAGCTGCACGAGGAGTGCAGCAATCGGGGCGAGGACCATCCCTACGACCGCGAGGATCGCCGCCGCGCCGCCGCCGTTCCGGTCCCGCGAACCGCCGAAGAGGGTGTTCCAGAAGAACATCCGGGCCATGAACGAGATGGCGCCTGCGATCGTCGCGGCGACCGCCATCACGAGGATGTCCCGGTTCCCGACGTGGGAGACCTCGTGGGCAATCACGCCTCGAAGCTCGTCCTCACTCAGCGTCCGAAGGATGCCCTCCGTCACGGCGACGACCGCCCGCTTCGGGCTGCGCCCCGTGGCGAAGGCGTTCGGCGTCTGCGAGGGGACGATCGCGACCGTCGGCATGGGGATGTTCGCCTGGTGGGCCACCTGCCGCACGATGCGGTACAGCCCGGGGGCCTCCGCCTCCGTCACCTTCTTCGCCCGGTACGACCACAGGACGATCTTGTCCGAGGCGAAGTATGCGAAGACGTTCAATGCGCCCGCGAGGACTAGGAACCAGAGCACGCCGGCGACCCAGTCCCCGAACATGACCGTGCCGATCGCCCAGCCGAAGACGACGAAGATGGCCGTGAGCAGGCCGAACAGAAGGAAGAGCCGGACGTAGGCACCCATCGATTCCACTCCCCGCGTTGTGTCTGTGCCCACCCGGACGTCCCTTAAGAACTTGATGGCGGAAACCCGCCTGTGGTCAAGGGGTTTGCGGTGCCCACAAGGTCAGAGGCCGAGGACCTGTGCATACCCTTCCATGTCCATGAAACCGTGGCCGCTCACGTTGAACACGATGACCTTCGCCTCGCCCGACTCCTTGCACCGCAACGCCTCGTCCATCGCGCTCGCGACGCTGTAGGCGCTCTCCGGCGCCGGCAGGAATCCCTCCGCTTGGACGAAGGCCCGGGCGCGCTCGAACACGTGGCGCTCATCCGTCGGATAGGCGACCGTGTCGATGAGCCCACGGTGGCGGAGGAGGGAGAGGATCGGCGAGCACCCGTGGTACCGCAGGCCGTCCCCGCGGATCGGCTTCATGTCCGCTCGATGGCCGAGGGTGTACATCTTCAGGAGGGGCGTCATCTCCGCGTGGTCCGCGAAGTCGTACCGGTACTCGCCCTGGAGGTTCGGTGCCGCTTCGCTCTGGGCCGCGATGAACCGGATCTCCTTGCCCTTGATCGCGTCCGCGAGGAAGGGGAGGGTGAAGCCGCCGAAGTTCGATCCGCCTCCGAGGCACGAGACCATGAGGTCTGGGTACTCGCCGACGTGCTCGAGCTGCCGCTGCGTCTCAAGGCCGATGACAGTCTGGTGCAAGAGGACGTGGTTCAGGACGGAGCCGAGGCAGTAGATCGACTTCTCGTCGCGGCGGGCGTCCTCGAGGCCCTCCGAGACGGCGATCCCGAGCGCCCCGGGATGGTGGGGGTCCTTCGCGAGGAGGTCCCGGCCGACCTGTGTTTCGCTGCTGGGGGAGGCGTGGACCGTGGCCCCGTACATCTTCATGAACTGCCGCCGCTGGACCTTCCAGTCGTGGACCGCGCGGACCCAGTAGACGGTCGTCCGCAGGCCGACGAGGCTTGCGGCGTAGGCGAGCGCGGTCCCCCACTGACCCGCCCCGGTCTCCGTCGTGAGGCGTTCGTACCCCTCCTGTTTCGCGTACCAGGCCTGGGCGAGGGCCGTGTTCACCTTGTGGCTCCCCGTCGGGCTGTAGAACTCCGTCTTGTAGTAGAGCCGCGCCGGCGTCCCGAGCCGCTTCTCGAGGCGGCGCGCGCGGATGAGCGGCCGAGGTCGGCCCGCCTGGCGGTAGAGGTCCTGGATCTCCGCCGGGATCTCGATCCACCGCTGTGTTGACGCCTCCTGCCGGAGGCACTCGCCCAGGAGCAGCTCGGGCAGGGCCTTCACCCGGGACGGACCCGTCTCCGGATCCTTCGGAGGCGGGAGGGGTTCCGGGAGGTCCGCTTGGATGTTGTACCATCTCGTCGGTCGCTCGTCCTCCGGGAGCTGGATGACGACCGCGTCGGCTTGAGACATGCTCCTCCAAAACGTCGGCCCGGGCGTATGGCGGCTCGGGCCTATAGGGCTTGCCGATGCGAAGGAATGACGCGGCCTACGCCTCGATCCCGTGCCGCTCCACGATCTCGACACTGCCCGGCGGCATGACCCGGACGACCTCTTCGATGGGCACCTGGAAGCCTGCGGCGAGGCGCTTCGCGACTGACTCGCGGTCCTCCTTCCCGGGCACGACGACGACATACCGTTGGGAGTGTGCGGCGACGGCGGAGAGAGGGCCGCCCATGATCTTCCGGTGTCCCTCCACTTGGACCTCTCCGACTGCTATTCGGATCGGCAAGTCGTGCAGGTAGTTCCTCTTGCCCCGGATCACGAACGCGCCGCGAGGGAGGAACTCTCCGGATTCCGCCTGCTTCGACACCTGTTCCGGGAGGACCCAGTACGTGCTCCCGCTCGCGAGGCCCGCGGACCACGCCTTGCTGTAGATGAGCGCGAACTCGCACGCCTCCCGCAGCGTGACGTCGGACGCCTTCGCCCCCTCTTTGATCACGGTCGACGGGGCGCCATGGAGGTCCGCATGGGCGTACCGGTCGCCCTCCTTGAGGTGCTTCTTCACGAGCTGGTCGTTCGTCCGCGCGTCCCGACCACCGAGGATCAGCGCGCCTTCGGAGGAGAGGGTCCAGCGGTACGCGTCGAACCACATCGACTTCGTCTTCTTGACGCGAGGCTTCGCGGCGGCCTTGACCGCCCTCACGCGGACGGATTGCATCTCGGCGCGCGTCGCGGCAATCGCCTCCTCCACCCGCTGGGCCTTCAGCTGTGCCTCCTTCCTCCGGTCGTACAGGGACTGCGCGTTCGCCGTGACGTCCTTCTCGTAGTCGAGGCGAATCGCGTCGAAGTCCCCGATCGCGAGGACGACCGTGCGATTCTTGCGGTCCACGGCCTTGATCTGCCCGTGCTCCGGGGGATTGCGACCCTCGCGGATTGCCTTCAGGAGTTCGTCGAAGACGGCGTAGTGGCTGTACAGGAAATGGGCCTGGGCCTCGAGGTGGATCGCCTCGTCACGGAGGGCCCTCAGCGTATCCTCCTGCTGGGCGATGCGGCGCTCGTACTTGGCGAGGATTTCATCGACCGCTTCCGGCTCCGGCTCCGCGACCGTGAGGAAATGGGAGAGGGCCTCGTTGAAGGTCGGGAACTCGAGTCGTTCGAGGCTCGCGTGCTGGACCAGCTCGATCGGCGTCGCATCGATGGCCTTACGATCCCTCAGGATGACCGCAGGTCGGCGCCCCTGGTCCACCGCCACCGCGACGTTGTTCAGCGCGGTGTAGAGTCCGTCGAGGTGGGCGTCCGTGAGGTCCTTGATCTTCGTCTCTTTGGGAACTTCCGCGCGCAGGCACAACTCTTCTGCGTACGTGCCCCCGAGGTTCATGATACTCGCGAGGACCTTGACTACAGTCCCCTTCGCACTGCGGATCGTCCCTGCGAAGCCCGCCCGGTCTACCTCGAGGGGATCGATGCCTGAGCCGGGATAGCGGTAGGGTTCGCCCGGCTGGACGGCGCGGTCTTTGAACGTCTGCGGGAACTGCGCGAGGACCGTCGTGCCATCCCTCACGATGACGAGGTTTCCCTTCCCGAAAATCTCGAAGACGAGGTCCACCGTCTCGGGGCCTCGTTCGAGACGGAATACCGCGATGCGGTCGAAGCCTCGCTGCTCGACCGCGCGGATCCGGGCGTTGTCGAGAAGGCGCCGCAGGCTCTGGGCGAACGGAGGCGGCATGTCGGGCTTGTCCTCGATCGTGTGGATGCATAGCCAGCGACCGGGACGGGCGTAGAGCTCCGCGCGGTCCCCACCAGGGACGTTGATCCGAAGCACGACGTCGTCCAGGATCTGGTATGCCTTGTCGACGTATCCGCCCACGAGGCCCTGCCACTCCGCCACGAGGGCCCGAACGTCGAATGAAGTGAGGCCCGTTTTCATAGATGGCCGCTACGAACGGACCGATCGTACTTGATGATTCCGACCTCCGCGTTCCCGTGGGACGTGGTCATGGTCGCACATCGTACGCGAGCGGGAACGTGATCCTCGAGTTGAACGCCTCCAAACTGCCGGGCACGTCGGGGTCGAACCCGTCCTCGGCAAGGCCGCCGAGTTTCTTGAGGAACTCTCGGACCTCCGGGTCCTGCTTGGCGATTTCACCAAGCGGTACAGGCGTCCTGCCTTCCGGAAACTCGACGACTCGGATCATGCGGCCGCCTTTCAGGAACAACGTGTTGCGGCTCGCCCCCATCAGCTTCGCGAACACCCGCCCGGATTCCGGGTTGTTCAGCGCCTCTTCGAATTCTCTCTCCCGACCGGGTTTCGCCCGAAAACTGAACGCGACCAACATGAGGACTCCATCGCGCGCCGGTACTTGAAACGTCATCTGCGCGGGAATGTTTATGTCGCTCCCACCGTTTGGCTCGCGCACTGCCGCAGTGGCTTAGGGGTAGAGCGGCGCCTTGGTAAGGCGCAGGTCGGGGGTTCAATTCCCCCCTGCGGCTCTACTGTCGAGCTCAGGTCGTTCCGCCACAGCCGAAGCCCCCTTTCTGTAGGAGGGTCAGACAACGAAAACCGCAATCCGGTTGCATCGCGGTTCAAGTGCGGACGGTCGGACAGCCGACCGTCAACCGCGAGATGATCATCGGAACGTCGTACGTCCACCGCCTCGTGGCGGAACGAATCAACGCGGTGCGCAAGGCACGGCCGCGATAGCGGGGACGCGATCTCGGAAGCGGCGGCCTAGTCCTTCTCTTTGAAGCCGTCGAGGACATCGCGGGACGCGAGCTCGCCGACCTCGGACGCCTATCGGCGGAAGTACTCCGCGACGGACACGATCTCGACGAGCTCCTTCGTCTTCCCCTCCCCCTTCGTCATCGTGCGAACGAGGGGGACCTCCAACTTCTCCGCCAACGCCCGAGCGGCCGTGGGATCCTCGCGCGCGAGTCCCTCGACGTATCCCACCAGGTAATCCGTGGAGATCCGCAACGTGTGGGCGATGAGCTTCTCCGAGGCGATCTCCTCGGGCTTGAACCCCTTGACCTCGAGGCCCGCGAAGGGCGGGATGAACTTCGCGATCGGCGGGGGCGGGTACGCGTACGTGCCCCCCGCGACGAGGAGGCGGCCGTCCGCGAGCGCCGCCTGGCCCGCGCAGAAAATGTCCCCGTCGAGGCGCTGGGGGATCGCCGAGTGAGCCCTCAAATCAATTATAGGTGATCAGGGTGTTCGGCCCGTGCGGATGAGTTCGTGAGGTCACCCGGTTCACGGGGAAGGTCCTCGGTTGAGGGCATTCCCGAGGGGGGCTAGGATATGGTCGACTACGACACCGCCAACGCTAGGCTGACGTCACTCGCCACCTTCATGGGTGGCTTGTCCTTCATCGGTCTAATCTTGTCCATTAACATCATGACGGGGAAAGAGAGACAGATGACCGCAACTGTGCTCATTGCCGAGTCCGTGAACGTCCTCTTCTTGTTGACCTCGATCGTGCTCTTCCTTACAAGTGCCGTGACCTTGGCCTCGGCCTACTTTGAGTCGGGCGTGGCAAAGGACATCGGCATTCGTCGGGCCCGCCGTATGAATGTTTCCGGAACCTTGCTGACGTTTTGGGCCATCTCGGCCCTCTTGCTCGTCGCCTTCGACTTTACGCCTCAGGCGATTCTCTATGCGATCGCCGCCATCTTTGCCCCGATTGTTTTCGTTGTCGCCAGATGGGTGCAACGGGTTCCGCTCTAGAAGAGCGCCTGAGGTCCGACGATGGACGGAACACAAGGGGCCAGGTGACCGTCGTAAGCCCCCCTTCTGTTCCACTCATGTTCCGTGAATCGCCGTTCCCAGCCTAGGAGGGGGGTTCCAACCCCTCCACCTTTACCACGCGAGCGTCTTGGACGACTCCTGCCGAATTGTCCCCCATTGAACGGGGCTGGCACCATCTCAGGACCGTATGCGCGGAGATATCTCGCCCGGCTGTGGGAAACTCCGGCGGTCCAGACTAGAAACCGCCGGATTATCTGTGGTTCCGATGAGAGGGTACGGACCCGGGGGGGTGCGCTTGGACAATGTAGGAGCACAATACTTCGAAGAAATCGGAACGTGACACACGTCCCGTTCCGGCTCGCCCCTCCCCCCGAGCCCCGCTGCAATGCAAGAGGCCTTTTTCCACTTCCACTTCTAGTTTAGGAAGGATTTCATCCACGGGTCGTTGACGCTCGGTGTGCCGCTTGGCCTCTGGATCACAAGGCTGGTGAGGCCCATTCGGAAGCACTAAGACGATGGAGCGTGATGGAGGACAAGAGGTCGCGATGGTGAACAAGAAGCGAGCAGCGAGAAGGAGCGCGGGTGGGAGGGATTCTGCGCCTCAGACTAGTCGGACCGCGCAGGAGCTGTCCGAGAGCTACAGCAGGTTCTTCCGAGTCTGGTCCCGCATGAGCCAAGACATGGGGAACCAGGTAAGCCAGAACCTGAAGAAGCAGCAGGCGATGTACGACGACTTCTTCGGGCGGTGGAACAAGCTCTCCGCGGAGGTCGGCAGCCGCCTGAGCAGGGAGCGCGAGAATGAAGGCGTGAGGGAGTTCTACCACGTCTGGAGGAACTACGCCAGCAAGATGGGTCCGAGACTGCAGAAGGCCGTGACCGAGGGCCTGCAGGGATACGATATCGTCACTCACAGCCTCGACAAGTACACGCGAAAGATGAAAGAGCGGGCGCAAGGTCTCCTCGCCAAGCCCGAGGAACCGCGCAGCCTCGATGATCTCTACGGCGCCTGGCAGGAGTTCGGGACCTCTGTCAGGAAACAGATGCAGGGCGCGATGGGCCAGGGATTGGTGGAGGCTGACGAGTTGACCAGGACATGGCTCGACTTCAGCAGCCGCATGGACAAGCTGGTCTCAGATGTCGGCGCACAGGGCGCGGACTACGCCGATCTCGCGGAGGTCTGGCAGAAGTTCTCCACGGAAATCGGGGGCTCTCTGATGTCGGTTGTGAACGGAACGGGCAAGGACATGGACGTTCTCCAGAAGACCTGGAGCGACTACTACTCCAAGGTCGAGCGGGAGATGGTGCAGCTCGCCAGCGACGTCGGTATGAGCTACCAGCAGCTCTACATTCGTTTCTTCGAGCAGCGAAGCGAGGCGTTGAACAGCCTCGGGCAGTGGTGGCAGACCGCGGTCGAAACGACGAGAAAGCAGCTCGGCGACACGGAGCGCAGACCATAGGGCGGGGACGGCCCCGCATCCGTGGTTTCGGATCCCCGAGAGACAGCAGTCCTCCCGGAGACTTGGCAATTTGGGATGCCGCCGGTCTCCCAAACGAGTCTTTAGTAGGGACGACGTGCATGGGGTGAACATGGCTCCGCGGGCGGGAGAAGGACGGGAACGCCGTCGACAGGCACGGAAACGACTCCAACGAGAACGAAGACGAAACCAACGGCCACAGAAACCACGCCGATGAACACGAGGACGACAACGGATTCCCGAAGGCGACGTCGTCGAAGTGGACGGCATGAAGTTCCTGCAGACGCTCACGGATTCGAAATCATCCCTTGACACTGCGGAGACCTTGATTACGAGAGGCTAACGCACTCGACCTTGCTCCCGCGTCCACCTCCCCTTCCATGCCCAAGAGGAGGTCAATGGGCCTTATCCGGGACACTCTGGTAGGGAGTCCAGAACTGAGCGTGGAAACAGGGGGAACAGTACGGCTTGTCTGCAAGGCTGAACCAATTGACTCCAAGGGCCTTCCCGCAGAAATTGCATTGGGTGGGCGCTCCGGACTTCCCGAGGCGTTCCTTGGTGCTGTCGGCCTCTGACCCTGTACCGGACCTCTCTCCTGTCATGCCTGTCCCCGCTTACTTGGCGGAGCCTAAAAACCTTGCTCTGGCCGTTTCTGTCGGCGGGGCTCGTCGTGCCGGGCTTACGGCGGTCACATGGCCCCCCTCAGGGAGGTCGTCAACATGATCCCCCGAATCGGAGGACCGCCCGCACGGCAGGCGCCGGTCGGGGACTGGTGGGTTGAAGTACCAGTCGTCTATCGGGGCCCGATGAACGGAACTCGTCGGGTGGCTCGGAAAGCGCGACAGGAAAAGGCGCGGTTGAGACGGGAGCGGAAAGCACGGAAGTAGATCGGACAGCGCCCTGAGGCAGGGTCAAGGACCGCGGAAGATCGGGGTCATACCCGCCAGAACCGCACCGGTTACGTGAACGCGCCTTTCAGGAGGAGTGCTCGGTGGACAGCTCAAGGGGGCAGAAGTTGAGGTTCGACTCCGACAATCGTATCACGCTTGACTTGTTCGGGCACCGCGTGACCGACGCAACCTTATAAAGCGCTATTCAAATCCCGTCCGAGCCGACCGCGCCGGGACCCACGCCTCCGGCCTATCGGAGGTGTTTCCTTGGCCAAGTTCAAGATCGAGAACGTCGTCGCCTCGACCTCCCTCGGGGCAGAGCTGGATCTCAAGGCGATCGCCCTCGGCCTCGAGAACGTCGAGCACGAGGGCGAGCAGTTCCCCGGCCTCGTGTACCGGATCGACGTGCCGAAGGTCGTCGTCCTCCTGTTCGGGAGCGGGAAGCTCGTCTGCACGGGCGCGCGCAAGCCCTCGGACGTCGAGCAGGCCGTGAAGAAGATCACGGCCGAGCTGAAGGCCGCCGGACTCCTGCGTTGATTCATAAGGCGGGCGTGGGGACGCGTGTCGTTGCGTCCCGTCGAGGTGCGCGCGATGCCCCTATGCGGCACGGGGCTGCGACGCCGCAAGTATGGCGAAAGTGGCTTCGCGAGGACGGCCTTCAGATTCAAGATCGGGTCGTGGCCAGCCACGGTTCGAATGGGGCGGTCCGCGTGCTGTCGAGTCGCGGGTTTCCGCCGCAGGCCCTTGGACGTTGGATCACTAATAGGCCGGGAACTCGAAAACTGCAAGCTCGAGTCGAGCCAGGCTTCCCCAAA
>Ga0209619_10000573_pt1 | contig 26219 bp, 24 predicted proteins | sample Rifsed16ft3_FD_184011 | JGI IMG/M metagenome (GOLD analysis project Ga0209619, IMG submission 184011) | Soil microbial communities from Rifle, Colorado, USA - sediment 16ft 3 (version 2) | ecosystem: Environmental > Terrestrial > Deep subsurface > Rock core/Sediment | place: Rifle, Colorado... | reverse complement strand
GGCCTCTCAAGGTTGAGGGACTGGCCTCAGAATACGAGATTCGTAGCCACGTCGAAAGCCTCCTAGGCGAGAACAGGTCAGCCAACGACCAGATGGTCTTTCTGGGTGCTGGGGTTTACAATCACTATATTCCTGCCGCGGTCAGGGCTATGGTCTCCCGCTCCGAGTTTCAGACATCTTACACTCCCTATCAGGCCGAAGCATCCCAAGGTCTCCTTCAGGCTTTGTTCGAGTTCCAGTCAATGATGGCGAACCTCGCAGGGGTAGACGTCGTAAACTCCTCACTCTACGACGGCTCAACCGCTCTGGGCGAAGCGGCCAGAATGGCTGTTCGGGCGAACGGCCGAAGGAAAATCCTCGTGCCTAGAGCCCTTCACCCAGACAAGCTCTCTGTCCTCAGGAACTATGTTGAACCGGCAGGAATACAGGTTCAGAGTTACGGCTATGACCTCGATGACGGCGGTGCCGACTTCGATGAACTGAAGGCGAAACTAGACAACAACACTGCGGCTGTCTACTGCGAGCTCCCCACATTCTTCGGAGTACTGGACCCAGAAGTGGCTCGGATTCCATCCATGGCCCACGACGAAGGTGCACTGGCAGTCGTAGGGTTCGACCCTGTCAGCCTTGGAGGAGTCAAGCCTCCCGGAGAATATGGAGCAGATATTGTGGTAGCTGAAGGCCAGTCGATTTCTTCAGAGATGAATTTCGGAGGCCCTGCCCTGGGAGTCATAGGCTGTAAGGGGGAGAACCTCATTCGTCAGATGCCCGGCCGGCTCATTGGAATGACCACAACACTGGACGGGCTAGACAGAGCCTTCACCATGGTATTGCAGACGAGAGAGCAGCACATCCGGAGGGAAAGAGCTACGTCCAACATATGCACCAATGAAGCGCTACTCGCAGTGGGGGCCGCCGTCTATCTCTCTCTCCTAGGACCCCAAGGACTTCAACAGCTCTTCAGAACCATCTTTACCGGAACGTCGTATGCGATAAAGAAACTTGGCGAGATCGCACAGCTCACCGTTCCACGCTTCACAAACCCCCACTACCAAGAGTTCGTAGTCTCAGTCAAAGGCAGGAAGGGGACCGCTTTGAAACTGCAAAAACGATTGCTCGCCCAGGGAGTACAAGCCGGGAAAAATCTGGTCAAGGATTTTCCCGAACTTGGCGAAAGCCTCCTACTTTGCGTGACGGAAACGACCAGCCAGCAGTCCATTGACAAGCTCCGCCTCCTACTGGGCAAGTTTGTGGAGACGTAGAAGACTGTGAAGTATCACCAAGCCAGTTGGGATGAGCCCCTTATCATCGAGAGGTCACATTCTGGAAAGAGGGGGCACAATCCCCCTTTGCCGACACGGGAGGAAATCAGAGCCCTAGGCCCTGAGCCATGGACCATGCTCCCCCGAACGCTGTTGAGAAACGGGCCACCCTCCCTGCCAGAGGTCTCGGAGCCCGAAGTAATTCGCCATTACACACGCCTCTCACAGGAAAACTACACGCCTGACGTAGGTATATACCCACTTGGAAGCTGCACCATGAAATACAACCCCAAGATCGCGGAGACAGTAGTACAAACCCACAAGCTGGAAAAACTCCATCCTGAACAAGACGAGTCAACTGTTCAAGGAATACTTCGACTGCTCTACGAACTTGGCAGAATTCTCGCGGAGATAACGGGAATGAGCCGTATGTCGCTCCAACCTGCCGCTGGAGCTCACGGAGAGTTTCTAGGTGCCCTGATAATGCGAGCTTACCACGATTCGAAGGGCGAGCTCTCGGAAAGGACCGAGATGATAGTTCCCGACTCTGCCCACGGGACCAACCCATCAAGCGCGGCCATGGCCGGGTTCAGAGTCGCGGTCGTCCCCTCTAACTCCAACGGTATGGTCGATCTGGACGCTCTCAAGAGTGCCGCAGGACCAGCAACAGCAGGGCTAATGATAACGAATCCCAACACACTGGGAATATTCGAGAGGGACATTATCGCCATAGCCAAGACAGTTCACGAAGCAGGTGGTTTACTCTACTATGACGGAGCAAACTTCAACCCCATACTTGGCAAAGTACGTCCAGGAGACATGGGCTTCGACATCGTCCACTTGAACCTTCACAAGACATTCGCCACCCCCCACGGAGGAGGAGGACCAGGGGCAGGCCCCGTGGGCGTAACAAAGAAACTCGAAAAATTCCTTCCAATCCCACTCATAGGCTTCGACGGAAGGAGATACTTTCTGGACTATGACGTCCCGAACACAGTTGGGAAGATTAGGGCCTTCCACGGAAACGTTGCCGTTCTGGTCCGGGCCTACGCATACATCAAGAGCCTTGGGATAGAAGGCCTGGAATCCGTCGCGGAAACCGCTGTGCTCAATACCAACTACGTACTGGCGAAAATAATGAAATCGGGCATCTTCGATCTACCTTTCAACAAGACAAGAAAGCACGAATTCGTTCTGAGCGGCAAACGACTGAGCGAAAAGACCGGCGTAAGAGTCCTGGACATTGCGAAACAGATGCTCGACGAAGGGGTTCACGCTCCCACCATATACTTCCCGCTTGTTGTAGACGAGGCCTTAATGGTCGAAACGCCCGAGACGGAGAGTCTCTACGACCTTGACCAGTTTGTTGATGCGTTGTTGTCAGCGGCGAAAACTGCTGAGGCAAACCCGAGCGCCGTAAGAGGGGCTCCTCTGAACACTTCGGTGGGGAGAATCGATGACGTGAAGGCCTCGCGTCCAAAGACATTGAGGCTAAAGTGGAGCTAGTTTACCCAAAGGCGTCCGTTTCGAGCTGAACGCTAGGGTTCCGCCTGACGAGAATGTCGATTCCTTTACATCAGTCCGCTAGAACCGTCGCAGTTTGCCCGCGAAGGTTGACGCAGGCGCTTCAGCGATTGAAACAATTTTATAAGGAGACTTCTCTCCGTAGCCGGCCTCTGTATTACGATATGAATACGGAACGCTACTACATCTTATATCCAAGGTCCACGCACGGGGCGGAAGAGTCTCATGTCCGCTGAAGAATTGGCGCCCAACAGGATTCTCTCTACTGAGCCTAGAGTTTCAATTGTGGCTGTGGGGGATGCAGGGAACAACCTCCTGGGTCAAGCCATAGGAAACGGTTTGCGTCCGGACCAATGCACCGCGGTCAACTCCGACAGGAACCAGCTGTCACGGTCCCCTGCAAGGAACAAGGTACTCCTAGAACGCCCACATACGGATCGAGGGGAGACCCTAGGGCCCGATGCCAGAAATAACCTGTCGTTCTCCACTCAGCGAGTGACACCTTTCACCGAATCCTCCGACTTCACGATTGTTGTTGCGGGCCTGGGCGGTGAAACGGGCACGGGGGCGGCCCCCCTAATCGCGCACTGGTCAAGAAGCCGGGTGCGTCCGGTGGTTTCGGTAGTTGCCATACCATTCATACATGAGAGAGAGCGACGTTTCATCGCTCTTCGAGGATTGAAAAAGATGGTTGACGCATGCGATTGTACAATTGTGATTGACAACAGCGCGGAAAGTGGCACGGCCAGTCTAGAGGGGAGAAGTGCTGACCGACTCGCATCCCTTGCTGTAGGTGGTCTTACTGAGGTCGTGTCTCAAATGAATCCCGTTCGAAAGCAAGAGTTCCGAAGAGTAGTCTCCCTCGGCCCGATCGCTACTCTGTGCTTTGCACCTGTCGGGGCTGGGGATACGGTGCAATCTACAGTCTTAGCAGCTCTGAAGAATCCATCAGCACGATTTCCGATCGACAAGACCCGTGGAGGATTCCTAATCTACAGAGGACCCCGAGAAGTCAGCGATGGCTACGCGGCTCAGGCCTACGAAGCTCTCGCATCCCTAGCCGGCCATGACATCGACTTCTCATACGGGAGCATCCGAACAGTCTCTGAGCCCTCGATCTGCCTGCTCCTGACAGGGTATGAGTACGGTACAGCTGTCCAGGCGTTTGTGGAGTTCATCGAAGACCTCTATGACATTGAATACGGGCAGACGGGCGGGGAGTCGCTTGTTCGAGTTCAAATGCCCCTATTCCAGATGGAACAGGCCTAAGCACGCCGAGTGCTGAGGACCGTTTTCCTCAGCCGGTCCCAGATAGAAATCGGGCGGCCGGAGGGTGTGACGGAGCCTTTTCTTATCGCATCTAGAATTCCCGGAATGTCGCCCGAATCTGTATCGATTACAGTATATGCTCGGCCAATGGTTTGGGGTATGTGAGAGTCGCTACCGGCAACCATAGGGAGCCCTGCCTTGTGCGCATACTTCCGCCCCCTCTTCCATGTTACGGAATGGAGGAAGCTTGAAGAGTTAACGACCTCAATTGCGTCAGGGCGAGCAGTAAGCCGCTCAGGCCTCACGCTTTTCCGGAAGAGGTCATAGGGGTGCGGGATTACCGCCACGCCAGCCATACGGTGAATTTCATTGATGGTCTGGTCAGCCGAGAGTCCTCTGGGTATAGGGGCCGTGATTCCGAGACCGATGACATGACCCTCGCTACTGGAAATCTCTATGCCTGGAACTACAATCGTCCCTCCGACGACGAGGTCCAAAGCGCAGTTGTGGTCGGTGACAGCCGCACCGTCTAGCCCGCTGTTCTTTGCCAATCGGGGAAGATGGTCTAGCGCCGTGAAAGCGTCGCGGGATCTCGTTGTGTGGACGTGAAGGTCAAGTTTTAGCTTCAAACCGTCTTGCTGCTCCTGATTTGCTCCAGCCTTGCTTTGAGGGCTGACGTTGACACTTTGTGAAACAGCGGCCTTAGGGGCTTGACCCGGGTCCCTGGTCTGACGAAGCATTTTCCTGCTCGACCCCATCCCTGAAGGCTCGTTTGGGAGAGGGTCCTGAGAATGCTGGAAGCGCTCCGGGGTAGGAACGGTTGAAGGGTAATCCCGACTGTCCCAAGTATCTGGACCGCTATTCCGAGCGAGTTGCCTGCGGCGGACTTGTCGGTCTTGTATTTTTTCCATGGTTCACGTTCGTTGAGGTACCGGTTTCCTATCCTAGCTAGTCCGACAATCTGTTCTAGAGCTTCCTTGAGACGGAACCGTTCCAGTTTCTCGTCGATGTTCTTCGGTGTACTGGCAAGTGCGACAAGAGTGTCCCTGTCCGTTTCCTCCGTTCTGGTGAACTTGGGAACTATGCCGTTGAAGTGGGTATGGAGGAACGAGATCGTTCTGTGGACAAAGTTTCCAATCACATCGTTGAGTTCCGTGTTTACCCTGCGCTCGAATTCTCCCCACGTAAAATTCGCGTCCTTTTGTTCAGGACGGAAACTTATGAGGACATAGCGCCAGTAGTCGGCCTCGGCAAGCTGAATGGCCTCATCGATCCAAACGCCTATTTTCCTGCTCTTTGAGAACTTTTGGCCTTCAAACTGTATCCATTCGGTTGAAGAGACCTGCCATGGCAGGTTGTATTTTTCCCCTGATGCTTTCAGAAGGCCTGGGAAGACTATGGTGTGGAAGGGTATGTTGTCCTTGCCGATGAAGTGAACGTTTCTACTCCTAGGGTCTTTCCAGAGTTTCTTCCAGAGGGTTGGCCTGTGGTTTTTCTCGGCCCATTCTTTTGTCGCGGATACATAGCCGAGGACCGCTTCCATCCAGACATAGATTGTTTTTCCTTCTGCTCCAGCAAAGGGGGCAGGTATTCCCCATGAGATGTCTCGTGTCAGGGACCGGGGTTTGAGGCCTTCTTTTATCCAGCCTAGGCTGAAGTTGCGGGCGTTGTCGGGAAAGTTCGGGTTTTCTTGCACGTAGGTTCGCAGCGTGTCCGAGAGTTTGGGCAGGTCGAAGAACCAATGCTTCGACTGTTTCAGCACGGGTGTCTGATTGCAGAGGACGCAGTGCGGTTTGATGAGGTCGACGGGCTCAAGAATCTTGCCACAGTTTTCGCACTGGTCGCCCCTAGCCCCCTGGGCGTGGCAGTGGGGGCATTCTCCTTCCACGAAACGGTCGGGGAGGAACCGTTTGTGATTCTCGCAGTATGGCAGAATCACCGTTTTGCTGTAGACGTAACCGTTTTTCTCTATTTTGAGATAGGTTTCCTGGACGAAGTTTTTGTGGACTGGGCTTTCTGTCCGGGTGTAGTTGTCGAACTCTATGTTGAAGGCTTTGAGGAGTTGTCTGATTTGTTGATGGTTTCTGTTTGTTAGCTGTCGAGGGGGTAGGCCTTGTTTGATGGCTTCAACTTCGATGGGGGCACCGTGTTCGTCGCTTCCGCTCACTAGTACGGCTCTTTCGCGTCTGAGGCGGAGGTATCTGGCGTAAACATCAGCGGAAAGGAGCTGAGTCAGTGTTCCCAGGTGGGGTACTGCGTTTACGTATGGCCAGGCCGCGCATACTACCCATTGTCCCAGTCTCCCACCGTCCCACCTGTTACAGCTGTGACGGGTCGAGGGCGTTTTGATAAGGGTTTGCGAGGAGAACAACTCTTGAAATAGGCCAGGGAGATCATTGTGATAGTGGGTGCAGGTTGCTGGACGATTATGACGCGTTGCTCGAAAGGGCACTGGGAGGCATAACTAAGCGCGGGTCTTCCGGCGAGAGGTTCGAGCTGCCTGTTGCATCAGTCTCGGTCATTGGCGCTAGGACCACTGTGAACAATTTTGCGGATGTTGTGGATAGGCTGAACCGTGACCCGCACCACGTTTTGAAGTATCTTGCGAAGGAGATGGCTACTGCTGGGTCGTACGAGGGGGGGAAGGGCTACTTTCAGGGAAGGTTTTCTAGGGAGACGATTAACAGGCTCATCGGAGTCTACACTAACAGGTTCGTGATCTGTCCGGTGTGTAGGCGCCCGGACACCAGGGTCGAGCGAAAGGAGAGGCTGTCCTTCCTGGTCTGCGAGGCCTGTGGTGCGCGTTCCTCCATTCTTACAACCTAGCGTGTCTCTCGTTGGGCCTTGTCTACCTGAAGACCTACACTACTGAGAATGGGAGTATGGTTGCATGCTGCGACCAGGGTCTCATCGGCAAGACTTTCCGTGAAGGACGCCTTAGACTTTCCCCCGAGACGGGGTTCTACGGCAATTCGCTGATGCCTCTTGCAGAGGCGATTGTGGTACTGGAGACAGCGTACATACTGAACCTGGTGGGGCCAGAGATTGTCGCCGCCGCGGTCGAGAGGGGGTTCGTCCATCCTGAGGCTGTAATCTCGATTGGGGGGGTCCCGCATGTCCAGGTCATGAAAATGTAGCCCGTCACGGCAACCGCCGCCGCAGGAGGCTAGTCGACACTTCTACCGCGTGGTGCACGTCGCAGTTTTCCGCAGATATACTCCTCTCTCTTTGAGAGCTGGTCTCTGTGCGGGCTTGGAACGGGCGATTTTCTTCGTTCTAGGGCTGGAATGGGCTAGAACCATTTTCGTGACGCGGGCCGACTGATATAAGCCTGGTGGAGATTGCCCGCGTGGATTGTTGTGGTGGAGTCGTGGGCTTCATTTCCCGAAACGGGCCGAATACAGTTTTATTCCGCCTGCTGGGGTTTGCATAGGGCTAGAACCGCTTGAGGGTTACCCGGTCGGGGTGGCCGGTCTGGTCGGGCTTCTGTCCATTTCGAGGCGTTTACCGGGTGCGTTAGTGGGCCTGGGACTGGCGAGAATAAGGCCCTACCCCGGGGCTTCGGGGGAACGCAATATTTTACTGCGAATCTAACGGTAGTCCTCGGCACCCAACCTGCCCTTTCACCCTTCGGATAAAGTTCGGGCAGGCAAAACACTGCACGAAGGATACATCTCTCACGAGAACAGGGCAGTCAACAGCCTCTTTCTTCATCCGGGCCATCTGCTTGCCACCCACGACGCCCTTCAGGTCCTGAACAAACTGCTTAGGGGTCGCAGGGCTCTTCTCCGGGGCTAACACTTGGACCAAGTACTTTGCGTCAGGCGGGTCTTCGGTCAACGCGGTCCCTGCTATCGGCCACCGTCGGCTTTTCTTCTAATTATTCCTTTGTAACCAAGGAGATGATGGAACGATGTTTGTGCCTATTAGTTATTGACAGAGTCAGTTACAGCGTCAGTTACACGGGCCCTTTCTGGGCCTTCCCTGCATCCTTCAGGAAAGCCCGTCGCCCCTGGACCCCGACTGCCTGCCCTTCCAACAATCTATTCGCTGTCGAAAGGACAGCCTGGAACTCTTCTCTTTCACTTGTTGTAAGGGTCTGCTGCTGCTCCATGAGCTTCGCAAGGCCCCTCGCAGTTAGGATCATCAGCGGAAGGAAAACCTCCCGTTCCTTTCCAGGCATAGCCTTGTAGATATACGGGTTTGACTCGGTTGCAACCGATGCCTCAGCGGCGAAAGCGCCAGTCCGTTTCATGTGGTAAAGTCCGATGTAGACGCTGAGGGGAACAGTAATGAGCAAAGCCACAGCCACGAAAATAGTCAGTCGTGGGAAGAGGGAGGTCAGCCACGGAATATCAACAGGCTCGATGGCGAGCTTGTAGATCACCACAATGTTTCCAAAGAACCCGATGAAGAACGCAATGTAGACACCGTAGCCCATTCTGAAGTAGTACCAGCTCCTGAACAACACATCGCTGAACCTCACTTCACACACCTCTAGAGGCTGTGTGTCACTGTCAATCTTTATATGAATATGTTAGACCGCGAGGAAGTGAAAAGGGCTTGCAGAAACGACTGCTCATCCTTCCGATCACATGGCTTTCGTTCGGGCTGGTAGAGGTGGTGGCTCTACGTTACCTTTTCGGGCCGATCGCAGACATTGCTCCTGCCACTCCAAATGACAAGCCTATCGGAGGGTCTGTCCTTCCGGTCCTCTTCTTCAACGTAGCAATCCTATCTATCGTCATCGCAGCCAGCCTCTATTCTCTAGGAGCCTGGCGAGTAGACCTCTCGAGCCGTAAGACAAGAATGAATCTGCTCGCTCTCTCCGTGCTCTTTCTCAGCGGATTTCTGTTGTGGTACAGTCCAATCGCTCTTTTCTCAGGTCTTGCTTCCCTTGTCTACTTTCTCTCTGTCAATGTAGAGTAGAATCGTTGACTTTTGCCTCTACAGTAGTCGTTTGCGCCCACAACGAAGAATCCTACATAGAAGAATGCCTACGATCTATCTTAGCACAGAGTATTCCTCCATACCTCATCCTAGTCGTCTTGGATAGGTGTAATGATAGGACAGAGGAAATAACTAGAACAGTCCTGGGTCAAGGCACCTCTTTGGTCCTGGAAAAACAGGACGGTTCTTGGCAGAACAGCATTCCAGAAGACCTCGAACTAGCGCTGAGCAGAGCGATAGGCGAGGCTCTTGTCGTCATTGACGCTGACATGACCGTTCCACCCGACTTCTTGGAAAAGGCTCTTCCCCATCTCGACGATTGCGCCTCTGTCTCGGCGCTTGCGGTTACGGACCCGAGCCAAGGATTTCTAAACAGGCTCGTTTCTGTCTGGGAGAAAACCTATCGTGTTGCCCCTCTGGGCGAGCAGCCTAGGGGGGGCTGTAGAGCCATCTCTCTGAAGGCTCTCAAGGAAATTGGGGGATTTCGCGACACAGTCGCCTGGGATACAGACCTCGACCTGAGGCTGAGAAAAGCGGGGTACCGCGTAAGGATGGACAGGCATGTTGTCGTTCTTCACCGGCGAAAAATGACGACAAGGGGTTCGATATCGTACCAGATCAGTGCTGGAAAGTACAGGCGAAAGCTGGGGGTTGGAGTCGTAAGAACAGCTCTGCACGCAATGTTCAGGCTTAGACCTTTCGTGATCTATGGCTATCTTAAAAAAGACCAACAGCCGGCACCGGGCCGAAGAGTTAGGATAGTATCATGAAGTTCCCGAGGACTGCGGTAATCCTATCGGGCGGGGAAGGGGTTCGCCTCCGGCCTCTTACCAACGACATTCCCAAAGGGCTAGTCAGAGTGGCCGACAAACCACTACTCCAATGGGTAGTGGAATGGCTCCGGGCGAATAAAGTATCGAACCTTGTTATCGGCGTTGCCTATTTGAAGGAAAAGATAATGGCACACTTTGGAAACGGAAAAAGGTTCGGAGTCGACATAAGCTACAGTGCTCACACGGTCGAGGGAGGAACCGGTGAAGGATTCCGTCTCGCAATCTCAAGGTTTGTCAGCGACGACACTTTTTTCGCGCTCAATGGAGACCAGATAACCGACCTTCGACTGGGTCGCATGTTTCGCACCCATGTGGAAAATGATGTGCTGGCGACTATCGCCGTGGTCCACCCGAGACTTCCTTTTGGGGTCGTTATGACTGACAAGTCTGACTATTGCACGCACTTCACGGAGAAACCTCTCTTGCGAGACACGTTGTGCTCCTCAGGAATATACCTTTTCAACAGTTCCATTCTCGACTCTATTCCCATGCGGGGCGACATTGAGAAGTCTGTTTTTCCTCGGCTGGCCAAGAAGAGACGACTTAGGGCGCACAGGCACACAGGAACCTTTCTAACGGTCAATTCCATCCGTGAGCTCGAAGAGGCGGACGAGGAACTCAGGAGGGTCAGACCATGAACGTTCTGATAACAGGAATTACGGGGTTCATAGGGTCAAGACTCGCTGCTCGACTCGTCAGTGAGGGCGAGACTGTCTACGGCCTAGTGAGGCACTCGTCAGAGCGAGAACTCGCAAGAATAAGCCAAGTGATATCACAAATCCACCTCGTCGAAGGCGACCTCGGAAGGTTCCACTCGGTGCTCTCCGCTGTAGAAACAGCCAAGCCACAGGTGATATTTCACCTCGGGGCCCTGACTCCGGTACGACTCTCCTTCGACGACCCATATCCCTACTTCACAGCGAACTTCGAGGGGACAGCCAACCTAGTACATGCGGTCTTGAAGGAGAACCCGAACTCTAGGCTGATAATAGCGTCCACCGCTGAAGTCTATGGCTGGCAAGAAGGAGGCCGCCCAATTCGTGAAGACAGCGTTCTCAACCCAGCGTCCCCGTACGCTGTGACCAAGATGGCCGCTGACCAATACGTTCAGATGGCCAACCGAATATACCATCTGAAAGGTACAGTTCTCAGACCCATAAACAGCTATGGGCGAACCGGAGAGACCGGGTTCTTCGTGGAATACGTAATCTCAAAAATGCTCTCCGGAGAAGCATGTTACGTGGGTGCGCCCGACTCAGTTCGGGATTACATGTTTGCGGAGGACCATGTGTCGGCATACGTTGCTGCAGCCAAGAGTCCGAAAGCTGTGGGGAAGGTCTACAATGTTTCCCCCGGAAATCCCGTAACGAACGCTGAGGTGGCGGAGAGGCTCATGTCCCTGACAGGGTATAAGGGCAAGGTTGTGATCGGGTCGTATCCACCCGGTTATCCTCAACGTCCAAAGTCGCAAGACCCAGCCTACTTGGTGCTGGATAGCTCGAGAATAGTGAACGATCTCGGGTGGAGGCCAAAGTACTCACTGGAGGACGGCCTAAAGATAACTGTCGACATGTGGAAGTCTGAGATAAAACGGTAGTTCCTCGGGCCTAGCCCGACGAATCCTCTGAGGGGTTTGAGGGTCAGTTTTTCCGTTGAAGAGGCTCGTCGTCCTGCTCGACGACTAGGAGGCCGGAGTATCCGCAGCTTGCGCACAAATATCTAGCAGGAAGAATCCATCCTTCAAGAGGGGCTCTGGACCTTTGAAGACGCTCTCCGCAGTTGGGACAGGCCGGAACTGTCTTTCCGGATCTTCTGAAGGAACGCAAGACTTCCAGCAGAGTGGACACTGAGCCACCCCTAGTGGAGTTCTATGCTCGTTTCCGGAAATCCGGACTGGACCAGAATCTTCTTGACCTTGTCTCTGTGATCGCCCTGAAGAATTATGCTGTTGTTCTTGGAAGTTCCTCCGCAGGCGCAGAATGTCTTGAGCTTGGTCGTTAGGTCGTGAAGGTTAACACTTTTTCCATCGATCCCTTCCACGATGGTCGCCGGTTTACCCCATTTTCGCATTTCCATACGGACCTTGACGGTCTGTTGCTCCATGCTAATGGTGCCGCAGACGCAGAGGTCTTTGGGGAGGCCGCAGGTCGAGCAAACGTCGGCCATTCTAAAAGTCTATAGCTCCCTTGTTCTCGTCCACGCCAGTATAGGTGCTTCTGGCGTATTTAAGATTGCCATCTAACTCGTTAAACTCCAAGGTAGAGGAAAAAGAGGAACCAGAAGGTCCACGCTGCCAGAAGGGCAAGTGCTACGGTGGGTTTCTCCTGCATGTCCGCTTGATTCAATGTTTCTGGGCTCAAATCGCCTCTGTAACCCTCTCGTCCCTCGCCCTAGTATCGCCGGATGGATGCCTGTTCAGGGCGGGCAGCTCTTCCCGACACCGTTAACAGTGGGTTACGCGTCTGTCGGGTTCCGGCTGAAATAGCTGCCTTTTATGTCCATGACAACCCCTGGATATCCTCAGGATATCATTTTGCTCAGCCGCTGCATATGGGATAAATACTCATAACAGGTATATACTCAACCTTCCACAGGAGTAGTGGTAATGTCAGACCGAATCAGCGTCTCTATTGAGCTTGAATTCTTCAACAAGTACCTGTTCAACGCCTTGAAAAGGAGCATCCACAACGCGACTCCGAAGAGAAAGCTGGAAATTGTCTACTACTACTCGCGAGACCCTAGAGTGAAGTTCTCGATCTCCATGACCGGGTACACTACTGCGCCCCCGCCCGCTCCCCAGTGGAGCACAGTGTTTACCAACATACAGACGATGCGACAATACCTGCGCTAGTTCGGGTTCAAGCTGTCAGGCCGAGGGCGTCCTTCAGGCCCTTGTACCTATTCCTGACTGTGACCTCTGTAACATTGGCGATCTCCGCGATCTCCTTCTGCGTCTTCTTCTCCGCCATTAGCACGCAGGCTACATAGAGCGCAGCCGCAGCTAGCCCCATAGGGTCTTTGCCGGCTACGACACCCTTCCTTCTTGCTTCTTTGAGGACCCTAATGGCTTCCTGCTGGGTCTGCATCGTAATCTCGGCCCGGCTTGCAATCTTCGAAATACACCTGATCGGGTCTTCCACCGGCATGGACATTTCGAGCTCGCGAAGAAGCAGGCGGTAGCAGCGGGCCACGTCCTTCTTCTTGATTCGGCTGGCTGAGGCCACCTCTTTTAGCGTTCGTGGTGTTTCGGAAGAACGGCAGGCAGCGTAAAGTGATGCGGCCGCTATGGCTGCGATTGACCGTCCTCTTACGAGGCCGATGTCAAGGGCTTTTCGGTAGACAACTGCTGCGGATTCTTTGACGCTTGCTGGCACGTGAAGCTTGTCTGCCAGCCGGTTCAGCTCAGCCATGGCCTGGGCGAGGTTTCTATCGGCTGAGGAGTGTACGCGTGTCCGGATCTGCCATTTGCGGAGGCGAAGCATTTCCAGGCGTGTCTCAGGCGATAGCTGTCGGCCGTAGGCGTCCCTGTTAACCCGGTCTATTACTGTTGAGAGTCCTTTGTCGTGGATTGCGAAGGAGCTGGGTATTCCGACTCGTCCCCTCGCGTCTTTTTCTTCCTTGGTGAAGGCTCTCCATTCTGGCCCGTGGCTCATTGTGTTCTGGGAGAGGACGAGGCCGCAGTCCTGGCAGATTGTTTCGCCCTGGTCGTAGTCTTCGATTAGGTGGAGGCTTCCGCATTCGGGGCAGACATGTATCTTTCCTGGCTTTGACCCGGGTGTTGGAGCGGTCATGGGTCTTATCCTACGCTCTCCCGAATCAGTGCGGTCGGCTCTCTCTGCTGGTTGGGAGTAGCCACTAGAACTCGTCAAGTCCGGGAAAGCGAGAGCGCCGCGTTGCGTTCTGCATATAAGCGTTTCGACAAGTATATAGGCTAGGTCGGGTTTCGCGTGGAAACCTATTATGCCCATTGCGTCGCGTATGCGACGCCTCGTAGCCCGGTGGTGTAGTGGTCTAGCATAGCGTGGGCGTTTGTCTGGGCCAGACGAGTAACGCTCCTAGTGGGCTCTGGATCCTTCCACTGGTGGAGGGAAGGAGATACCCGCTGACGGGAGTTCGAATCTCCCCCGGGCTACCTTCTTGTAGCATCTGACTCAGCCCCTTTTTTGGCGGGAAGGACTAATGGGCACGACTCGCGGCTGCGAACACTGCAGAGTGAGGATTTCGGTTGAAATTGAAAGAAGGCATAGCTTGCGTAGGTTTGTTTTGACTTCCCGCTAGTTATCAAGCGGCCAGGATTGTCGGAGAGAGTCCTTCCGCCGTACTTATCAACGATGCCAAGAGTTGGTTCAACGGGGTAGGTATCCCGTGTTTCTGTCCAAGCGCAACGATCGCGCCGTTCAAATAACGAATCTCTGTTGTTCTGCCCTGCTCCAAGTCCTGGAGCATTGATGAACGATTAGCTGCTGTAGTCCGTAGCACTCGCTTCAGGAGTACTACTGGGTGTGGTGGGTCGATACTAACTAGTTCTGCCTTGCTGACAGCTACTCCCTCACGAAGAACCTCTCCCATTGCTTGAAGCAGTGCGGGCTCGTTTGCCAGAGTGCCATTCGGCACCCGCAAGAGCGCGGAAACCGGGTTGATGGCCGCGTTGACTATTGCCTTGGCCCAGATTGCTCCACAAGGGTTCTTCGTCACTGATGTCTTAAAGCCCGCTCTTCGAAATTCGCTGGCAATCAATGAGCACCGTTTGGAAAAAGCCTTCCCGATCTCGCCTATTCGGGTCTCCCCCCGGCCCGCATGGGCAACATGCCCAGGGCCGAGCAGGAGCGAGGCTTCAGTAGTGGTACCTCCGAGAACTGCGCGCTTTCCGAAAATCCTCGTCAGCGTCTCAGTGTTCCCGAGGCCGTTTTGAAGTGTCAGGATTGACGCCTGCTTCCCAACGCGATGCATGTGTAGGCCGGCAGCGTGCTTGGTATCGTACGCCTTCACTGCGAGGATAACGAGGTCTTCTCTCGTTAGGTCTGCGGGCGCAAGTTTCGCGGAGACACGTGCGGTGACTGTCCGTCCGGAATTTTCCTGTATCTTAACGCCTTTCTTCCGGATGATACTAACAACTAGAGGGTTTCTGTGTACGAGGGTAACTTCGCTTCCGGCAAGGCCAAGTAGTCCTCCAAACAGGCAGCCCACTGCGCCCGCCCCGATTATGCCTATCCGCAAAAAGAGTCTAGCCTTTCAGCTTGGAGTTCAGTTTTGCCCTCTGGTCCTGATCCATCTTGAAGGAATGCTCGGCCTCAGGGAAAGCATTGCTGCGAACATCGTCCGAAAATCGGCGAAGTGCATCCCTGATGATTGTTGAGAGGTCTGCGTATTTCTTGGCAAAGCGCGGAGTGAACCGCGGGGACAGCCCCAGAACATCGTGCAGAACCAGAACCTGGCCATCGCAAAACCTACCTGAACCTATGCCAATGGTCGGTACTGAAACAGACTGAGTGACGGCTTTCGCGACTTCCTCCGTTACCATTTCTAGCACGATTCCGAAGGCGCCCGCGTCCTCCAGAGACTTTGCGTCTCGAAGGAGTTTGTTTCCTTTCTCCGCGGTCTTACCCTGGACCCGATATCCTCCCTGGAGAGTCGCTGTCTGCGGAGTAAGCCCAATATGTGCCAGAACCGGGATTCCGATGTCTGTGATGGCTTTGACGGTCGGAGCCATCTCCATGCCTCCCTCGATCTTCACAGCCTCCATTCCCCCTTCTTTCACAAACCGGCCAGCGTTTCTAATAGCTTCCTCGGTCGATACTTGGAAGCTCATGAAGGGCATATCCGCGATTAGCAGAGGCCCTGAAGCACCACGCCTCACCGCTCTGCAAACCGGCAGCAGCTCTTCAATTGTGACGGGCATAGTAGTATCGTAGCCCAGCACGACCATCCCGTACGAGTCTCCGACAAGAATCGAATCTACGCCAACAGCATCAGCGATCATTGCTGTCGGGTAATCGTACGATGTCACCATCACTATCCGTCGTCCGTCAGCCTTCGCGTTGAGAAAGCCCTGGGGCGTAACTTTCCCCCGCTCGCCGCCGCCTGTAGTGCTCAACGACCGGCCCACCTCCCTAGGTAGCCGGTAATTTCCCGGATCGCTCGGCCAAGGTTTCGGGAATTGTCGAAGCTCATTATGATCCGCTGGAGCTCAGTTTCTGGGGCACTCTTTAGAACACGAACCTCAGAGACGAGGGAGGGAAGGGCCCTGACCACGTTATCCACGATTGTTATTGACGCTGCTCGGGCCGTCCTGGACAGCGGGTTCAGGTCAATGGCTATCACAGTCTTTCCGATCTTCCTTAGCGCAGTCACCCTGTCTCCATCCTCAAGAGGTACAAGCACGACGTCTGAACCCTGAATTCCGAGAGGGTCAGTCCTCCTCCGGCTGCTGGAGATTCCAGAAATTTCCGCAGAAGCCTTGTCTCCTATACCCAGTACTTTTCGAACGCCATTCTGTCTGAGCTGAGAAGCTATCTTCTTCTCACGACTTAGCGTCCGGTGAAAGAGGTTGACCTCTACCAAAGCTGGCACCACTGACTCAAGCTGGGAAATGGCGCGCGGGACAAGCGCGGCAACGTTGCCGTTTACTGATATGACGGGACGCTTTGCGAGGAGAAGCTGAGCGGCCGCAGCCTTGGTTGCCCGTTTTGCAGATGTGAGAGTCTTCTCTCCCATGATGTAGTCGAAGGCCTCCCCCCTGCCATGGGCCACCAGCCCTTCCGGAACAACCACTCCCTTCCGCATTCCCCGGACCAATCGCTCCCTTGTTCGAAGCGATACGTAACGGGGATGAGTCTTCCGGATGTTCAAAGCAGATGAGCTCCTCGAACCGCTATCTTGCTCGTCAAGGGAACTAGGCCTGTCCTCCTTACTGTTTCGGATACCGAGCGAACATTGTCTCTGTGTACTACTGTGAAGGCCGCGTCGCCAATCATCATCATGCTAGCTCGTATTTCCTCACGGTCCATGAATTTCATGAACCGACGGAGCCGAGGGCTCACCAAGTTCAAGCAATCTGCGAAGCCCCTCGAAATTTCGACGAACACATCCAGCCGTGGCTGCCTCAGCAACCTGGCCACAAGAGTCTTTCCACAGGAATTGATTCGTGCCGTTAGGTCGGTTCGCGAGAGAACTCGTGATGTTGGAATCGGGCCGAAGCTAACAGACACCACCCTATCATTTTTCGAAACTGGAAGCTTTCTTACTTCGCCCCTACCAGGGGCTCCAGGTTTCAAACGGGCGAGAAAGCCTCCGTGGAATGCAGCTGTGACTGTTCCGAGACCTGTCTTACATTCTACTTCGGCTTTGTGCGCGACCCCAGCTGCTTCGAGTTTTGTCAGAGGTTTTCCAAGGGCCTCGTTGAGCGAGAGAGAAAGCCCCAGTGCTCCCGCACCGCTAGTGCCGTAGCCCCTTCCAATAGGAAGCACGCTTCGATGTGAAACGTGCACTTCTACCGGGTTTGGTTCAATGTCCAAGTACTCGCGAACGACAGATTGGGAGACAACAGGGTTTCTCAGGGGTCTTCCATTGAACGAGACTTTCGTTCTGGTGCGGCGGGACCCTCGGATGAATACTTCTGTGACGACTCCGTGCTCAAGTGTCACGCCTGCGCCTGTGGACCCAACCATCGCCACGTCCTTTCTGCCTAGGTGGACTGTGAAGAAGCCTGTAACCTGGCAAGGAGAATACGCGACTGCTGTTGAGGAGTGCATCTCGTCCAATCGTATAGGCCTGGGTCTTGGACTTCCACGATTCCACTCTATTCTGTGTCTGGCTCTGAAGACTTTAAAGTGCAAGGAAGGGAGCCCGGCTTTCGAGCCTGGAATAACTCGGGATTCACAGTGAAGGGCCTCTTGCTAGCAGGTGGGTTCGCAACCCGTCTCCGTCCTCTCAGCTGCTCCAAGCCCAAGCTCCTATTCCCAGTTGTCGGCGTCCCCCTAATCGACCTCATGTTAACTTGGCTGAAAAGCGGAGGGGTAGACGAGACTATTCTGGCGGTGAACCATCTCTCGGAGAAGCTCAGGATGGAGATAGGGGAGGAGAGGCTTGGCTCCAAAGTTCTATTCTCGGTGGAGCGGGAACCCCTAGGAACCGCCGGCCCCATCAGACTTGCAAGAGAAATGCTTGGCACAGGAGGCTCATTCATCGTTGTAAACGGCGATATCGTAAGCGACATCGACCTTGCGGAAATGGTGAAAGCCCACCAAGACCATTCAGCTATCGCGACTGTCGCTCTTGTGTCCGCGAAAGACCCAAGGCAGTATGGCTCTGTCACCATGACTAGGGACGGGCTGATTTCCAAGTTCGAGGAAAAGAAGCCCGGTCGAGTCCGGTCTGGGCCCATCAACGCTGGAGTTTATGTTCTCTCCCCGGATGTTTTAGATTACATTCCCGACGGTGGGGCTGCCAGCCTGGAACGAGATGCTTTTCCGAAACTGGCAGAGAAGGGACTGATTCGAGGCTGGAAACATCACGGATACTGGTACGACATCGGACGAATCTCCGAATACAGAAGAGCCAACATGGAACTTCTAAGCGGGTCACAGATGCGCGAGAGTGAAGGCACAAGGAACGACCTGAGGGACGGAAGAGCAATACCTCCACTTCATGTAGGAAATAGCGCTAGGTTTGGCAAGAAGGTCCAGCTGGGTCCCAACTGTATTCTCTCGGAGAGGGTAACAGTCGGCGATAGGTCGAAGGTCAGGAATTCTATCGTGTTCGAAGACACAAGGATTGGAAACGAATGCGTTCTCGATGGTGCCATCGTCGGGGAGAGGGTCGCCATTGGGAGTAGGTCGAAGATTGGACGTAGGACGATTATTGCAGGAGAGATTTCGCTGCCAGATGGGTCGGTTGTAAAGCCGGGTTCTGTCATCCTCTCTTGACATATGGAATTGCCGTGTTGAATCTGATTTGAAGAAGGTGCCGAGGCTCTTTGGGACGAACGGAATTCGAGGCGTAGTGGGAAAGGATATCGATGTGGATTTCGCCTTCAGGCTCGGATGTAGCGTATCTGCTCTGTTTCGGACCGGCGGAATCCTTGTTGGGCGTGACGGTAGAGATTCTAGCCGGATGCTGGAGGAGGGACTCGCCGCGGGAATTCTCTCTCAGGGGCGAAACGTTGTCTCTGCCGGACTGATACCTACTCCTGCCCTTCAGTTTCTCGTAAAAGACACTGCCGCGGAAGGGGGAGTTGTGATTACGGCAAGTCATAACCCTCCAGAGTATAACGGGTTCAAGGTCGTAGATTCGGATGGAGTGGAGGTTCCCCGGGCAAAAGAAGAACGAATCGAGAGGATGATGGATGCGAGAGAGTGGAGGTTCAGCAAGAAAACCGGGAAACGCTTCTCTCCAGAAGGATTGCTCGAAACGTATCTTCGAAGCTTGAAACATCACTCTGGAGTGACGGGTAGGCTTTTTCGTGATTTGAGAGTGGTCGTGGATTGTGGTAATGGGGTCGCAGGGCTAACCACACCTAGGGTCCTGGCCGAGTTGGGATGTGAAGTCGTGACGATGAACGACAACATTGACGGCAGGTTCGCGGGGCGGCCCTCGGAGCCCAGGCCGGAAAACCTCGGGGGCCTGTCTAGGATCGTGTTGGAGGAGGGAGCGGATTTGGGGGTGGCCCACGATGGCGATGGAGACAGGGCCCTGTTTGTGGATGAGACCGGGACTGTTCACTGGGGAGACAGGACTTTCGCGTTGGTCGAGGATGAAGTGTTGAGGGAGAACCGGGGCGGTAGGGTTGTGACGCCCGTGAACTCGTCAATGGCGGTGCGTGAGATTGCCGCAAAACGTGGGGGTAAGCTGGTTCTGACGAAGGTTGGTAGTATATTCGTGTCCCGGACAATGCTGGCGACGGGGGCGGTACTTGGGGGTGAGGAGAATGGCGGAATCTTCTACGCCCCTCACCATCCTGTGAGGGACGGGACAATGGCTGCTCTGCTGGTTTTGAAGGCAATGGCTAGAAACAGGATGAAGTTGTCGAGGCTGTTGGGCCGGTTGCCGAGGTTTTTCATGGCTAAGGAGAAGTTTGAGTGTCGCGAGGATGCACGTAAGAAACGTGCGATTGCACGGCTGAGAGCGAGGCTTGGGAGGAGAGTGACCAGCACTCTGGACGGGGTACGGGTTGATCTTGACGATAAGGGGTGGGTGCTAGTGAGGCCTAGCGGAACTGAGCCTCTGGTGAGATTGTACGCTGAAGGGAGGACTGAACAGGACCTTTCCGGGGTTCTGAGGGAGTTCAGGCCGATGGTGCGGGAAGCGGTTGGGGCGTAGAGTCCCTGCCGTATTTCTCAGAAGAGGAAACTGAAGGTACGACTTTTCGCGACAGAATGAGTTAGGCATAGGGTAAGATTCGTGAAAATGCTACGAGGCAAAACCCGGTGCTTGGAATCGCGAGATGTCTGAAAGATCGGCGAGTCTTGGTCAGGGCCGGCCTACGGCAAGATACGTGAATCCTGCCGCTTCGCAATCCTGCCGAGAGAGAACGTTTCTCGTATCGTGAATAATTGGGTTTGGCCGCATCATGGACCTGAGGACTTTCAATGGCGCGCCCCGGAACTGGTTGTGGTTAGTCGTCACAATGATACAGTCCGCGTCTCTCACTGACTCCTCCATAGACCCCTCGGAGTTGTAGGTTTTTGCGGAAACTGTGACACTGGAGACGAATGGGTCGTAGACCTTCACGTTAACACGAGCTCTCTGCAGTAGTCTCAGAATCTCCAGCGCAGGGCTTCTCCTCGTGTCCCTAACTTCGCCCTTGTAGGCAAGCCCCCAGACAGCTACAGTACAACGCGAAGCAATCTTCCGAGCACCTTTCAGACCCTTCAGGGTTCGATCAACAACATGGCGAGGCATCATCTTGTTCACAGTGCTGGCGGCGGAGACGAGGCGCAACGGGAGCCCCGCTTTTCTAGCCTTGTAGACGAGGTAGAAAGGGTCCTTCGGGATACAGTGGCCTCCGATGCCGGGTCCTGGATAGTGAGGCATGAAGCCAAAAGGCTTAGTTCCAGCCGCACCAATCGCTTCGATGAAGTCCACACCCAGCACCTCATGTAGAACACTCAACTCGTTGACAAGGGCGATGTTTACGTAACGGAATATGTTCTCAAGAATCTTGGCAGCCTCCGCAACAGAGGGGCTGCTGACCTCAACGACGGGAGCGCGCAAAATGGTTCGGTAGAAGGCAGCACCGAGGCGCGTAGACTCGGGGTCGACACCGCCGACCAACTTGGCTATGTCCTTGACGCTGTAGCGTGGGTTTCCATAGTCGATACGTTCCGGGGAGTAGACCAGTGCGAAATCATCACCTGCTTTCCTACCTGCACTCTCCAGGAGGGGCTGGAGTACTTCCTTGGTAGTGCCTGGAAAACTGGTGCTTTCGAGGATAACCAGCTTGAATCGGTCGAGCAGTTTAGACAGGACTTTCCCGACCGACTTGACATAGCTCAGGTCGGGCTGTCCTCTCTGGTCAAGGGGAGTGGGTACGCATATTATGACAACGTCCGCGTTACGTGCGCCTTCGACGAGGCTTGTGGTGGCCTTGAGCTTCCCTGAAGAGACAATCCCGGGCAGAAGACTCTCACTGTACTTGTCCTCTACGTAGCAGATACCCGAATTGGTCTTGGAAACCTTGTCCTTGTCTACGTCAACCCCTACGACTCTGAAACCCGCCTCAGCTGAAGCAACGGAAAGAGGAGTGCCCACATACCCTAGGCCGACAACGCAGACCGTGGCCGTTCTGGAATCTATCTTCTCACGGAGGCTCATGGTGCGCTACAACTCACTCTCTGGACTCATCTTTTACCACCGAAAGAATCTTCACCGCAGGGTCTTCCATCCAATCCAGTAGCTTCCGAGCCTTGGACCTCGTTTTTTCAAACCTTTCTGGCTCATCGACGAACCTTCGGACTCTTGAGGCTATTGTGCGTGGAGATTGAATCGTGCTAACGAGCCCAAGGCCTTCAAGGTACTTGATGTAGAGAGGTTTTTCCCCAGGGAAACAGGAAACTGCAGGGGTCCCGAGAAGCGCTGCTTCTACCGTCATAGTTCCGCCGGACCCGATGAAAGCTGTCGCGAAGGCTATCAAACTAGTAGCATCAATGATTCGGTCCAATACCTTTACCCTTCGTCCGAAGGCTTCTTTGATAGTCGGGGCCTGTTGTCCATACCGGGTCGAAACGACGATCTGAAGTTCCATGTCTAAGCCGAGGAGTTCTCTGATAACTGGTAGGATCACAGGCTTCCGATCGGAAGCCTTGCCGAGCAGGTAGGAAGCAAAAGCTTCCTCCGTTCGTAGAAGGATAATGGGCCGGTGACGCTCTAACCCCATTTGGTCAAGAACCCTTGGGTCCGGCTTGTGACGTTTCAGCCAAGCAGCCGGGTCGAGGGCTCTGTACCTGACCACTTTCTGAGCGCCAAATCTTACCCAGATTGACTCGCTAATTATCCATGGAGAGCACACGACCGCGGAGAGGGGAACCGAGAGCCGTGCCACCATTGACGAGTGAGGAGAATCATTGGCCATTACGTGGGGGATGCCTAGGCCGAAAGCCACCCGTGCCGCCTCGGGTGAGGAGAAGGAGAGGGCGACCGTAGGCTGCCACTGACTCACTACAGAGCCGAGCTTGAGGACACGCTCTCCGCTCGCCATCAATTTGCCAAAGAGGTCTCCTCCACCATGTCTCCCAATCACAGAATGAGGGATTTTCTTGAATCGAAGAGCCTGCTGAGCCTCACGGTACAAGCGTGTAGTTACCAGAATGTCATGGCCCGCGTTCTTCAGCAAATGATAGACTGGTGCGAAGAACAGAGTCTGTTTCGGCGTCAGAACATCAATCCAAACCCTCAAGGCAAGATTCACCTGATAGGAAATTTTTCGGCGATGACTTACATAAAAGATGGCGATTTGGACGAAGACCACTGGGCAATAGTACTGTTGCTCTGCCATTAGCAATTATGGAACACTACAGTCACTCGCTGTCGCTAGCAAAGTCACCATCTTTCTGGGACGAGTTTGCGACGTACAAGTGTCAATCTGTTAAGCGGTTTCAACGCGAGACCGCGGCTCTCCCAGTGAAAGGAGCAGGTAGTATTCTGTCCGAGGACCCTTACTTTGAACAGAGGCAAATCGCCATAGTAGGCAACGAGCCCGAAGCCCTCCTGTTATCGGTTCTCTTTTCCGAGGAGAAAATTCCCACATACCTGGTTGGACCCTTCGAAGGATTCGAGGTAAGAAACCCAGGCAACGCCAGAGACGAGGCGCAGTGGCTACTACACCTCCACACAAGAAACGGCAGCATTCGACAGTTAGCCGACGCTGACGATTTACCCTCCTCTAAGATTCACAGCATCATCGTGACAGGACACGCTACGACCCAGTCAGAAACGAGCGAACTTGAGAGAACCGTCCATACAGTTTCAAAGCGCCTTCAGATAGGCAGCAACTTCATATTTTCCGGACTCTGCCGGCCGGGTTACACGCTGGGTACTATCGGGGAAACTATCGAGAAACACAGTGGCATGTCAATAGACAGCGAGGTGGGTCTTGGCTACCTTCCCCTTCTCTGGAACGGAGAGCAAATTCAGGACGTTAGGGACAAACCAATCATTATGGCCGCGACATCGGAAAGGGTGGCTTCCCGAATGCAGGACATGTTTCTGCGGATTTTTCCTGCAATAACCTGTACTACTAAGATTGGTTCGGCCGAGGCCGCGGGGCTGTTCGCCCCCATATACAGAGAAGTAGTGGGCGCTCTTGAACTCGAACTTGCCAGTCTCTGCCAGAACGAGAGGGTTGACTACCGCGAGGCGGCGGACCTTTGCAGAGTCTCCGGCTTACCCAGCCTAGGGGCCCCTAGATCGGCTCCCGCGAGAGACACACTGGCAAGCATCATCGCCCTGTCCACCCTTGGAGCACGAGATTCCCGGCTAATCAGGGCCGCCAACCGAGTCAACGAACACGCCCCCTCGCAAATCTTCGCCTTGATCAAGAGCGCCCTGGCATTATGTGGTAGAAGAGTCCGGCACTCAAAGATTGCGATACTCGGACTAGACGGATTACAACCAGTGTCAAGGTTGAAGCCTTCCCCGCCCCAGATCCTCAACACTTTGAGGAGAAGGGGTGCAAACGTCTCGCTCTACCCTGGCGCAACTACCGGCTGGACGGCCAACGCGTACTCAGAAAGCGTCAACATGGAGAAGAGCGTTTCAAACGCTATACGGAAGGCAAACTGTGCGGTGATTGCTCTTGACAAGCCTTCAGAAGCTGACTTGAACCCGCAAATACTTGCTTCGGAAATGGCCCGTCCCGGCGCGGTCTGCGACCTCACTCGAGTTCTGGAAGCTTCAAATGTAGAACGAGCCGGCCTCTTCTACACTTCAATTGGAAGAGGCAGCCCGGGGTCATGAAGCGTGTCAATGCAGGCGTAATAGGAACAGGGTTCTGGGGCGAAAACCAAGTCAGAGTTCTCCGACAAAGCCCAGTCTGCCACCTCGTCGGAATCTGCGACACCAATAGGAAACGAGCCCACCAGGTGGGCTCCAAGTATGACGTTCCATGGTTCACTGACGTCGAAAAATTTCTGAAGACTCGAGAGCTTCGAGCAGTCACAGTATGCACACCTACCCATACTCACCTTGAGGTGGCAGTCAGCGTGCTCGAAGCAGGAAAGGACGTTCTCGTCGAGAAACCAATGACTGGAAAAGAAAGAAGCGCCGAGAAACTCATCAAGACAGCCCAGAGAGCCGGCCTTCACCTACTAGTTGGCTTCATAGAGAGATTCAATCCCGGCGTAGGACTTGTGAGGAAAATGCTCCAGAGGAAAGTCTTGGGAGAGGTAATCATTGCAACGGGCCGTAGAGTAGCACGATGGCCTGTCCGAATTGGAGACGTTGGAGTAATCAAAGACACAGCGATTCACGACATCGACGTGATGAGGTACCTTCTTGATGAGGACGTGTCCGCAGTCTACGCCCAGATAGGTTCATTGAAACACTCTTTCGAGGATTATGCCGAGATCATGCTACGGTTCGATGGCGGAACAACCGGGTTCATTGACGCGAACTGGCTTACTCCACGGAAGGTTCGAACCCTGATAATAACGGGAAGCGAAGCAACCATCAACCTCGACTACATAACGCAGGAAATTACTGTAGAGGACTCGGAGAAGCTCACGAAACCTATTCCGAAATGGGACGAACCTTTGCGGCTTGAGCTAGAGCACTTCTTAAGGGTCGTAGGTAGCGATGCGGAACCCCACCCCTCTGGTGAGGACGCCCTTGAGGCCATACGCATCTGCGACGCAGCACTAAAGTCGGGAAAAACCCACCAGGTAGTTTCCGCATGATTCAAGAACATCCCTGTCAGGCTCGCTGGGTTAGTTAGAACTAGGCTTATGAAATACCTAAGAAAGTCTCTAACTCGAGGGAGCTAATAGTGAAAAGGCGTTTGATGGAAATTCTTGCTTGTCCGATAGACAAGCACTACCCGCTGGACCTTCACGTGTTCGAGGAGAAAGACGAGATAGTTGAAGGAATGCTGGTCTGTTCAGAGTGCGGACGATGGTACCCCATAATGGACGAAATCCCCCAGCTCTTGCCCGACGACCTTCGCGAGTCCAAGCCGGAACTCTCTTGGCTGGAAAAATGGAAGAACAAGGTTCCGCAGAGGGTCTTGACCGAAGGGAAGCCGTTCACGCTGAAGTAGCCCAGGTCAAGAGGTTCTGATGGGTACCTCTGGAAGCTCATACCAGCGCTTTTTCTCCCCAATTGAATCTCGCAGTCGCCACTTCAGACTCTTAGGAGCCTTGTCAAGCTCACCAAGAAGCTTCTCAATACGAGCCTCTACTAGGTGTTGGGACGACGGGTCCAGCCCGTAACGAGAAAGATACGTAGGAATCTTCTTCAGAGTAATTGTGATCGTCTTCTGAAGACCCCAGTCGTTCGAACAAAGGCTTGCTATGAAGCCTGCGTCGATTACCTCTCTCTCGGAAGGTGTTACCGTATTCTCGACTTCGTGGTCGCGTAGGATGGCTGTCAAGTCCCGAATGTCTTTCTCATTAGTTTCTACGACTTGCAGCTTTGTAAGGAGCAGGTCAGTGATCGAGATGGTAAACTCGTCAATCGTAAGCCTCTTTCCAATAGGTAGGTTATGGCACATCTTGAAGGTCTCTAGGAAGACATCCACTGATCGTCCGTTTACAGTATCATCGTAGATTAGCCTCGTCTCCCCGTGGAGGGCGTTGAACCTTTGGTTTGGCTGGTAGCCCAGATCGACGAGGAGTTTCCGAATCATCCGGCCCTGCCTCTTCGTGCCGAAGAAGTCGAGGTCGGGGTAGTT